>Ga0070731_10000102_pt1 | contig 158108 bp, 158 predicted proteins | sample Coa_R1_2_FD_66448 | JGI IMG/M metagenome (GOLD analysis project Ga0070731, IMG submission 66448) | Surface soil microbial communities from Centralia Pennsylvania, which are recovering from an underground coalmine fire - Coalmine... | ecosystem: Environmental > Terrestrial > Soil >... | reverse complement strand
GGGGGGGGGGGGGGGGGGGGGGGGGGGGGGGGGGGGGGGGGGGGGGGGGGGGGGGGGGGGGGCGGGTTTCCCTCCTCCAAACAGCCATGAAAAAATGTTGCGCCGCGGCTTCGACGGGGGTTGGGGCGGGGGCGTCGGCTGCACGACAAGCGCATGGCCCGCCACACCGGTGGCAAGGAGGGGTTGCTTGTGCTGCCGGTCCGGCGGCTCGCCGTGTACGCGCACTTCGGAGCCGACCGGCACGGTGTTAAAGAAGAGAATCGCCTTGTCCTTGGGCAACCGCACGCAGCCGTGCGAGGCCGGGTAGCCGGGCAGTTTTCCGGCGTGCATACCCACCGCGCCGTCGAACCGGATGAAGTAATGCATCGGCGCGGGGATGAATTTCTGGCCCGGCGCCGTCACCATGGCGGCGTCCGCGTCGCGCACCACGACGTCGCCGTTCGCATCCACGATCTTCCCGTAGAGGGAGGAGAGGTGGTTCAAGTCCTTCTCGAGCACCTGGAAGTCGCCGGTCGGCGTGCGGCGGCCCGGTTTTCCGCTGGAAATCGGCGTCTCGTACAGGACTTTGCCGTCCTGCAGCAGAGAGGCTTTCTGCCTGCCCAGATCGATGTCGATGGAAATCTCGGCGAAGGCGGTACAGGCAATCGCCGCCAGGAAAACAGAAAGGGAAACCGATCTCATTCGGAGACATATTCGCTAAATTCCCGGCCCGCTGCAATAATGTTGGTATCAACCCCGTTTTGCCGCACTATCGGACGCCGTGCCGGCAATCCTGATCGATCACCCATTGGTCCGCGCGAAGCTCACCCGCATCCGCGACGAAAGGACGCCGCCGGATGAATTCCGCCGGGGAGTCTCCGAACTGGCGGCGTTGATGGCGTTCGAGGCGACCCGGACGCTGGAAACAATCCCGGCCGAAGTGCGAACCCCGGTCGCCCCTTTTCCGGGCGCGGCGCTGGCGCGGCCGATCATACTCGTTCCAATCCTGCGCGCGGGTCTCGGCATGGCGGACGGCATGTGCAAGGTGCTGCCGGAAGCCAGCGTGGGGCACATCGGCCTTTTCCGCGACGAAATGACGCACAGACCGCAGAAGTACTATTCCAATTTTCCTTCCCATCTCGCTTCGGCGGATGTGTTCGTTCTCGACCCGATGCTCGCGACCGGCTGGAGCGCCACGGAGGCCATAGCTCTGCTTAAGACACACGGCGCCAGCCGCATACGTTTCATTTGCCTGGTTGGCTGCCCGGAAGGCGTCGCACAGCTTTCCGCGGCGCATCCCGATGTCCTCATCCATGCGGCGGCCATCGACGACGGACTGAATGAGCGGGCCTACATCGTGCCGGGCCTCGGCGACGCGGGCGACCGCTATTTCGGGACGTTCTTGTAAAGGCAGGCCCTGCCGCGCGCCGGCCCGCCAAGGCATGGAACGTGCTTTTTCGCTGGTTGTTTATGGTCCGCCCATTTCCAGCCTCCCGATGCGCCGCCGGCTTTACGCTTACGGAGGTGCTTGTCGCCCTGGCGATGATCGGCCTCATGGCGTCCTCGGCGCTTTGGGCGCTCGTCATCATCAATGCGGACGCCTCGGTCGCCCGTCTTTACACGGGCGCGATGACGGTCGCCCAAGCCCGAATCGACCTGATCCTCTCCGATACGCCCTTCGATCCCCAGCTCGATGAATATCCCGCGGGGGGCGAACTCAACCTCGGCACGCAGACGCAAACGGTGCCGATCTATACCGACCCCTCCACGGGGAATGTCGTCGTCAGCGGGACGATGACCACGACCATCTCGGACCCCGGCCTGACGATCAACGGCAACAGTCTCAACACGTACCAGGCCACGGTCACCGTCACCTACCAGTACCGCAACAGGAATTACACGGTGAAGATGAACACCCTGCGCGCTTCCGACGCATGACCCGGCGCGCGTTCACACTCATCGAGATGATGATCTCGCTCAGCGCGATCGGGATCGCCGGCGGCATTATTTTTCTGGTGCTCAACAGCGGCTTTGTCCTCTTCGCCAAGAACACCGCGATGAACGTCGCCCACGAACAGGCGCGCGTGGCCATCCTGCAAATGGAGAGGAATATCCACTCGGCGGTCTCCGTGCCGCAGCTCATCGACGCCAACCTCAACGCCGTGGTCGGCAGCGGACCTGCGGCGGGCGTCTCCTTCCAGGTTTTCGCGGCCGGGCCTTACCGCATCGCGACGGACGCGGCGGCGGCGCAAAGCGTGGTATCGCTCATCATTCCGGCCGGGTCGGCGGCGCCGGCGGCGCTCCAGCGGCTCATCATTCCCACGCACCAGATAGAGCAGGATATAACCGCCGTCAGCGGCGCCGGAACGGTGAACGTAACGCTGGCGAACAACCTCGGGGTCGCCGTCTCCACCTCCAACGGCACGTACGACATCATTTCCTTCATCACCAACCGCGTCAGCTATGTCGTGGTCGGCGGCCAACTCCGTTACTACCCTCCCGGCACGGCGGGAACCTCCAACTACGCCGTGCTGGCCTCCGACATAACGAACGCAACTCCCTTTGCCATTCCGGCCAGCCTCAACAACCATTTCGTGGCGGCGGTGCAGCTTAGCGCGCAAGACCCCGCCTACAGCGCGCGCGGGTATCTCTCGTCGAACATGTTCATCAATTCGCAGATCCCTTACAAAGCCAGGATGACCACCTACCAATAGTGGTTATGAAAACGAACGAGGAATCCGGGGCCACCATCATTATCGTCCTGGTCGTGCTGGCGACGCTCGTCGTCTTCGTGGGGGCGGCTTTGAGCTACACCGAGACGCTCGCGCGCCAGGTGGAGCGCAGCAACGTCATGCAACAGGCTCAGGAGATAGGCGACGGCGCCGTCGAGCTGGCTTTCGCGAGCTGGCGCGAGATTTGCCGCGAGAGCGGCGACCAGGCTCTCCCAACCGCGAGCTTCCAATCCATCCCGCTTCCAACGCAGGCCAACTTCCCCGGCGTCCCGAACTTCACCGCCAGCGCCGCGCCATCCTCCGCGCCCGCCACGGTTCTCTCCAACTTCCGGGTGCAGGCCGTCGATCCCCAGATCACCACGGTGGACGGCTTCGGCGGCAGCTCGCTTTCCGCGACAGCAGTCCCCCCGCCCGGCATCGGGCAATCCCCCGGACAGACCAGCGTCTATTACCTCGCGACAGCCGACGTGGTTCTCCCGGCGCTAGGCAACCCGGTGCGCGTAAACGTAAGGCGCGTCTTCCAGAAACAAACCATCTCCCCGTGGAACTGGGCCGTCTTTTATAATGACACGCTGGAGATGCAGCCCAGCCCGCCCATGAATGTGACCGGCTGGGTGCATACCAACGACAATCTTTATACGGCCATGTCAACCCTGACCTTCGACACGAAGGCGACCTTCTCCCTGAACTGGTACGACGCCTTCGCGCCCGGCGATCCGCGCGCTCCGGGCGGCTCCTCCCCCGCCGCGCCCGGCACTCCGAACTACCCCGCCAACCTGCCGCCCGCGCAGGAAAATCCGCAGCTTCCGTTCGGGTTTGACCCGACGGACCTCTCCGCCGGGGATAACGCAAACGACACGGACGGTTACCATGAACTGCTGGAAGAACCGATACTCCAGGCCGGCAGTTACGCTCCCGACACAAGCCAGGACGATCCGCTCCTCGGCAAGCGCTTCTATGACCAAGCCGGCATAAAGGTGCTGGTGGACGCAAGCGACAACGTCACGCTCGTCGACTCGAGTTACAACGTCATCACCGCCGCGAGCACGGGCAACGACCACGCGCTCTACACCATCTTCACGAACGCGATCACCACGGGCGCGAGCATCCAGGACAACCGGGAAAACGCGTCCGTCCGCTTGGTGACGGTGGACATGGGCGCGGTCAACACCGGCATCCAGGCGGCGACGGCAAACGGAACCCTGACGAGTTTCAACGGCATCATCTATGTCAACGACACGAGCGCCGACCCCACCGGCCAGAACTCGGCCTTGAAGCGCGGCGTGATGTTGAAAAACGGAGCCACCCTCCCCCCGGGCGGATTGACGGTCGCCAGCAACAACCCGGTTTACATCCAGGGCGACTACAATACGGGCGCTTCGAGCGGCGTGCAGCCCGCCTCCGACGCTTCGACGAGCGACCCGACGAACCCCACCGTCAGCGGCTACACGCGGCAGCCCGCGCTCGTCGCGGGGGATGCGGTCTACGTCCTCTCCAACGCGTGGCAGAACGCCAACTCCTTCACCGACCTGAGCACGCGCACCGCCGTCAACACCACCATCAACACGGCAATCCTGGCGGGCATCGTCCCGTCGGCCAACAACACTTACAGCGGCGGCGCGGAGAACTTTCCGCGATTCATGGAGAACTGGTCGGGCGCGGCGTTCACTTACTACGGCTCGATGGTGGAACTCTACAACAGCCAGCAGGCCACCGGTTCCTGGGGCCAGGCGAATGTCTACAACCCCCCGACGCGCCAATGGTATTTCGACACCAACTTCTACACCAACCCGCCAAGGGGCGCCTTGACGATCTCCAACTATATAAAGCAAAGATGGTACATCCAGTAAGGCGTCTCGCCCTGCTGCTGGTTCTGCTAAGTTCCGGCGCCGCGCGCGCGGGCATCGACCTGACGCCGCGCCCCTCCGTCTACCTCGCGGAAGGGGTCAAGATGCCGAATCTCTCCTTTACCGACGGCAAGAACGAAATCGCCTACACCCCGCCGCCGGATTGGAAATGCGAGGGCGACAGTTCCAGGCTTCTCCTCCTGCCAAGGAATAGAGTCCAGGCCGAGGCCTCCATAGAAAAGACGCCCCCGCCCATCACCGCCGTATTCGACGAAGCAGGCGCAAAAAAACTGACCGATACAGTCGTCGCCAGCCTGCCGCGAGGCAGCCGGAAGGTCGCCGTCCTTTCGCAGGAGAAAAACCCGCTGCGAATCAACGGCAAGGAGACCTATGAAGTCGTTGTCTCCTCCGTATTTTTCGGACAGGCCGTTACAACAAGCGCCGTCTTTTGCACGCGCGGAAAAGAGCAGCTTGTATTCAGGCTGTTTTGCCACTCCGCCGATTTCCCGGAACTAGCCCGGGCTTTCCGGAGAAGCCTCTATTCCTTCCAGGGGTTCTAGCCCGGCTACCTAGCGCCCCAGCAATCGCGCATCCAGCGGGAACTCGCCCCTGTCCTGGATCGTGATCTTGCGAAAATCCGGATGCGCCGGGTTCAACGCGAAATTCCGTTCCTCGGGAACGAGCACGCTGGGAACCGACAGAACGGCGGAACGCCTTTCACGCGCCCAGCGGTCGCCGATTTGCATCGTCGCATCGCCCGGGGGCTCGGCCATCCAAAACAAAGGCATGCTTTCACGGCGAAGCGTCTCCTCCAAAGAGTCATCCCACTGGGCAAAGAACGCCTTGTAGTGGCCGCTGACGGGAATCGGGCGCGTATGGACGAATATCTCCAGCGCGCCAAGCGAACGGTGCTCGCTCAGATAGACCATCGGCACGCCGGGCGAATTCCACCTGCCGCCGTAGAGCCGCGCGCCTTCCCCGGAAAAAACCGAGTCCGCGTATTTGGCCTTAACGATCCGCCAACCCGACCCCATTTAGGAATAGACGCCGTGGTCGATGCGCCCGAGAAGATTCTCCACCTCCCGCGCGCCAACCTCCGTGCGCGCATAGTCCAGCGGAGCGATATTGCCCAAGCCGAATTGCGGAAACTGGAGCCACTCCCGCGCGGCTTCCACTCCGCCGAAAACGTCGGCGGCCTTTCCCACGAGCCGCGCGTAACGCACCACCCTGTCGGATTCGCCTTCGTCCAGACGGCCCGCGTGTTTGCGCCGGTGAAGGGTGGCGCGAGAAATGTTGAGTTTCTCCGCGAGTTGGTCGAGGGGCAGCCCGAGCAATTCGCGCAACCGGAGAAGTTCGCCAAAAGGAAGCCCCGCCAGCACAGTGCGTATGAGGGCGCCAGCCCCGGTTTTGGGTCTTGCCCCGATAAACTGTCCCACGATGCCCGTAATGCCCAATTCCATGGGTGGGGCTTCCATGAGGCGAATTGCGCTTTCTTCCTCTGGAAAATCCTCAGCGCCGCCTTTTCCTTTCTTGTATTTCATATGGATCACCTTACACCTCCACATGAGCGCATACAAGATTTTTTTTCTTTCAGTTGAAGATTCGCATACCACCCCCTTGGCGGATCATCATTCCCTCAATACTCGGACCGCCTCCTTCGTCGGAGCCGGAATCGAAGTCATCCCCTTTTTGGGCTTCGTCGCCGAGGTTGAATTGAATCCTGTTAAAGGCCTCAGGTTTGAAGGTGACACGCCCAAAGTTCGGGCTGTTCCCGATGAATTCCTTGCCGTCCCATTTTTCGACCGACACCGTCACCATCCCGCGTCCGGCGAAATACGCGCGGATATCGCCGGGCTTGGGTTTTGCCTCGCTGGCGTTCTTGCCGGCCATGTCGATTTCCTCGATGCGTTCGACCGGGATTTTCAATGTCGCGTAGGTGGACGCGAGCGCGGCGGTCCCGCTGACGATCTCCTTCAGCGCTCCCGAAACCTTGTCCCCGTTGGCGAGTTTCAATGTATCCTCCACGGATTTCTCGCCCGGCTTCAGCGGCTCTTCGAATTTGCCGTCCCAGGAGGAGATCGCTATCTTGCTGACTTTCACGAGGCCGCGCCCCTGGGAAGTGAACGACACGCCGCCGCCGCCTCCCGCGAACTCGCCGCGGTCCGTCCATTGCTTGGCGAGATGCCCGTCGACGAGGAGTGAGATGGTTTTGGCGTCCTTGTCCACACGGACGCCGAAATGCGCCTTGTTCCGCTCCATCATGTTCGGCAACTCCGTCTGCCCCAGGTTGCTGGAGCCGTTGTTGCGGCGCATCCGTTCCAGGTAGACGAAGTTGTTGTTCATCTGGAGCATATAGGCGTTGCCCCCGTAGCGATCCGGCTGGTCGGTGTAAATGTTGATGACAACCTGCAAGTAACCCGCCCAAGCCATATCGAACTCAATGTCTGAAAGATTAGGCAATTTGAAGTCCCGCCCGAGTATTCCTCCGTTGCGAGTATAGAATGTCCCGTCGCGATATTTCCAAGTGCTTCCGTTGCTCCAGCCTTCGGGTCCGGTCGGCCCTTCATAGATCGTGGAATGGCTCTGCCGGCGCGGCACGACGCTTTTGATCATTGCCCGCGGTATTGTGAGCATGCCGCCGTACCACGTATCGAGTTCCAGCTTCTCCGCATCCAGGGTTGCGATGGTTCCCTCCAGTTCGTCGCCATTGGTCAGCACGACGCCGAAAATATCCTTCCCAACCGAAGGCTTGGCCTTTCGTTGCGCGAGCTTTACCTCCGACAGTTTTGCCATGCTGAATTCTATCGGGCTCTTGGCTTCGGGACTCTGCCAGCGCACTCCCGCCTTCGGATCAATTTCCAGCAAGGAACCGTGGAGAGTGTCGCGATTCAAAAACTGGAGAACGTCGCTCTGCTCCGCGGCAACCGGTTTGCCGGGATCGTCCTTGGGCTTTTGAACGACGATGCGCTTTGGCGCCGCAGCGTCGGCGGGCGGCCCTGAGACGACGATCTCACTTTCCCCGATGCCCGGGAGAACCATTGCGAATACAAGGACTAGGAAGCGTTTTGTCATTGTCATAGAGATGCGGCTACCGCTCGTAGATCGGCAGGAAACGGTAATTCAAGGCGAGGGAAAGCAAAGAAGTGGTCGTGCCAAATATCGGGCCCATATTGCCGCCCCAGCTTCCGTCATCCTCCTGCGCCTGGCCAAGGCTTTTGATGTTCTGTTGATTCCAGCTTTCCCATGCGGCGGGCGAAGCGCGAAAAAACGCCTGCGCCGCGTAATAGAGGTAGTATTGAAAGTAGTTCTCATTCCCCGCGTCGCCCGAATCCCGCAAATAATGGAACGCCGCCTGGAATGGCGCGCTCTTCTGCTTTTTCGCGAGAGCCAGAACCAGGACGCCGATGGCCGTGCGCGCGCCGTCCGGCCCTTGCGGGCTCGTATAGCCGATGCCGCCCTCGGGTGTCTGCAAGTCCGTGATGAACCGGAGCGCTTTCTGGATGGCCGGTTCCGGGACGCCGATGCCGGCGTTGCGGGCCGCGAACAAAGCGACGATCTGCGCGCCGCTCACCGTGGAATCGGCGTCCGGGCTCTCGGGCGAGTAGCGCCAGGCGTTCATCGGGTTGTTGGCTTGCGAGGTCAGGATCAGATTCACCGCCTTCCGCAAAGCGGGCCCGATCCGCGGGTCATCCACCGCCCCGTACGCCTCCGCGAGCGCCAGTGTGGAAAAACCGTGGTTATACATCGAGTTCCCGATATAGCCATTCTCGGGGTTGGCCGCTTTCAGGATGAAGTTGACGCCGCGGTGAACCGCTTCTCTATAAGGGCCGAAATTAGGGTCTTCCCCGTGCGCGAGAATGCAGAGAATCGACAGCCCCACGACCGCCGGTTCGGAGCCGTATTGCCCGTCCCAGGCGCCTTCGGCGTTCTGACTTTTGACGAGGTATCGGATTCCATTCACGTACATCCGGTCGGCTTGAGGAGGGATATTTCCCTCTTCCTGGGCCTCCGTCCGCGGAAGCGCCAAGAATCCGCAGAGCAGAAATAAGAAAAGCTTACTCCCCATGTTCGATAGCCCCGTAATAACTCTCCAGCGCGTCGCGAAACTCAACCGGAAACGAACGGACTTCCTTGCCGCCGGTCGTCGAAACCGCGCGCGGCGCTTCCGGCGCCCCGGTTCGGCTTCCTGACACCCGCTCATTGGCGCGGTCGGTCATCCCGCCCGCCATGCTGCCCGCCCCGCCGTTGCCTGTCATCCTCATCAACTCCCGCAACATCGCCAGGCCGGCGGAACTTCCGCCCCCGTTGCCGTTTCCGTTGATAAGGTAGTCCAGAATATTGATGGCGTCCGTCTGCGAAGCGACGGTCGCGTCCCCGGTTATCGACTTTTCCAAAAGCGCGCCCGCGTCCGCCATCGCGCGCCGCGCGGGCTCCAGCTGGCGAGGCCGCACGGGAAAATCGGCCCGCCCCTGAAGCCGGCGGACGGCCTCGTGTATCTCCTGCTGGGTCGTCGCGAGAGCGCGCGGGCTCAGGCCGCCGTCCCCGGACTTGTCGATCGCCACGGTCTGGTCGCGCAGACTCGCTTCCTGCTCGCGGATGCGAATCAACGCGAGGAGCGCCTTCAATTCCAACTCGGACATCGGTTGCGAATCGGAAGGCGCGCCGCTCTTCGCGCCGCTGGAGTTCTCCAGGCGCTCCGCCCATTTATCAAAGCGCCCAGCCCATTCCAGCGCGCCCTCGATAGACGCGACCGACGTATTCGCCCCCGCCAGTTGGGCCAGACGCCCGAGGTTCTCATCGATCCCGGCGGCGCCCATGTCGTTGGCCACCTCGCCGTACGCGGTCACCCGCGTCCGGTCGAAAAACCGCGCGATCTCGTCCTCTATTGCCGACGAATCGCCGCGCGCCGTCTCTTCGCCCGCGGCCATCTGCTCGACCATCCGCCGTTGCTCCCCGGGCATTTCACCGGGCCGCATGCCCACCGTCTCGGGGAGCATCTGCCGGAACGTCGCGGCGATCCGCTTTTCCGCCGACGCGATCTTCCGCAGGCGCAATGCGATGACGGCGCCCGACATTTTGTCAGCCGCCTTCGCGCCCTTCTCCTGCAACCCGCGCAAGGCTTCCAGTATTTTCTCCTCCTGCGCGAGCGCCTTCGGCAGTTGCGCGGAGGCCAGGCTGCCGGCGGCTTCCGGCATTTCGTTTTGCGCCAGCCCGTTCATCGTCCCGGCCTGTTTGGCGTAATCCTGCAGCAGATTTTCGGGAAGGTCGCCGTTGCGCAACCCCTCGCGAACCGTGGCGGCCATTTCCTTTGCGATGTCTTTCAACTCGTCCGCGTTCTCCTTTTGTTCCGTTGATTGATCGCTCAGTTTCCGCGCCGAATCCGGCTCCGGCTTGTCGCGCACCTGTTTGCCGGCGTCCATCAAAGCCTCCTGCTTGCGGGTCAGTTCTTCCAGTTCCCCCGCCAGCTTGTCGAATTGTTCTTTGACGAGGCGGGCGTGCGCTTCCTTGCTCAAAACATAGATGCGATATGACGCCGACTCCGACGGCGCGCGGCCGGGAAAATAGTCGGACGCCAGCGCGCGCAACGTCACGGTCGAGTCCTCGGGTATGCGCAGCAGGAGCGGGCTGAAATCGAAACCGCCCTTCAACGCCCGGACTTGCGCGCCGCCTTTCTGGACAACGCGCGTCTCCTCGGGAACGGGCGCTTTAACCCCCGCGCGCGTCGCGACCTCCCATTGCAATCCCATGTCCCGCAATCCATAGTCATCCTTCGCGGCAATCGGGATGTGAACCACCTCGTCCTGAAGGACGGCGACGGCTTCCGCGAGCCCCGGGCATTCGACCTCCGGCGCAACGTCCTCCTTTGTTTGCAGCTTGAAAATCGCCGGCGCCGGAGCATCCAGCCCCAGGACGTCTTTCCAGTGCAGGGAACAGAGCGCGAACCCATCCAGGACGAGCGGCGCGCTGCGAAACCGGCTTCCTTCAATCTCCAGCGGCGCATTCAGGCCGCCGTTCGCGATCCGCACTTCGGCGCTTTGGAGAGCGCGCGTGGCCGTTCCTTCCAGCGAAACGCGGCTCCCCCGCAAAACCGTGAACGAATCGCCCTCTATCTTTTCCTCGACGGGCGGATAACCGAGGTAAGCCGGCAACTCCGTCCGCGCGGTCAATCGCGCAAGCTCGGGGCGATAGACCGATTCCATGAAAATCCGCTTCGAAACGTCGCCCGCGCGTAATGTGAGAAACCCGCTCTGCGTCTGTCCGGGGACCGAGAAGACGATCCTGCCCGCGACGATGGGCGATTCGATGGCGGGCTGGTTTTCAAACCGGCACCAGGCCCACGACGGACGCCACAACCAGTTGTCATCGACGGAGCACGCTATCTCGAACGGTTCGCCGCGCGCCACCACCCGGTGTGCGGGTAAATCGCCCAGCCGCACGAAGGTGTAGCGCTCCACCCGCGCGCCGGGCCATAGCCAGCGCTTCAACGCGTTAAGGCTCGCCTGCGGCGCGACGAGACACGGCACGGCCGCCGCCGCCAGCAGCAGCGCAAGCAGCTTCCCGTAACGATGCGACTTCTTCGCCGACGCCGCCTCGCGGAAGTCGATCCGCGCCGCCTCCGCCGCCACCTGCCCGATGGCCGCCTCGCACAATTCCGGCGACACATTTTGTGGCCGGCGCGCGGCGTCCGCCAGTTCCACGATGCCGAGCAGCCTGTCCCCGAGCCTGCGATAACGCTTCTGCACAAGGGCGGCCAGCGATTCGAATCCGCGTCTTCCCCACACCCAGCGGCGCGCATAGCCGAAGAAAAAACAGACGAGGAAGCCGAATCCCAGCAGGGTGAAGAACGCGCGGAGCCAGCCCGGCGTATCCCAAAGCCTGTCCGAAACGAACTGCATCCCGCAGGAAAGCAGCAGCGCTCCCGCCGCCCCGCAGATCGCCACGGCGGCGTCGATGCGCCAGAGCCGCCGTTCCAGGGCTTCGAATTGTCGTCGCAATTCCAGCGGAAGAGAGAGGTCGTTCATCGGGCTTGATGACTGGTTCCGCCTACTCTATCCTCCGCCCCGCAAAGCGAAATGGAAAAGTCTCGCATCCTCTCAGGGATAAAACCCACCGGCAGGCTCCACATCGGCAATTACTTCGCCATGATGCGCCCCGCGATCCAATGGCAGGAAAAGGGCGAGGCGCTCTATTTCATCGCCGATTACCACGCGCTGACCACCCTGCGCGACCCGGCGAAACTGAGGGAATATTCCGGCCTCGTCGCCCGCGACTTCCTTGCGTGCGGCCTGGATCCCTCCAAGGCCGTCCTCTTCCGGCAATCGGACGTGCCCTCCGTCACCGAACTGGCGTGGCTGCTGAGCACCGTGACCCCCATGGGCCTGCTGGAACGCTGCCACGCCTATAAGGATTACCTCGCGCGCGGCATCCCGCCCTCGCACGGCCTCTTCGCGTACCCCGTGTTGATGGCCGCGGACATCCTCATCTACGACAGCGACATCGTCCCCGTCGGCAGGGATCAGAAACAACATATTGAAGTCACGCGCGACATCGCCGTGAAGATGAACGAAACCTTCGGCGAAATCTTCAAACTCCCCGAGCCGAGCATCCTCCCGGACGTCGCCGCCATCCCCGGCCTCGACGGACAGAAGATGAGCAAGAGCTACGACAACACCGTGGAACTCTTCCTCGAGGAAAAGGCGCTCAAGAAAAAAATCATGGGCATCGTCACCGATTCCACGCCCGTCGAATCTCCCAAGGATCCCGCGCATTCCTCCATCCTCGCCCTGTATCGTCTCTTCGCCTCCGCCCCGGAAGTCTCCCAAATGGAAAACGAATTCGCATCCGGCGGCGTCGGCTACGGCGACTTCAAGAAACGGCTCTTCGCCGCGATATGGGAATACTTAGCCCCGATGCGCGCCCGCCGCGCCGGGATGGACCCCGGCCACGTCGAAGAAGTTCTGCAAGCCGGAGCGCGCCGCGCCAACCAACTGGCGGCCCAAACCATGGCGAGAGTCCGCCGCGCGGTCGGCCTATAGAACTGACTATAGGCTGACTGGAGCATATCCTGCACTTTTCGCCCGCGCTTGGGGCTGCCTAGCAAGTCCCGGAACGGCCGGGCGCTTTGGCGTTGCCTCCCGCCCCAGGCGGCTGGCACAGCCGCCTCTACAACCCAAGCCAGCCCCAAGCGCGGGCAAAGTGCAGGACGCGCTCTAGAACCCGCCGGCGCGGGCGCGGGCGGTCATCACGCGTTCCTGCAGGTCGGTCTTTTCGGCGGACACGATCGCGTTGTTGCCGTTGAGTTCTAGGCTCAGGTTCTTGCCCGCCATCGAAACCAGCTTCACTTCCGTGCCGGCGGCGACGCGGTTGTGCTTGCCCACGCCCGTGAAATCGATCGCTTCCTTCAAGGCAACCGTTTTGGGCCATTCGGCGGGGGAAGCGGCCAGCGCTTTCAGGTCAAAGGGCGCCGGCGTCGCCGGCCCGGCGGACGGAGCCGGGGAAACCGCGGCGGGCGGAGCGGCGGGGGCGCTCGCCTTGGCGGTCGTGGACGCCTTCATGGCGTTGAAGGCGTTCTGGGGTATCTGCAAAAGGGACGAAGGCGTCGCCCCGAAAACGAGGAGCACAAAAAGAGCGAGAACCGCCACCGCCAGGAGCGAAGGGACCCACGTGGCGCCGCCGGCTGTTCCATGCCTGTTCATATTAGAGCCATATCCTGCACAATGTTCTCCTATTCGGGCAACCAAAGAGTCTGCCTCAGCGCCGCGGCGGCGGCGGCGATCTCGGCTTCCTTTTTGCTGCGGCCTTCGCCTTCGCCGAGTTTTTTCCCTTCCCATGTGACTTGCGCGACGAAGTGTTTCCGGTGCTCGGGGCCGGATTGCAAGGTGATGGTGTAGTGCGGACTGCGCGGCGAGATGGCCTGGAGGATTTCCTGGAGCTTGCCTTTCGGGTTCACGTCCATCGGCTCGGTCTTCAACGCTTCGACGCAGGCTTTCGCTTCTTCGAGGACGAAGGCGCGCACGGTCTCCAGGTTCCCGTCGAGATACATCGCGCCGATGAGCGCCTCGAAGGCGTCCGCCAAGGTCGAGGGGCGCGTCCGCCCGCCGCTCGATTCCTCGCCCTTGCCCATCATGATGTGGTTGCCGATGCCGATGGCGACCGCATGGACGGTAAGGCCTTCGCGCGAGACGAGCCGGGAACGGAGCTTGGTGAGCTGCCCTTCGCTGAAGGAGGGGAACAGGTCGAAGAGGTATTTCGTGAAGATGAGCTGCAGGACGGCGTCGCCGAGGAATTCGAGGCGCTGGTTGTCGAAATGGTGGCGCTGGGTTTCGTGCCCCAGGCTCGGGTGGGTCAGCGCTTCGGCCAGCAGGAGCGAGTTCCGAAATTTATACCGGATGCGTTGTTCGAGCGGGGTCATGGCTTGCGGTTCAACTTTTGTCCCTCCTTCGTATCCTTGACGAGCCAGCCGCGCGCCTCCAGGTCGGCGCGGAGCCTGTCGCCTGCGGCCCAGTCTTTTCCCGCGCGCGCAAGGCGGCGCTGCTCCAGCAGCCCCGCGATCTCAACGGGGATTTGCTCCTCCTCCGACTCGATGGCGAGCACGGTGTTGATGCGCTCCCACCACGCGAGCAGGGCGCGTCCATCCGGCGGGGAGAGCCTCCCCTGGTCGAGCGCGCGATTGGTTTCACGGATGATGTCGAAAAGATGCCCCAAAGCCTCGGAGACGTTGAGGTTGTTGTCCATCGCATCGTCGTAATTTTGTTGGGACGGCAGCGACCATGTCGAAGGCGCCCCGGGGGCGAGCGGGCGCAGCCGCGCGAGCCATTCGTCGATGCGGGCCAGCGCGGCGCGCGCGGCGGACAGGCTTTCGGAAGTGAAGTTCAGCGGGAGCCGGTAGTTGCTGAGAAGCGCGTAGCGCACCTCGCGCCCGGAGAAGCCCTTGCCGAGCAGGTCGCGCAAGGTGAAGAAATTTCCCAGCGACTTGGACATCTTCTGCCCGTCGACGACGAGGTAGCCGCAATGCACCCAGTACCGGACGAACCGCTCCCCGGTGCAGGTCTCCGATTGCGCGATCTCCGCCTCGTGGTGCGGGAAGATGTTGTCCTCCGCGCCGCAATGGATATCGAGCCTCGGGCCGAGGATTTCCGTGGCCATGGCGCTGCACTCGATGTGCCAGCCGGGCCTCCCGCGCCCGAAAGGGCTCTCCCACGCAACATCGCCGTCCTCCGCGTCCCACGCCTTCCACAAGGCGAAGTCGCCGACGCTCTCCTTTTCATATTCGTCGTTGCGGATTCTTCCGCTGGGCCGGAGTTCCTCGAGGTTCAAGTGCGCCAGGCACCCATATTTCGGGAAGGCGCTTATACGGAAATAGACGGAGCCGTCCTCCGCCTTGTACGCGGCGTTGCGTTCCAGCAGCAGCGCGATCATGGCGATCATTTTCGCGATGAAACGCGGCTCCGTCGCGGCGGGGTAGTGCGCGGCGGGCTTGACGCGGAGCGCCGCCAGGTCGCGGAAGAACGCCTCCTTGAACGGGCGCGTGAACTCCGCCAGCGGCACGCCGGCGGCGCGGCTGGCGCGGATCGTCTTGTCGTCCACGTCGGTGAGGTTCATGACGCGCTCGACCTTCCAGCCGCGATATTCCAGGTGCCGTTGCAGGACGTCCTCGAAGACGTACGCGCGGAAGTTCCCGATGTGCGCGTGGTTATAAACCGTGGGGCCGCACGTGTACATCTTCACGGCGGAGGCGTCCAGCGGCTCGAAGACTTCGAGCGAGCGCGTATACGTATTATAGAGACGGAACGGCATGGGTGGAAGAAACGCCCGCGACGGCCAGGGCGGCTATGCCCTCCCCGCGCCCGATGAAGCCGAGCCCTTCGTTCGTCGTCGCCTTGACTCCGATGCGTTCGAGCGGGATGCCGAGGGCGGATGCGAGGTTCGCCCGCATCCCGTCGATATACGGGGAGATTTTCGGCGCCTCGCAAATGAGCGTCGCGTCGATGTTCAAAAGGTCCGCCCCCTTTTCCCGCACGACGGCGGCGGCTTTGCTTACGATCTCCAGGCTGCTCATGCCGCGGAGGGCTTGGTCGGTGTTTGGAAAGTAGTGGCCTATATCCCGCGCGCCCACGGCGCCGAGAACCGCGTCGGCTATCGCGTGGCAAAGAACATCGGCGTCCGAATGGCCTTCCAGCCCGCGCGTGTGCGCTATCTCGACCCCGCCGAGAATGAGTTTCCGGCCCTCGCCGAAACGGTGAACGTCGTAACCTATTCCAACCATGGACTCACACCCTCAGATCGATCTTCCCGTTCGAGGCGATGACGGAATACTTCTCCTTCGCATCGGGATGCGGGGCCATCTCGACGAGGCCGCCCGCGCTTTCAACGAGGAGTTTGCCCGCCGCGACGTCCCAGAGGCTGACGGATTGCTCGATATACGCGTCGAGCCGCCCGCACGCGACGTATGCCATGTCGAGCGCCGCGCTCCCCATGAGCCTGCATTTGCGCACGCGATACACCATCCGCTCGAACAACGACATGCCCGACGCGATCGCCTCCTTCGTCTTCGTGAAGCCGACGGAGATGACGGCGTCCGAAAGCCGCGTCCGCCCGCTCATCGCAAACGGCTTTCCGTTCAGCGTCGGCGCCTCGCCCTTCTTCGCGCGCCACATTTCGTCGCGCATCGGGTCATAGACGACGCCCGCGATGATGTCGCCGCCGCGCCGCAGCGCGATGGAGATGCAGAAGTGCGGTATGCCGTAGAAGTAGTTCACCGTGCCGTCGATGGGATCGACGATCCAGTGGAACTCGCTCCCCTGGTTTCCCGCGAGACCTTCCTCCCCGTAGATGGCATGGTCCGGATACAGCCCCAGGAGATGTTCGGTGATGAGCGTCTGCGAACGGACATCGAGCTCCAGCTTGATGTCGTGCGCTTCAAAGGCGCTGACGGAAAGCGCCGCGCCAAAGTTTTCCCGTAGAAGCGCTCCGGCTTTCTGCGCCGCTTCGGCTGCCGCGTCGAGGTAATCAGTCATAAAAAAAATGGGAGGAGAATGTAGAATTCTCCCCCCATACGTAGCGAACTAAAAAGACTGATCCAATTATTTCTTGGACGACTTCTTAGCCGCGGGTTTCTTTGCTGCGGTTTTTGCGGCCGGTTTTTTAGCGGCGAGCTTTTTGGCAGGGGCTTTTTTCGTTGCCATTGATAATCCCCCCTTTCAATCCGCAAGTTGCGGTGGCTGGAAAGTTTGAATAAGGATTCGACATCGACCATTTTTTTTGTAGTGACAAATCTTTTTTGAGTCAAAGATTTTCTTTCATCCGTTCGAAAATCTTCACCAGTTTTTTCGCGAGCAACGTCTTCTTTTCGCGCCGGAGCAGACGCGTTTCGCCCCCTCGAAAACAAAGTAACACTTCGTTGTCATCGCTCTCAAACCCTGCATCCGCGCGGCTTACGTCGTTTCCCACGATGAGGTCGCACCGTTTCTCCCGCAATTTCCCGAGCGCGTTTTCCGCGAGCGATTCCGTCTCCGCGGCGAAACCGACGACGAGCGGTTTTTTTTTCGGAAAAACGAGCGACGACAAAATATCGCGCGCCGGCGCGAGCTCGATGCGCGCGAAGCCGGACCGCTTTTTGATCTTCGAAACGGCGAAGGACGCCGGCTTGAAATCCGAAACCGCGGCGGCCATGACGAGCGCGTCGGCTTCCGCGATGCGCGATTGCACGGCGTCGAACATCTCGTCGGCGGTGACGACGCGGAGCGTCTCCGCGCGCTTCGGCGCGGAGAGGCAGACCGGGCCGGAGACGAGGATGACCTCGTGCCGCCGCGCGAGCGCCGCGCGCGCGATGGCGTAGCCCATCTTGCCCGAGGAGCGGTTGCTGATGAAGCGGACGGGGTCCAGCGGTTCGCGCGTCGGCCCCGCGGTGACGAGGAATTTCACGGCTGCGGCGCCGCGAGGATTTCCTCCGCCTTCGCGACGATCTCCTCGACGTTCCAAAGCCGCCCGAGGCCCTCGTATCCGCACGCGAGCATGCCTTCCTCCGGGCCGATGAAGTGGACGCCGCGCGCGCGGAGCTTCGCCACGTTTTCGACCGTGGCGGGGTGCAGCCACATCTTTCCATTCATGGCCGGGGCGATGAGGACGGGCGCCTGGACGGCCAGCGCGATCTCGCAAAGCGCGTTCCCCGCGAAGCCGTGCGCGAGTTCGGCGATGCTGTTCGCGGTCGCGGGCGCGATGAGGAGGAGCTTCGCCCGGTCGGCGAGCGCGATGTGCCCCGGCCTCCAGCTTTCCTTCTCCTCGAAGACGCTGGTGAGCACGGGATTGCGCGAAAGGGTCTGGAGCGTGAGCGCGCCGATGAACCGCTGCGCCTCGCGCGTCATGACGACAAAAACCTCGTGCCCGCGCTTCACGAGTTTGCTGACGAGGTCGGCGGATTTATACGCCGCTATCGAACCCGTGACGCCGACGATGATCGCTTCCATTATTTCAAGGCGAGCCGTTTGCTCAAGTAACGCTCGGCGCGCATGATTGCGCGGAATTTCCCCAGGTCCTCCTCCACCGAGCCGCTGATGATGGTGTAACGGTACTCCCGCCAGCGCTCCATCTCCTCGGAGGCGCGGACGAGCCGCCGCTCGATCTGTTCCGGCGTCTCGGTGCCGCGCTTGATGAGCCGCCGCCGCAATTCGTCGAGGTGGGGCGGCATGATGAATACGTCCGCGAGCACGTCCCGGATGAGGCCGGCGCCGCTGTTGCGGATCATGGCCGCGCCCTGCGTGTCGATGTCGATCAGCACGTCGACGCCCGCCGCGAGATTTTCCAGCACGGTCTCGCGCAAGGTGCCGTAGCGCGCGCCGTGGACCGCGGCGTGCTCCAGGAAATCCCCCGCCTGCTCGCGCCGCTCGAACTCCTCCTCCGAGAGGAAGTAATAATCCTCGCCGGGAATCTCGCCGGGGCGCGCCGGGCGCGTGGTGCAGGAGACCGAGTAGACGAAGTCGGGCGTCTGGCGGAGCGCGTCGCAAAGGGTCGTCTTCCCCGCGCCGGAAGGGGCGGAGACGACGAAGAGGATGCCGTGGCGGAAGAATTCGTTACTCAATGTTCTGTATCTGTTCCCGGATTTTTTCCATCTCGGCCTTGCATGTCACGACGAGTTGCGAGAGGTCGGCGTCATTCGCCTTCGCCCCCAATGTATTCAATTCGCGCGCGATTTCCTGCGCTATGAAATCCAGGGCGCGCCCCACCGGTTCGTTCTTGCGGAGATTCTGCGCGAACTGCGCCAGGTGGCTTTCGAGCCGGGTCAACTCCTCCGAGATGTCGGCCTTGTCGGCGAAGAAGATCAGTTCTTTCACGAGCCGCTCGTCATCGACCGGAATCTCGATGCCCGTCCGCTGGATGCGTTCATGAAGCGCCTGCCGGAACTTGCGCGCCACGGCGGGATGAAGCTGGCGTATTTTTCTCAGCGACTGGCGGACGAGCTTGAGCCGCGTGATGAGGTCCTTCGCGAGGTGCTTGCCCTCCTTTTCGCGCATGCGGACGAGATCCTTGAGCGCTTCGTGCAGGGCTTCCTCCAGCGGTTCCCACGCGGCGTCCACGGAGAAGGCGTCTTCCTGCACGCCGAGCACGCCCGGCGCGCGGAGGATGGTGTCGATGGTTATCTCCCCGCCGGCGTTGAGTTCCTTTTGAAGATCGCGCATCGCGCGGAGGTAGCTTTTGGCGAGCGCGGCGTCCAGCAGCGGCTTGGCGGCGGAAGCGGAGCGCTGCCAGGCGACCACGACGCTCAAACGCCCGCGGGCGACGCGCGCGTTGACGGCGTCGCGCACGCGCGGTTCAAGCTGGGCGAGTTCGCGCGGGAGATTGATGGTGACGTCGCTCTGCTTGCGATTGACCGAGTTCAGCTCGACGCTGAACTTCGCGCCGTTTAAAGCGCTCTGGCCCCGGCCGTAGCCGGTCATGCTTCTCATTAAAGAAGGAGCTTAGGGAACCGCTCCTTAAATGGGAAGGGCATTTGCTGGTTCCTTGGAACGCGCGTCATGCGCTTTTGCCCGCTCTTGGCCTAATAAAACGGGAACCGCATGCCGCTTTGGCATCGCCTCCCCGCCCCAGGCGGCTGGCACAGCCGCCTCTACAACGAGGCAACAGATTTCCTGGCGCGCAAAACCTGTTCGTAGATCGCCAGCGTTTCCCGCATCTTCACGTCCATGGAAACCCCGGCGCTCATCCGTTCGAACGCCGTCCTGCCAAGCCGTTCCCGCAACTCCGGGTCGAGCGTGAGCCGGATCATCGCCTCGGCGAGCGCATCGACGTCGCCCGGCGCAACGAGCAGGCCGGTTCGCTGGTGTTCCACCACCTCGGGCAATCCGCCGACTTCGCTCGCGATCACCGCCTTGCCCATGCACATCGCCTCGGGCGCCGTGCGCGACTGCGCTTCGGCAAGGGACGGGATGACGGAAATATCCAGCGCGGCGGTCGCCGACGCGATCTCCGGCTCCAGCCCGTGCATCAGGAACGGCGTCTCCGGGCCGGCGAGGATGGCGTTCTCCGGCAGCCACGCGTCGTAGCCGAATCGTTTCCGCGCGAGATTGCGGTACCGTTCGCGAAAGGGCGATCTGCCCTTCTTGTGGTCGCCGATCATTATGAAACGCGCCTCGGGTATTTTCTTGCGCGCCAGCGCGGCGGCCTGGATGAACTGCTTCTGCCCTTTCTCCGGTCGGAACATGCCGATGCATCCTATCGCGACCTCTCCGGGGCGGATTCCCCACCGCTTGCGAAAGCGGCTGCCGTCCCGCAGCGGATGGAAGCGCGAGGTTTCCACGCCTTCGCCGATGACGGAAAGCCGCGCGGGAGGGATGCGGTTATCCCGGATGAACGCCGTCCGGATGCATTCCGCCGTGGCTATGAGGTGGTCGCAACCGTAGCGATAGGAGAACGTGGAGAAGAACGCCTTCCGCACGGGATTGGTGTTATGCCTGCTGCGCACGACGGGGACGCCCGAGAACTTGAGCGGGAGCGCTATCCAGGCGTCGATGGGGCTGTGGGTATGGACAAGGTCGCACCGCAGTTTTCCTATGAGACGCAGGAGGCGCGCCGTGGCCGCATAATCCCACGTGCTGCGCATCTGCAACGGGATGACGGGAATGCCCTCCCTCGCGGCGCGTTCGAAAAGCTCGCTTTCCGGGTTGCAGGCGATCCACGCCTCATGTCCGTTGCGGACAAGCCAGCGCGCCTCGTCCGCCGTGCGGTAGTCCTGCCCCCCGGAGCTTAGCTCCGAGATGGTATGAAGGATGCGCATGAAATTTGGGGGGGACTACATCAAGACTTGCGCCAATCCGGTTCGCGCGACTTTATTAAGCGGCGCCCGTCGATGAGCAAACAGAACGAAAATTACACTGACTTGGACGAGTTCCGCAATCTGTTTGCGCGCGGACTGCCGATTCTTATGTATCACAAGCTCGGCAAACCGCGTGGTCCGCTCGGTTTTCTCTATGTTTCGCCGCGGCTTCTCGAACGCCAGTTAAGGGAGTTGAAAGAAAACGGTTTCCGCGGCGCGCCTCTTAAGGAAGAAGAATTGCTCTCGAAAGAACCGGGGCGGATCGTGCTTACCTTCGACGACGGTTACCAGAACGCCTTTGACCTCGGGATGCCGCTGTTGAGCCGTTATGGATTCCGCGCCATTCAATACATCGTCTCGGGACGAATCGGCGGGCAAAACGACTGGGATTTCGCGAAGGGCATCCGTCCGGAACGTTTGATGGATGAGGCGCAAATCCGGGATTGGCTGGCTGCCGGCCACCAGATCGGCGCGCACACGCTCACCCACGCCAGCCTCACGAGCATACCACCGGACGCGGCCCGCGAAGAAATAGCCGCCAGCAAAAAGGCGCTGGAAGACCGTTTTGGCATCCCCGTCGAGCACTTCTGCTATCCGTACGGAAACATGAACCAGAAAGTCGCGGGCATGGTGGAGGAAGCCGGTTTCCGCACCGGGTGCTCGACCCGCTTCGGCGTCAACAACCCAAAAGTCCCGCGGTTTGAATTGCGCCGGATCATAGCCCGGTACCGGTCCCGGAGCTTCCGGTCGGTTATCGGCTCGGTTTTGAGAACCGCGAAGCTTGCGCGCCCCACATTCAAGGCATAGGATTTCCGGCGCGTTTCCCGCGCGCTGTTCCACCTTCTTCATGGCGTCCTCAAAAACAAGATCGCGGAGTCCTTATCGGGCGACCGTTTCGTCGCGCGCGCCCAGCCAGGGCATGGCGTTATCCCCGGATGCCACCAGGGCGCTGTTCATCTTCATCCTCGCGATCATCGTTTATTCGCCCGCGATGCAGGCCGGCTTTATATGGGATGACGACCAACTCCTCACGGCGAACCCGGTCATGCAGGACCCGTGGGGATTGCTGAAACTCTGGTTCGCCCCGTCGACGGCGGACTATTTCCCGCTGACTTCCAGCACCCTCTGGCTCGAATACCGGCTTTGGGGACTCTCCGGCCCGGGCTACCACGTTACTAACATCATACTGCACGCCTTCAATTCCGTGTCGCTCATGTTCGTCCTCCAGCGGTTGCGCCTCCCGGGGGCGTGGCTTACGGCGGCGCTCTTCGCGGTGCATCCCGTCAATGCGGAATCGGTGGCGTGGATCTCCGAGCGCAAGAACACGCTGTCGATGGTCTTTTACCTCTATTCGATACTCGCCTTTATAAATTTCGAGGAACGCAAGGGGGAGCGCTACTATATCTATTCTCTCCTGCTGTTTTTCGCCGCCCTTACCAGCAAGACCTCCGTCGTCACCCTCCCGTTCATCCTGCTCCTTCTTGCATGGTGGCGGCGCGGGGAAATAACGGCGGATGATTTCCGCCGTTCCGCGCCCTTCTTCGGCATCGCGTTCCTCCTGGGGATCGTGACCATCTATTTCCAAGACTGGCGCGCCATCGGCACGGAGGTCATCCCCATCGGCGGATTCTTCTCCCGGCTGGCGGGAGCGGGAATGGCGGTCTGGTTCTACCTGGGCAAGATAATCTGGCCGTTCAACCTCATCGAAATTTACCCGACCTGGCACATCGATCCGCCGCAGGCGTGGCAATTCCTGCCGGGCATCGGCCTGGCGATCACCTTCTACGTCCTGTGGCTGGCCCGCAACAGCTGGGGCAGGGCCCCGCTGTTCGCCCTGAGCTACTTCGTCATAACGCTTGGGCCGGTCCTCGGTTTCCTGACGATGTCCTATATGCGGCTGACGCTCGTCGCCGACCATTTCCAATACGTGCCGATGATCGGCATCCTCGCGCTGGCGGGAGCGGGCGCCGCGCTGTTGTGGGAGCGGATGAATCCCCAACTGAAACCCGTCGCCGCCTGCGCCTGCGTTTTCATGCTCGGCGGCTTGTCGTGGATGACGTGGGATCGCGCCGAAGTCCACCAAAGCGAGGAATCGCTCTGGCGCGATACGCTGGAAAAGAACCCCGACACCTGGCAGGGGCACAACCACTACGGGGCGGTGCTCTTCACGCGCGGAAATTCCGAAGAGGCGATGAAACATTTCCAAAGGGCCGAGGAACTGAAACCGGAGAACCCGGAAGTCCACAATAACGTGGCGCTCGGCTGGGCGACCAGGGGCAAGCTGGAACTGGCGATCCCCGAATACAGGGAGGCCGTCCGCATCAAGCCGGACAACATCCCGATCCGGAGGAACCTCGCCAACGCCCTCGCGTCCGCGCACCGTTTCGATGAATCCGCCGACCAATACGCCGAACTCGTGAAGATGGCCCCCACCGACGTGGATATCCGTTTCGCTTACGCCAACATGCTTTACAACGCGGGCAGGATATCCGAGGCGATCACCGCACTTCAGGAATTGCTCCGCCTGAGTCCGAACAACGCGCCGGCCCGGCAGAACCTCGAAGTCCTCCTGAAGAAGAGAGGCTCATGAACAACCCGTCCGTCGGCCAGAAGATCAGCGCCGGGTTCACATTGGCTTTGGTCAGCATGGCCGCCATCGGGCTCGCGTGCTATATCAGCACGAAGCAGCTCGTCGATACGGAGGACTGGGTCACCCACACGCACATCGTCCTGGGGGACCTCGCGAATGTCCTCTTCGGCCTGAAGGACGCCGAGTCCGCCGGGCGCGGCTACCTGGCCGCCGGCAATCAAAACTTCCGGCGGACATACACCGCCGCCAGGGAAATGGTGTTGAGGAAACATCGCGACCTGATGCACCTGACACAGGACAACCCGCCGCAGCAGGAGCGCTTGCAACAGCTCGAGCCGCTGTTGTTCGGGAAAGACGGCTACTTCGCCGACATCGAGCAGGCGATGGCCTCGCGCGAGAACCGCCCGCCGGACGCGTCCGCATTTGCCGAAACGGGGCGGCACCTGCGTCAAATCCGGGACATCATCGGCGCCATGCAAGCCGAGGAAGACCGGTTGCTGGACATGCGGGAGAAAGCGGCCCGCTCGGGCGTGAGGGCGGCGAACTACACCATCGCCGGCGTCACGTTCGCTTCCATCGTCCTCTTGAGCCTGGTCTCCCGGGTCCTGAGCCGGAGCATCTCCGCGCCGTTGCGCGAAATTTCCGGCGTGGCGGAGCGGATCGCCGCCGGCGACCTGGCCGTGAGCGTAACCCCCCAGGCGCGGCGCGATGAGGTCGGCGTCCTCTTGCAGACGTTTTCGCGAATGACGGCGTCCCTGCAACAAACGTCCGCCACCGCGCGGCAGATCGCCGCCGGCGACCTGAGCGTCAAGGTGCAGCCGCAATCGGAAAACGACGTTCTGGGCGTGGCGTTCGCGACGATGATCCAAAACCTGCGGGCGATCATCCAGCAGATACTGGAAGCGGTGAACGTCATGGCGAGTTCCTCCAGCCAGATCATGACCACGGCGGGCCAGCTCGCCGCCGGCGCCCGGGAAGCGGCCGCGGCGGTGTCCGAAACGACGGCGACCGTCGAGGAAATGAAGCACACCACCTCCCTCGCCAGCCAGAAAGGGAAGACGCTCTCCGACGGCGCGCGGGACGCCGCGGAGGTGGCCGAGCGCGGCAGGAAATCGGTCGAGGACAACATCGACGGGATGAACCGGGTGAAGCAGCAAATGAAATCCGTCGCCGAAAGCATCGTGCGCCTGAGCGAGCAGAACCGCGCCATCGCGGAGATCATCGCCACGGTGGACGACCTGGCCCAGCAATCGAACCTCCTCGCCGTCAACGCCTCCATCGAGGCCGCGAAAGCCGGCGAACACGGGAAAGGCTTCGGGGTCGTCGCGCAGGAAGTCAAGACCCTCTCCGAGCAATCCAAGGAAGCGACGACGCAGGTCCGCGGCATCCTCACCGACATACGGAAGGCCACCGGCGCCGCCGTCATGGCCGCCGAGCAGGGCGGCAACGCCGTGGCCGACGGCGTAAGGAAAGCGGAAGCCGCGGGCGAATCAATCGGGGCGCTGGCCCGGAGCGCCGCGGCCGCGGCCGATTCCGCCGTGCAGATAGCGGCCACCGGCAGGCAGCAATCCGTCGGCATGGACCAGGTGGCCCAGGCGATGGAAAACATAAAGCAGGTCAGCGAGCGCATCGCCGCGGGCACGGAAGAGGCGCAGAACGCCGCGCACAATCTCCATGCCGTCGGCCAGAAGCTGAAGGCCCTCGTCGAGAACTTCAAACTTTGAAGCGGGCCGCGGCCATCTGCCTCGTTCTCGTCACGCTGACTCTCTGCGCCGCCTTCCTCATGAGCCGCGGCCAGGTCGAAGCCGGGCGCTCGGCGCGCGGCGCGCTGGAAGCCGTCAAGTCGGTTCTGCACGTCACGCCCACAGTCGCCGTCTCCTCTTACATCGCCACGCAGAAGACTTCCGACATCCTGGAACTCGCGACCGTCAGCAAGGGCTTCCCCATCGAATACAGCTTCACCCACACGTTCATGGGCAGCACGAAGAGCCTGAAATTGCGCGGCGACTACACGGTGAAAGCCGGGTTCGACCTCCGCGAAAAATTCTCCCTTCAGGTCGGAGAGGCCGGCGACATCGTCTTCGCGGATTTCCCGGGCCCAAAAATCCTCTCGGTGCAAATGAACCGCTACGCCGTGCTCGAAGACCAGGACGGCTGGTGGAACGTCCTGACCCCGCGCGACCGCGAAGACGCCGTAAACGCCATGAACGCGCTCGCCCGAAAGAGCGCGCTGGAGATGGGCGTGCTGCCCGAGGCAAAAGCCGCCGTCACGAAACGGCTGTTGGAATACGGCGGGCGTTTGAAGTGGGAGATAACCTTCCGCGACTCACTCCGCCCGGAGTAGCAGCACCGGCACGCGCACCGTCCTGCGCACCTTGTCCACCGTCACGCCCAGGACGGCGTTGGCGAGGAACTTGTGGCCGTGGGTCGTCATCGCAAGCAGGTCGCAACCGTGCTCCTCTATCTCGCGGATGATGTGATCCGCCGGCTCGCCGAAAGCCAGTTCCGCCTCCGCCCGCACACCTTCCGCCGCCAGTTCCGCCCGCACTTTTTCAAGATACTCCTTGTCCCGCGTCACCTCGGGGCTGACCGCGTCCTCGCCAAACCAGCGCGCCGCCCAGCCGTCGGCCACGTGCAGGAGAAAGAGCGAACCGCCGAAGCTCTTCGCCAGGCCCGCCGCGTGCTTGAGCAGGCCGCGATCCGCGTCCGTCGCATCCAGGGCGACCAGGATTTTCCTATACATGCCGGGTAAAGACGGCCGCGGCGTCGTGAATGGCTCCGGGCAGCCCGTAGATATCGAGAGCGGTTATGAGGATGCAGGAAGCCCAGCCCGTCAGCATGAGAAAAAGACCGTTGCGATACGACCCCATGAACTTCTTGGAACAGGTGAACCATAGCAGCGGAACCATCGCCAGCGGAAGCTGGATCGCCAGCACGACCTGGCTGAGATTCAGGAGATCGGTGATCCCGCCGTCCCCGCGGCTGGCGATGAGGATGATCGCCGGCACGATGGCCGCCAGCCGCGTGATGATGCGGCGCACCCAGGGGCGAATCTTCCAGTCCATGAACCCTTCCATGACAACCTGGCCGGCGAGCGTGCCCGTTATCGTGCTGCTCTGCCCGCTCGCCAGCAACGCCAGCGCGAAAAGGATGCTCGCCGCCGCCGTCCCCAGCAGCGGAGCGAGCGTCAGGTAAGCCGCCTGCATCCAGTCCGCATCCGCGCCGAAGGCGACCACCTGCCCGCCCGCCAGCGTGACCTTGTCCTTCCCGAAGAAGACCGAGGCAGCCAGCACCAGGATCGCGGCGTTGACCAGGAACGACAGCGACAGCGCGAGGACGGAATCCAGCGTGTTGAACTTGATCGCGCGGCGGATGGAGGCGTCGTCCGCCTGCAATTTCCGCGATTGGACCAGCGCGGAGTGCAGGTAGAGATTGTGCGGCATGACCGTGGCGCCGATAATGCCGATGGCCACGTAGATCATATCCTTGGAGCGGAAAAACTCCCGCAAATCCGGCTTCACCGTCGCGGAGGCTATCTCGAGCAACCGCGGCGCGGCCTCCGGCAGAACGAAGATCTCGATGAAATAACAGACCCCGATGGTGCTGATGAGCGCCACGATGACCGCCTCGATCAAGCGCATCCCCAGCCGTTGCAGCGAGAGGAGCAAGAGCACGTCGAACGCCGTGATGACGACGGCCACGAGCAGCGAGATGCGCGGAAACAGGAGATGGATGGCCAGCGCGCTTCCGAGCACTTCGGCCAGGTCGCACGCGGCGATGGCGATCTCGCAACTGAGGTAGTTCGGCCAGCGCGTCCAGGCGGGGAGATAGTCGCGGCAGCATTGCGCGAGGTCCTTGCCCGTCACCACGCCCAGCCGCGCGGAGACGATCTGCAGGAAGATGGCCATCACGCTCGCGAGCCCCACGATCCAAAGCAGGCCGTAGCGGAAGCCCGCCCCCGCGCTCAAGTCGGTGGACCAATTCCCCGGGTCCATGTAACCGACGCTCACCAGCACCGCCGGCCCCGCGAACGCGAGATACTGCCGCCACGCCGGGGCCGAGTGCGCGGGAAGGCTGACCGTGTCATGAAGGCCTTCCAGTGAGCGGGCCGCGCGCGTTCTTTCGGAAAAAGTATTCAATCGACTAACTTTTATTAGACCGACTATACATCATTCCAAATTCAAAAAAAGTCAAATCTTCCAAGAAGATTGCCGGGCGCCGCTTTTTCCGCTACCACTTTTGGGCATGGCGACACGGACAGCTTCCAGCCTCAGCGCGTCCTCCACCGTGGAGGATTACCTGGAGCGGATACTCGAACTCATCAACTCGAAGGGGTACGCCCGCGTCGTCGACATCGCCAACAGCCTCAAGATCTCCCAGGCCAGCGTCACCAACATGGTGCAGCGCCTCGACGCCGACGGCCTCCTCAAATACGAGAAGTACCGCGGCCTCGTCCTGACCACCGCCGGCGAAACCCTCGCCCGGAACATCACGGATCGCCATCACCTTCTCTCCGACTTCCTGACCCTTCTCGGCGTGGAGGAACAGGTCATCCACCACGACGTCGAAGGGATGGAACACCACATCAGCCCCGAAACCTTGCGGGCAATCCAGGCCTTGACAGAAACGCTCCAGCGCCAGCCCGTCCTGCTCGCCAAGATCAAAAAACTAAGCCATGCACATTAAAAAACTCCGTCAGGGCGGCTGGGAGAACAATCTCCAGCTCGCCAACGACCACGCGGAACTCGTCGTCAGCCTCGACGTGGGGCCGCGCATCCTTTCCTACTGCGTCCCCGGCGGCCAGAACGTCCTGAAAAACTACCCCGAGCAATTCGGCGGCAGCGGCGAGAGCGAATGGATGATCCGCGGCGGCCATCGCGTCTGGCTCGCGCCGGAGGACGAATCGCGCACCTACGTCCCCGACAACATCCCCGTCACCCACGACTTGCGCGAGCCCAACGGCGTTCGCCTCGAAAACGCCGCCACCGCGCCCTTCCTTATCAAAAAGGAGATGGAAATCTCCCTGGCCGCCGAAAGCTCCAAGGTCACAATCCTTCACAGAGCCACGAATGAAAGCCCCGCCCCCGCCACCTTGGCGACGTGGGGCCTCACCGTCATGGCGCCCGGCGGGCTGGAGATCATCCCCCTGCCCCCGCTGGGGCAGCACCCGCGCGACCTCCTCCCAAATCGCCGCATGATCCTGTGGCCCTACACCGACCTCTCCGACGCGCGCTGGCGTTTCGGCTGGAAGTTCATCACCCTGCGCCAGACCGCCGAGGGCCTCCCGACCAAGCTCGGCCTCGCGCACAGCGAAAAATGGATCGGCTACCTGACGCGCGACGCCCTCTTTATAAAGACCTTCGCGCTGGAGGCGGGCGAAACCTATCCCGATGACGGCTGCAACTTCGAGACCTTCAGCAACGCCGAGATGCTCGAGATCGAATCGTTAAGCCCGTTGCGCACCCTCCAACCCGGCGAATCCGTCGAACATATCGAGCAGTGGCGCCTTTTCGGAGGCATCTCCGAGCCGGATTCCTTGAAAGAACCCGACCTCGCCGCATGGATCGAACCATACCTGCAACAACTCGCCGACTAGCTCCATGCGCCCACGCGTTGCCCTTCTCCTCCTGATCCTTGCCCTCGCGGGGTGCGCCGAAACCGACCCCGAATTCGAAGGCATCCAATCCGCCCGGATCGCGATGAACGAGAGCATCCGCAACGAGCAGCCCGGCGACTACTACATCGGCAGGCGCTACTACAAGCAGGACTATAAATTCTGGGGCTACCTCCGCCGTCCCGGCCAACCGTGGGCGACCGCGAAGCTCGTCATGATGAACGAGCAGCAAAAGCTCTCCCCCGACAGGCAGATGGGCCACATCGGCGCCGACAACAACTACGAATACACCGTATTCGGGCATTACTCCGGCGAGACGGTGTATGAACCCGCGAGCAACGGGTTCTACCCCGAGTTCATCCTGACCGGGTATGAATTGCGCACCGTCGCGCCGCCGTCCATCTACCGCGACCCCGCCGCCGCCGGCAACCCCGCCCGCAGGGTCATCCTGCCGCCCTATTAGAGCATGCTTCCCCGAGCGGCGTCGTTATCGATGTCGTTGTCGTTGTAGAGGCGGCTGGCACAGCCGCCTCTACAACCAAGAGAGCGGGCATGGCGCGCTCTAGCCCGGCGCGTCTTCCTCGGGGCGCTGGTCGCGGCTTAGCAGTTCCATCATCCCCGCGCGGGACGATTTGTTTTCATAAAGCACCGCGTGGACCTGGTCGATGATCGGCGTGTCGATCTTGAGCTTCTTCGCGCACTCGTACGCGCTCCGCGTGGTCGGCACGCCCTCGGCCACCATCTTCATCGACTCGACGATCTCCGCGATGGTCTCGCCCCGCCCCAGCCGTTCGCCCACGCCCCGGTTGCGGCTGTGCCTGCTGAAGCAGGTGACCATGAGGTCGCCGATGCCGCTCAACCCCTGGAACGTCTCGCGCCTGCCCCCGAGCGCCACGCCCAGCCGGATCAATTCGGCGAGGCCGCGCGTCATCAGCGCCGCTTTCGAGTTGTCTCCAAAGCCCAGGCCGTCGCTCACCCCCGCGGAGATGGCGAAGATATTCTTGAGCGCCCCGCCCAGTTCCACGCCCGCCACGTCGTCGCTCGTGTAAACGCGGAAATATTTGCCGGAACAGACGCTCTGCAATCGCTCCGCGACGCCGTTTTCGCGCGCGGCGATCACGGCGGCCGTCGGCATGCGGCGGGCGACTTCGGCGGCATGGTTCGGCCCCGAAAGCACGGCCACCGGATTTGGAAAATACTCGCTCAGCACCTCGCTCATCCGCAAGCCGCTGCCGCGCTCGATCCCCTTCGTGCAGGAGAGGAAGATCGTTTCCGGCGAAGGATGCAGGGCCGCCAGCGCGCCCGAGACCTCCCGCGCCGCCTTGGACGGCGCGACGAAAACGAGCAGCCGCGCGTCGAGCAAGTCTTCCAGCGAAGCGGTGGGAGTGATCGTCTCCGGAAGGCGCACCCCGGGCAGATACTCTTCGTTTAACCGGCTGGAGCGCATCCGCTCCACGCGTCCGGCGTCGTGTCCCCACAAGGCGACGGGCGTTCCGTTGCCCCCGAGCATCACCGCCAGGGCCGTGCCCCAGCTTCCCGCTCCGATGACGCCCGCCTTCTCCATGCTATTTGGGTTTCTTTGCAAAGCGGCTTTCTTCTCCCGCGAGCAGCCGCGCGACATTGGTCCGATGCCGCCATACGACAAGGATCGTCATCACGAGAGTAAAATAGAACGCGGGAACCGGCCCCCGCAACAGAAACACCGCGACGGGGAGCACGAGCGCGGCGGCTATGGAAGCCAGCGAAACGTAGCGTGTCGTGTAAAAAACCAGCAGCCATGTCGCGAGGATGATGAGCGTCTCCGGCGGCACGAGGCCGATGAGCACGCCCGCGGACGTCGCGATGCCCTTCCCGCCCTTGAACCCCAGCCAGACCGGGAAACAGTGGCCCGCGACGCAACAGACGGCCGCCAGCATCCCGGCAAGGCCGGGCGATGGGGAAACGGCGTGTTGCGCGATGAAAATGCCCAGCCGCACCGCCGCGGCGCCTTTGAGGACATCCCCCGCGAAAACCAGCGTCCCCCATTTCCGGCCCAGGATGCGAAAGACATTCGTCGCGCCAATATTTCCGCTGCCGTGCCGCCGGATGTCCATGCCGCGCGAACGCGCGACGAGGAAGCCCGTCGGGATCGACCCGAGCAGGTAACTCGCCAGCACTATGAGAAAGAGAGTCATTTCCGCGAACGTTTGGCGGCCAGGCGGCCTTCGACCTTCCCGAGCGGGAGACAGTTGATGACGTCCGCCTTCGTCAGCCACCCCTTGCGCGCCGCCGCCACGCCAAACCAGAGGTGTTGCAAGCGGGCGGTGTCGTGCGCGTCAGGATTGATGACGCACTTTACCCCCTTTTCCTTCGCCAGCGGCCACCAGCGCCAATCCATATCCAGCCGGCGCGGATTCCCGTTCAGTTCGATGATCGTCCCCGTCTCCGCCGCCGCTTCGATGACGGCGGGCATGTTCACCGCATACGGCTCGCGCGTCAGGAGCAGCCGCCCCGTCACGTGCCCGAGGAACGTCACGTAAGGATTCGAGATCGCGCGGATGATCCGGTTCGTCATCTCCGCCTCCGACAGGCTGAACGCCGCGTGGACGGACGCCACCACGTAGTCGAGCGACGCGAGCACGTCGTCGGGAAAATCGAGCGAACCATCCCGCAGGATGTCGCATTCCACGCCCGCGAAAAGCCGGAAATCGTGAAACCCCTTGTTCATTTCGGCGATCTCCTTTCGCTGCGCCGCCAGCCGGGCCGCGTCCAGCCCGTGCGCCTGCACAGAGCTTTTGCTGTGATCCGCCATGCCGAGATATTCCAGCCCCAGTTCCTGCGCCGCCGCCGCCATCTCCGCCAGCGAAGCGTGGCCGTCGCTCGCCGTCGTATGATTATGAAACGTGCCGCGGAGATTGCTCAAGCGCACCAGGTCCGGCAGCGCGCCCCGCTCCGCCGCCTCGATTTCGCCCAGGTTCTCGCGCAATTCCGGCTCGATATACTCCAGCCCCAGCGCGCGGTACAGATCGGCTTCCTCGCGCACCATTGGCAGGGGATCGTGCTTCTTCGCGCCTTCCGCCGGGGCCAGCCGGTATTCATTCAACGTCCACCCCCGCCCCAGCGCACGCCCGCGCATCGCCACGTTATGCTCCTTGCTCCCGGTGAAGTAGTTGATGGCAAACGGGTATTGCTCGTTCGTCACCACCCGCAAATCGCATTGGATGCCCGAGTGCAAGCGCACGCTCGACTTCGTCGCGCCGCGGGCGACCACGCTCTCGACCAACGGATGCGTCGTGAAAAAGGCGCCCACCGCCTCCGGGTTTCTCGTCGAAACGATGAAGTCGAGATCGTGGATGATCTCCTTCCGCCGCCGGTAACTCCCGGCGATGCTCACCTGGGCCACATCCGGGTGCTCCCGAAACTCCTCCAGCAACTGCTCCGCGTTCGCCGCGGCGTCGCCGAGCAGATGGCTCCTGGAATAAACCGCCTTCTGCTCGATGGCACGGAGGATGTTCTTCGCCGTCTTCTCGCCAAACCCGGGCAGCGCCGCGATGCGGCCATCCGCGCAAGCCGCCTTCAACGCCTCCAGCGACTCGATCTGGAGTTGCTCATGGAGCGCCTTGATCTTCTTCGCTCCGAGGCCCTGCACGTCGAACAACTCGAAAAGCCCCGGCGCAAACTCCGCCTGCAATTTCTCGAACGCCTCCAGCCGCCCCGTCCTCGCCAACTCCGTGATCTTCTCCGCGATCGCCTTGCCGATGCCCGAAATCTCCGTAAGCGTCCCATCCTCCGCCGTCTTGAAAATATCCCCCGGGAACGTCTCCACGGCGCGCGCCGCGTTCGTGTAAGCGCGGATCTTGAACGGATTCTCCCCCTTGAACTCCAGCAAACGCCCAAACGCCTCCAGCATCTTCACGATGTCCGGCTTGGTAATCGCGCTCATCTTTCCCCGAGCATAACCCAACCCCCAACCCGGATGAAAGGGGGAAAGAGGCGCAACCCTTTCGCTTGCCCGCCGCCCCGTTTCTCCCTATGCTTCCAGATTCTCCAATGAGCACAACCAGCACCCAACCCTCCTCCGCGAAAACGAAACCCGACGGCGGCCCCCAGCGCGGCGAAGCCATGCTCGGCGCGGAAATCCTCGTCGCCTGCCTCGAACGCGAAGGAGTCGAAGTCGTCTTCGCGTACCCCGGCGGGGCCAGCATGCCCATCCACCAGGCCTTGACCCGCTCCAAGAGCATCCGCACCCTGCTGCCGCGTCACGAACAGGGAGGCGTCTTCGCCGCCGAAGGCTATTCCCGCGTCACCGGGCGGGCCGGCGTTTGCATGGCCACTTCCGGCCCGGGGGCGACCAATCTCCTCACCGGCATCGCGGACGCTTACATGGATTCCATCCCGCTGGTGGCGATCACCGGCCAGGTGCCGCAGGCCATGATCGGCAAAGGCGCCTTCCAGGAGACCGACGTCTTCGGCATGACCCTGCCCGTCGTGAAGCACAACTACCTCGTCATGAACGTCAACGAGATACCGCGCATCGTGAAGGAGGCCTTCCACATCGCGCAATCGGGGCGGCCCGGCCCGGTGCTCATCGACATCCCGAAAAACATCCAGGAAGCGCGGACGCAGCCCATCTTCCCGCAGGAAGTGCATCTGCGCGGCTACAGCGCCGACCGGAAAGCGGGCGATCTCGAACTGAACGAACTCGTCGGCCTCATCGGCGCGGCGAAAGAGCCGATGATCTATTGCGGCGGCGGCATCATCTCGGGCGACGCGTCGGTTGAACTGCTGGAATTCGCCGAGCGCACCCAGATACCCGTCGCCACCACGCTGATGGGCATCGGCTGCTTCCCGGAAAACCATCCCCTTTCGCTGAAATGGCTCGGCATGCACGGCACCGTCTACGCCAACAACGCCGTCAACGAAGCCGACCTGCTCCTGGCCATCGGCGTCCGCTTCGACGACCGCGTCACCGGCAAGATCGAGAAATTCGCCGAGCACGGGACCATCGTCCACATCGACATCGACAACTCGGAGATCAACAAGAACAAAGTCGTCCGCCTCCCCATCCTGAGCGACGTGAAATACGCCCTCGCCCGGCTCAACGAACTGCTGGCGAAAGCCGGCTACGAACGCGCCGGCGCCGGCAATTTCAGCCGCTTCCCCGGCTGGTATGAAAAGATCGCCGGCTGGAAACGGAGCTTCCCGCTCGCCTTCAAGGACACCGACACCATCATCCAGCCGCAATACGTCATCCGCCTCCTGCACGAGATGACCAAAGGCGAAGCCATCATCACCACAGGCGTCGGCCAGCACCAGATGTGGGCGGGCCAACATTACGACTTCATCCATCCGCGCACCTTCATAACCTCCGCGGGCCTCGGTTCCATGGGCTTCGGCTACCCCGCCGCCATCGGCGCCAAAGTCGCGAAGCCCGACCGGCAAGTCATCGACATAGACGGCGACGGCTCCTTCCTGATGAACATCCAGGAACTGGCCACCGCCCACGTCGAAAACATCGCGGCCAAGGCCATCATCTTGAACAACCAGCACCTTGGCATGGTCGTGCAATGGGAGGACATGAAATACGAGAGCAACCGGGCCCACACCTTCCTCGGCGACCCGCGCGACCCCAAGCGCATCTACCCCGACTACGTCGCATTGTGCAAAGGCTTCGGCGTCCCGTGCGAGCGCGTCCTGGAGAAGAAAGACCTGCGCGCGGCGATCCAGCGCCTGCTCGATGCGAACGAACCGTATGTATTGGACGTCATGGTGCCGTATACCGAACACGTCCTGCCGATGATCCCCGGAGGCGCCACCTACAAGGACGTCATCGTCTAGCAACAATTTCCCCGGGATGGGTGACAGAGCGGTCGATTGTGCACGCCTGGAAAGCGTGTGTACCGAAAGGTACCGGGGGTTCGAATCCCCCCCCATCCGCCATCCCACAGGGGTTGCTTAAACCGCCTGGGGACTCCGATTTCTTTCATTTCGGCAAGCGCATCCGGCGCTTTAAAAACGAACATGAAGGCGACGCATTCCCCCCAATGGCTCAGATTTTCTCACCGCGGGCCAATACGTTCGCGCGTATCGGCATCGGGGGAGCGGTTGGCTTGGTGATCGCATTCACCTGGACGTGGAACACCCTTTACTGGTCGCCCTATGCAACGTGGGTGGGTGTGCCCCGCGAACAGCCGGTTCCGTTCAGCCACAAGCATCACGTCGCCGGGCTGGGCATCGACTGCCGCTACTGCCACACCTCGGCCGAAAACTCCTCCTTCGCGGGCCTTCCCCCCACGGAAACCTGCATGACCTGCCATTCGCAGCTCTGGACGAATGCCAGGCTCCTCGCCCCCGTCCGCGAAAGCCTGGCGACAAATATCCCGATCCGGTGGAACAGGGTGAACGATCTGCCCGATTTCGTTTACTTCGACCACGGCATTCACATCCATAAGGGAATCGGCTGCACGACGTGCCACGGGACGGTGGACCAGATGCCGCTGACATGGAAGGCGAACACGCTTTACATGAAGTGGTGCATCGACTGTCACCGCGATCCGGAACGATTCATCCGCCGGCGCGACCAGGTCTTCAACGCGAAATGGCAGGCGCCTTCCGACCAGCAGGAAGAAGGCCTCAAGCTCCTTCGCGACTATCACGTCAACACCACGGGCCAGTTGACGAATTGCAGCATCTGCCACCGTTAAAATGAAAATGAACCCTCCCGCTCCGCGGCAATATTGGCGCAGTCTCGAGGAAGCCGCCGGGACGCCGGAGTTCCTCGATTTCCTGCACCGCGAGTTTCCATCCGGGGCTTCGGAATGGACGGACGCGTTCAGCCGGCGGGATTTCCTGAAACTCATGGGCGCTTCCCTGGCGCTGGCGGGTCTCGGCGCCTGCACCAAGCAGCCGATTGAAAGGATCGTCCCTTACGTGAGGCAGCCTGAGGAGGTCATCCCGGGCAAACCTCTCTTCTTTGCCACCGCCATGCAACTCGGCGGCTACGCTTCCGGCATCCTTGTGGAAAGTCACGAGGGACGGCCAACGAAGATCGAAGGGAACCCGGATCATCCAGCCAGCCTTGGGGCGACCAGCATCTTCGGACAGGCGGCTGTCCTGGATCTGTACGACCCGGATCGTTCCCAATCCGTGACCCATGAAGGAGAAATAAGCTCCTGGGAAGCCTTCCTGGCGCAAATGAGCGATGCGCTCCGGCAGCAACAAGCCGGCCAGGGCGCGGGGCTGCGGCTTTTGACCGGAACGATCACATCTCCCACACTCGCGTCACAGATCCAGGTGCTCCTCGCCAAATTTCCCCGCGCAAAATGGCATCAGTTCGAGCCGCTGGGGCGCGATTCCGTCCGCGGAGGGGCTCTCATGGCTTTCGGGGAGGATGTTGAAACTCAATATCATTTCGACAAGGCGGACGTCGTTTTATCCCTCGACTCGGATTTCCTTTTTTCCCATCCGGGCAGCCTCCGGTTCACGCGCGGGTTTACGGATCGCCGGCGGGTTAGCGCCGGTCGCGGGGGAATGAACCGCCTTTACAGCGTCGAAAGCACGCCGTCCATCACCGGTTCGATGGCGGACCATCGCCTGCCCCTGCGCGCGAGCGAAGTGGAAGCGTTCGCGCAGGCCCTGGCGGCGGAACTGGCAAGGGCCGGCGGCGGCGGCGGCGGCCCTCATGGCGAATGGATGGCTCCTTTGGCGGCCGACCTACAGGCGAATCGAGGGAAGAGCCTCGTCATCGCCGGGGAACAGCAGCCCCCGGCCGTCCACGCCCTGACCCACGCAATCAACCACACGCTCGGAAATTTTGGCGCGTCCGTCACCTTCACGCCGCCAGTGCGGGCGAATCCCGTGAACGAAATGGATTCACTCCGTGAGCTGATGGCCGATATGAAGGCGGGAAACGTCGAGATACTGGTCATCCTGGAAGGCAACCCCGTGTTCACCGCGCCGTGCGATCTGAATTTCGCCCGGGGTCTCTCCTCGGTAAAGCTGTCCGTCCACCTCGGCTCTCATGAGGATGAAACTTCGGCGCTCTGCCATTGGCACATTCCTGCGGCCCATTTTCTTGAGACCTGGGGCGATACGCGAGCTTTCGACGGCACGGTCTCCATTGTCCAGCCGTTGATCGAGCCACTCTATGCGGGCCGGTCGGGCGGCGAAGTTCTCGACGCCTTGACGCAGGCGCCGGTGCGCGGTCCGTATGACATCGTGCGCGATTTCTGGAAGACGCGGAACCTCTGGCCGGACTTTGAAAAGGGTTGGCGCAAGGCGTTGCACGACGGCTTCATCGCCGGAACTGCCTTTCCCGAAACGCGGGTCGTCTTTCGCCCCCCGGACATCAAGGGCGGCGAAAAGCAGGAGGGCATCGAGATTATTTTCCGCCCCGACCCGGCGATCTGGGACGGCCGCTTCGCCAATAACGGCTGGCTTCAGGAATTGCCGAAGCCTCTGACAAAATTGACATGGGAAAACGCCGCCCTCGTCAGCCCCGCTACCGCGGAGAGCAAGCGGCTTGCCAACGGCGACATCGTGGAAATCCGCTGCCGGGGCCGTCATTTGCGCGCTCCGGTCTGGATCTCGCCGGGCCACGCGGACAACGCCGTGACGCTTCCCCTCGGTTACGGACGGGAACGCGCCGGGAGAGTAGGCTCGGGAGCTGGTTTCAACGCCTATGCGCTTCGCACTTCGGGCGCGCCCTGGTTCGATTCCGGCGCGGAGATCGTCCATACAGGCGAATGCCATTCTTTCGCAACCACACAGCACCATCACAGTGTCGAGGGCCGCGACATTATCCGCGCGGGAACGCTGGAGGAGTTTCTCTCCAACCCCGATTTCGCCTCGAAGATGGGCGGACTCCCCTCCCGCGAGGACACTCTCTACAACCCCTCGGAGCACGAGCACGCCGGCTATGCCTGGGGAATGGTGATCGATTTAAACACCTGCACCGGCTGCAACGCCTGTGTCATCGCCTGCCAGGCGGAAAACAACATCCCCGTCGTCGGAAAGGACCAGGTGACGCGCGGGCGCGAGATGCACTGGATACGCGTCGATTCGTATTTCAGCGGGAACCCCTCCAACCCCGAAGTCAGCAACCAGCCGGCGCCGTGCATGCATTGCGAGAACGCGCCGTGCGAACTCGTCTGCCCGGTCGGCGCCACGGTGCATGACAACGAAGGGCTGAACGTCCAGGTTTACAATCGCTGCATCGGCACCCGCTATTGCTCGAACAACTGCCCTTACAAAGTGCGCCGGTTCAACTTCCTGGAGTTCAACGGCGCTTTGACTCCCAGTGAAAAGCTCGGGAAGAACCCCAACGTCACCGTCCGCAGCCGGGGCGTGATGGAGAAATGCACCTATTGCACCCAACGGATCACCGCGGCGCGAATCGCCGCCGAGGAAGCGGACAGAAAAATTCGGGATGGCGATCTCGTCACGGCCTGCCAGGCGGCCTGTCCGGCGGCGGCGATTGTTTTTGGCGACATCCACGACCCGAACAGCCGCGTCTCGAAGCTGAAAAAGCACCCGCTGAATTACAGCATGCTGGGCGACCTCAACACCCGGCCGCGAACAACCTACCTGGCGAAGCTAAGAAACCCCGGGCCTTCCCCGTAACGCCATGCACGAAGACCCCTCCCCAAGCGACGAAACCTCCCTCGGTTACCCCTCCGAACTGCTCGCCGCGGACCAGAGTTACGAGTCGGTCACCGAAACGATCGCCTCCGTCGTCCTCACCAAGCCTCAACCCAGGGTCTGGTTCTTCGGCTTCGCGATCGCCTTCTCCCTCCTCATGGTCTTCCTCTTCGCGGTTTCTTACCTGTTGCTGCGCGGCGTGGGAATCTGGGGGATCAACATCCCCGTCGCCTGGGGATTCGCCATCGTGAACTTCGTCTGGTGGATCGGTATCGGCCACGCGGGCACCTTCATCTCCGCCATCCTGCTGCTCCTCTTCCAGCAATGGCGGACCGCCATCAACCGCTTTTCCGAAGCCATGACCCTCTTCGCGGTCGCCTGCGCCGGCACATTCCCGCTGCTCCATCTCGGGCGCCCCTGGGTCTTTTTCTGGATCCTCCCTTACCCCGATACGATGGGGGTCTGGCCCCAGTTTCGCAGCCCGCTGGTATGGGACGTCTTCGCGGTGAGCACCTACTTCACCGTCTCGCTGCTGTTCTGGTTTCTCGGCCTGCTTCCCGATCTCGCGACGATGCGCGACCGCGCCGTCAACCGCCCCCAACGCCTTTTCTACGGCATCCTTGCGCTTGGCTGGCGCGGCTCCGCCGTCCACTGGCAGCGCCACCAATCCGCCTATCTCCTCCTGGCGGGCCTGGCCGCGCCGCTGGTGCTCTCCGTGCACAGCGTGGTCAGTTTCGATTTCGCCGTGGCGATCGTCCCCGGGTGGCACTCCACCATCTTCCCCCCCTATTTCGTCGCGGGCGCCATCTATTCCGGCTTCGCGATGGTGCTCAACATCGTGATCCCCGTCCGCAAGATTTACAAACTCGAGAGCGTCCTCCCCATGCGCTACTTGAACAACATGGCCAACGTGATGCTGGCGACCGGCATCATGGTCGCCTACGGCTATTTCATCGAAGCGTTCATGGCCTGGTACAGCGGGGATATCTATGACAGGTTCATGATGTTCAACCGCGCGTTCGGCCCGTACGGCTGGGTTTTCGGACTGCTGATGCTCTGCAACGTGATCGTCCCCCAGGCGCTCTGGTCCAAGCGCGTGCGCAGGAATACGGCATCCCTCTTCATCGTCGCGCTTTTCATCAATGTGGGCATGTGGCTCGAGCGCTTCGTGATCGTGATAACGAGCCTTCATCGCGATTTCAGCCCGTCCGCCTGGAGCATGTATTATCCGACGATCTGGGACTGGGCCACGCTCATGGGCAGCATCGGCCTCTTCCTGAGCCTCCTCTTCCTCTTCATCCGGCTGATGCCCATGATCTCCATCTCCGAAGTCCGCGAACTGGTCGCCGAACCCTGGAAACGAAAGGCGCGCGCATGAGAACCGGTCTCTACGGATTGGTGGCGGAATTCGAGCGACACGAGGACCTTCTGAAAGCCGCGCGCGAAGCCTGCCGGGCAGGCTACCGGCGCATGGACGCCTTCGCCCCGTTTCCGGTCCAAGGGCTTCCCGAGGCGCTTGGCCGCAAGCGAAGCCGGATGCCCGCCCTCTTCCTCGCCGGAGGGATTCTCGGCGGGACGGGCGCTTATTTCATGGAATGGTATGCCAACGTCGTCAGCTATCCGTTGAACATCGGCGGCCGCCCGTTTCACAGTTGGCCCTCCTTCATCCCGATCACCTTCGAGCTTACGGTGCTCGGGGCCGCGCTCGCGGGCTTCTTTAGCTGCCTGGCCCTGAACGGGCTGCCGCGGCTGCATCATCCCATCTTCGGCGTGCCGGGTTTCGAACGCGCCTCCGTGGACCGCTTCTTTTTGTGCATCGAGACCGCCGACCCTAAATTCCATCCCGTGGGAACCAGGCGCTTCCTCGAAACCTTGCACCCCTTTCGCATCGCGGAGGCCCAGGCATGAAAACCGCGCGCCTCCTGCCGTTGTGCTGCCTGGCCCTGGCCGCGTGTCGCCCGGATATGTTCAACCAGCCGAGATACAAGCCGTACGCGGAGGACACTTTCTTCCAGGACGGCGCGAGCGCCCGCCCGATTCCCCCGCACACCGTCGCGCGCGGGCGTCTCGACGAAGACGAACAATTCCACACGGGCAAGGAGGACGGCAAGCTGGTCGAAGCGTTCCCCTTCCCGATCACCCGGCAAATCCTCGCCCGGGGCCGCGAACGTTTTGAAATCTACTGCTCGGTCTGCCACGGCAGCGCCGGAGACGGCAACGGGATGATCGTGCAGCGCGGATTTCCCGCGCCGCCCTCTTTCCACATTGACCGCCTCCGCCGGACGCCCCCCGGCCATTTGTTTGACGTGATGACCCGGGGCTACGGCGTCATGTATTCCTATGCGGCCCGGGTCGCTCCCGAGGACCGGTGGGCTATAGCGGCCTACATCCGCGCCCTGCAACAGAGCCACAATGCGAGGATCGGCGACGTCCCCCCGGACGAACGCGCAAAACTGGAGGCGATGAAACCATGACTGGCAACGTCGTGCGTTCAAGACTGGACGGCGTCCAGACCTCCGCGCTCATCGCCGGCGGCGCGGGAGTCGCGCTCTGCATCTTTGGCGCGCTGGCCGATACGAGACAATTCTTCATCTCCTATCTCTTTGGATACCTGTTCTGGCTGGGCCTCGCTCTGGGCTGCCTCGTCCTGCTGATGATCCACCACCTCACCGGCGGCAGATGGGGATTCCCTCTTCGCCGCTTTTTTGAAGCCGCCATCATGACGCTCCCCTTGATGGCGCTGCTTTTCCTGCCGCTGTTCTTCGGGTTGCGCGAGCTCTATCCGTGGTCGCGCCCGGAGGTCGTCGCCGCAAGCGCACTCCTCCGGCAGAGACATTTCTACATGAACGGCCCGGCCTTCGTTATGCGGGCCGCCGTATTCTTCGCGCTGCTTGTCTGGACGGCGCGAACACTCAACAAGTGGTCCTTTCTCCAGGATGACACCGCTGATCCGGCGCCGACCAGGCGGCTGCGCACCTTAAGCGGCCCCGGTATCGCGCTTTATCCGTTCCTCGCGACGTTTGCTTATGTGGACTGGATCCTGTCGCTCGAAACGGATTGGTATTCGACGATGTTCGTCGTGCTGATCATCATCGGCCAGATCCTGACGGCGCTCGCCTTTTGCATCGTCCTGCTCGCGTGGCTCCGAAGCGAGGAACCGTACAGCCGCGTGGTGACTACAACGAATTTCCACCACCTCGGCAGCCTCCTCCTCGCATTCGTCATGATGTGGGCCTACATGGCCTTCGGCCAGCTCCTCATCATCTGGTCGGGCAATCTGCCCGCCGAGATCAGTTGGTACCTCCACCGCATCGCGGGCGGCTGGAAATGGGTCATCTCCCTCATTGCGATCTTCCATTTTTTCCTGCCGTTTTTCCTGCTCCTCTCACGCGACATCAAGCGTCGCGTCGCGGCCCTCGCCACCGTGGCCGCGGTCATATTTTTCGCGCATCTCGCCGATGTCTTCTGGCTCATCTCGCCCTCTTTTTACAGGACGGGTTTCAGCATCCACTGGATGGACGCCGCCGCGCCCGCGGCCGTCGGAGGACTCTGGATCGCCGCGTTCAGCGCGCGGCTGAAGAGCCGTCCCCTGCTGGTAAGCAATGATCCCCGCCAGAAAGACCTCCCACCCGATGAACACTAGACCGCGCCATACCGTCGTTGTTGTCGTTGTAGAGGCGGCCGTGCCAGCCGCCTGGTGCGGGAGGCAACGTCAAACCCCGGGGAGGGCAAAAGTGCATGACACGATCTAGAAACAATCCTGCCGGCCGCGAGGGCTACGAAACCCGCGATGCGGACGCAGTCTCCGTGGCTCTCGCAGGCGCGCTGGTTCTCATCATGACCTCCCTGGCGGCGCTCGTCGCCGCCGGGCTGTTTCATTATTTTAACCCGACCGTTCTGCCTTCCGCCGCGCGGGCGTCCACCCAATTCCCGGAACCGCGTTTGCAGGTCGCTCCCGAACAGGACTTGAAAGCAATGCGCACCCGCGACGAAGCCGAACTTCACAGCTACGGCTGGATCGACAGACGCGCCGGCATCGTCCGCATACCGATCGAGCGCGCCATGGACTTGCTTCTTGAAAAGGGCCCGCCCGTGCGCGGACAGCCGGGCGCAAACCCCCCGCAAAAAACCGATCTCGAACTGCAACAGGAGCGGCCGCTGCAATCCACGCCATGAAACACATCCTTCGCGGGCTGCTGCTTTTTTTCTGTCTCAACGCCTTTGCCCGCGGCGCGCTTCCGCCCGACGCTCTGGCAAAAATAGCCTTCGATCAGAAGCTCAACGCGCAAGTCCCTCTCGACCTCCCGTTTCGCGATGAGAAAGGCAGGCTTGTTCAACTCGGCGACTGCTTCGGGTCCAAACCGGTCATACTTGTTCTCGGCTACTATGGCTGCCCGATGCTCTGCACGCTCGTCAACGACGGCCTCATCGAAACTCTTCAAGACCTCAAACCGGACATCGGCGACGAATTCAACATCGTGAGCGTCAGCGTCGACCCTGGCGAAAAACCCGCGCTCGCGGCGGCGAAAAAAAAGGAATACCTCAGGCGCTATGGACGGGCCCGCGGGGACGAAGGCTGGCATTTCCTCACCGGCGACGAGGAACCGATCCGCCGTCTCGCGAGCGCCGCCGGCTTCGGCTACGCGTACGACGCGGGGGTTAAACAATATGCGCACCCGACCGGCTTCATCGTCCTCACGCCGCACGGAAAAATCTCGCGCTACTTCTTTGGCGTCACCTTTTCGCCGGGGGAACTGCGCACCGCGCTCGCGAACGCCTCCGCGGAGAAAACAGGCTCGCGCATCGAACAGCTCTTCCTGCTCTGCTTCCACTACACCCCGATCACCGGCAAATACGGCGCGCTCGTCATGAACGCGGTGCGCGTCTCCGCGGCGGCCGCCTTGCTCGCGCTGGCAGGTTCCATCTTCTTCATGACGCGACGGGATCGCGCCGGAAAGGCCGCCCCATGAGACTCTTCCCCAGCGAAGCTTCCTCCGTTGCGCCGGAGGTCGATCATCTCGTGCTGTTCCTCATCGGGCTCAGCCTCATCTTCATCGTCCTGATTTTCCTGCCATTGGTTTATTTCGCCTTTAAATACAGGCGCGGCACAAAGGCCGACCGCACCCCCCCCCGCCTGGCGCAATGGAAACTGGAAGTCACTTGGTCCATCATCCCGCTGCTCCTGATGATGGGCGTCTTCGCATGGGGAGCGAGCCTCTATTTCCACATCGAACGCCCTCCGGCCGATGCGTTCGAGATCAATGTCGTCGGCAAACAATGGATGTGGAAGGTGGAGCACCAGGAAGGCGTCCGCGAGATCAACGCGATCCACGTCCCGGTCGGACGCTCCGTGAAGCTAGTGATGACATCGCAGGATGTCATCCACAGCTTTTTCATTCCCGACTTCCGCATCAAGCAGGACGTAGTCCCGGGCAAATACACCACCGAATGGTTTAACGCCGCGAAACCGGGAAGCTATTACCTGTTTTGTTCCCAATTTTGCGGAACTGACCACGCAAAAATGATCGGACGCATTACGGTTATGGAACCGCCCGCCTATGAATCGTGGCTGGCTTCGAACAGCTCCGGCGGCACGCTCGCCGTCGCCGGCGCAAAGCTTTTCACCGAACTAGGTTGCAGCGGCTGCCACGGGGCCAACTCGAAGGTGCGCGCGCCTAAACTCGAAGGCATTTACGGCAAACCCGTTCCGCTCGAAGGAAGCGTCTTCCAGATAGCCGATGACAAATACATCCGCGACTGCATCCTGCAAGAGAACCATTTGCACGTCGCCGGCTTCCAGCCTTTGATGCCGACCTTCAAGGGACACGCAAGCGAAGAAGAATTGATGGAACTGATCGCCTACATCAAGAGCCTTGGCCGGACGAATCCCGAGGAAGACGTCAACCTTGAAGGAACCAAATGAACGCCATCGAACTGGAACCCTCCCCCGCTCTCCAAGAGGAGGAGCCCGGGAATTATCTTTCCGAAAGCCACACCGTCGCTTCCTGGCTCCTGACGACCGACCACAAGCGCATCGGCATTCTCTATCTCTACTCGATCCTTTTCTTTTTCATCATCGCCTCGTTCGCGGCGGCGACGATGCGGCTGGAACTCTTGAATCCCCAAGGCTCCCTCGTCCTCTCGGAAACCTATAACAAGCTCTTTACCATTCACGGCGTCCTCATGGTCTGGTTCTTCCTGATCCCTTCCATCCCGGCAGTGCTCGGAAACTTCACCATCCCGATGATGATCGGCGCGCGCGACGTGGCGTTCCCGAGGCTGAATCTCTTAAGCTGGTATATCTTCATCGGCGGCGGCCTCTTTGCGCTCTACTCCATTGTCTCCGGCGGAGTGGACACCGGTTGGACTTTTTACACCCCGTTCAGCAGCACCTACTCCAACACTCACGTCATCGCGATGGCCGCCGGCGTCTTCGTAGCCGGCTTTTCGACCATCATCACCGGCCTCAATTTCATGGTCACCATACACAAAATGCGAGCGCCCGGCCTGACATGGTTTCGTCTGCCCCTCTTCATTTGGTCTCTCTATTCGACAAGCCTCATCATGGTGCTGGCCACGCCGGTTCTCGCCATCACCCTCGCGCTGCTTTCGCTGGAGCGCTTCTGGGGCATTGGCATTTTCGATCCCAAACTCGGCGGCGACCCCGTTCTCTTCCAACACCTTTTCTGGTTCTATTCGCACCCGGCCGTCTATATCATGATCCTGCCCGGCATGGGGGTTATCAGCGAAATCATCCCTTGCTTCGCCCGGAAACGAATCTTCGGCTATTACTTCGTCGCATTTTCCAGCGTCGCCATCGCCGTGCTAGGATTCCTCGTCTGGGGCCACCATATGTTCGTCAGCAGCCAATCGGTGTACGCGGGGCTCATCTTTTCACTCCTTAGCTTCATCGTTTCCGTGCCGTCCGCCATCAAAGTCTTCAACTGGACGGCGACCCTGTACAAAGGGTCGATCTCCTTTGAAACACCGATGCTCTACGCCTTCGGATTCATCGGCCTTTTCACGATCGGCGGGCTGACCGGCCTCTTCCTCGCAAGCCTGGGCGCGGACGTGCATCTCCACGACACCTATTTCGTCATCGCCCACTTCCACTACATCATGGTCGGCGGCATGGTGATGGCCTTCATGGGCGGCCTGCACTATTGGTGGCCGAAAATAACCGGCCGCATGTATCCTGAATTCATGGGAAAAATCGCGGCCCTCGTCACGTTCATCGGATTCAACCTCACTTTCTTCCCCCAGTTCCTGCTTGGCTACCTCGGCATGCCGCGCCGCTACCATACTTACCCGCCGGAATTCCAGATATTCCACATCCTCTCGACAGCCGGCGCATCCATCCTTGGCGTCGGTTACCTGCTCCCCCTCATCTACTTCATCTATTCCCTCCGTTACGGCAAAAAAGCGGGGCCGAACCCCTGGCGCGCCACCGGCCTCGAATGGCAGACCTCGTCCCCGCCCCCCAAGGATAATTTCCTCCGAACCCCCGTCGTAAAACGCGCCCCCTACGACTACTCACCATTCGAAGAGGAACACCCGCAAAATGTCTGAAACCACCGCCGCCCCAGCCCACCAGTTTGAAACCCTCGAGCAGCAACGCGAAGCCGCCACCCTTGGCATGTGGATATTCCTGGCCACGGAAGTGCTCTTCTTTGGCGGACTGTTCATGGGCTACACCTTTGTGCGCTGGTCCTACCCGGAAGTCTTCGAGCAAGCCAGCCACCGTCTCGACGCCACGATTGGCGGCGTCAACACAGCGGTTTTATTGCTAAGCAGCCTCACGATGGCCCTCGCCGTCAAATCCGCCCAACTGGGAAAGCGCAACGCCCTGGTCGCCTTTCTTTCGCTCACCGCCCTTCTCGGCATCCTGTTCCTCGGCTTCAAAGCCATCGAATACCACGGGGACTATGTGGACCACATCGTCCCCGGCATCCCTTCCTATCACTTCGAAGGACCCTCCGCCCCGCAGGCCGAATTGTTTTTCTGGATTTATTTTGCCATGACCGGCCTGCACGCCATCCATGTCACCGTGGGAATCATCGTCATTGCGATCATGGCCGCGCTCGCGTGGCGGCGCTCCTTCTCCCCCGAACATTATATGCCTATCGAAGTGACCGGCCTCTACTGGCATTTCGTAGATATCGTCTGGGTCTTCCTCTTCCCCCTCCTCTACCTGGTCGGCCACCGCTGATTGCATGATTCCTCTTCCCACACAATTCTACATCAAAATCTGCGCGGCCTTGCTCGCCCTGCTCGCCCTCACCTGGGGGCTTGCCTATATCGACCTCGGCTCGTGGAACCTCGGGATCGCCATGGGCGTCTCGATTGTAAAAGCCGTATTGATCATGCTTTTCTTCATGCACGTGAGATACAGCAGCCGGCTCATCCAGCTAGTAGCCTGCGCGGGATTCTTCTGGCTCCTAATCCTGCTCAGCCTCGCGATGAGCGACTACCGAAGCCGCGGATGGATTCCCACCCGCCGGCCAGATCTCACCCAGAGCGACCGATAGGAGACAACTTAATTTGTATCGCTGTATCGCCCGGTGCGACTTGGCACTGAATCGGATTGAACATTGCCTCTTATCCTGGCTCGCCGCTCCATGGAATGAAAAGGCCCAATCCGAAGTGGGCGGAATGGCCAAGGGCTGGAACTGGAAATAAAACGGGTTCGGCGAATTCGATCTCGAAGAACATGCCGACTCTGCGTTCCTTTTCGGGGTTTCCGCTGCTGCCAGGGCGATGCACAGTGATGCTTGCTGTGTCATTCAGGATTGGGTTTTCGTTCTCGGGTGTCCTGACAATATCCCACTGCGCTTGGCCGTCGTGAAAATTGCGGCCTGGCGGAGCGAGTCGACGGATTTCCCCGGCTGTCCTGATTCCTTCGGCTTTGAGGCATTCAACCAGTTGATGCTCCGGCTGATCCTTTGCTTTTAGAGTGAGCTTGCCGCTGCTGCCTCTGTAGAAATAACGCGGTGGCACGAATGGGCTGGCGCTACGCCAAACTCGCGACGCCGTCTTGCCGGTGGAAAATGGCGCGTCGGATGGCGACTCTTTCGCCATCGCGGTCAATATGGGGCGTACAGGGTATTTCCCTCTGCCCCAATCAAGTCGGTCAATGCGAAGGAGAATTTCGGTCTCAGACTGCGTGAAGCCGTATGGGCACCACACATGCAGCTCGCTCAAAAAGCCTTCGGCTCCGTTTCGAGCCCTCATCGGGAGGTAGAAGGCGTGTTGATGGTCTCCTTTGGCATCGGCGGGACGGTCTTTTGCATGCCCTAGTAGTGCGAAGCTGGAAGCGCCATTTCCATGCACCCTGCAAAGATGGAAGTTCGCTGCCGCGCGGAATCTCTCGCTGAGAGGCACAATGAACTTTAGAAGAAGCGGCACCCGGCATTGCAACGAGAAGCATAGGTAATGAGCGACCTTCGGTCCCTCGGAAGGGGCAGGTGTATTCGTTGGCTTTGCCGTGCGTGGAGTTCTCACGACCCACCTTTCCGGCCACCCAGTGGGCATCTGATAGGACACGGTAAAAGCCCCGTCGGCTTTCATGTCGCTCGATAGGAGTTCATCCACTAGATGCGCGGGCGCCTTGGGCGCGTCCGGGGCGAGGCCCGCCGCTCGCCGCGCCCACAAGTCGGTGATGCGAAAATCGCGCGGGTTCGGACAAAATACATCGCGGCAAGAGGCCGAGATTTTGCGGGCATGGATTCCATCGGCGGAAAGAGATGGACGGCACCACCCAACGTCTGTTGGGTCCGGTTCATCGGAACAGACCTCAGCATGGCAGAGGGATTCCGCACGCCCGAAGTAGGACAACTCGGCCAACAGGGACTCAAACATCTGGCGAGTGACGGGTGGCAACTCCACATTCGACCATCGGAACAGCACCGCGCCGTGAACGGCCACGAAGTGGTTTTCGTGGCGGGTGTTTTTATAGGAAGCGTTGGCTTTTTCCTCGGAGCCTGCCGCTCCGTAGTTTGGCTGCCAGTGAACGGTGTGCCCGAAACTTATCTTCCCGAACCCGATGTCCGGCAGCTCAGTTCCCAGTGCCTCAATGAGGGTGATGCAATCAGCGTTCGGGACTTGCCCGGGATGAGCGCGGAACCAAGCGGAAACCAGCGCACGAAGGAGTCGCCACGGGCTGGGCGGCCATTCCGCTTCCCGTAACCGGGTGGGGTTGATGCCCCACGGATGGGCATAGTAACGCCCCCACGGGAACGAGAGTTTGATAGTGACCATTGGAGGCTCTCTAGAACTGGAGAACTCGTGGCGAGCGATTCGCAAGTTCGGCTTCGTTTCCGGGAAGGGCAGTGACAATTATCGTGGCAAGCGTTGCTGCGGCTATTGTCGAAAAAGGAAAATCTTTAATTACTGGGCTGTTTCCACCTTCGAGCGCAATCTGCGGCTTAACGTCGTTCTTGATGCGCAGTTTGCACTCTGTCCGAAGACTCAGCTCTACGCTTAGGAGATCGAGGAAAGCAGCCACCTTCCACAATGCGATGGCGAGCAGGAGTTGAGTGCGTGCGGCTTGGAGCGGTCCAGAAGCACTATTTTCGCCTGGCGTGTCGAGGCGCAGTGATGTCAGCAAACCGACGTCGATGGAGAAACGGGCTTCGATCTTCTTGGCGGTGATTCGGGCCTTCTGAAAGATGGCCTGCCCTGACTCGCTCTCTACTTGGCCGACGTTGAATTTGATTCCGGGGACGCTGATGCGCTCGCAGCCCAGCCCGATAACGGATGCGCTCAGGGCGCGAGGCAGGCGAAGCCCAACAAAGGAAATGTGTTCATTGGAGACTTGGAAGCCGTGGATGAGGGACATCGTGTCGAGACCGAGGACCAGCGGGAAAACATTCGGGACATTGGCGATGGGCATGGTCTTGCCATCGGCAGCCATGCCGAGCGCAGTTTTGATATGCTGTGCGAGAGTGACTCCTTCACCTTCGGTTGCGCCGAATTTGTTCTTCCCTTTAGCTAGGAAGTCCGAAGCAAAGCGGTGCCCGTCCAACGTTGAAGTGGTCTTGAGAACGGCCGTCGCACCGGTGCCTGTTTGCGCTTTGAGATAGGGCAACCCGGCGAACGTATCCTTGAGTGTTCCTTCATACTTATTCGAGAAGCAGATCTCCTCCAAGCGGTTCGCCATCGAAGCTTCGGATTCGATGAGGCAAATGAGGCCGTCCGTCTCCCCCGGGTCGCGATAGAGTACCGGGCCGACATCCGGGAAGCCGGTCGGCTGGATGCGCGGGTCGTTGTTGGATGGTTCCAACTTAGCGGTGATGAAGATTCGGCGGCAGCCCGCCGGAATGGTAAAACCGCCGAAAGTGAACGGCAGCGCAGGTTGAGGTGCAGCGGGTATTGTCATGGGTTAGCGGGTCTGATTTTGGGGTTTCGATTGGATTGAAAAACTAGTCTGCTTGCGGCAGGGAAACCGCGCGGAAGAGCGCCTTGCGGTCGCGCCAATGCAGCGGAATACAAACAGCGGCAGCGAGGCGTGCGGGATCGGTGGAAAAGGAAAGGGATGCCATTGGGAGGCTGATGATGTCGCGCCCGGAGAGCCGTTGCTTCTCGGCCACGGCCTTCTCGCCATAGGGGTTTGGGACGCCCCAGATACCGATCCAGCGAAGGGCTTCCGTCACGGCGAGCGGCAACGTCGAAGCGGAGCGTTGGCAAAGCACGGAAATCGGCTGCTGGCTCCGACGTTTCTTTCGGTCACCCTCCTCCCTGCGTTCGCACTCTAGCTCCAGCACCACCCGAGGCGCCGCGTACTCGGGCGGAATCGCCTGGGATTCCCATTCGCCGTCTGGTTGTGCGTCGTTGAAAAGTTCCCACCCAATAAGACTCAGTGCCTCAGTCCAACGGGCAATAAGATGGTCGTCCAGTTCTCCACGCAAGAAGGCGAGCACGTCACCCAAAGGCGCGCCGAACATTGATTCGAGTGCGGGTCGTTCATCGGCAAGCGAATCCATGTAACGCCGTCCGAGGACCGCTGCGATGTCGTGGCACAAGTCTCTTCCGGTCCAAACGGCCTGATGGCTCGGTGGCTCGGGCTTTTTCGGAAGATACCAACCCGTCGATCTAAGCTTAAGCGGAAGGATCGAACCCAACGAAGGAAGGGCTTCTGAGTATTTGCCGTCTCGCTGCCGTTGGAGACCGACCATGGATGCTACGGCGCGAGCGATGCGGAACTCCGGTTGATCAAAGCCAGTAAAGAGTGTGTTCCAGTCATTTACCGGCAGTGGACGAAAGAAGTGCGCGCGCTCTCCGGGCAGCGTATCGCGGAAGGATTCTGAGATCGCCATCTGTCGGCAGGCACCGAAAACCGTCGAGAGAAGATCCAAGCAATGACGAGGCGTCGTTTCTTGAACTGCGGTCTCCATGGCGGCGTTTATTTCTGCGCGAACAGGATGGGGACTTCGCGCCGCTGCTTTGTTGCCTTTCCACGCAATCTCGAACTGATCCAGAAAGTGACTCTCATCGAGCGGATGAAGGGCGCGATTGAGCAGTGTAGCATCCTCACGGAACGCGGATTCGACATAGGCTCCGGACGTCACCCACGGAACACGGCTAATCATCATCTTGTATCGGAACTCCTGCCAGCCCGCGAAACCCGCATCTACGCCTTGACTGTGGAGCGCACGCATAAACTCTGCGCTGAATCGGGCATCCTTTCCGGGAAGCCGGGCCTGCGCATCGCTGATGAAGCTGGACAGCTCGGCGAAAGTGACTGGTCTGTTCCAAATAGGAAACCAAAGCGCACGAGCAGTCCCTTTCACCTCGTTTTTGTCATCGACCAAGTCTTCTCCTGAATCGAAAACGAAAGGAAATGCCGCAAACCGCTTAGAGTTTGCTGCCAGTGTCCGACCTACGCTTCCGCGCATTGCAAAGCTGCCTTCGACCGCCAAAATGTAGTCCAGCGCGTTGAACGGATAGTTCTCGATCAGCCAACCCGAACCGATGTTGTAAGCCTTGATAGCGTCAGGAAAAAACGGTGTGCCCTTTCCTTTTGACGACGACTCGCCGCCGTTTCGGTTTTCAAAAGGCAGCAGGAACGAAATAGCCTCTGCTGCTGCTGTTTGTTTTTCGCGAAGCTTCGCAAGCTGTTTTGCGGTTCCTGAATGCGAACTGACTTTCTCTACTGCGCTCCCATACATCGCCCGGTGCTTATGAAAGACTGAAAGATACTTCCAGTGGCTTCTCCAAAGATGCGCTCGCCCCGCAATTCCCTTCGCGAGAAACAACGGGTGTTCTGAATTGGATTTTACAAATGGTGCCACGACCGCATCTAGCGCTTCCCTCACGCTGCCGGTGGCTTCAGCGCGGTATGAATCCAAGGCTTCCGACGCGATTAGTTTGTGTCTGTTCGCCGGCTTTTTCCTTTCTTCTGCCGAGACAACCTGCTCCGACAGTCGATTGGCAGTAAGCCACTCGGATTTCACGCCCCATTTCTCACTGCCAGCAGCATCGCTTCCTGACTCCTTTTCCCACGCTGCAAAAACACCAGTGGGCCGGTAGTGCAGTGCGAAGAACTCGACCAATTGTTCCTTCGTCGGATACTTGGGTGAGCGGAGACAGAAGCAGGCACGTTCCAAATCCCACCAACCTTCGGCGTCGGGATCGCGGGTGGCTTCGTCGGCGCAGATGAAAAGAACCCGCAGCAACCCAATGACTTTTAGGTAGTGACCCAGAACGTCGTGGCGGCAGCCGTAGAGGTAGAGTGGTTCCATGACGATCAAGCGTTTGGCTTTTTCGAGGCAGCTTTCGACGCGCGGACATCCGCCGCTCGGAACAGGACTTCGAAGTAGGCGAGTCGGAATGGGCCGTAGTGTTCGAGGAGACGAAGGACGCCCCGCGTGTAGCTTTCATTGCCATCCCGATCACGCCCCATGCGGCGGCAATCCGTGGAGAGAGACGCGCAGGCGAGGCTTTTCCCATCGATGATAACCGCGGGGATGGCGCTGCCATCCGCCACTCCGCGAACCGTGTCATTGTCTTTGGCGTCCTGCGGAAATCGCGGGATCTCATCGCGCAGAACCTTCCGAACACGTCCGTGGTGCATCATGATGAGATACTCGGCGAGCAAGCTGGATAGCGGGCGCTCGGTTTCTTCTTTCTTGTATCGGGCTTGTTCGCTCTGTCGGAACGCGAGGGCGGAAGCGACTTCGTGTGCGATCCCGGGCCGGAACAAACGGCGCAAGCGATTCACCTCGCACCCGAGTTCCCTGCCAGAAAAACGCGGCTTGCCGTCTTTGTCGCGAAGGTGCGGGCTGTCCGAGAGGGAGAACTTCGCGAATGGGACGTGTTCTTCCTTGCTTGTGATGCCCGCTGCTCTCAGAGCCTCCACGACGGCTTGCCGCCAATTGGGCTGGTTCTTTCCTACATCATGCCAAGGCACTGCTGCGACGAACGCCTCAAGTTCGTCACGATAGGAACCCTCCGCAATCGTTGCGTTCCACAGCTTTGCCAGTTCCGCCGCAACGTCAGCGGTATGGATGGCGATGCTCTGCCATCCGTTCGCGAGGCAGGAGAGCAATTCCTCATCATCAGGCTCGTCAATGGCCTTGTAATGGGAGGTATGTTTATCGTCCTTCGTCTCGCCAGTCCACCCGGAGTCCATATCGTAACCGCCTGCGGATAGTGGTAGCAGGACGGTCATACCGGGAGCGATGCCAGCCTCGCGCACGCTCATCCATCCGCTTTCTTTCCCACGCCAAATCCAGCCCTGATCCAAAACATTTCGCGCCTTGGACGCTTTGCCAATCGGCACGGCACAAAGTTCTTCACGTTGGAAGTCGGGGATGAAATCCGGTCTCTCGTCACTCTCTGGCCAGCCATCACGCCAGAGAACCTGCAAGTCGGTGTCTTCGTCGAGACCGCGAACAAATGGCGACACGTCGGTGAATCCGAGGGAGAGATTTGCGTCGGTATCGAAGAAATCGAGCAATTCATGGCGTTGGAGTGAATACGGGCAGCGTGGGATAGACGCGGCGATGTCGCTTTGAATCTGTTCAAGGTTTACAGGTGAAGCGTTTCCGTTCAGTTTCCTCAACGACTCCCAGGCCGCTTCGCACGCAGGCAACTCGTAAGGAAGGCAACGTCCGGGCGCCGCTTCAACCCCCACACCGATGATGATGGCCAAAGGCTTCCATCCACCCTGCGGAAACTCGCCCGACCGGTTCAGGCGACCGAGCCGTTGGACGAGTGAGGCGAGAGGCGCGACCTCGGACCAGAGGATGGCACTGGATAGATCAACGCCGGCTTCAATGACCTGAGTTGCGATTACGATTTGCCCTTTCGGAAAAGCGGCGAGATCCGTGGATTTGAGCCGATTCATCTGTTCTTCACGCTCTGGCGGGCGAAAGCGGGAATGTAAGAGCAGCAGATCGCAACCGCTCGGCATCGCAGCAGCAATTGCTGCGTGGACGCTCATTGTCCGATCCACGGTGTTACAGATGATGAGCGTCCGAGCGGCGAGTTTCGAATTGTATGCGACAATGGCGAGCATCCGATCGTGGCGCGATAGAATCTCCGAAATGATCGATGAGGAGGGCTTCGATTCACTGAAGCTAAGCGTTGGCTGGAGTTCGATCTCTTTTACAGCAAAGCGACGCTGATGAAAGGGACCAGAGGACGCGGCCTTTTCCGAAGGGCCAAGGTCGAAGGCGAACTCCACTGGACGGATAGTTTGGCGCCACTCCCGAGTCTTGAGATGGTCCGCATTCGCGGTTGCAGACATATACCAAGTCACGGAACGGGCTTCGGGTATCGAACCGTAGCCGCGCGGCACAGAGTCCGAAGTATTCGACATCCTGAATGCCTCAAGTTGGCAAGCCGTGCTCAGCCCCGGCCCCATGAGTTGTGTCTCGTCCATTACCCACAGGCAATCATTGTTCAGCAACCCGAAGTGCATCGGCCAGCGGTAGCGGCTCATGCCGTAACCGCGATTCAAGGCCCGAGACAGGAGCATGTCTTGCGTGCCGATGAGGATGGCATCGCGTTCAGGGTAAATATCCCATGGATTTTCCTCCCGCTCCTCACCGCCCATGAGAATGTGAACGCGGATGCTTCCGATTCGCGGATTTTCTTTATCCAATTTCGCCAGCCATTCCCGCACATTGTCCCGCGTCTGCTCGACGAGGGTGCGCATCGGCAGGCAGAAAACGAGACGGCGCGGCCAGGTGGGGCGCTGTTCCTGAACGCGATTCCAGAGCCACGCCAGAACAACAGCCGCGGTTTTCCCGCAGCCGGTCGGGATGTTGATAAGGCGGGATTTGCATTCCGGGTCTTCGGCCAGCCGACGCTGGTAATCGAAGGGAGAACGGCCGCCCGTGGCCTTCTCGAAGAATTCCTTGTAGTTCGTCATGTCTGCTTGGGCGTTCGGGCGATGTTATGCGTCGCCAACCGGAATGCGAAGGGAAAAACCGACCTTGACGTGAGTTTGGAGGAGTGCGGCGTTTCATTTTTTCGGAGGATGCCACGCGGGCCCGACAAATACTGTCCTACCCCCGGCCAAAGCATTGCGAGTTTTGCGCTTCCCTTCCAAGCGCGCTTTTGCGTATTATCCCCGCTTCGCCATGGCGGAGCGGATAAGAGCCGGGAAGTCATTGTCGCGGAATCGCGGCCGGAAGGCGGATTCGGCGCCGTCACTGATTGACTCCGCAGTCGCCGCCGCGTTCGAAGCGCTCGATTCCACCCCTGCCGTTGATTTGCCAGGGGCAATCGCCCCGCAGTCTGATGCGGCTGATGAAAAGCCGCGATCCTTATTAGCGGGGCTCGTCCAAACGGCTCCCGCCGGCAAGCTGCCTCCCGCGCAGATCGAGCCTTCCGAGGAGTTGATTCCCGCCCGCATGCTGAATGAGTTCGTCTATTGCCCGCGGCTTTTCTACTATGAGCATGTCGAGGGCGTTTTCGTCGAGAATGCGGATACGTTGCGCGGCGCCGCGATTCACAGCCGTGTCGACCAAGGCTCCGGCGCCATGCCCGCTTCGGCTGTCGCCAAGGACGAAGTCGAGCAGGCGGATGCGAAGCCCGAGACCATTCATTCGCGCTCGGTTTCCTGCGGCTCCGAGCGCCTGGGTGTCATCGCAAAGATGGATCTGATCGAGAGCAGGCTGGCGGAGGATGCGGAGGCGGGCGATCTCTTCGCCCGGAGGGTGGTTTGTCCCGTGGACTACAAGGCCGGCTCGCCGCGCGAGGGCCCGGATGGAAATGAGCTTTGGGATACGGACAAGATGCAACTCGGCCTCCAATGCCTCATCCTCCGCGATAACGGCTGCCTTTGCGACGAAGGCATCATCTACTACCGGGGAACCAAACAGCGCGTGCCGCTCCCGGTCACCCCGGAGTTGGAGGCGTGGGTGCTGGAGAAAATCGCCGCCGCGCGCGAGACGATGAAAGGGCCGATCCCCGCGCCTTTGGTCGATTCCCCCAAATGCCCGCGTTGCTCGCTGGCAACCATCTGCCTGCCAGACGAGACGCGGCTGCTTGCGGAGGGGCTGGAGGGAGTAGGCGAACCGTTCGCCGCGCGCATCGGCGGCGATTCGGGACGTGCGGGGGCGCCGGCGCCACCCCGCCGGCTCATCGCCACGCGCGACGTGACCAAACCGTTCTATCTCAACACCCCGGGGCTTTACGTCGGCCGCAGCGGCGACGTCCTCCAGGTGAAAGACAAAAAGGAACTCGTCCAGGAGGTGCGAATAAACGATCTCAGCCACGTGGCATTATTTGGCAACATCCAGATCTCGACCCAAGCCGTACAGAACCTTTGCGAAAAGGAAATCCCCGTCACCTACTTCTCGATGGGCGGCTGGTTCTATGGAATCACGCGGGGCCACGGGCTCACGAACGTCTTCCTGCGCATGCAACAGTTCCGCCAAGCCGCGCTGCCCGAAGTCTGTCTCGACCTCGCCCGCCGGTTCATCTGTGGGAAAATTCGCAACCAACGGACGATGCTCATGCGCAACCATCTTCAACTCCCCGCGCCCATACCACTGAAGCTGAAATTCTCCGCCGAGACCGCGGAGAAAGCCGGGTCTCTGGAAACGCTGCTGGGACTGGAAGGAGCCGCAGCCGCGTTCTACTTCCAGGAATTCGGAGGCATGATCAAGATCGACAACGACGAGGAGCTTGCGGCCCCAGGCGCGGCGGAGAACGGGCGGACCAACTTCAAATTCGACTTCAATGGCCGCAACAGACGCCCCCCCGCGGATCCTGTGAACGCCCTCTTATCGCTGGCTTACAGCCTCCTGGCAAAAGACTGCGCACTTGCCGCCCTGGCGGTGGGCTTCGACCCGTATGTCGGGTTCTACCACCAGCCGCGGTTTGGACGGCCCGCGCTCGCGCTCGACCTCATGGAAGAGTTCCGCCCGTTGATCGCGGACTCCGCCGTCCTCACCGCCATCAACAATCGCATCCTCACCAAAAAAGACTTCGTCTCCGCGGGGCGCGCCGTGAACCTGAGCGCCGCCGGCAGACGCCAATTCTACGAAGTTTATGAGCAGAGAATGAACCATCTCATCAATCATCCCGTCTTTGACTACAAGGTCAGTTACCGCCGGGCGATCGAACTGCAATTCCGCCTGCTCTCGCGGGCGCTGACCGGAGAGATCCCGGCCTACGCGCCCTTTATGACGCGTTGATCGAGGCGCCGATTCGAATCTCAATGAGAACCACCTACATAGTTTCTTACGACGTATCCGACGAGAAACGGCTTCGAAAAGTATTCAAGACGTGCAAGAACTACGGCGACCACGTGCAATTTTCGGTATTTGAGTGCGACTTGAGCGCCATCGAGCTCGTCCGATTCGAGAGCGAACTCAGCGAAATCATCCACTGGGAGAAAGACCAGGTTCTCTTCATCTCCCTCGGCCCCGCCGAAACGCGGGGCGACCGCGTAGTGCGAGCGCTGGGACAACCCTACGTAAAGATGGATGCGGCATGCTATGTTGCATAACTCAAAAGCCCCGGCCTTGGATGCCGGGGATTGGTCCTTTGACATTTTGGAGCACGCGAGCGGCGAGGTGATGCTTAAAATGAGCCTCGCGCTCGCGAGCTTGAAATTACCAGGCGTCCCCAGCCAAACCCCCGTCGTTCGGCCGCTCGAAATGTTCAAGAATTCGACCCTTCGCCGCAACCTCTCGCAAAATGCCAACTTGGCTTCTGATGGCGTAGAGGTTACAAGAATGGCATTTCCGCGCATAACCGTGCGCGGCTCCGTTGAAGCAAGATGACGATTGACGATGAGGAACTTGCCCGCCAGATTTCCGCGCATAACCGTGCGCGGCTCCGTTGAAGCAACCTGGCTTGAGCAGGTGGTAAACAACTTTTTTCGTATTTCCGCGCATAACCGTGCGCGGCTCCGTTGAAGCAAGTTCGCGGGCGTCACGAGGGCCATGAGCGAGGCGAATTTCCGCGCATAACCGTGCGCGGCTCCGTTGAAGCCAGTTCGTCTTTGGCGGTCGTGAGGTCGGCGATCTCGACATTTCCGCGCATAACCGTGCGCGGCTCCGTTGAAGCCTCGATGCGGTGGTCAACGCGCCGAAAGACCTCTGGATTTCCGCGCATAACCGTGCGCGGCTCCGTTGAAGCCCGACACCCCGAGGGTGTATGGCAAGGAACCCGCACGATTTCCGCGCATAACCGTGCGCGGCTCCGTTGAAGCAGATCTGTGATGAAGTTGTAGTGTCGGATGCTGGAAGATTTCCGCGCATAACCGTGCGCGGCTCCGTTGAAGCTGCGTGTCCATGCGGGCGCCTTGCCCGAAGCAGGCATTTCCGCGCATAACCGTGCGCGGCTCCGTTGAAGCCGCGTGCGGACGCGGAAAGCCGACGGCAAGACCTACAAATTTCCGCGCATAACCGTGCGCGGCTCCGTTGAAGCATGCCAGCGCCAAGGGTGCGCCGAAGGTGCGCGTGGTATTTCCGCGCATAACCGTGCGCGGCTCCGTTGAAGCGCGCAGCACGGACGTAGAGGATGAACCTGGTGCGCAGCATTTCCGCGCATAACCGTGCGCGGCTCCGTTGAAGCGCCTTCACTTCCGCCAACACCAACCCCTTCAAAACCGATTTCCGCGCATAACCGTGCGCGGCTCCGTTGAAGCGTGATGCTGCACCGCTCGGCGAACGTGCGATCAGCACATTTCCGCGCATAACCGTGCGCGGCTCCGTTGAAGCAAAGCGTGTGGTTGCCGGTTTCGCGCGGCGGAGTTCGCATTTCCGCGCATAACCGTGCGCGGCTCCGTTGAAGCGCGTACTCGAAGATCGTCATCCCGGAGGTTCGCAATATTTCCGCGCATAACCGTGCGCGGCTCCGTTGAAGCAACTTGGCTTGGGCGGGTGGTAAACAACTTTTTTCGTATTTCCGCGCATAACCGTGCGCGGCTCCGTTGAAGCGAGATCGCTGCGGGTGGCACCAACAACCTCACCAGCATTTCCGCGCATAACCGTGCGCGGCTCCGTTGAAGCCGGAGTGGCGGGAACCGAGTTGTCGATGTCGATCTCATTTCCGCGCATAACCGTGCGCGGCTCCGTTGAAGCGAGGTTGCGGGCGCCAACGGAGCGCACGTCGGTGAGCTGTATTTCCGCGCATAACCGTGCGCGGCTCCGTTGAAGCGACGCGGCGCTGCGGCAGCGGTCGCTGTTCTCGGCGCATTTCCGCGCATAACCGTGCGCGGCTCCGTTGAAGCACTGGGGGCTAACGGCAGTATCCATGTGATCCCTGTGGATTTCCGCGCATAACCGTGCGCGGCTCCGTTGAAACTGGTTGTAGCCCCACATGTAGAGCACTCTGTCGTCCGATTTCCGCGCATAACCGTGCGCGGCTCCGTTGAAGCTCCGCAGCAGGGTCTTGAGCTTCGGCGTGCCCGTGCATTTCCGCGCATAACCGTGCGCGGCTCCGTTGAAGCTCGCTCATCCCTTCGCCTTCCTCGCAGCCTCGGGCGTGATTTCCGCGCATAACCGTGCGCGGCTCCGTTGAAGCCTTTCGGTTAGATTGCCAGCTTCCTTGCTCCCATCTGATTTCCGCGCATAACCGTGCGCGGCTCCGTTGAAGCCGGACGCAATATCCGCACAGATAATCCGTGCGGTCCGAATTTCCGCGCATAACCGTGCGCGGCTCCGTTGAAGCGAGCGCGACGACATGAGCAATAACATGCTCTGCTGGGATTTCCGCGCATAACCGTGCGCGGCTCCGTTGAAGCCATGACGAGCGCGCAATCGCCCCCGGTCTCGAAACATATTTCCGCGCATAACCGTGCGCGGCTCCGTTGAAGCTCGCAGGACGTCGTCCCACTTATGTGACTCGATCTGCCTATTTCCGCGCATAACCGTGCGCGGCTCCGTTGAAGCGCTCGGGATTTCGCACAGCTTTATCACCTGGGCTGCGATTTCCGCGCATAACCGTGCGCGGCTCCGTTGAAGCTTTCGCTCTGACTTCCTCCCAGGAGCTGAGGCGCCAGATTTCCGCGCATAACCGTGCGCGGCTCCGTTGAAGCGATATCGGTCAGGCCGGGCTGTTGTCCGATCTCGCGATTTCCGCGCATAACCGTGCGCGGCTCCGTTGAAGCGGGTTGCCTTCGCCGAGCGCTGTCTCCTCGGCCAGCATTTCCGCGCATAACCGTGCGCGGCTCCGTTGAAGCCCATCGCCTTCCATTCCGGCGAGTCCAGGGCCGCGTTATTTCCGCGCATAACCGTGCGCGGCTCCGTTGAAGCACTACCGCCATGCTGGCTTGCGTGGTTTCCGCGCGTTATTTCCGCGCATAACCGTGCGCGGCTCCGTTGAAGCCAGGACGTGACCGACGGCATCCGCGGCGAAGTCAGCATTTCCGCGCATAACCGTGCGCGGCTCCGTTGAAGCTCTTTGCCCGCTGGTCTCTCCACAGCGTAAATTCCACATTTCCGCGCATAACCGTGCGCGGCTCCGTTGAAGCTACTCATGATTTTTCCAGTCCTTTCAAATTGAAACCGAATTTCCGCGCATAACCGTGCGCGGCTCCGTTGAAGCCAGGCGCAATTCAGCCTGCTTGCGCCGGGCGTGCAGATTTCCGCGCATAACCGTGCGCGGCTCCGTTGAAGCGGGTATCGGACGAAACGGTTCCGGCCCGCCGACGTGGAATTTCCGCACATAACCGTGCGCCGCTCCGTTGAAGCCAATCGCAGTTGCTCCCTGAGCGCTTTCTGATATTGGATTTCCGGCCTCTTCGCTGTTTCAAGTGGGTGAAAGGGTAGGGAGGTTTAGTTCGAGTCGGCCGGCTTTGAGCAGCGCCATGAGACGGAAGTTACGGAATGAGCGAAAGCCGCGGGCCATGCGTTTGGCCAGTTGCAGGAGGCCGTTGATGGCTTCGATGACGCCGTTTGTGAGCCGTGTTTCCATGAAAACCACTATCCCCTCCCAATGCTCCATCACGCTGTCAGCCAGCCTGGCAAAGGGTTGGAGCCGGGCGCGTCGGGCGCGGGTCACCCACCACCGCAGCGCGGCGGGGTCTTCATCGGCCAGCACGTCCTGCAAGCTCTCCCGCAGCATCATCGCCCTGCCCAGCTTCGGGTATTGGTTGCAGAGCCGCTGCCGTAGCGCCAGTTGTTCCTGCGAGCGCGTCCAACTGTTCCGCGCAAGGCCCAGAGTCCGCCTGCAAGCTGCGCGCCTTCATGCCGCAACTCCTTTCGCACATCGTCCAGGGCTTTGCCGGCCATCTGCATGAGATGAAAGCGGTCAAAGACAATGCGCCCCTTGGCAGGTGTTCGCGCACTCCTTTGCGGTAGGCCGGGCTCATATCCATGGAGACCAGTTCGATCTGCTCGGGCACTCCGTCATGGGCCCGCAGTTCCTCCACGAAGGCGGCCAGCGCAGCCCTTTCGCGGCCTTCGGCCATGAAAGGCAGCTCGCGGGTGTCCGCGTCCACTATGCTGGTGATGTATTTATGTCCCCGCCGGGCGCTGGTCTCATCGAGCATGATGCGCCGCACTTTTGACCAATCCCGAAGGCGCTGAGCCTCTTCCACATAATGAGCCACTATGCGCCAAAGCCGCGTGTCCTCTTCGCCCAAGAGCCGGCCGGCTTCCACCACCGGCATCTCACCGCAAAGCAGCATCTTCCACGCTTCGAACATCAGGTGAATCCGCTGCCTTTGCCGAGCCCACGGCACTTCCACCCTGGAGTACGGCCCCATCCGGTGTTTTAACCCGCGGCACCCGCGCCACCAACTCCGTCTGATACTGGAAAAAGTCCAGATGCCGCCGCTTCTTTTCCACCGTGTCATGCACCGCACAAAGCAGTTGATGCTCCGCGGCGCCAGGCGCGCAGAATTTGCTGCCGGTCTTAAAATCCAGCTTCAGCGTCAAGCGCCGCGCCTGCTGATCAAGCTGGCAATCGGTCACTTTCCATTCCGCTGTCAATTGCAAGGCGAGGGTGAAGAGGTCTTTGGCATCCATCCTCCCACTTTGCCCTCAAACACCCCGCAGGCCAATCCAATCCCCACCGCAGATGCCCATGTTCCCCCTGGAGGAGGGGTTCGGGGAACCGTGGTTCCCTGATCCTTCATTGGCTCGCGAAGCGACCATTACCCACTCGAAATAGCGAGGAGCCAAAAAAAAGGGCCAGCAGTCCAAATGCATACCCGAGTCTTTCGACCCTGATCGCGGTCCTGCTGGCAATCTCACCATTCACCCCGGTGAGAGCAAAGTCAACACCCCACGTGAGCCTTACTATTTCCTTTACGCTGCGGGACGACGTGACGCCGTTCGTCCACCGGGTGCGGACGGATATTCGCCCCAACCGCACCATGCACCGCTATATGGCGGACGAGGCGCGGGCTGAGGTGCGCTCGAATTTCGCGATCCTCGCGGGGGAGGAGCACAACGCCATGGGCGCGCCTTCCTCGGGGTTCTGGCAGCGGATGATCGACGGGACCGTGGCGCTCTCGACGGAGGAAGCCGCCATCGTGCGGATGCCTCGGGAGATCGCTCAGCGGTTCTACGGCGGTCCGATCTCGCCCATCGCGGGCAAATATCTGGCGATCCCCGCGCGGACGGAGGCTTACAACAAGTCGCCGCGGCAGTTCGACGATCTTCGATTCGTGCCGCTCGGGCCCGGCCGCGGGATGCTCGTGCAGCGGGCGCAGACGCAACTGACGCCGTTCAAGTCCGGGAAGCGGAAGGGGCAGATCAAGAGCGTCGAGGAGACGGGCGGCGGCGTGTTTTACTGGCTGGTCTCCGGCGTCACGCAGCGGCCCAATCCGCGCGTTCTGCCCGCCAATGAAGTCCTGGGCGCGGCGGCGCTCCGGGGCTTTGGAACCTACCTGCAAACTCTCGTATGAGCCCGCTCGAAATCTTCCAGCGCGATCTCGAAGGGCGCATCAAGGCCGCGGAGTATTTCACGGACAAGCCGGTGTTCGTTTACCGACCGCGCGAAAAGGAAGGGTTCGCCGCTCTGGACTCGAAGATCAACGCGGCGCTCGGGTCGATGGTGACGCAAGGGGGGCATTCGGGGATCGCGCTCTCTGTGTTCATGCCGGTGTCGGACATCCCGGAAGCGGACCCTTACGAGCCGGTGTTCGAGGTGAGCGGGATCGTGCGCGTCGCCGAGAATATCATCCAAAACATGAGCGCCGGCGGGACGCAGGCGAGCGCGGAGGACGTGGGTCTGCACGTCATCCTGCTGCTGCGCAATTTCACGGCGTTCGGGCTGTATAACACGGTCGCCTGCGCGAAGGACGCGATGACGCCGCGCGGGGCGCTCGCGGACAACCCGAACGTGCTGACGGCCTGTATTACCCGTGGCTCTACTTGCAGGCTGATTATGCATCCGCCAATGGAGGTGAATACGGCACCTACAATTCCGGCAAGACGATACAATTCGACGGGATTCCTCTGCGCATTGGCGGGTCGCAAGCGGGCGATGGGTCCGATCTCGTTCTGGGGATGTTATCGCTCACGAATTTTGGGAATACCGCGATGACGCTGGCAACGCCCCGATTTTCGACTCAACCACAGGAGACTACATCGGATAACCCCCACAAACCATGGCACTACTCGACAGTAAACTACCCGTGCTGAAGGTCATCGACCGGATGCACTCACGGAATCTCCGTAATGACCGATTCAAACCGCCCGCGGGCGACTTCAGTTCGGCAAGCGCATCGACAATCATCTCGAAGATGTCGTCCGCCCGATTGAGGAGAAATCGCTGGATCGTGTAGCCGCAGAGCTAAAAGGCAAACCGTGTGTGTTGAAGGTATAGCTGCGGACTGCCTTGTCGCGCTCGCCGGTCACTGGCTCGTCGCTTCCCCGCATTTTTCCCACCGACAAGTCGTGCTTGCATGGAATCCATGCACGCTTCGGCTGCGCGATGCCGCTGAGCAACTCTGCAGGTCTCACCGAGAATCTCCAATTCTAATTTGGAGGATCCTTTTCGGCTTCGGAATGGTAGCCCGTGAGGATTATGCCCCCCCCGACTCCTGAGTGTAGGTCAGGCGCGTTGCTATTACACCGACGGGCACGTTTCGATGTCTGTTTCGAAACTGGCTCCCGAGCGTGGCTCCGCATCACAGATGAGCGAAGCGAGACAGACTGTGCGAAGCACAGCCCGAAGGGTGAGCGTGGCGAATCGATCTCCTGGTTCAAAGACAGGCATCCTGCTGTTGGACGATTCGGGATTTTACTGGTGCGCCGGGACGGTTCCGCTCCGTTTGCCTCGTCAGTGTCGGTGAGGCGATCTGCTATTGATCTAGACTAGACTAGCGGCGCTTGGCGCCGCAGCCCGGATTTGCATCGGGACTCTCCGCGCTTTGGACGCGGCGCCGTCTGAGGCGGCTGTGCCAGCCGCCTAATAAAACGCGGAACCGCATGGCGCTTTGGCATTGCTTCCCGCCCCAGGCGGCTGGCACAGTCGCCTCTACAACCCTTCTGCGTTCCATGCGAATTCACGCTATATGTTTCCACCACAGGTTTCAAAAGGTTCGAATTCCCCCTCAATGCGTTTCTATTACCATGCACTTACGCATCTATATGTTGGTAAACCTTAGTATAATACGCGCCAACGAGGCGGAGAGTCGGCGCCGAGGCGGCGGAAGGGAATAGGAGGTTGGCGGATGGGCGAGCATCCTATCAGTGTGGTCTCGGCCAGGAGATTTTTTGTTATTGCGGCGATTCTGCTGGCGCTGGGCGTGGTCGTGGTGATCCGGCATGGCGTCAGGAAGAGGAGGAGTGTTGTTGTGAGGGAGCGCGTTGCCGATGTCTTTCGGGGCAAATTTCGCTGTACGCTGTATTACACGCCTCGCGAGGCCGGATTTACGGCAGGCGACGGGTTCGATGTGACGCCGGAAACGCGGGTGGGCTTGAAGGGCGGGAGGTTTCCCAAGGACTTTCTGCTCGCGGTGGAAAAGGAGGGCTTCGGTTTGCTCGACAAGCCGTATAACGGGAAGCGGTATATCCGGTATTACGGCGGTTCATGGGGGTTCGCGGAGCAGCCGCTGGACACCAGGCAACGGCCGCTGGTGGCGAAATCCTCCTGCGCGGTTTCGGGGAAGCAAAAGTTCCTCGCGCTGGAATCCAGGTTGCAGATCACCGCGGCGAATGCGCCTCGCGACTTCGAGCAACTGAGGTGGAGGGTGGCCGATACGGGGGGCGGACTGGAGGAAACGCAGATCGACCTCTATTGGGGGGAGGATGATCCGCTCGGGCCGAAAAAGAGGATGTCGCACCCAAGGAGCGCGCCTTTCGATCTCGCGGAGACGACGGTCAGCGTCTTGCGGTGATCGTTATTCCTCGAATTTCAGGTTGCCTCCGAGGCGCATCGGTTTGCCAGCGGGCATCTGGATCAAGGCGAGGAGCTGGCGGCATTCCACGATCAACGCGCCGTCGTCGGGGCGTTTGATGTGGAAGGCGCACCAGAAGCGGGCGCGTTCCACTTTGTCGACCCAGCCTTCCACGACGAGTTTGTCGGGGAAGCGCGCGGGGCGGCGGTAGTCGATCTCCGTGCGGGCTACGACGGGGTATTGCTGGCTTACCGCCATTTCGGCGAGGCCCATCCCGAGTTTCTCGGCGAGGAGGGTTCGGGCCGTCTCGATGAAACGGAGGTAGGCGATGTTGTTCACGACGCCCGCCAGGTCGGTGTCGAAGAACATGACCTGGATTTCGATCCGGATGCGCGTGGGATGGGTCATTGGTCGATTTTTAATCCGGCGGTTGCGGCCAGGCGAATCAATTGCGCGGGGGTTATATGGACCACGTCGCCGCTTTGTTCCGGGGTGGGCTGCCATGCGGCGGGGGGGAGCGCGGAGACGAAGTCGAGTTTTTTGACAAGGATGGCGGCGTGCCAGCCGGGCTTGGAGAGGTCGAGCTTCGCGGGTTTGTAATTCGGGCGGATCCAGAGGCGCGCGGACCAGTCCTGCACCTTCAGGGCGGCGGCCAGTTGGGGCAGGAGGGTGACGTCGAGGATGGTGCAGGTTTCGCCGTCCACGGCTTCGTCGCCGGCGTCGCGCACCTGGAAGACGATGGGGAGGAAGACGAGCTGTTTCTGCGGGATCGGCAGGACGATGTTGTTCAAGACGTAGTTCGCCTGTTCGTCGGCGGGCGGTTCGGAGTTGAGCATCGCCGCGATTTGCGCGCCGGGGCAGGCCCAGAGGTCTTTTCCGTTCCGGCAGGCGGTGATCTGCCGGCCAAGGATGGGGCCGCCGCTGACGAGGAGTTTATCCGGCGTCTGGAGGGCAAGGCGGAAGGCTGCTCCGGGTGGTACGGCGCCGTTGCCGGTCATCTCGGCCACGGCGAGGTCGGCGAGGACGGCTCGATGGATGACGCCGCTCTCGCGGGCGAAGAGTTTCTCAAAGGGGATGAGCGCCTTGGACAGGACATCGTAGGGGTTCTCACGCGCGGAAAGCGCCGCGGAGGAAAGGAGGAGGCACGCGCAGGCCAGGCGGAGGACGCTCAAGGGAAGTTTGCGTTTGGTGCGAACCACATTATTACTAGTCTCTTGATCCTGGGTAACCAAACACCGTTTCGCGCATGACGCCACTGAGTTTTCCCATGCTCCTCGCGGCAAGCGGTCTTGTCTTCGCGTTCCATGAATCGACGCTGGCGGGGAAGATGGTTCTCGTGGCGCTGTTTCTCGGCTCGATTTTCAGTTGGTCGGTGATGATAACGAAGATTCGGGTAATCCAGCTCGCGAAGAAGCAGTCGCGGGTTTTCCTGGAGCGGTTCCGCGCGGACAGGCAGCCGCTGCGCCTTTACGAGAGCCAGTTGCGGTTTAGCGGCACGCCGATTTTCAGCGTTTACAAGGCGGGCTGCCGGGAGTTGACCTTCCACCTGCTCGGTTCGCACGAGGTGGATGAGACGTTCCGCGCCAGGCTTGAGGACGCGCGCAAGATCCTCCCCGCGCAGATGAAGGCGGTGAACACCGTCATGGAGCGCGCGGTGGGCGAGAGCGCGTTGAAACTGGAGTCGCAGATGATCCTCCTGGCGACGGCGGTGAGCGGCGCGCCGTTCCTGGGATTGCTCGGCACGGTCTGGGGGGTTATGGACACCTTCGGCGGCATCGCGACCGCCGGTTCCGCGAACCTCGCGGCGATGGCGCCCGGCGTTTCCGCTTCGCTCATCACGACGGTCACGGGGCTGCTCGTGGCGATCCCCGCCATGTTCGGCTACAACTTCCTCGTCACGAGCATCCGCGGCATCATCCTGGAGATGGATAACTTCGCCGCGGAACTCGCTTCGGATTTCGAACACAAATACGTCGACCATGGCGTGCGCCCGGCGCTCGCCCGGCGCTGAAGGGGATGAGGCGCTATTCCAAGAAGGAAGGTTTTTCGACGCTCTCGGAGATCAATGTCACTCCGTTGCTCGACCTCGCCTTCGTCCTGCTCATCATTTTCATGATAACGACGCCGCTCATGGACAAGAGCGTCGACCTGGTCATCCCCACCAGCGAAGCGGCGAAGAACGCGGTGAATCCGGACCTTGTCCAAACGGTGTCGGTCAATCGCGAGGACGTCGTCAAGCTGAACGGCGAACAAGTCACCCTGGATCAGCTCGAGGCGAAGCTCGTCGCCATGCAGCGGGCGAATGCGGGCGTCGCCGTCGTCATCCGGTCGCACAAGGAATTGCCCGTCCAGAAGCTGGTCGATGTGATGAACGCGCTGGAACGGGCGCGCATCACGAAGGTCGGCGTGGTGACGAATCCCGACGCCGAGTGACCCGCGATGGACGGTTCCTTTAGGAGAAACCTGCTCCTGGTGGCCGGAGCGCACCTTTTGGCGGTGGCCTTGTTCTTCCTGTTTGAAAAGCGCGAGCCGCACAAGCGCGAGGATGTGATGTGGATGGACGAGGGCGGCGCGGCAGCCGCAGCCGCCGCGAGCGCCCCCGAACAGGCGCGGAGCGAGGAGACGCCCGAGCCAACGCCCATGGAATCGCCATCCATGCAGAGCCCGGCGCCGAGCGAGATCGTCCTGCCGGGCGCCTCGCCGCCGGCCACGCCCACTCCGGCGCCGACCCCCACGCCAAAGGCGACTCCGAAGCCGACTCCAAAACCCTCGCCGAAGCCGAGTCCAAAACCGAAGCCCTCGCCAACGGCAAAACCGAAAAGGAAGCCCACGCCGCGCGCTTCCCCGAAGCCGAGCGCGAAAAAGAGACCTTCGCCGAAACCGAAACCCTCCGCTTCCGAGGACGATGGCGGGGGCGATGACGACACAGGCGCAACGCCCGCCAAAACGACGGCGAAGACCGGCAAGAAACCCGGGACTTCCAGCGAGGGAACGGGCGCCGGCAAACCGGGCGGCCACGCGGGCGGCGGGAGCATGGCGACGGATTTCGGCTGGTATATCGCGATGATCCACGACCGTTTCTACAGCCAGTGGGAGCAGCCGCAATCCATCGTTAATTCGAATGAAAAATTCTCCGCCCTCGTCAAAATCCGCATTGAAAAAGACGGCAGGGTTTCGGACGTTAGCCTCGCCAAATCCTCCGGCAACACGATAATGGATGACTCCGTGATGGCCGCCGCCCGGCGCGTGACGCAGATCGAAGCGCTGCCGCAGGGCCTCGGGGATGACTTCTACGAAATAAAAATCAACTTCGAACTGACCCAGAGCCAATGAAGCCCCTTATCTTGCGATTCGCCGTCCTGGCAGGCTGCCTTTTTGCATCCGCTCTCTTTGCCGCCGAGCCGCCGATCATCACGATTTCCAAGAACGATACGCTGAGCCTCGCCGTGCAGCCGCTTGCCGGGCCGGACGGCGCAGCGGCCACCCGCCTGTTGCAGAGCGATCTCGCCCTCAGCGGCTATTTCAGCTTCGCGCCGACAACGGGCGCCGCGTTCATAGCGGGCGGCGATTCCTCGGGCGGCGGGCTGGATGGCAGGGTGACGGACCATTCCGGCAAGGTCGTCGTCGCCAGATCGTACAGCGGTTCGGCGCGCGACAAGGTGCATGCGTTCGCGGATGACATCATCGAAACGCTCACGGGCAATCGCGGCTTCTTGCAGGGGAAGGTCGCGTTCGTCGCCACCGCCTCCGGCAGGAAGGAAATTTATATCGCGGACGCCGACGGTTCGAACCGCTTCCAGTTGACCCGCGACAACGCCATCAGCGTCGGCCCGCGGCTCAGCCCGGATGGGCGGGAACTGGTCTACACCGGCTACCAGAGCGGCTACGCGGATGTTTATAAGATCGAACTCGGCAACGGCTCGCGGCAGCGCATCATGAAGTTCCCCGGCACGAACACGGGCGCGGTCTTTTCGCCCGACGGGCGGCGGCTCGCCGTCACCCTGAGCAAGGACGGGCAGACGGAAATCTACGTCACCGGCGCGGACGGCGGCGGCGCGCGCCGCCTCACCCGCACGCCCGGCGTCAAGTCGTGCCCGACGTGGTCGCCGGACGGCGGGGAGATCGTCTACTCCGCGCAGGAGGGCGGCTCGCCGCACCTCTATCGCGTCTCGGCGGAAGGGGGCGGCGCGCGGGAGATTCCGACCAACCAAGGCTATTGCACGGAGCCGAACTGGTCGCCCGACGGAAAGAAGATCGCGTTCAACGTCCGCGAAGGCGGGGCTTTCCAGATCGCCGTCCTCGATCTCGGCAACGGGTCCTCGCGGGTCGTCACCTCCGGCGGCGACGCCGAAGCCCCGTATTGGGCCGCGGATTCGCGGCATCTGGTCTACGCGCAAAGCGGCGGGCTTTACATGCTCGACGCCCAGACCGGCAGAAAGACAAAACTCATCGACGGCCTCGGGAAAATTTCCGAGCCGAGTATTTCTCGCTAATCCTCAACCTGTATGCTCAGCTTCTTCTTATGAACGTCAAATTCTCCGTCGTCCTGGCCCTCGCGGCCGCATTAACCCTGGGCGCTTGCGCGAATAAGAAGGGCCAGAACTACACCGGCGTGGAAGGCGACACCGTCAACGGCACGCCGCTTCCCGACCGGCCCGAGGGCGGCGCCTCCTTCATGAGCAACAGCGTGGACAAGAGCCGCTTCCAACCCGTCCACTTCGCGTTCGACAGCTTTGCCGTCGAGCAAAGCGACGAAGCCGCCCTTGGCGAAGTCGCGGGCTTTCTCAAGAGCGAGGGGAAGACGGTCATCATAGCCGGGTTCACCGATGAACGCGGCACGCCCGAGTACAACCGCGGCCTCGGCGAACGGCGGGCGCTGGCCGTGCGGCAGTACCTCATCGCGCAGGGCGCGCCCGGCGGGAAGATTCAGACGGTCAGTTTCGGCGCGGAGATGCCGGCTGATTCCGCCTCGAACGAAGAGGCCTGGGCCAAGAACCGCCGCGCGGAATTCGGAGTCGTTCGGTGATACCTTGATAGGAAACGGGTTCGGACGACCGAGGACGATTGCACACCTGACAAAGACGGGCCGGGGGCGCGTTGGTCGTCCAAGGGACGCGTGTGCCTGTGCGAACGCTGCTCGCCAGCCTGGCGGAAGGCGCGACCGAGCCCGAGCTACTGGCGGATTTTCCCGCGCAAGACCTCGATTTTTCCGACTTGCGCCAATTCCGGCCGGGAACGCATCACGGGATGTTGCTCGTGCGCATGGACGCGCTGCTTCAAGGTGTTGAGCAGGCGCAAATTGCGGGTGGTGCGGCCCGTGGCCGGTTGATCGCGGCTGCCTCACCATTTAAAACGGATTCAGAATATGCATTGGACAAATTTCTCGGGCGTCTCGAAAATGGGGGCACGGAATGCCCATCGTCGCAAGCTACTGCACGACGTTTCTCAAGCCGGAGATGCTCCACATCCACCGGCAGGTCACCGGGCTGCAAAGATACCAGACCTTCGTCCTGACGAAGGAGCGCCAGAACGCGGAGAAATTCCCGTTCCCGGACATCGAAATCATCCCGAAGGCGCGCAAAAATTTTCTCAAGCGGTTTTATCTTAAGTACATCCGCCGCCTGCCGGCGGTGTATTACCGCGGCGAGTTGCAGGTCCTCATCAAGATATTTCGGCGCCGCCCCGCCGATCTCATGCACGTCTATTTCGGGCATACGGGCGTCCATCTTCTCCCCTTCATCAAGGAATGGGAAAAGCCGGCGGTGGTCTCCTTTCACGGAGCGGACATCATGCCGCGGCCCGAGCAGGCCGGTTACGACGCCCAGTTTCATGAGCTGCTCCAGGTCGTTCCGCTCGTCCTGGCCCGCTCGCATTCCTTGTGCGCGCGCCTGAAGGAACTCGGCTGCCCGCCGGAAAAGATACGGCTGAACCGCACCGGCGTGCCGCTGGAGGATTACCCCTTCAAACAGCGGCCCATGCCCGCGGACGGCGCGTGGCGCTTCGTCCAGGCATGCCGCCTCATCCCGAAAAAAGGCCTGGCCACGGCGTTGCGCGCCTTTGCGAGCTTCCACCGGGACAACCCGAAAGCCCGGTTTGTCATCGCGGGCGAAGGCCCGATGCGCGGCGAAATGGAGGAGCTGGCAAACGCGCTCGGCGTCGGCGCAGCGGTGGAGTTCGCCGGGTTTCTTTCGCAGGCGGGGTTGCGGGACTTGTATGAGCGCTCGCAGATATTCCTGCACCCGAGCGAGACGACCGAGGATCAAAACCAGGAAGGCGTGCCGAACTCCATGCTGGAAGCGATGTCCACCGGCCTCCCGGTGCTCGCCACGCGGCACGGCGGCATCCCGGAAGCGGTCGCCGATGAAAAGACGGGCTACCTCGTCCCCGAGCGGGACCACGAGGCGCTACACCGCGCGATGCTCCGCATGACGGAGGCTCCCGACTATCTTTACATCATGGGGCAGGCGGCCTCGCAGTCCGTCAGCGCGGAATTCGAACGGGCGAAGCAGATCGAGAAGCTCGAGTCCTATTACGACGAAGCGGCGGGGATGTGAACACGTTCGCGTATCTCTTCGAGCGGTTCCCCTCCTTCAACCAGACGTTTTGTTCCCGCGAAGTCGAGGAGATGATCCGGCAGGGGATGAATCCGCTGGTCGTCTCGATCCGCTCCGAAAAGGAAGGGACCGGGCATGATTATCCCGCCGAATTCGCGCGCGCCGTCCACCATCTGCCTTCGCCCGAGGAGATGGAGTCCGAAGCGAAAAAGCTGCGCGAGGAACGCCGCCTTCCCGGCCCGATGGGGCGCGCGCTTGGCCGCTGGGGCGCTCGGGGCGACAAGATGCGCGTCTATGAAGCGGCGAACCTGGGCCCCCTGCTTAAGGCGAGAGGCGTCCGGCACGTGCACGCGCACTTCGCGGGCATCGCCGCGCGAACGGCTTACTGGCTCAACAGGTTTTACGGGATCGGCTACAGTTTCACCGGCCACGCGAATGACATCTTCCGCGAGACGGATTTCCCCGTATCGCTCGCGAACCTCGTCGAGGACGCCCGTTTTGTGGCGACCGCGAGCGACTTCAGCCGCGACTGGCTGGCGCAAAAATTCCCGCGGCAGGCGAAGAAGATATTCGGCGTGTACAACGGCATCCACGTCGGGAAATTCGCGAGCACGGCGTCCCGTGCGGGCGGGGGCATCCTGACCGTCGGCCGCTATGTGGAGAAGAAGGGCTTCGCGCACTTGATCGAAGCGTGCCGCATCCTGAAAGAACGCGGCGTCCCGTTCCATTGCGACATCGTGGGCGAAGGGCCTCTGCAGGAGAGCCTCGCCGCGCAGATCGACGCCGCCGGCCTCGCGGGCCGGGTCGTGCTGGCCGGGCCGCGCTCGCAGGCGGAGCTTCTGCCGCTCTACGCCGCATCCGGCCTCTTCGTCCTGCCGTGCGTGCGCGAGGCGGGCGGCGGCATGGACAACCTGCCCACCGTCATCATGGAAGCCATGGCCGCGGGGCTGCCCGTCATCTCCACTCCCATCGCGGGCGTTCCCGAGATGATCGTCGAAGGCCGCACCGGCTGGGTCGTCCCCGAGAAAGACCCCGCCGCGCTCGCCGGCGCGATCGCCCGCGCGCTTTCGACGCCGGACCTCGCGGCAACCTGCGGGGAACAAGGCCGATTGCGAGCCGCCGAGTTGTTTTCGATTGAAACCACCGCGCGCCGGTTGAAGCATCTGCTCGTCCGCTTAGGCGACGTCCGTCCCGGTTCCGACGCGCTGAAACAGGACGCGCTCTTGAAGAAGCGCCTTTTTCGTCGACCTGCGATCCTCCTTCATGCCAGCGGCCTGGCCGGGCTTTGATTTCGCGCGGAAACGGGAGTAGACTCCCTCATGAAACGCGGCGCGTTCATAGCGTGGGCGGCGTTCCTTTTCGCCCCTCTTGCTTTGGCGGGGCCGGGTTACACAGTTTCGGGACAGGTTTATGTCACAAACGGCCAGAGCGTGGTGGAAAGATCGGTTACGGCGGGCTATCCCAAAGTCACGGGCGGAGTCCAATATGGGCTTTACGCGCCGCGAACGGTGATTGTAACCGCCCCGGCGCGAAGCAATCGCGTCACCGCTTTGAAAGACGCGGCGGTCCCCGCCGCGACAACGCACCTTGCCGACGCCCAGATCAATGCAGAGCTGGCCAAGTTTGGCGCATCTTCAACCGCGGTGCGGAGAGATCCCGTGGCCGCCAGGCCGATTCTTTCGGCGGCCGCCCGGACGTTTGCCGTGAACGATCCTCCGGTGCGGGCGAAGACCTTCCTGCCGGGGTTGCACGGCGCCAGGGCGGTCGCGGATTTCCGGCATTTCCGGCGGCATTTTTTCTGGGATGGCGGGCATGTGCTGATCATCGGCGACGACGATCTCCTCGCGCTCGACGGGGCGCCTCCGGGCGATACGTTCGACGGCTCGGTGGTCGCGCAAGTGCAGCAGGCGTTGCACGCGCAAGGTTACTATGACGGCCCAATCGACGGGGCGCTCGATCTCGGGCTGCGCCGCGCCATCGGCGATTACCAGTTCGACCACAAGCTCGTCGTCAGCGGCGTCATCGACGAGGCGCTGCTCGGTTCGCTCGGCCTGCTGGACGGCGCGGCCTTGATGAATTAAAGCGTGGAAAGTATCGCCCGCGGACTGTATCTGGTAGGCGCATGAAAATCATCGTCGCGTATTCGGGCGGGCTGGATACTTCCGTCCTCCTGAGCTGGCTGAAGGATGCGTATTCCGCCGAGGTCATCGCCTTTTGCGCGGACGTGGGCCAGGAGGAGGAACTCGACGGCCTCGAAGCGAAGGCGCTCAACACCGGCGCGTCGAGGTGTTACATCGAGGATTTGCGGGAGGAGTTCGCCCGGGACTTCATCTTCCCGATGTTCCAGGCGAACGCTCTTTACGAGAACCAGTATTACCTCGGCACCAGCATCGCCCGCCCGCTCATCGCCAAGCGGATGGTCGAGATAGCCCGCGAGGAAAAGGCGGACGCGGTGGCCCACGGCGCCACGGGCAAGGGCAACGACCAGGTTCGCTTCGAATTGACGGCGGCGGCGCTGGCGCCGGAACTGGAGGTCATCGCGCCGTGGCGGCAGGAGCGGTTCCGCAGCCAGTTCCCGGGCCGCGCGGAGATGATCGCGTTCGCGGAGAAGAACAACATCCCCGTCACCGCCTCGGCGAAGAAGCCGTATTCGATGGATCGCAACCTCCTGCACATAAGTTTCGAGAGCGGCATCCTGGAAGACCCGTGGTTTGACGCGAGCGGCGAAAAGACGCGCGGCATGTACATCCTGAGCGTCTCGCCCGAGGAAGCGCCGGACAAGGCCGAGCACGTCGAGCTTCTTTTCGAGAAGGGCGACTGCGTCGGCGTCGGCTGCAACGACGTGGAGCATCTCCTGAAGGAACTCCGCTTCGACGGCGAGCCGGAATACCGGGAGAATCATGCGCTGTTAAGTCCGCTCTGGGTCATGAAGGTTCTGAACAAGCTCGGCGGCAGGCACGGCGTGGGGCGCGTCGATTTGGTGGAGAACCGTTTTGTCGGAATGAAGAGCCGCGGGGTTTACGAGACGCCCGGCGGGGCGATCCTCCTGTTCGGCCATCGCCAGGTCGAGTCGCTGACGATGGACCGCGAGGTCATGCATCTGCGCGATTCCCTGACCCCGCGCTATGCGACGCTGGTTTACAACGGCTTCTGGTTCGCGCCGGAACGCGAGGCGTTGCAGGCGTTCATAACGGAGACGCAGAAGAATGTGACAGGCGTTGTGCGTTTGAAACTTTACAAGGGGAACATCATCACCGCGGGGCGGAAGAGTCCGGTCAGCCTGTACAATCCGCACATCGCCACGATGGAGGCCGACCCGACCCAGGCCTATAATCAATCCGACGCCACCGGGTTCATACGCCTGAACGCGCTGCGCCTGAAGGTCGCCGCTCGGGTGACCGCCAGTTGACCATCCCCCGCCCCCGCCGATGTTAGGAGAGAAGCCATGAGCGACAAGACCATCGACCCCGTCGTCCCCGTCGAGGGGCGGCACGTGCTCCATCTTTTTTACAAGATCGAGTATTCCCTGTGGCAGCTTTTCACCCGCGACGAGCAACTCAAGGCGAAGACGAATCTCTCGACCCTCGTCCAGGAAATACGGGCCGCGCCTTCCACGCAGCTCATCCTGTTAAGCATCGTCTCGCCGAAGGCCGATCTCGGGTTCATGCTCCTGACGCCGGACTTGCAAATGGCCAACCAGTTCGAAAAACGGCTGACCCAGGCGCTCGGCCCGGATGTTTGCACCTCCGTTTTCAGCTATCTCTCGATGACCGAGCGGAGCGAATACACGACCAATGAAGCCGACTTCGCCGCGACGTTGCGCGAGGAGACCGGGCCCGGCACGGTCGAATACGAGACGGCGCTGGCCGACTACCGCAAGCGCAACGCGAAATATCTTCAGGACAGGCTCTACCCGAATCTCCCCGCGTGGCCGGTCGTCTGTTTTTACCCGATGAGCAAGCGCCGCAACGCCGGGCAGAACTGGTACGCCCTCCCGTTCGAGGAGCGCAAACGCCTCATGGGCGGGCACGCGCGCGTGGGCCGGAAATGGCACGGGAAAATCCTTCAACTCATCACCGGATCGACCGGCCTCGACGACGGCGAGTGGGGGGTTACGCTCTTCGCCCACGACACCTACGATATAAAAGGGATCGTGTATGAGATGCGCTTCGACCCCGTGAGCGCGGAGTACGCCGACTTCGGGGAGTTTTACATCGGCCTTCAACTTCCATTGGATGAACTCTTCCGCCGCCTGCAACTCTAGGGCTGAAAAGGCGCAACGCCTCCGGGCCTGCCTGGAAGCGGGCGCGCCGTTGCTTGTCGCCTACTCGGGCGGGGTGGATAGCGCCTACCTGCTGGCCGCCGCGCACCGCATTTTGGGGTCGCGGATGCTCGGGGTCATCGCCGACAGCCCCAGCCTGCCAAGGCAGGCGCTGGAGGATGCGCTTGCGCTGGCGCGCGGCATCTCCGCCCCGGTCGAGGTCGTCCGCACGCGGGAAATGCAGGACCCCAACTACGTCGGCAACCCCGTGAACCGTTGCTATTTTTGCAAGGCGGAGCTCTTCGCGCGGCTGGACGCGCTCGCCAGGGAGCGCGGGTTCGCGGCAATCGCGTACGGCGAGAACGCGGATGACGCCGCCCGGTTCCGCCCGGGTCGCAAGGCGGCGGGCGAGTTTTCCGTGCTCGCGCCGCTCAAGGACGCCGGTCTCACGAAAGACGACATCCGCGCGCTCTCGCGCGAACTCGGCCTGCCCACCGCGGACGCTCCCGCCCAGCCGTGCCTCAGTTCGCGCATCCCGCACGGCACGCCCGTGACGGCGGAGGCGCTCGCGCTGGTGGAACGCGGCGAGGCCTTTGTGCGCGGCCTGGGGTTCCGGGTCTTTCGCGTGCGTTATTCCGGGCAACGCGGCGCGCGGGTGCAGATCGCGCCCGCGGAGATGGGGCGCCTCCCGGAAGCCGCGATCGCGTCCGGGCTGCTGGCGGCGGGTTTTTCTTCGGTGGAAATCGATCCCGCGGGTTACCGGTCTCCCGCGTGACGGGGCGGAAATCGAAGCGGGGTTCCGACGTTCCGCCCGCGCTCAAGGCCCATTTCGCGGCTCACAACCGGCATGTGATCTACATGGCGCTCGCCGCGCTTCTCGGCGCGCTCGCGTTCTGGGCGCTGCTCTACGGCCTCCTTTACGGCGCCACCCTGTTTTTCTCGACCATCGTGGAAGGCTTCGGCGCTCGGGTTGCTCCGTTCTTCAAGGAAGGGTTCGTCGCAAGCGCCGCGCTGTTGTGCGCGCTGGTGTTTCTCGCGCAACGCCGCGCCAGCCGTCCGCCGCGCGACCATAAACGCGCCGTCGAGCATATCGCCGACATCCTCCTCATGGTTCCGCGCATGACGCTCTTCGTCTGGAGCGTGCTCAGAGCCTATCAGTTCCTCAATCGCCGCGAGATGCGGCTCGCCTGGCGTCTTCTCCAGCGGATCGAGAAGGAGCGGAAGATAAGCGTTTCCACCGTGCCGCTCGATATTCCCGATTTCCGGACGCGGGAGAAGATTCTCATCGCGCTGCAACTGGCGGAGTTGATCGACTTCCACCAGTCCGAGTTGGACGGCGACATCCTCGTGCGTTTGAGAAACGACAAGGCGCGCGCCCTCTGCCGGCGGATGATTAAACTCGACACCGGCGCCCGTTAACGGATAAGCTGAACCTCCCTTATGGCAAACTCCCCCCTTCTCGCGGCTGCGGCCGCCATCGTTTTCGCGGCCTCCGCCGGCGGCCAGACAGCGCTCCACATCAACGCGGCCAAAGTCACGGCCCCAGTCAGCCCGACCCTTTACGGCCTCATGACCGAGGAAATAAACCATTCGTACGACGGCGGCCTCTACGCGGAGTTGATCCAGAACCGCATCTTCAAGGATAACGCGAAGAACCCCGTGCATTGGTCCGTTGTCGGCGCGGGCGCCATCGCGCTGGATGAGAGCCAGCCGATCGAAGGGACGGTTCTGAAGACCTGCCTGAAACTCGACGCAAACGGCGCCTCGGCGGGGCATCGCGCGGGCGTGGCGAACGACGGCTGGTGGGGCATACCGGTGAAGCCGAAAACGAGTTACCGCGCGTCCTTCTACGCCATGGCCGACGGCGTCGGCCCGCTTACGGTCAGCCTCGAGAGCAACGACGGCTCCAAAGTCTTCGCCACCGCGCAGACGCAGGAGATAACGGACAAGTGGCAGAAATACACCGTCACGCTCACAACGGGCGACGACGCGGCGCCCTCCGCCGCGAACCGCCTCGTCATCGCGACGGAAAAGCCCGGCGCGCTCCGGCTAAACCTCGTCTCGCTCTTCCCGCCGACTTATAATGACCGCCCGAACGGCAACCGCATCGACCTCATGCAACTGCTGATCGATATGAAGCCGGCGTTCCTCCGCCTGCCCGGCGGCAATTTCCTCGAAGGCGACGCCATAGCGGATCGCTTCCCGTGGAAAGCGACGCTCGGCCCGCTCGAGCAGCGTCCCGGCCACCGCGGGTGCTGGAATTACCGGGCTTCCGACGGCCTGGGCCTGCTGGAATTCCTCGAGTGGTGCGAGGACATGCACGTGCAACCCGTGCTGGCGGTGTATGCCGGGTATTCGCTCAAGGGCGAGCATGTGAACGCGGGCCCGGCCCTGCAACCGTTCGTCGACGACGCGCTCGAGGAGATCGAATACGTCATCGGCGGCGCGGAGACGAAGTGGGGCGCGGTGCGCGCAAAGGACGGCCATCCCGCGCCTTTCCCGCTGACCTATGTCGAAATCGGCAACGAAGACGGCGCGGACAAATCGCACAGCTACGAAGGGCGTTTCGCCCAATTCTACGATGCGATCAAGGCAAAGCACCCGAACTTGAAGTGCATCGACACCCTCGGCAGGAGCTATTGGGATCACACCAAAGCGGCGCCCAAGCGCACCGGGGACGTCATCGACGAGCACTATTATCCCAACGCCCGGCAAATGGAGATGGACGCGACCCACTACGACAAGTATGACCGCAACGGGCCGAAGATATTCGTGGGCGAATGGGCCACCCGCGAAGGCTCCCCCACCACGAATATGAACGCCGCGCTCGGCGACGCCGCGTGGATGACGGGGATGGAACGCAATTCCGACATCGTCGTCCTGGCTAGTTACGCGCCGCTTTTTACCAACGTCAATCCCGGCGGGATGGAGTGGAAGAGCAACCTCATCGGCTACGACGCGCTGACCAGCTTCGGCTCGCCCTCCTACTACGCGCAGAAGATGTTCAACAACAACATCGGCGACGGGGTCTTGGCTGTCGAGGCGGACAACGTCCCGATGCAAACCTGGCAACCCCCCGCGCCGAAGGGCAAGACGGACTTGCCTCCCGCGAAGAAATTTCCAGAGCTATTTTATGTTGCGACGAAGGACAGCGCCAAGGGAACGATCTACCTGAAGGTCGTTAACGCGGGAGGAACGAAGCGGGACGTCCGGATCGACATTACGGGCGCGGGTATCGCGGCGGAGGGGACTGCCATAACGCTTGGTTCGGCGCGCCCATCGGATACGAACTCCATCACCGAGCCGGCCAAAATCGTCCCCGTCACGACAGCCGCCAAGGGGTTGGGGTCGCAATTCACCTATTCCTTCGCTCCCTACTCCATCACCGTGCTGGCGCTTTCGGCCAAGTGAAAGTCGGCCTCCTCTTTCTGCTGCTCCTGCCGGCCTCGAGCTGGGCCGCCGAGATTTAAGGCAACCCTTTGGTTCCCGATACGGCGGCGGATCCCTCCATCGTTTATTTTGACGGGACTTACGGGACGATCCAGCCGGTCCGCCTGACCCACCGCGGAATCGGCCCGGTCGGGGATGCGCCGCAGCCGGTGAACCTGGCTCTGGCCGGGACGGCGACCGCTTCAAGCCGGCGCGATCCCTGGCAGCGCGATCTTCCCGTCGATACGGAGCCGAACAAACACGGCCGGAGAGTCCGGGTTCATCTCTCCCGCACTTTTGAGGCGAAGAACGCTATCGACGGCTCGAACGGCACGCGCTGGCTGCCGGCGCCCGGCGATTCCGCGCCCTGGCGGGAGGTCGATCTCGGGGCGGCCAAGCCCGTCGCGCGGGTTGAGATGTCCTTCACGGAACCGACCTTCGGCCATGCCTGGATGCTGGAAAAGTCCTCCGATGGCGAACATTGGGAATCCTGCGGCGAGCAGAAGGAACCCGCGGCGCGCTCCCCCGACGTGGCGGAGAAGATCGGGATGGCGCGTTTTCTCAGGGTTCGCATACTTGGGGGTAATCCGGGGTTGTGGGAGTTCAAGGTATTTTAGAACGTGTCATGAGGCGGCTGGCACAGCCGCCTCTGCAACAACAACGTCGCTCAAGAGCCGGAATGTGCATGACACCCTTTAGCTTAGGAAACGAGCTTCGCGTAGATGCCGATGAGGTGGAAGCGGCAGGCCCAGATAGAGCGGTAGTCGCTGGCAAACCCGTGGGCGGTGCGCAGTTCGACGTGGCCCGCGCCATGGCCGCTATACACGAGAACCGAGCCGACCGGGGCGGAATACGGGTCGTTCCCGCGCAACTTTACGAAACCGTGGCGGGCGACCAATTCATCGGCCGCCTGGAAGGCGTAGGCCGTTGTCGGGCAGGAGCGGACGGCGCCCGCGTCAACCAGGGCGGCTTTCACATAATGCCAGCAGCGCAGGATCGAGCGGGGAGCGGCGTGCTGTTCGGCCAGTTTCGACGCGCGGATGAGAGAGGGGTCGATGCGCGAATCCACGGGGGCGGGCTTCAGATACCGGGGCGTCCAGGCGCCGGTGGCGGTATAGGCATTGAGACGGCTGTCATCGAAGAAGGCCTGTGCCTTGAGGCTGTTGGAAACACCGGTGAAAGCGAGAAAGGCGAGAAGGAGTTTAATTTTCATGATGACCATAATAGCCAGAATCATGCCAGACTGAAATTTGCCTGGAAAAAACTTTCTCACGCCATCGACAACGCCTTCTGAACGGGCTATTTTCATCCCCTCATGAAGCGCTTACTGCTCCCCCTCCTGCTCGGCCTGCTGGCCGTGCAACTCCCCGCCGCCGACAACCCAACCGACACCTCAAAAATGGACAACATCCGGATTAAAATGACCACCGACAAGGGCGAGATCGACTTGACCCTTTTCCCCTCCAAAGCCCCGCTCACGGTGGCCAACTTCCTGAACCTGGCGAAGAAGGGGTATTACGACGGCCTGACTTTTCACCGGGTCATCCCGAATTTCATGATCCAGGGCGGCGACCCGACCGGGACGGGATCGGGCGGCCCGGGTTACCAGTTCGAGGACGAGTTCAGCCCCGACCTGCGGTTCGACAAGCCGGGCAAACTGGCGATGGCGAACGCCGGCCCGGCAACGAACGGCAGCCAGTTCTTCATCACGCACGTCCCGACGGCGTGGCTGAACGGCAAGCACACCATCTTTGGCGAGGTCACGAAGGGCCAGGACATCGTCAACGCCATCCAGCAGGGCGACAAGATCAAGGGCATCCAGGTGCTCGACTCGACCGATGCGCTCTTCGCGGCGGAAGCCGGCCCGCTCGCGAAGTGGAACGCGGTCTTGAAGAAGTAGGATGCGGCAAGCGGCCCGCTTGCCTCAGTCGGTGTGCGCCTTGACCAGGCCGGCGAAGTTCACGAGGTCCGCTTCCTGCACATCCGAGACGGCCAGGTAATTCATCCCGGCCTTTGACCACCGCAGCGTCCGGTAGCCGTGTTCCTCGTGCAGCGTCCGCGAGAGGCTGGCCCCCTCGCCGGCGGGCCAGATGAAGAGGTTGATGTAATGCTTGCGCCTCTGATAGACGATTGCCGCCACCGGGCGACGGTCCAATACGTCGAGCCGCCCCCCGATCAGCGGGAACCCGGCGGACGCGAGGTCCACGACTTGGGGCGAGTAATCGAGTTTCCCGGCAAACCACGGTTTGACGGTGTGTTGATCTGTGGAAGCCACATCCATGAGGTGGCCGGCCTGCAACGAGCGGACATGATCCGCGACGGCTTCCTCGTTCAGCCCCGGCCTCGGGGCGCCCAGGAAATATAGCATCGCGATCGCAAAGGCGGCGAGCGCTCCCGAGAGACTGGCCCACGCGGGTTGAAAGAGGCGAAGCCATCCCGGCTTCGAGGCGGAGCTTTCGCCCAGCCGGGCGCGAATGCGGGTCATGATGTAGCCCGGGGCCTCGAAGCAAGGCGCTTTCTCGCGAATGGCTCCCACGAGCGCCCGCCGCTCCTCGAGCCGTTGTTGGCAGCGGTCGCAATCGCGAAGGTGCTCCTCGACTTCGAGGCTGCCTGGGAGGTCGAGTTCCCCGTCCATATAGGCGTCCAGCAGCCGTTCCGCTCTTTCGCATGTCATATGTTGGAATCCTTTGAAAATGCCGCCAGATCGGCCCTGAGCTTTTCCCGGCCGCGCGAGAGGCGGGACATGACGGTTCCTATCGGGATGCCCGCAATCGCGGCGATCTCCTTGTAAGAAAAGCCTTCCAGATCATGGAGCACGATGAGTTCCCGGAATTCCGGCGCGAGATTCATGAGCATGAGTTGAACCGCTTCGGCGTCCGCTTCGCGGGGCGTTTCTGTCGAAGGGTTTGGCGTTGGAAAATGGAGTTCCTCGTCGAAGGGTTCCATCTCCTTCCGGCCGCGAAGCCTTTTTATGGCGGTATAACAGACGTTGCGAACGATGGCCGTCAGCCATGCCCTGCCGTCCCCCTGGCGGAACCGCGGGAAAGCCTTGTAGGCGCGAAGATAGGCCTCCTGCACGCAATCTTCGGCGTCTTGCGGGTTGTGCATAAGCCAGCGGGCGAGGTTGTAGGCGGCGTCCAGGTGAGGCAGAAGCGCCTCTTCAAAGCGCTGCCGCATCGCGGCGTCCGTCCTGTTGCCATAAAGCTCCTCCATCATGGGTACGACCCAGGATACCGCGGTTTTATTCCGCGGGATCGACTTTTATTTTTTTGGGAATAGATCGGGGCGCGCCGGAGTAATCCTTAGTGAAAGCAAATTCATCCTCCACACAATTCCCTCTTATGAGCGACGACATTATCCTCCACCAAGGCCGCGACGATTCCATCGACCGCCGCGGATTTCTCAAATGCATGGCATGGACCGGCACGGGGCTGGTCTTCTCCCTCTCGGGGGGATTGCTGACTTCCCGCGTGTTCGGCGACACGACGCCTTCTCCCTCCGGCGCGGCGGACTTTACGTTCGTCCAGATCAGCGATAGCCATATCGGGTTCAACAAGGCGGCCAACAGCAACGTCACCGCCACGTTTGGCGAGGCGATCAAACGCATCAACGCGCTGCCCCGCAAACCGAAGTTCATCATCCACACCGGCGATCTCAGCCACCTGGCCGAGGCCGGCGAATTCGACACTGTCGAGCAGATGCTCAAGGAGACGGGCGTCGACCGGATTTTCTACGTGCCAGGGGAGCACGACATCCTCAGTGACAACGGGGCGCTTTATCACGAACGGTTCGGGAAGGGGACCCGCGGCTCGGGCTGGTACAGTTACGATTACAACGGCGTCCATTTCGTCGGCCTCGTCAATGTGTTCAACAAGGCCGAACTCGCCCTTGGAGTGCTCGGACAGGATCAACTCGACTGGTTGCAAAAGGACCTGGCCCCGATCTCGAACAGCACGCCGGTCGTCGTGTTCGCGCACGTGCCGCTGTGGGAGGTTTACCCGCAATGGGGCTGGGGCACGAGCGACGGCGCCAGGGCATTGGCGATGCTCAGGCGATTCGGGTCCGTCAGCGTCCTGAACGGGCACATCCATCAAGTGATCCGGAAGGTGGAAGGGAATATCACCTTTCATACCGCCCGCGCCACCGGCTTCCCGCAACCCGCCCCCGGCGCCGCTCCCAAGCCGGGGCCGATGGTCGTCCCCGCCGGGCAGTTGCAAAGCGTCCTCGGCATCACGACAGTCAACTACCGGGAAACGCCTCACGACCTCGCGGTCATCGATTCCCCCCTTGCATGAAGCCGGGATGCTGCTCGATTCATCCATCTGGCCCAAAATCCACGGGGGGAGCACCCACTTTCCCGTGGCTCTTTCGATTGCCGCGGCATTGTTCGAGAGCGCGGCCTTTCTCCTGCCGGAGACCTCGTCCCAAAAACCGCGGCTCCATGCCGCCGGTTATTTCGCCATCCTCCTGGCGGGGGCCGGAACGTTCCCGGCGGTGCTCTCCGGCCTGGTGATCGCGGAGGGGAAGCCGCTTGGCCGCGATGTCTTGCTGCTGCATCACCTCTTTGTCTGGCCCGCGTTTGCGCTGCTTGCCGGCCTCGCGGTCTGGCGGGCGCTGGCGGGTGAACGGCCCGGGGCGTTCGGCGTGTATCTCGCCATCCTTTGTCTCACCGCCGTTCTGACGTCCGCGGCGGGCTACTGGGGCGGGGAACTGTTGCTGAATAGTTCCGCCGGAGCCGCGGCCGTCGCCTCCCCGGCGCTCGTCGAGCAGGGGCGGCGTTTTTTTCTGGCGAGCTGCTCCCATTGCCATGGAGACGACGCCCGCGGCGACGAGGGGCCGGACCTCCATGGCCTGAAAATCAGCAATGCGCGCATAGCCGTCACCATCAAACGCGGAGTAAAAGGAGAGATGCCGGCCTTTTCAAAAAAATACGGCGATCCCGAAATCGCCGCGCTCACGGCTTTTGTGCGGTCGCTCTCTCCGGGCCGCGCCGCTCAAACAACCGCGGGTAAACCGGCGGCTCTGGATTAGGCCGCCTCTTCGAAGAGGAGGAGAGTCTCGGCCGCCTTGCAGGAGCCGCCGAGTTCCGTAGCCAGCCGCAGGAGAAATTGGCGCGCCATCTCCCTGCCGGCCGCGTCCGGGAGGCGTTTTTCGGCCAATAACCTGGCCAGGATATCCGCCATGCACCCCGCGAGATCGCGCCAGGCGGGGAGGTCCTCCGCCAGGGCGGGGTCGGCGGGGAACGGCCCTTCGTCAAAACCTTCGTCGATGCGGCCGAGGCAGGCGTCGATAAGTTCGAACCACTCCTCGACCGTCGCCAGTTCATTGAAGGCGCCGTCGCGCAAGGTCGCGAAAAGCAGGTAGATATCGCGCAAGTTGCCGCGCCGGACGACTTCCCCCAGCATTTCGGAAAGGGCGCGCCACCACGGGACGAGCGTCCCGGCCTCCGCGGGCCGTTTCCCGAGCCAGTATAAGGCGAGCAGGGCGATGCGGCGCGGATCCCACGCGTCTTCTTCCAACTGTTCGAGCCACGCGCGGCGGCACCAAGCGCCGAAGTCTTTCGCCAGTTCCGGGCGCCCGTGGTTCTGCGCCGCGCCTTCCGTCATGCCAATGACGAAGTGGAGCAGGAATTCCCGCCGCACCGCCGCGGCCTTCAGCAGCGGGAAGGAGTCGGGAGCTTCGAGGACTTCCCCGGCCAACGCCGCGGCGGGGAGCCGGCGCTCTTCGGCATCGAGGGTCATGCTCTCCCAGCCAAGCGAGAAACCGAGGGTCTCGGCCAGGTCTTCGCATACTCCCAGGTCCTGCCGTTGAAGCAGGCCGCGCGCGATGCGTTCCCGTTCCGCGGGCGGCCATTGTTGCAGCCGTTCGATCGCGAGGGAGAGGACGCTGCCGCAACTCACCTTCTCGTAGAAGAGTTCATCGTGCAGCGCCCTGCGTTCCGGGGTGCGGAACCAATGCCAGGCCCGCACTTCCACCGCGATGGCCCGCTGGATGGCGGGAGAGCCGTCGCGAAACGCCCCGGCCAGGAGGCTCTCCAAAGCGTCCTGCATCGGGCGGTCATCGGAGACGGGCGGTTTTGCAAACACGGCGTCGGCAAAGCGCAAGGCGCTTGTCCATTCGCGGGTTCCGGGGTCTTCCTTGAGGATGGCGAGCGCCAGCCGCGCGCATTCGCGGATCAACTCCGGCGGTTCCTGCTCTCCGGCTCTTTTCCGCAGTTCCGTGAGAACGACGCTAAGTTCCCGCAGCTTTGCGGCGTCTTTTTTTGGCGCTCCTTCCTCGGAGAGGCGGAGCGCGATCCCTTCCGCCAGCCGCACCCCGCGCGCCAGCAGGGCGTCCCGGTCTCTCGAAACGGAGGTTCCCCGCGCGCGGGCGATCTCGCGCATGCGCCGCAGCCAGTCCGCCCACGCCGCATCGCCGTTTTCCTCGAAGACGGGGTGTTCGGCGTCTCCCGCAGCGCCCGCGGGTTTGCTCCTGACCCCGCCGAGGTCCCGGCCCACGACAAGGACGGCTTTTTCGCTGACCTGCGACGGGTCGATATGGGAGGTGAATTTCAGACCGGCGGCGGTCAGGGCCATGCAGCTTTTCGTCACTTCCTCCGGGAAGGGGAACGCGCCGGCGTAGAGCGCCAGGCCGCCGCGGCGCCTTTCTTCGGTGTGAAGAGCGGAGCTGGAGGCTTTCCAACCCGCCGCGCGAAAGAGCTTTTTTAACGAGTGGGAAAGGAGCAGCGCATCGGGGTCGTTCGCGGCGGCCGAGATGGTTATGTGGCGTTCCCCGCCTCCCGCGAGATGCCGCAGGAAAGCGTTCTTCTCGGTCTCCCCAAGGAAACCCGCGCCCCGCCGCATGGGGACGAACGCATCTTCCGGAGGCGGGATGGCGTTTTCCGGGGTGACAACGATGACTTCCCGGCATTGGGGACAGCGTATCTTTTTGGCCACCGCGCGGCTGCCCAGGGAGATTTTGGCGTTGCAGCGCGGGCAATCTTTGTGAATGAGGTTCTGCATTTGCCCCTATAGCCTAGGAAGACCGGGAGGTTAGGAATTCGAGTTCATCCTGCGTCAGGAGCGGGCTCAGGGAGGCGAGGGACTTTCCCGTTTTGGCGCCGGGCGTTGTGGAAAGCTGGGGGACGGAAATTTCGCTGTGGCACCACCCGCACTCGGCCTGGGAGCCAATCCCCTCCTCGACGCTCAACCGCCGCTGGCAGACCGGGCAAAGAAACTCGATCTGGATGGAAAGTATCTTCGGAAAGCGGCGCTCCTCTTCTTGTGCAAAGAATGGCATAAACTTTCTTGACCCGTTAACGAAAGCCCTTCATATTGCGGTTGTCAAGGTGATTCTACACAATATATATGGACGTTTCCTTGCCAAACGCCCTCAAGCGGTGGAAGACGACCCTCCCGAAGTGGATAACTCCAAACCATTAGCGAGTTCCTTCAGCATTCATGACGCCTGTGAAATTACGGCTATAGAGCCGTCGAGAATCCGGTTTATAGAACAGGAGTTCAAGGAGTTTTTCCCCGGGCTGACACACGGCGCCGGTTTCAACCAGGCCGAGCTCGACCTGATGGGCGAGATTCACGAACGCATCTTCCGGAAGGGCGAGCGCCCCGACGACGTGCGGCGCGAATTGCGAGGCAAACGCGAGGGGTTCAGGACGATAGCCGTCACGAGCGGAAAGGGCGGAGTGGGCAAAACGACAGTCTCCATCAACCTGGCGATCGCCCTCTCCCGCGCGGGCCGTCGCGTTCTCCTGTGCGACGCCGATATGGGCCTCGGGAATGTCCACGTCTTCGCGGGCATCTCCCCGCGCGGCACCTTGATGGACCTCCTCGAGGGCAAAGCCGCCGCAGAACAAATCCTCTCCCCCGGGCCGGACGGGATGCAGGTGCTATGCAACGCATCCGGCAGTTCGCGGCTGGCGGAAATCGACCCCCGGGCGCTTGAGAGGCTCCTGCGCGAACTGGAAAGAATCGGCAAGTCTTTCGACATCCTCCTCATCGACACGGGCGCGGGCATCTCCCCGCACGTCACACAATTCCTGGCGGCGGCGGATGACATCGTCATCGTCACCACCCCGAACATCGCCTCGACACTCGACGCCTACGGCGTCATCAAAGTCTCCCGGGAAGCGCGCATGCGCGGCCGGCTTCACGTCGTCGTAAACCAGGCGGAAGACGAGAAGCAGTCACAGGCGGTCTATGAAAAGATAAGCGGATGCGCCGAACGCTTCCTTGGCGGCCGCCCGTCCAACCTCGGCTGGCTCGCGCGCGACCCCGCGGTCGAGGAAGCCAACCAGGCGCGCACCCCTCTCCTTTCCTCCCGGCCCGAGCATCCGAACGCGAGGAAGCTCCAGCAAATGGCGGGCGCGCTCTCCGCGGCGGGCGCGCCTTCGCGGGCCGCCGCATGATGACCACAACCCAAAGAACAACCCATGGAAGCCCAGCAACTGGAAAGCCTCATCGAGGCCGGCCCTGATTATCCCGTGCAAACCCCGGATGACGATCTCTTGCGGCTGATTGAACAACCGGGGGAGCGTGCGCGCGGCGAAACCGCGGGCGAACACGGCGGCGGCAGCGACTTCGTCCGTTTCTACAGCCTGCGGGAAAACCCGTTCTCCGATTCCGTGAACCCCGCTTACTTCTACAAGACCGACAGCCACGCCGAAGCGCTGGACCGGATGATGATGGCGGTCGAGCACAACGTCTCGCTCGGCATGATAACCGGCCCCAGCGGCATGGGCAAAACGCTCGTCACGCAACTTTTGCTGCAAAGCCTCGACCCCGCGAAATACCAGGCCATCCTCGTATTGGTAAGCCCCGGCCTTAGCAAGTCGGGCCTGTTGCGCGAGATTCTCACCGAACTGAGCATAGCCGTGCCGGAAGGAATGCTCCGCACCCAGGACTTGCTGAAGTTGCTTAGCAACTACATCATCGACCTCCACCGGCAGGAAAAGCGGCTCGTCATTCTCATCGACGAATGTCATTTCCTTAGTTCCGACTGCCTGCACTTCGTCAGGACGATCAGCAACATCGAAATCCCCGAGTGCAAACTGACCACAAGCCTATTGTTCGGCGAAGAGCGCTTCGCCGCGCGGCTCGAACACGCCAGCTATGAATCGTTGCGGAACCGGATGTATCTCCGCGGCGAATTGAAGCCGATGTCGCCGTCCGAATGCGCCCAGTATGTGAAATTCCGCCTCATGATCGCGGGCCGGATGAACGACCTCTTCGACCCGGGCGCGTTCCAGGCCATCCACGCGCACTCGGGCGGCGTCTGCAGGAACATCAACAAACTTTGCATGCTGACGTTGCTGCAAGGCGTGCGGAGAAACAGGCCGGTCATTGATGAAAGCGTCGTAGCCGCCGGAGCGGCCATGATGTAAGCCCGATGGATCGCTACAGCAAAACGCTCCTGAGGAAAGGAGCCGCCCCGGTAAAGAAAGCCGCGCCCCGCGCCGCGACGACCACCGCGGACGAAGAAGCCCTCCTGCTAAAAGCTCCCGCCCCGGCGAACAGCGCCGCGCCGCGAAAGACCAGCGGGAAAGATCGTTAGACTCAGGCGGCGGGGAGGCGGGCGCCACAATAAACAATTTAAACAATTCCCGCCTACCGCATAGCTCAAACCGCTTTAGCCCAAACCTATTTAACTTAAGCCGGCCCAACGGGGAGCAACTGAACCAGCCAGCCGGGCGGCGGACAATGGACCGTTACGAGCTCGGGAGAAGCGCCGTTTAACAAGATGCAGGGGAAATATGAAACGTCAAGGTCTGCATCAGTGATCCTTGGGAGTTTCCATGGCAAAGCTTCACTGCCGAAATTCAGGAAAAGCAGGATGAATATTTGCTGATAAAGTTGCGCGAACAAATCCACTATAAAAATACGGATGTGATTCAAATGATTGCTCGTCCCAGACACAAAGGAGAGTCGCTTGATTGGATCGAACAAGGCCCTAGTGATGCGTGCGGCGTTTTACGTGCAACTGGGCCATCGATTTGTTCAAACTGGCCAGGACGGCGGCGTTTTCTTCCGCGCCCAGGTCTTTGTTCTTGATCGCGGCTTGCGCGCGCTCGACGGCTTTCTCCGCGGCGCTCTCGTCGATGGCGGATTCCTCGATCGCCATGTCCGTGAGGACGGAGACGCGTTCCTGCGTTATCTCGACGAAGCCTTCGCCCACCGCGAGGTAGAGGTCTTGCTGTCCCTTGCGGGTGACCTTCAATGCGCCGGGCGTCAACTGTGTCATGAGCGGGACGTGTTGCGGCAGGACGCCCATTTCCCCCTCGATGCCCGGGATGACGACCATGTCGACATCCTCCGAATAGGTTCTCGCTTCCGGGGTTACGATTTCGAGACGCAAGGTGGCCATATGACGCCGGTTTCCGGTTATTGGCGGATCATGTCGATCCCGCCCTTCATGTAGAAGTTTTGTTCGGAGACGTCGTCGTGTTTGCCGTCGAGGATTTCCTTGAATCCGCGGATGGTTTCCGAGGTCTTGACGTATTCGCCCTTGGTGCCGGTGAAGATTTCGGCGACGTGGAAGGGCTGGCTGAGGAAGCGCTGTATCTTGCGCGCGCGGAAGACGGTGAGCTTGTCGTCGGGGTTCAACTCGTCCATGCCGAGGATGGCGATGATGTCCTGCAGGTCTTTGTAACGCTGGAGGACGCGCTGGACGCCGCGGGCGACGGCGTAATGTTCCTCGCCGACCACGTCGGGCGCGAGCGCCTTGGAGGTCGAGGCGAGCGGGTCGACGGCGGGATAGATGCCCAGTTCGGCGATGGAGCGCTCGAGCACGATGGTCGAGTCGAGGTGGGCGAAGGTGTTCGCGGGCGCGGGGTCGGTGAGGTCGTCCGCTGGGACGTACACGGCCTGGAAGGAGGTGATGGAGCCGTCCGTGGTGGAGGTGATGCGTTCCTGGAGATCGCCCATCTCGGCGGCGAGGGTCGGCTGGTAACCAACCGCCGAGGGGGTGCGGCCCAGGAGCGCGGAGACTTCGGAGCCGGCTTGCGAGAAACGGAAGATGTTGTCGATGAAGAGGAGCACGTCCTGGTTCTTTTCGTCGCGGAAGTATTCGGCCATCGAGAGGGCGGACAGGGCGACGCGGAGGCGCGCGCCGGGAGGCTCGTTCATCTGGCCGTAGACGAGGGCGACCTTGGACTCGGCCAGGTTTTTCTGGTTGATGACGCCGGCCTCGCTCATTTCGGCATAGAGGTCGTTGCCTTCGCGCGTGCGCTCGCCGACTCCCGCGAAGAGCGAGAAGCCGCCGTGGCCCTTGGCGATGTTGTTGATCAACTCCATGATGACGACCGTCTTGCCGACGCCCGCGCCGCCGAACGCGCCGACCTTGCCGCCCTTGGTGAAGGGGCAGATGAGGTCGATGACTTTGATGCCGGTTTCGAGGATGGACGCCTTGGTGTCCTGGCTGATGAGGGACGGGGCTTTGCGATGGATGGGGTAGCGCTTGGTGAAGGTGACGGGGCCGCGCTCGTCGACCGGGTCCCCGGTGACGTTGAAGACGCGCCCGAGCACGCCTTCGCCGACCGGGACGCTGATGGCCGCGCCGGTGTTGAGAACGGACATGCCGCGCTTGAGGCCTTCCGTGGAGGACATGGCGATGCTGCGCACCCAGCTTTCGCCGAGGTGCTGCTGCACTTCCAGGGTGAGTTTGGTGGGGACGCCGTTGACCTCAAACTCGATTTCGAGGGCGTCGTAGATGCCCGGAAGCTGATCCGTCGAGTCGAACTCGACATCGACGACGGGGCCGATGACCTGGACGATCTTGCCGCGGCTGGTGGTTTTCTGTTCTGTTTCCATAAGTGGTTGGTTAGCCGAGGGCCATTTGCGCGGTCGTTATCTCCAGCAGTTCCGTGGTGATGCTCGCCTGGCGCAGCTTGTTGTATTCGAGGGTGAGGTCTTTGATGAGCTGTTTCGCGTTGTCGGTCGCGCCCTTCATGGCGACCATCCGCGCGCTGTGCTCGGAAGCGCGCGCGTCGAGGACCATCTGGTAAATCTGGTAGTGGACGTAGTACGGGAGGATCGCGCTCAAGACCGCCTGCGCGCTCGGCTCGTAGAGGTAGTCGGTGAGTGGTTCGCCGCCGGTTTTCGGCTTCTCGATCTTGAGGTCCTCGAAGGGGCTGAGGGGCAGGATCGTGCGCACCAGCGGTTTCTGGATGAGGGTGTTGACGAAATGGGTGTAGAGGACGCTGACCCTGTCCACCTCGAATTTCTCGAATTTCTCGATGCAGAATTTCGAGATGGCCTTCGTCTCGACAAACGTGGGGTTGTCCTTCAGGGGAAAATCGGCGAGGAGATCGCGTTTCGTGCGGACGAGGTACTGGACGGCCTTGCGCCCGGCGGCGACGTAGGCCGTGCGGCCGGCGTCGAACTGGTTGACCTCGCGGAGGAGGTTCGTGTTCAGCGCGCCGCAGAGGCCTTTGTCCGTGCTGACGACGAGGACGAGTTCCTTTTTCAGATCGCGCACTTGCAGCAGGTCGTGGTACGCGACGTCCGCGCGCTCGCGCACGGAGACGAGCACCTTGTTCATCAATTCCGCGAAGGGCCTGCCCGCCAGGGCGAGTTGCTGCGCCTTGCGCATCTTCGACGCGGCGACCATCTGCATCGCCTTCGTGATCTGCGCCGTGTTCTTGATCGACTTGATCCGGCGCCGGATGTCTCTGGTATTGGCCGCCATCTTTTAACGGAAGGTGGTTTTGAAGTCGTTCACCGCCGCCTTTAGTTCTTCCTCGACTTCCTTGTCGACCTGTTTTTTTTCCCGGATTTTCGCGAGGACGCCTTCCTTGCGGGTGCCGAGGTAGTCCTGGAGCTTGTTCTGGTATTCCTTCACGCGATCCGTGGGGACTTCGTCGAGATAACCGTTCTGCATGGCCCAGAGGACGGCGACCTGCTGCTCGACCGGGATGGGCGAATACTGCGGCTGCTTGAAGAGTTCGACGATCCTGCCGCCGCGGTCGAGTTGGGCCTTGGTCTTGGCGTCGAGGTCGGAGCCGAATTGCGCGAAGGCCGCCAGTTCGCGGAACTGGGCGAGATCGAGCTTCACCTTGCCCGCGACTTGCTTGATGGCCTTGATCTGCGCCGCGGAACCGACGCGGCTGACCGAGAGGCCGACCGAAATGGCGGGCCGGATGCCCTGGTAGAACAAGTCGGTTTCCAGGTAAATCTGGCCATCGGTGATGGAGATGACGTTGGTCGGGATGTAAGCGGAAACGTCGCCCGCCTGCGTCTCGACGATGGGGAGCGCGGTGAGGGAGCCGCCGCCCGCCTGCTCGTTGACGCGGGCGCTTCTTTCGAGGAGGCGGCTGTGCAGGTAGAAGACGTCGCCCGGGTACGCTTCGCGGCCGGAGGGGCGCTTCAAGACGAGGGAAACCTGGCGGTACGCCACGGCGTGCTTGGAGAGATCGTCGTAGACGATGAGGGCGTCCATGCCGTGGTCCATGAACCATTCGCCCATCGCCGCTCCCGCGAACGGGGCGAGATATTGGTTCGTGGCCGAATCGGATGCGGGGGCGGAGACGATGGTCGTGTATTTCATCGCGCCGGCGGCTTCGAGGATCGCGATGGAGCGGGCGATGTTCGAGTTCTTCTGCCCGATGCCGACGTAGATGCAATAGAGCGGGCGGAAATCCTTCGCGCCGCTTTCCTCGCCAACCTTGTTGAGGCGGGCCTGGCTGATGATGGTGTCGATGGCGATGGTGGTCTTGCCGGTCGCGCGGTCGCCGATGATCAGTTCGCGCTGGCCGCGCCCGATGGGGATCATGGCGTCGACGGCCATGATGCCGGTTTGCACGGGCTGGCTGACGCTGCGGCGCTTGATGATGCCGGGCGCGATTTTCTCGATGGGGTAGCTGACTTCGTTCTTGACCGGGCCCTTGCCGTCGATCGGTTCGCCCAGGGTGTTGACGACGCGGCCAAGGAGCGCTTTGCCGACGGGGACTTGCAGGAGCCGGCCCGTGGTCTTCACTTCGTCGCCCTCGGAGACGCTGGCCGTGTCGCCGAGAAGGATGCACCCGACTTCGGATTCCTCCAGGTTCAAGGCGAGGCCGTACTCGCCGTTGGGAAATTCGATCATCTCGTTGAGCATCACGTCGCTGAGACCTTCGATCTTCGCGACGCCGTCGCCCACCTCGCGGACGATGCCGGTGTTGGACTTGGTGGTCGCGGTCTTGAGGCCTGCGATCTTCGTTTCGAGTTCCTGTAGTATCGTGCTCATAAATTCCTAAACGTGGTTGATCTCTTCGCTCAAGCGCGCCAGCCTGTTGCGGACGCTGCCGTCCCAAACGTCGTTCCCGATCTTGATCCGCAGCCCTCCGATGAGGTCTGCGTTGACCCGGAAATCCGTGGTGAGGTCGCCGCCGTATTTTGACTTGAGGTCGTTCTCGACCGCGCGGCTGGTCTCCGCGCTCAAGGCGGCGGCGCTTTCGATGATGGCGTGCCGCTTCTCCACCTCCAGCCGGATGAGGCGGTGGTAATCCTTCAAAATCGCCAGGTAATGGCGGGGCTTCGCGGACAGGATGGATTCCACCACGGCGGCGATCCGGGTGTTATCCAGTTTTCCGTCCGCAAAACTGCTCTGGAACAGCTGCCGGGAGAGCTTTCTCGAATCCTTGTTCAGCTTCATATGGGCGCTCTCTCCTCAGGCTGTGGCTTGCCGCGCGGTTTCCTGCGCGAGCCGGGTCTGGTCCTCCGGCGTGAGGATCTTGCCGGTGACCTTGGACGTGGTGTCGATGACCAGGCGGGCCATCTCGTTTTTCACCTCGGCAAGGATGCGGTCGTGCTCGATCATCGTGGTCTCGCGCGCCTTGGCCAGGATTTGCTCCGCCTCCACGATGGCCTGTTGCTGCTTGCGCTCGACGAGGACGCTGCCGCTCGCCTTCGCTTCGTCGATCATCCGTTGCGCCTCGGCGTTGCCCTTCGCGAGAATCTCGGCGTACCGCTTCTCGGCCTCGGCCAGTTCTTTCTTGATTCTGTCCGCGTTCGCGAGGCCTTCGGCGATGCGTTGCCTGCGCTCTTCCAGGACGGTGAGGACGGGTTTATACGCGAAGAAATAGAGGAGGATCGCGACGATGAGGAAACTGAGAATCTGCGAGATGAAAAGCCACCATTGGACGCCGAAGGTCTCGCCGGTTTCTTTTGCCAGTTCCATCATGCCGCCAGAGTCAGCCGCGAGGAATAGGAAGGAAGTCATAGCCTGTTATCTTTGAAAGGGATGTGGCCGGTGGGGGGCGGGGCGCGGAACCCAAGGCGGGTTCCGCGCGCCCAGGGAGGTCATTTCAGCAGGAAGATCGCGAAGAACACGATGCCTTCGGCGAAGGCGGTGCTCAGGATCGCCTGAACGAGGATCGGGGTGGCCGCGCCGGGATTGCGTCCGACGGCCTCCGAAGCCTTCATGCCGATGAGTCCCACGCCGAGCGCGGCGCCAAGAGCCGCCAGACCGACGTGAACATTTCCGTGTAATCCTCCTGCGACATCGGCCGCGGCTCCGGCCGCCGCCGTTACATCAGCTAACATGGGTGTCATCATTGTTTCCTTTGTGTTTGTTGTCCCGGCGTCCGTCGCTGTCTATGCACGATCCGAACGCCGAAAGTCTATAAAATCAGTGGTGTCCGTGCCCTTCCACTTCCTCGGCGATCAGCAGGGTGAAGACCGCGGTCAGCAGCATAAAGACGAGCGCCTGGACGAGGCCGACCAGAAGTTCCATGAAGTAAAACGGCACCGGGATGAGCCACGCGAGCGACGGCACGAGCTTGGCCATCGCCTCCAGCATATTCTCGCCCGCGAAGATATTGCCGTAGAGACGGAAGCTGAGCGAGACCGGGCGGAAGAGAATGGAGACCACCTCGAGAACGCCCACGAGCAGGAAAACGAAGACCATGAGAACCTTCAGCGCGCCCTTCGTGTCGCCCTTGGGTCCGAAGATGTGGAACAGCGCCCCGCCGACGCCGTGCGCCTGGACGGCCCACACGATCCAGCAGGCGAAGAAGATGGTGGCCATGGCGAGCGTCATGTTGAGGTCGGCGTTCGGGCCGCGGAGGAGCGGATGCGTTATCTCAAACAAGCCGCCCTGCTCGGATTTGTAGCCCCAGCCGATGGTGCCCACGCCGGGGACAAGGCTGAACCAATTCGTAAAGAGGATGAAGATGAACACTGTGGCGAAGAACCAGAATGTCTTCTTCACCAGTTTGTGGCCGATGACGCTCTCCAGGAAGTTGTAGAGGCTCTCCACGAGCCATTCCCAGAAGTTCTGCGCGCCGGAGGGTATCTGCTGGATGTTCCGGGTCGCGTATTGGGAAAAGGCGATGAGGCCGAGGGCCACGATCCACGTCACGAGCATCGAGTTGGTGACGACAAAGGGCCCGATGTGCGCGAGCGGCACCGCGAACCGGGGCATCGCCTTCTCCGCGGTTTCGGCGGCGAAAACGCCCCGGGGCGTCGCCACGAGGAGACAGAACGCCAGCGGATGAAGCAGGCGCCGCGGCGGTGAAAACCGTTTAGGCGAAGTATTGGGCATGGAGGTCCGAGGGGACTTCCGATTGAACAATGTTAAGTGAAAAGCGCAAGCCTCAAATTGGCGAAATAAGAAAAATTCATTTATCAAAAATTTTTGGCGCGCCCGGATTTGACGAATCGCGCATGTCGAACTATCGGTGTCGCCTTTATGTCAGAATCACCCACAGCATTGGACCAGATCGCACAGCTTCAGGCCCAGATAGAACACCTGAAGCTCGGGGCGATAAACGAACTCAAATCGAAGATAGCGGAAACCCGCCGGACGCTTGCCGAACAGGAAGCGGAACTCGCGGGGCTAACGGGCCGGGAAGTCGCGGAGACCGCGCCGCTGAAGAGGACGCGCCGCCCCTCCGTCACCGACGAGCAGTTGAAACCGCAAGTCCTGGCCGTCATGGCGGCGGACGGAAGAAACGGCATGAACGCCAAGGGCATCGCCGAGAAAACGGGGCACGACGCGGTGAGGATTCGCAAGTTCATCCAGGAGAACCCGAAATTCCTGAAGCGGCAAGGCAGCGGCCCGGGGACGAAGTTCTTCCTGCCCTAAGTTCCGCGCATCCCGGGTTTGCGGTTCAAGAGCGTTCCTGGTATACAAGGGAGCGTGTCCCGACAACCCGGCTTTACCTTGCTTGAGTTGTGTCTCGCCATCGCGATTAGCGTCATTATTTTCTCCGCCGCGCTGCCGAGCCTCGGGGGGCTTTTAAACGAGCGGCGGCTCAAACACAGCTTCGAGACCTTCGACGCCCTCGCGGACGAGGCGCGCCAGTTAAGCATGAGCCGGCGAGAAGCCTATCTCCTCATCTGGGAGAGGTCGGCGATAGCCCTGCGGCAGAAGGATTCGGCGGCGGAGGTCTCGCATCTCGATTTTACAGGCAACGAGAAATACGATCTCGCGCTCCCGGCGGCCCTGACGCCGAATCCTCCCAGGCAATGGGTCTTCTGGCCAACGGGAACTTGCGAACCGGCGGAGGTCTCCTATAGCGGCGATGCGGGGAGATGGAGCGCGAGCTACGATCCTCTCACGGGACGGGGAACGCTCACCTTGCATGAGAACCGCTGACTCCACCGGCGCCTTCGCCTTGCTGGAAACGATGGTTGGGGTGGCTGTTTTCGCTCTCGGCCTCCTGGCGCTGGGCGCATGCGTGGAAAATTGCATGACCGCGGAACGGGCCAATGCCGCCGACCAGCGCGCCAGGCTGGCGCTGCAAAACGGCATGGCCGAGATCGAGTCCGGCGCCGCCGCGAGAACCGGCGCGCTGGACGGGATGTTCTCGGGCATCACCTTGAAGGAGACCCTCACCCCTCTCAATGCGAAGAACGAGAAGGAACAGGATTTGGCGGGGCTGACGCGCGTCGAGCTCGAAGCGGATTGGCGGGAAGGCAGGCAGTCGGAATCAAAGGAAATATTCTTCTATGTCCTGCGCTAGCGCATCCAAGAAGAGCGCGTTCACGCTTCTCGAAATAATGCTGGCTGTCTGGATCATGGCGCTGGTGACTATAAGCATGTTCCGGTTCATGGACTCAAATCTTCAGGCCATCCGCATTTCCCTGGAAACAGGCGCCCGGGAGGAGGCCCTGCGCTCGCTTGCCGCGTTGGTGCGAGCCGAGTTGGGCGGTCTGCCTCCCGCCTTGCAAGGCGCCCTGCTGGGAGAAGCGCACATCTTCCAGGGCGTGCCGGCCGACGAACTGCGGTGGAAATGCGAAGCGGGCAACGGACTGCTGACCGCGAACGCGGACGGAGAATACGAGGCGACCTTGACGGTGCGTCGCGACAGCGTGTCCGGCGCATCCCGGCTAAGCCTGCGCCGCGTGCGCGTGGACGGGCAGGACGACGCTTCGAAGGAGTCCTGGCGCGATTTGATGGAAAGGGTGGATGGAATCGAGTTTCGCTATTTCGATTCCCACAATAATTCCTGGGTGGATAACTGGAATGACGCGAGCGGGCGGCCCGCCCTGGTGCGGATGCGCGTCTGGCGGGACAAAGACGCCGTTCCCTACGAAGCGGTTTTCCCCGCGTCGCGCGCGCAATCGCTCCCCTCCCCATGAAACGTCCCCGTGCAAATCCGGGTTCCACCCTGCTCCTCTCGTTGTGGGCGCTGGTGCTGCTGGCGTCGATGATCCTGACGTGGACGGGGTATATCGAGCGGACAATCCGTGTGAGCCGCGAGACAAACTTCGGTCTCGTGGCCGCGGCGATGGCCGATTCCGGCGCGGCGGTGGCCCTCCACCCGCTCGCCTCGCCGCGCACGGCGCTCCTGCGGGCAAACTTTGGCGACCGGGGTTACCGCGCGACCATCACCGGCGAGGGCGGCAAGTTGAACCTGAACTGGCTCCTGACAGGCCAGGACCCGCGCAGGGTGAGTTTTTTGAAGGAATACCTTTCCTCCCGAGGGCTTACCCTCGAGCAAACCGGGGCGCTGGTCGATTGCATGCTCGACTGGGTCGGCCCGCCCGGTTTGGCGCATTTGAATGGAGCGCTGGAGGCCGCGGACTACCATCCCCCGCACCGCCCGTTCGTGAGTCTCGATGAAGTGCGGCTCGTAAAGAACTCCGGCCCGCTGACGGCGCTCGCTGATTGGCGGGACGACTTCACCCTCTACAGCCAGGGGCCGATCGACCTGCTGGCCGCGCAGTTCCGGGTTCTCAGCCTCCTTCCCGGCGTCGGTCCCGACCGGGCCCGCGCCTTTTTGCAACTGCGCCAGGGGCCGGATGGAATCGACGGCACGGAGGACGACCACGTCTTCGAAAGCCTGCCGGAAGTGGTGGAAGCCCTGAGCCTCACCCAAACCGAATCCACGGTCCTGGACGGCCTCGTCGCCATCCATGACCCCACGGTGCGCATCCGCAGCACCGGGTGGCAGGGGTCCGTGCGGCGGAGCCTCGAGATCGTGACGCGCAGACAAGGCCCCATTTTCCTGTGGCAGGAATTATAAACAAAGAGCGCGTCGCATTTGTCGCCCCGGCGTCCCATGGGTGGAGCATCCATGCCGCCGGCGCCCCAAACGGGGCCGCTTTGCGCACGGTGGAGAGCCTGCGCGACGCGGCGGACGCCATCCCGCCGGATCAGGAAATCCATCTTGCCCTCCCATGCGACGCGGCTCTGCTGACCCGGTTGCGATTCCCCTCCACCGACCTCGGCGAACTGGGCGGCATGGTGCGCTTGCAACTGGAGAAAACCCTGCCCTACCCCCCGGAGGAGATAACGAGCGGTTTCGATGTCGTCGAAAGCGCCGGGCAGGAATCGATCCTCGTTGCGACGGCTGTCAACACCGGCAGGCTCGAGGCCCTCTGCCAGCCCCTGCGCGACTCCGCGCGCCTTCCCGCGCGCGTCACCGTGTTCGTCCTGCACGTCGCCGCGACCTGCCCCCGGGACGAGATTGTCTTCCTCGTCTATAAAGAAAACGGCAAACTCGTCGCCGCGCTCTGCGAGAAGGGGAAGCCCGCCGCCGTCCAGGTTTTCGCCGATGCCGCCGCCGTCGTGGAAGCCCTGCCGCGGCTGCTCACCAGCGCGGAGCTGGAAGATATTCCCACCGCCGTCTCCCTGGTGCGCCTGGACACGCAATTGGCTGAACTCGAAGAGCCCCTGTGCGCATTCTTCGGGGCGCCCGTCGAATTCTTCTCGCCCGATGCGCAGGCCCCGCCCGCGTCCCGCGCCGACCTGCTGCCCGCTTCCTGGAAAAAAGAAAGCCTGCGGATCGTTCGCCTCCAGCAGTTGCGGGAGCGGCTCCTTCTCGCCGTCGCCGTCTATGGCGCCTTCATCCTCATGGCGCTTCTCTATCTGGTCATCCTCAAGGCGAAGGTTCATTCCGTGGACGGCAAACTGGACGTTCTGCGTCCGCAACTCGTCTTCATCCATGCCCGGCAAATCCGCTGGAACGCTCTTTCCCCAGCAGTCGACCCAAGCCGCTTCCTCATCGAACTGCTTTACCAGATAGACAAGAGCCGCCCCGCCGACAGCGTCCGCGTCACATCCTTCCACGCAACCGGGTCGGAGTTCCTCCTCGACGGCGAAGCGCCCACCGCGAGCATGGCGATCCGGTTCGGCGATCTCCTCAGGAAGAACCCCGAACTCGCCCGCTTCAAATTCGACATCCCGGCCCCGCGCATCCTGCCCAACGGACACGCGCAGATTCGGATCGCCGGAAAATCATGAACGCCCTTCTCCAAAGAATCACCCCCCGGGAAAGATGGCTCGCATCCATCGTGGCCGGAATTGTCTTCCTGCTGGCAAACCTCGCCCTGGTGAGGGGGGTCGTTGTAAAACAAGCCGCCCTCCGCTCCGAACTGGCGGGCAAGAACCTCGAGTGGAGCGCGCTGGAAACGCTCTCCGCGCAGAAGGAACTTTGGGTAAAGCGGGACGCCTGGCTGCGCGACAAACAACCGCCGGTCGGCAACCCGGAGATGTCCGGCGTCGAATTTCTGGAGCAAATCCAGGCGCTGGCGGCGAAAACCGGCGTCAGCATTATCAACCCTGCGATTGGCGCCTTTGAAAAAACCTCCTCCTATGAAGCTTCCCCCATCACCCTTGAAACGAAGAGCACGCCCGCCTCCCTCATCCGCTTCCTGGCCCGTCTCCAAAACCCGGAAGCCTTCGTCGTCCTGGAAAGCGCCGACCTGAAGATTGACCCGGAAGACCCGGCCACGATGCACGGCTCCTTCAGAATCGCGAAATGGTGCGCCCCCCGCGCCGACGGCGCCGACGGCGGCTGACACACAGCCGCCTCTACAACTTATTGCCCGGGGAGCCGCAGCCGCCGGGGGTTCGAGCCCTGGGGATTGACAGGGATCGGGTGGATGACACGGTACGGCAGGATCGGAAGCCGGGGGATGGGCGGTTGGGCGACGCCTGTCTTGGGCGCCGCCGGGGCGGACGTTACAACCGGTTTCTGAAAGGCGGCTTCGTCGAATTCGAGAACGGCGGAATCCATGCCGCGCCTGACCGTGACCACGCTCTGCGCGGGGTCTTCCGCCCAGCGGACGCTTGCGAGTTCGAGGTTGTCGGGGCCTTTGTCCCCCGTGACCAGGGAAAATTTCTCCCTGGTCTGGCGGTTGATGAGGATGACGAAGTCCTTGTCGCCAAACTGCGCCAGCCCCAGGACGAAAAGATCGCCCGCGAAGGAGGCCTTGGGCTGGAAGGCCGCTTCGGGGGGAGCGGGGGCGAACATCGATTTTCGTTCGAGCGCCGCGTAACGGCTCGCGGGCAGCGCGACGGGCAGTTCATCCGCGAGAAGAGCGCCGCAGCCCAAGCCCACGAGCGCGAGCGCGCACGGCAGCAAGCTACTGCTTGGCGGCGTCCCAGTTGCCAATATCATCGGCGGTGTCCGGTATGCCGTCCGGGCCGGCGGAGTAGAGATCGAAGGAATCCGGGTTGTGCTTCCCCGGCTGGAGATAGATATAATCGTGCTGCCAGGCGTCTTTCAAGTCGTTGTCGCTCTTGAGGAGTTTGCGCCATTGGCGCGGTTTGGGGTCGGTCTCGGGCGGGTAGATCAGCGCTTTCAAACCTTGCTCGGCGGTGGGGTAGAAGCCGTTGGCGGCCATGTAGGTGTTGAGCGCGGTCGAGATGGTCGCCAGGTCCTGCCGCGCCCGCACGTCTTTCGCGAAGCCGATATTGCCCGCGAAATAGTAAGTGGCCGCGCCGACCAGTAGCGCGATGATCGCGACCACCAGCATGATCTCCAAAAGGGTGAACGCCTCATCCCGGGCCCGAAGTTTCATCAGAGAAAAGAACCTACGCTAGCGGATTTGCCCGCGCAACCCCTGGGTCACATTGAAGACGGCGCTCAGTATGCCGAAGACAACCATGCCGACCAGCGCGGCGATGACGATCATGATGAGCGGGGGGATGAGCGTCGAGGTTAGCTGAACCTGTTTGTCCAGTTCCCGTTCGTAGATATCGGCGATCATCACCATGGTCTCCCCGAAGCGCCCGGTTTGCTCGCCGACAGACATCATATCCAGGAACATCTCGGGAAAGACGCCGTGCGGGCGCAGGGCGTTGGAAAGGCTGGCGCCGTCCTCCAGCGCGCCGCGCACCAGGGCCATGCGCCGCCGGATGTATTCGTTGCCGGCTATGTCTTCGAGAAGCTGCATGGCCCGCAAGAGCGGGACGCCGTTTTCCATCAAGGCGCCGAGCGTGCGCGCGAACTGGGCGTAAAACCGGTAGCGAACGATGCCGCCGTAACCGGGAATGCGCAGAAGCAAATGGTCGCAAGCGGCGCGGCCCTCCGGCGAACGCCGGACAACCTTCCCCGCCGCGTAACAGCCGGCCAATGCGGCGACCCCCGCCCACCAATACCCCGTGAAAAGCCGGTTTGCGGCCAGCAGCAACCGTGTCGGGAGGGGGAGCGAACCGCCCGTCTCGGAGACGAAGCCGGTTATTTGCGGAACCATCTTCGTCATGAACAGAACGATCATGCCGATGCCCGCGACGACGAGGATGGCGGGATAGAGAAGCGCCTGCCGGACGCGGTCGCGCATGGCCTTTACCTGGCCGAGATGCATCACCAGGCGGCGAAGAATGGTTGAAAGGGAGCCGCTCGCCTCGCCCGCCGAGACCATGTTGATATAGAGAGGCGGGAAGATGTTCGGGTAATCGCGCAAGGCGCTGGAAAAGCTGCGGCCGTCGACCAGCGCTTCGTGCAGGGAGCGGCTAAGGGCGTGCAGCCGGGGTTCCTTCAACCTGCGTTCGAGGATGGCGAGGGCTTGGTCCAGGGTCATGCCCGCAGAGAGAAGATGGGCGAGCTGCTCGGTAAACAGGAATTGCTGGAGGATCGGCAGGCTGCGGAGCCGCGCGGTCGCGGCCGGCTGTTTCCCGGGCTCCGGGGACTCGATGGAGACGACGGGGGCGATGCTTATGGGGATGCAACGCCGTTGCTCGATCTGCGAAATGGCGGCGGCGCGGCTGAGGGAATCGACCTGGCCCTCGACCAGCTTCCCGGCGGAATCGCGCGCGACGTATTTGTATTGCGGCACTTGAAACAGAGAGCCATTTAAGCGCCCCCGCTGCAAGCGCATTGACCTTGCCTGCCAACGTGGGTAATTAATGGGCGTGCGGCCCCTCCTTCTATTTCTGCTGCTTCTTGCCGCGGCGGTTTCGGCCCAAACGCCGCCTCCGGATTCCATGGTGCGGAGGATCCAGTTTCCCAACGCGGATATTACAGCCGTGCTGCGCTTTTACGAGACGCTCACGGGGAAGACGCTGCTATGGGATAATTCCGTGCAGGGAACGGTGACCGTCGAAATCGACAAACCGGTTTCCCGGGAAGAAGCCGTCAAGATACTCGAAACGAGCTTCCTCTTGAACGGCTACTCGCTCATCCCCGGGGAAGGAGACATCGTCAAAGTCGTCTCGCAGGCGAAAAATCCCAAGTCGGCGGGCATCGCCGTCTATTCGGAGGAGAACCAACTCCCCGCCACCTCCCAGGTCGTCTCGTACCTCTTCCGGCTCCAGTATGCCGACCCGCAGGAGATCGCCACGATGGTTCAGGCCATCCTCGGAAACGCGATGACCAACTATACATCGGTGGTCGCAATGCCCAAGGCCGGGGCGGTCCTCATCACCGAGAGCACCGATGTCATCCACGGATTGATAAAGGTCATCGCCGAAAACGATATACCGCCCGTCGCGGTCGTCTCGGAGTTCTTCACCTTGCAACGCGCGGACGCCAAGGACGTGGTGGAGAAGCTGGAGAAGATTTTCGAGAAATCGTCGGGGCAACAAGGCGCGGGGGTCGGATTGTCGGAAGCGGGAATCGTTGCCGGAACAATCAAGCTGACGGCCGATGTGCGCACCAACCGCATCCAGGTCATCGCGCGGCCCATCAACATGCCTTTCGTCCGCAAATTGATCCAGGAGTTCGACGCCGACAGCGTATTCGGAGAGCCGACCGTGCGGCCTTTGAAAAATCTTGCCGCCCGCGACGTCCTCGGCGTGATCGTCAAAGCCATCGCGGAGCCGGGAATGAAAGCGGAGGAAATCGCCGCGTCTCTTCAAAGCGGCCAGAGCCAGCAGCATCAGCCGCAGGCAGCCGCCGCCAATACAAGCGCGGGGGCCAACGGAACCGACGCGAGCCAGGGCTTCACCGAAGAACTCCAGACCGAACCGAAAGACCTCACCCCGGAGGCGGTGACGGTGGGCAACACGAAAATCATCGCCGACAACCGCTCGAACGCCATCATCGTCCTGGGCAGCGAAGAGGTGAAAGCCAGGGTCTTCCGCGTGCTGGACCTGCTGGACGTGCGCGCCTACCAGGTCATGTTGAACACGGTCATCGGCGAACTGACCTTGAGCGACAACCAGGAAGTCGGCCTCGATCTCCTGGTGCGAACCGGCAACTTCCTCAACACCGGAACGAACGGAAGCACGAGCGGCGTGCCGCCGACCGCCATAGCCGGGGTGCTGAACAACACGAGCGCGCCGCTGCTCGACCCCAGCAGCCTCATGAACGCGCAATCCTTCGCGGCGGCCGGCAGCGGGCTCACGGCCTACATAGCGGCCACCCGGTCGTTGGAAGCCGTGGTGAAGGCGTTGCAGGCCACCCAACGCTTTCGCGTCACCTCGCGGCCCATGATCTTCACCAGCAACAACCAGAAAGCCATCATCGCCTCCGGCCAGGAAGTCGCGGTGCCGGTCTCGAGCTTGTCCGGGGTCACGAACAACACCACGGCCGCCATCAGCACGAATATTGAATACAAGAAAGTGGCGCTCCAGTTGGAAGTCGTGCCCCTCATCAACTCGGACCGCGAAGTCTCGCTCGACATCCTCCAGAAGATCGACAGCCTCAACGGCAGCACCACGGTTGACAACAACCAGATACCGACAATCCAGACCCGCTATATAAAAACAAACGTCTCCGTGCCAGACAGGGCCACGGTGGTCCTGGGCGGGCTCATCACCAAGAACTACACCTTCAACGTCAACTCCGTCCCGTATCTCAGCAGGATACCCGTCCTCGGCTGGCTCTTCAAAGATAAGATGACCTCCAAAGGACGATCCGAACTCATCATCCTCATGCGCCCCGTCGTCATCACCGGCCCCGAAGGCGCCTACGCGCTCAAGCGGCGCGAAGAGCGGCGCCTCGTCCTGCCTCGGAATCTGGAATCGACCCTCGATCCTCCGCCCAAGAAAACCCCCGAATTCCACGCCGGGATGGCCCCGCGCGAAACGGGCGACGAATGATCTCCCCGCGCCGCCAAGCGCTCGTCGAAGTGCTCCGGGCAAGCGGAGTGCAGGACGAGGAAAGCGCCGTCGCGCTCGCGACCATGCCGGCCGCGGGCGACTCCTGGACGGCGGAAGTCCTCAACTCCGGCAAAGTCGACGAAGTGAAATTCGCCGCCGAACTGGGCAAGCTCTTCAACGCGCCCGTGGAAAGCCTCAGCGCTAGCCGCATCGACCGCGCGGCGCTGCCCCTGTTGCCCAGCGCCTTCGTTTTCAAGCACCACATCCTTCCCATCGGGCAAAAGGACGACGCCGTGCGGCTGGCGACGTACGATGTCTTCAACTCCACCGCGCGCGGCCTCGCGGCGCAACTGACCTCGAAAAAGATCGAATGGATCCTCGCCCCGCGCACACTTCTGCTCAGGACGATAAAGGAAGCCTACGGCGTCGGCGCGGAGACCTTTGATGAAATCCTGAAATCCAACCGGGGCTACGACGGCGGGGAGGAGCGCGACCAGGGCATGGACCTCAATGCGGACGACCCCGCGGCCTCGGTGGTCAAATTCGTCAACCAGATCATCCGCGAAGCGATAGCCGAGCGCGCGACGGACATCCACGTCGAACCGCTGGAAAACGACCTCCGCATCCGCTACCGCATCGACGGAATGCTGCACGAGGTGGCGGTGCCGGCGCAGCTGCGGGTGTTGCAATCGGCCATCATCTCGCGGTTGAAAGTCATGGCCCACATGGACATAGCCGAGAAACGCCTGCCGCAGGACGGGCGCATCAACCTCCAGGCGGGCGTTGGCCAAGCCATCGACGTCCGCGTCTCCACCATCCCCACGGTGAACGGCGAGAGCATCAGCCTGCGCCTTCTGACGCGCGGGGAACAACAGTTCGGCTTCGAACGGCTCGGCCTCAGCCCGCGTCAGGACGCCATCGTCCACGCCGCCCTCGCGCAGCCAAACGGCATCATCCTCGTCACCGGCCCCACGGGGTGCGGCAAATCGACCTCCCTCTACTCCTTCCTGAGTTCCATCAACTCCGTGCAACGGCGCATCATCACCATCGAAGAACCGGTCGAATACCGCCTGCCCGGCGTCTCGCAGATCGACGTGAAGCCCGAGATAAATCTCACATTCGCCAACGGCCTGCGGAGCATCCTGCGCCAGGATCCCAACGTCATCATGGTCGGCGAGATACGCGATTTCGAGACGGCGGAAATAGCGATCCGCGCCGCGATGACCGGTCACCTCGTCTTCAGCACCCTGCATACCAATGACGCGGTGGGCGGCATCACGCGGCTGTTGGATATGGGAGTCGAGCCGTTCCTGCTATCCTCCGTAGTCCGGACGATCATCGCCCAGCGCCTGGTGCGCTGCATCTGCCCGGACTGCGCCGCCCTCGTCAGCTACCCCACCGCCTACCTGCGCGAGATCGGATTTCCCGTGGAGGCCGGCCCTTACTGGAAGCGCGGCGCCGGCTGCGACCACTGCCGCCAGACGGGCTACAGGGGGCGGGCCGCGATCTACGAGCTCTGCGTCGTAACGGACGGCCTGCGCCGCCTCATCGTCCGCAAGAGCCCGGGCGGCGACTTGAAACAGCGGGCCACCCTCGACGGGATGGAAACGTTGCGGCAGGACGGCTGGCGGCGCGTTCGGGCCGGACAAACCTCCGTGGAAGAAGTCGTCCGCGTCACACAAGGCGACGAGGCGCTCGCCGAAGCCGACCCGGAATAACGATTACATTTTCTTCACGCCTTCACCAATTCACCGGTCGCGGGATCGATATATGGCAGCCCGCGCGATTTCCGCCATTCAAGGCTTTTACTGGCGAGATCGCACATGCATTCCAGAGCCAGCAGCTTCCGGCGCAAGGGCAGCCGCCTCCAGACGCGAAGCTGCTCACGCTCCGCCCCCTCGAACGTGCAGGCTTCCCAATCCATCTCCTGGCGCTCGGAATCCTTCGGATTCATTCCGGGGGAATCTCCGCGAGAAGCCGCAGCTTTTCAATGTCAATCCGATCCTGAGGGCGATCCGCCGCCTTTTTCATTGCGATCAAAGCCGGAATCGAGGCGAACCGCGCCGGGATTTCGTCTTCGCGCACCAGGGCGCGCCCGTATTCCGCCTCGAAATCGAATGGCTCGTATACGAAGATATCCAGTGGCGTCTCGCAGTGCGCGGCGCTCCACATTTTCAAAACCTGCATCCCCTTCTCCCGCCGCCATGTCTCCCGCAGGGTCGCATCGGCAAAATCTTCGGCGGTCACCGGATTGCTGGGGCGATAGCCGATCTGCTCCAAAACATGGAAGGCCGAAACAATTTCGCGCTTTGAAAGCTGAATCACCAAATCAACATCATTGGTAAAGCGGAGATACCCATGCGCGTTGACCGCCAGCCCGCCGACGACGATGAAACGCACCCCCACGCCGTTGAGCGAATGAACAATGGCCTCAAAGCTCGCGACTTTCATTACCTAATCGATGATCACTCCCCTTCGAGCCGGCTCGCTGTTTTTCACAGGCATGCGTCCGGCGGGGGTCGAACCCACAACCTTTGGCTTCGGAGGCCGCTGTTTTCCAGAGTAACTGATTTCGAGTTGCTATTTTGTAGCTATTTTTCGAAGCAAAGCTGGCTCCGGGGTCGGCTCGGGGCTTTCTTCCAGACGAAAACCTTCCTCGGGATTGTAGGCTCGACCAAGTGAAACACGATCCGAGGAATACGCTCGTCCGTGCGTAGGCCCTGTAAATATGTCCTCGACCTCTGGAGCCTGATGTCCCCAAACAGTCCAATCCTTCCTCTTCTCCCTCGCAAACAATTCGAGAAACGGCCCGGGCGAGCACGCTTCGATAATCGGGAAAACCTCATCCGGTTTGCGGGAATGCTCCCGTTTTTGAGTCTTCAAAATATTAACCTGCCGCCTGCCGGGAGCGAGGGTGCGGGCATTCTTGCCGCGGGTTCCAAACAGAATCAATTCGGTCGTATTTCTGAAGTAAAAGCCGACTCCACGGCCATCGGGGCCGCCATCCTTCCGAATTTTATGCCACACGATATTCGCTTTGTAGTGAAAGCCCCAAGCAGCCATCACAGCCAAGCCATCCGGTAGCAAAGCATTCGGCACCCACAGATAGAGGTGCGCCGTATCACGCGCAAAAAGGGCAACCGGCAGCTCATTGATCTCCTGGAGGGTCATCGTCGAGTACCGAGCAAGGCGCTTGTGCTCGGGTGCCACCTTGCCGGTGGAATTTAAGAATCGCCAAGGAGGATCGGCCAGGATGGTTCCGAACCTCCCACGAATCGTGGAGAGGAGTGAATCAGCGGCGGTCATTGATTCGGATCATATAACACAGACCGAATGCCAAAGACAAGAACTGGACACCCGCCGCCTGCACCGCCCTCAAGCCGAGGCAGGAGTTTGCTCATGTGAGTCGTGGAATTTCCATAACTGGAACCTCGGCCCAAACCCACAAAAATCTTCTGCAACTCATCGCACCGTGTGAGGATGATCCCCACGCTCAAGGCTCGTAATTCGAACAGCAAGCGGAAGTTGTTCAAATCGCGATCAAAAAACGGGTCTTTATTATTCCATTCGACCTCTAAACCGACCTTGTTTTTGAAGCAGTCCACCTTATGAGTGGGCGAATCCGTCTGATGGTCATCCACCAAAATGGCCGTCTTAAACTTTCTTTCAGCCCATCCCTTTGCCCTCAATTCCACTCCCATGAATTTACTCACCTTGGATTCATTTCCACCGCCCACCTCTATCCACGATTTCCGGATCACGAGCCGCCCGAGAACGTCTGTGATGTCCGCCCACTCATCAGGGAAATCCTGAACCATGACGGCGCTGGCATGCCTCCATTCGTGGATTTCAAATTTTTCGTGGAGTGTGGGCGGGATGTCGTTAATCACTGGGGTCGTTTTTACCTAAAGCCCCTCTGATGGATCCACTAAAACAAATTCAAGGTGAGCCTTGCGGTCATGAAACGGGGATTATTTTGACGAAAATCGCTTCCTCGCCTCCCCCATTTGGGAACGAAAAGCACTCGCCGCGCCTTGTAAACCGCCCAGGCTCGGGAGGAACTTGCTCACGCGGCTTCACTCCGCCGGGTTGCCGACCAATCCAGTGGGTGCCGCCGCACAGCCGCAAATTTCGGGGCAAACTTTCGGTTTGGGATGTGCCGCAGCCCTGCAATGGTCTTGCGCCCCTCCTCCAGGTCGATCATATGGGATCACCCTAACCCACACTTTTATGAGCACGAGGACCGTTGAATTGGCTGCATTCAGTATTGTCACCCACCCCCACCCTCCCGGTGTCATACCTGGAGCTATTTGAAGGCGCGAGGAGGCTGAAGCAATTAATTCCAATTTGGGGCGACACACACGCCCTTTTATGGACAGCCATACCGACCGGGCAGGAGTTCATTACGGGCGAGATTTTTACCTTCTTGAACCTCCGACCGGAGCTGGATTGGTTTGATATCGAGGCGGGAGAGCCAGCCACGGACGAGCAGACCGCAGAGGTACAAATCCGCGCCAAACTCAAGCCTCACCTTAAGCGTATCCACTATATTTTCTACCTCAGAGAGCATTTGCTTGTTTACGTTAGGAACGATTCCGCTCATGGGAGCATCAGTCCTTCGCGCATGGAGTATTTTTTACAGCGCCTTCTTAACGATAACAGGCTACTTGCGAAGGCACCGTTCCAAGAGGTTGACGTCAGACTCCAGCAAGACAGCGCATCGATCGACGATATTTTCGAGGGCTCCTCGCTATTTCGAGTGGGTAATGGTCGCTTCGCGAGCCAATGAAGGATCAGGAACCACGGTTCCCCGAACCCCTTTAAACCCTAGGAGGGCTGGTTCGGCCTGTATTTATAGGGGTTCCGCTGACTTTCACAGGCATGCGTCCGGCGGGGGTCGAACCCACAACCTTTGGCTTCGGAGGCCAACGCTCTATCCAGTTGAGCTACGAACGCTTTTTTATACCGCCGCAATTATGCACCCGCCGACTCCGGCGGGCAAGAAAACATCCCCGTCGTTGGTGGTTGTAGAGGCGGCTGTGTCAGCCGCCTGGAGGCGGGAGGCGCGCATGAAAGTGCATGACACGTTTTAGCCCGGGATTTCCCGGAGCATCTGCGCGTTGGTCGGGAATTTTTTGACGAAGCTCAGGAGCCGCTCGATGGCTTCGACCGGTTTGTGCCCGGCAAGGCCGCGACGGATGACGTTGATCTTTTCCAGCTCGTGCTGCGGCAGCAGGAGTTCCTCCCGGCGCGTGCCGGAAAGGAAGATGTCGATGGCGGGGTAGATGCGCTGGTCGCTGATCTTGCGGTCCAGCACGAGTTCCATGTTGCCGGTGCCTTTGAATTCCTGGAAGATGAGTTCGTCCATGCGGCTGCCGGTCTCGATGAGCGCCGTGGCCATGATGGTGAGCGAGCCGGCTTCCTCGGTGTTGCGCGCGGCGGCGAAGAGTTTCCTCGGGATTTCCATGGCGCGGGCGTCCATGCCGCCGCTGAGGGTGCGCCCGCTGCCGGTCAGGGCGTTGTTGAAGGCGCGCCCGACGCGGGTGAGGGAGTCGAGCAGGATGAAGCAGTCTTTCCCCGCTTCGACGAGGCGCTTGGCGCGTTCGATGGCCAGTTGGGAGATGCGGGTGTGGCTTTTCAAGTCGCTGTCGTTGGAGCTGGCCATGATCTCCGCCGCGGGGACGGTGCGCCGGATTTCGGTGACTTCCTCGGGACGTTCGTCGACCAGGAGGATGATGAGTTTCATCTCCGGGTGGTTTTTCACGACGGCGTCCGCGATGTGCTGGAGGAGGGTGGTCTTGCCGGTGCGCGGCGGCGCGACGATGAGACCGCGCTGGCCCTTGCCCACGGGGGTCATCATGTCCATGACGCGCGTGGTGAAACGCTCGGGAACCGTTTCGAGCCGGATGCGTTTGTTCGGGTTGATGGTGGTCAATTCCTCGAAGGAGGGGAGGTTGCGGCATTTCTCCGGGTCGCCGCCGTCGACTTCCACCAGGCGGAAAAGCTGCGGGCCGCGCCCCCCCCGGCGGATTTCGCCCTTGATCCACATGCCGTCGCGCAGGAAGAAGCGCCGGACGACTTCCGGGGTCACGAAAACGTCCTGCGGGCTCTGGACGAAGTTGCGTTTCGGGTCGCGCAGGAAGCCAAAGCCTTTGCCGGAGACTTCGATGATGCCTTCTCCATAAACCGGTTCCGGCCGGGGTTGTTCGTTATATTCCCGCGGGGGAGGCGGCGCGCTTTCCCTGGGAGGCTCGACGCTTGTCGCCGCCGGCTCGGGAGCGGGCGGGGGAAGATCGGCGGCGATGACGACGGGGGCCGGGGCAGTTTCGGCGAGCGGCTGGCTTCCGTCTCCTCCCTCAGCTTTGGCTGCAGTCCTGCCGCGGTTGGAGGCGGGCCTGCGCCTCGCCGGCTTTTTCGCGTCGTCTTCGAGCATCGGGTTCGGGTCGGTGGGCTCGCTCATAGTTATTAGGTCGGGATTTTGCTCAGAATGACGCCCTGGAGGTCGTCGTGGTCTTCCATTGCTTCGCACAGGCGGATGACTGGGCGAAGACGGAGCGCAGGCGCGGGTTGGCGCCCACGTCTCCCCCGCCGACCCGCGCGGCCACGGTGATCTCCTTGGAAAGCTTGCTGAAAAGCGTTCCACGTTTTACGTCGAGCGCGCTTTTGACACGCTTGACCTTAGACCACTTGCTATGACCCGCCATCGGTTGGGGAATTGGGATTCCGGTAAAAAGGCGCTCCGGCGTGCTTCCCGCGCGGGGAAGTTCTTCGGAAGATTAAAACGGCGGAGGCGCGAAGTACTACGTTAAATGAACCAAAGCTTGGCCCGTCTGTCAACTGCTCTTGCTGGCAGCCCGTTTCCTGGCGGTGGCGTCCAGTATCTTTTTGCGGAGCCGGAGGCTCTTCGGGGTGGCCTCGACGTATTCGTCCGGCCCGATGTATTCGAGCGCACGTTCCAGGCCCATGCGGGAAGGCGCTTCCAACTGGATGCCCTTCCCGTCCCCCTGGCTGCGCATGTTGGTCAAGTGCTTGGCCTTGCATGGGTTTACTCCCAGGTCGTCGGGCCGGGAGTTTTCCCCGACGATCATCCCCAGGTAAACTTCTTCCTGCGGGCCGATGAAGAGGCGGCCCCGCTCCTGGATGTTGTTCAGGGCGTAGGCTGTGGCGATGCCGGACTCCATCGCGACGAGGACGCCGTTGTTGCGGCTGGCGATCTCGCCCCGGAACGGCGCGTACTCCTTGAACAGATGGCTCATGATGCCGTGCCCCCTCGTGAAGTTGACCAGGTCCGTTTCGAACCCGATGAGGCCCCGCGTCGGGATGACGGCCTCTACCAGGACGCTGTGGGACTGGTGGTCCATGTTGACGATCTCCGCCTTGCGCGAAGCCAGCGACTGAAGGATGTCGCCCAGGTTCTCGTTCGGCACGTCGACATAGAGAGTCTCGAGCGGCTCCAGCAGGTTGCCGCCCTCGTCCCGGTGGAAGATGACCTCGGGGCGCGAGACGAGGAGTTCATACCCTTCGCGCCGCATCTGCTCGACCAGGATGGCGATCTGCATCTCGCCCCGGGCGCTGATCTCGAAGTGGCCCGCCGTGTCGGTGTCGGCGACGGCTATGGAGACATTCGTGCGCGACTCGCGGATGAGCCGCTCCCTCAAATGCCGGGCGGTGAGAAACTTGCCTTCGCGGCCCGCGAGCGGCGAGTCGTTGACGACGATGCGCATCTGGATCGTCGGCGGGTCGATATCGACGAACGCCAGGGCTACGCGCTCCTCGGAATCGGTGAGCGTCTCGCCGATGAACGCATCCTCGAACCCGGCCAGCCCCACGATGTCGCCCGCCGAGGCGTGCTTTATCTCGACCTTCGCCAGGCCTTCGTGGCCGAACAGCGCCGTGACGTTCGCCCGTTCGCGCCGCCCGTCCTTGTGGATGCAGACGATGGAATCGCCCACCGCCACGCGTCCGCTGACGATGCGCCCGTAGGCGATGCGGCCAAGGTAGTCGCTGTAGTCGAGATTCGACACGAGCATCTGGAAAAACGGCTCCTTCGCGATGGCGGGCGGCGGTATCTCCTTCACGATAGCCTCGAAGAGCGCCTGCATCGTCTCGCTCGGCTCGCGGATGTCGCGCATGGCGTACCCCTGCTTCGCGCTGCCGTAGACGACGGGGAAGTCGAGCTGCGCGTCGGTGGCTTTCAGTTCGATGAACAGGTCGAACACCATGTCGAGCACCTTGTGCGGGCGGGCGTTCTCGCGGTCGATCTTGTTGATGACCACGATCGGCTTCGCCCCGTTCTCAAGCGCCTTGCGCAGGACGAATTTCGTCTGCGCCTGGGGGCCGTCGTGCGCGTCAACCACCAGCAGCACCCCGTCAACCATCTTCATGATGCGCTCCACCTCGCCCCCGAAATCCGCGTGGCCCGGCGTATCGACAATGTTGACGTGGTAACCGTTCCACTGGAAAGCGGCGTTCTTGGCGCGGATGGTGATCCCCTTCTCGCGTTCGAGGTCCATCGAGTCCATCACCCGCTCCTCGACCTTCTGATTTGAGCGGAACGTGCCGGATTGGCGCAGAAGTTGATCCACGAGCGTGGTCTTGCCGTGGTCAACGTGCGCGATGATCGCTATATTTCGTATCCTATCCATGGGAAATGCGGGGCCGGGAGTATCGTCGGAAGAAGTCATCACGTCAAACGCCCATTCGAGCGGGGCCTGTCCAACCATACTCCAAGGATCAGGCCAAGGCATCGAAAGATCCCTCTCATCCCCGGATCGAAAGAATGGAAATTATGATATTTATGGATAAATGGCACAACCAATGCTCCCTTCCGAAGGGTGAATATCCTGGTCGTAGACGATGAGTCCGGAGTCAGATCCCTCCTTTCGTCCCGTATCAGCCGCTCCAAACATAAGGTGACGGCCGCAATGGATGGAAGCGAGGCCCTGCGATTTGTTATCCAGGCGAGAAAACCGTTTGACCTGATCATTACGGATCATCAGATGCCCGGAATGTCCGGTTGGGAATTTGTGCGACAACTCCGGGAGATATGCCTGAAAGCAAAGGTAGTCGTCTTTTCCGCTCATATTTCAGCCGAGGATGAGCGCCGTTACAAAGGGCTCAACGTCAAGAAAACGCTCGTCAAATCCGGCGGCTTTGGAGAATTGATCGGGATTGTGGATGGCCTGGCCAAACTCTCGCCGGAAGCCCGGAGATTCTATTGGCTCGGGTGCGGAACGGCGCTGGAGGAACGTTGATGAACGAACATTTGGCATCAAGATATTGCAAAAGCAGGCTCTGCATCGACGCCTATGGCAAAACTGGGAGGACTCATAGGAATGATGGCATTGGGAGGATTGCTGACAATCCTGGCCGCCTGGTTCCTGGCGTCGTTGTAGAGGCGGCTGTGCCAGCCGCCTGGAGCGGGAAGCGACGCCAACGCGCCAAGCCTCTGGTCAGACTAGATTAGGCAACCAAGAGCAAGCCAAAAGTGGCATGACGACACGCTCTACACATGTCCGAAGAGCGACCAGCTTGTTGCGATAGTGCGAAAGTTTCGCTGAGAACCCCTGCATTAATGAGGGTTCAACAGTGGTGGGCAGGAGTGGATTCGAACCACTGAAGGCGTAAGCCAGCGGATTTACAGTCCGCCCCGTTTGGCCACTTCGGTACCTACCCTTTACCCTCAACCCGTATTGCGAGGGGGAAAATCAACATGCCGGATTGCCCGGCGGGCCGCAAGCGCCTTTCTGCCCATCACCCCCGCGGATGAATCCTGATGGATGTGATGAGGATGCGATCCAACGGGTTGTCGTTCGTGTCGACGGGCGCCTGGCTGATGGCGTGGAGGACGTCCATGCCCTCGACCACGCGGCCGAAGATGGTGTATTGGCCGTCCAGCTCGGGCATGGGCGCCAGGGTGATGTAGAATTGGCTGCCGCTGGAACGCCGGTTGGGGTTGACTGCGTCCGGCAAGCGCGACATGGCTACGGTCCCGGCAATGTGTTTGTCATGCAGATGAATCTCGGGCGGCAGGGTGAAGCCGGGGCCGCCGGTGCCGATTTTCGCCTTGTCTTTGCGCTTGCTGAGCGGGTCGCCCGCCTGCACCAGCCTGTCCTTGAAGACGCGGTGGAAGGTGACGCCGTCGTAAAAATGTTTCCGGGCCAGTTCCTCGAAGCTCGCGACGGTGGCGGGGGCGTCCTTGTCGTAGAATTCGATGACGATGCGCTTCAATTGCTTGTCATCGGGCATCTTGACGGAGAGGACGGCGACTTCATCCGCCGCGCAGAGGAGAGGCGGGCAGATCAAGAGCAGGAGGAGCAGGTTTTTCATGGGATTAAGGGCAGTTCCCGCGCTTCCACCTGGCAGGCTCCGAGCGCGACGCCTCGCTTCAAATAGCCGAGGGCGGCGTATTTTTCCAAGCCAAAACTATAGACGGCGCTGGTCAGCCAGCCCGCTTCCCTCCCGTCGGGGGCCTGGAGGCGCGCGCCGGGTTCGAGGGGGCTTGCGGAGACAAATCCGCTCAACTGCTTGTTGACGTGGCCGACGCTTTTGAGCCGGGAGATTATTTCCTGGCCTATGTAGCACCCCTTGTCGTAGTCGATGGCCGTCTTGTCCAGCCCGGCTTCGACGGGGAGGGTCTCTTCGGTCAACTCGCGGCCCCAGCGGGGCAGGCCCGCTTCCACGCGGAGCACTTCGAGGAGTTCTTCGTTGGCGGCGGGCGGCGCGAGGGCTTTCCAGGCCCGGGGGAAGTTTTCGACCGGCATCAAGAGGTCGAAGCCGTCTGCGCCGAAGCGGCGGGATCGCACCCCCGCGGCTTCGGGAAGGCCAAAGATGTGGATGAGGGCGGTTTCGTCCGTGATGTCGCGCAGGGTCACGTCATCGGAGATGATGTAGCGCTCCAGGCGCGCGGCGAGGCTTTCGCGCAGGGAAGCGTCGGCGTCCAGGAGCAGACGATCCGCTTCGGCGGTGATGAAGACGTCGCCGCTCATCTTCCCCTTGGCGGTCAGGACGCAGGCATACTGCGCGCACCCGGCGGAGAGGCGGCGCACGTCGCTGCTGACCTGGCCGTTGAGGAACCGGACGCGATCCGCGCCGGTCAGTTCGAAGCGCGCGCGCGCCGAGAGGTCCGCCTTGCCTCCGCGCCGTTTGATCTCCGCGTAAATCCCGGGCTGCACGCCGCCTATTTTTTTCCGAAGGGCCAGCGAAAGCCCTTTGGCCGATCCTCGGGCTTTTCAGCCTCCGCTTCCGCCGGGCTGTCGGGTTTCGACGGTTCACCGGAAAAGGTCGGCTCCTCTTCGTTGACTTCGTTGATTTCGTTGACTTCCTTGGCTTCCTTGGGCGCGATGGCTGCGGGCGGGGGCTCCTCCGCGGGTTTTTCCTCCGCGGGTTTTTCGGGCGCGGGTTTTTCGGGCGCGGGCAAGGCTTTCTCGGGTTCGGCGGTTGGCGGCAGGGCGGCTTTTTGCATGTCGCCATAGATTTTGACGACGGCGGAGAAATCCATCTCCGCCCAGCCGCGGCTCATCCCGTCATAAAGGATGCCCGCCGCGGCGGTGGTCGCGGGCAGGTCCAAGTCCCTGGAGTTGGCCATGTGCAGGCCGATCTGGACATCCTTGAACATGTGCTTCATGGAGAAGTGCGGCGGAAACTCGCCCTTCAGCATTCCCGCCAGCTTCAGGTCCATCAACGGGGAGCGCACGCCGTGGTTTTCCAGGGCGTTTGCGAGGTTCTCGGGGTCGATGCCCGCGCCTTTCACCAGCGCCAACGCCTCCGCGAGGACTTGGACGGTCACGGCGCCGATCATGTTGGTGGCGATCTTAAGCGTGGCCGCGGAGCCGATCTCCCCGATCTTGACGATGGCCTTGCTGCTGGCTTGCAATACCGGCTCCACCTGGCGGAGCACGTCATCCGCGCCGCCTATATAATAGACGAGCTGCCCTTTCTCGGCGGCTCCCTTGGTGCCGGTGAAGGGGGCGTCGAGGAACTTCGCGCCGCACATCTGCACCAGGCGCGCGGCTTCCTGTGTGGCCTCGGGGCCGATGGTGGCGTTGCAAAGGATGGTGTGGGAAGGGGTGAGCCTGTCCGCGAAGGCGTCGATGGTCTCGAACACGGCCTGCGCGTCGGAAACGAATATCTGGATGATGTTGCAGACCTCGGCGACTTCGGCGGCGTTGCCCAGGAAGTTCGGCTCGGCCCGGGGCGACCTGTTCCAGACGTAAACGTGGTACCCGGCGTTGCGAAGGGACGCGGCGACCCGGCTGCCGATGATCCCCAACCCGATGAGACCGACGTTCTTGTGCGATTTCCGTGCCATGGGTGAAGTACGATGCAAGGTTATCGGCGCGCCTTTTTAAAGTAAAAAATCAGGAGCAGGCCGGAAAAGAATCCGCCGATGTGGGCTAGGTAGGCCACGCCGCCCTGTCCGGGGCGGTCGTGAACCTGCGCGAAAACCTGGAGGCCGATCCAGAAGAGGAGGAACACCCAGGCGCGGATGGGGACAACCCGCAGGAAGATGAAAATTGGCACGAGGGTGGAGATGGTCGCCCGCGGATGCAACGCCAGGTACGCGCCGAGGACGCCGCTGATGGCTCCGCTGGCGCCGACCAGCGGAACGGAGGAATTCGGCGAGAAGGCGATGTGCGCCATGTCCGCCGCGATGCCGCACACGCTATAAAGGAGGCCAAACTGCCCCGATCCCAGGGAGCCTTCCACACTGGCGCCGAATATCCACAGGAACCACATGTTGCCGAGCAGATGCATCCACCCGGCGTGCATAAACATGGCGGCGGCCATGTGGATGAAGCTGTCCGGCGTCGGCGAATGGGCGACCTCGGCGGGAACCAGGGCGCCGATCTCGACGGACTCCGGCACGCCCGCCCGCAGTTGCCAGCCGATGAAGACCAGGCCGTTCAGGAATATGAGGAACAGCGTGACGACGGGAAACCGCCGGCGCGGCTGGTCGTCGTAGAGCGGGATCATGGTTGGTTCTTTACCGGCGGTTTTAGGCTGGTTTCCACAGCGAATCGCGCCAAAGTCGTAACCGATGCTTCGCGCCGTGGTCGATAGCAACGTCAGCATGGGGCGTTGGAAAATGGTTTTGAGCAACACTCTTTGCGCCGAGTATGAGGAAGTCCTCAATGCGGGACGCACCAGGGCTCGGTATGGCCTATGCGCTGTGGCGGAACGGCGCCGTTTGAAAAGCCCCCGGCTTCCTGTCTTGAGCGACCCGGATGACGAGTCGCAGGTTCATCCCGCATTTGAGGCCGATGTCCGCTGTATTGTCATCCTTAACGTGAAACACCTCAATCCCGCGCGCCAGCTTGGCATGGCGGTGCTCACGCCGAAAGAGTTCTTAAAAATCGCAAGGGAGTAAGGGAACAGGCATGACGATTATACAAGCCCAGGTTCCCCGACTATCTCGCCAAACTCGCGGAGGAAGCCGCCGAGAAGGAAAGAATAGCCGTCGATCAAATCGTCGCCCTGGCTCTCTCCGCGCAGTTTCCAGCATGGAATGTGCGCGATAGCGCCTCTGGCGGGTGACGAATTGTAACTGGGACGGCGCTCGGCATGATTCACATTTTCGCCACGGCGGCGCGGAGTTGCGCGAAGCGGCTTTTGACCGATTCTTGCGGCACGGGGGCGCTCATGAGTTTCTCGTAGCTGACCATCTCCACGAAGTCGCCCGCTATTTCCTTGAGGAAGGAACTCGGGTGGCATGGCGCGGCGCCGCCGAATTTCACGCGCCCGCGGCAGTACGTGAGCAGGAGCGTCCGCATCGCGCGCGTGATGCCGACGTAGAAGAGCCGGCGTTCTTCATCCAGGGAGCCTTCCAGCTTGGAACGGTCGTGCGGCAGGATGCCTTCCTCCAGCCCGACCAGCGCGACGTGGCGGAACTCGAGGCCCTTCGCGGCGTGCAGCGTTATCAGGGTGACGCCCGCGCCCGGCTCCTCCTTTTCCTCGCGGCTCCGGTCGAGGCTGACTTCATCCAGGAAGCCTTGCAGGCCGCCGTTCCCGCGCTGCTCGTAGCGCGAGAGCGACTCGATCATTTGTTTTACATTCGTTTCGCGGTTCAGCGCTTCCTCCGGCGTGGCGCAACTCCGCTTCAAGTCGTCCAGGAAGCCGCTCTCGAGCATGAGATCGGTCATCACGGTCGAGAAGACGGTTAGAGGCGCGGCGGCGCGCGTCTCGTACGCGTCGAGGAGCGCCATGAAGTCCTTGATGCGCCCGGCGGTGCGCGAGGGGAGGGCGTCGAGGAATGCCGGCTCGTTCAAGGCGCGGAAGAGGCTGCTCTTCGCGCGGACGCTGAACTCCAGGGCGCGGTCGAGGGTCGATTCTCCGATGCCCCGCGGTGTGGCCTGGATTATCCTCAAGAGGGAAATGTCGTCGTCCGGGTTCAGGAGGCACGCGGCGTAGGCGAGGAAATCCTTGATCTCGCGCCGGTCGTAGAAGCTCTTACCGCCCACGAGCCGGTAGGGGATTCGCAGGCGCCGGAGATTTTCCTCCAGCAGCCGCGATTGCGCGTTCATGCGGTACAGGACGGCGAATTCCTCCCACGGGACGCCTTCGACGGTTTGCCGGCGCTGGATCTCCTCGACGACGAATTTCGCTTCCTCGCGGTCGTCGGGCATCTGGACGGCGCGCACTTTTTCCCCTTCGCCGCCCGCGCTCCAGAGGTTTTTCGGGTGGCGGCGCGGGTTGTTGCGGATGAGTTTGTTGGCGGCGCCGAGGATGACGTTCGTGCTGCGGTAGTTTTGCTCCAGCTTTACGATGGCCGGGTTCGGGAAATGCCGTTCGAAGTCCAGGATGTTCGAGGCCTCGGCGCCCCGCCAGCCGTAGATGCTCTGGTCGTCATCGCCGACGACGCAGACGTTGCGCTCCCCGTCCGCGAGGAGGCTCACGAGATCGAGCTGGAGTCTGTTTGTGTCCTGGAACTCGTCGACCATTATCTGCCGGTATTTCTTCTGCCAATGCGCCCGCGCTTCGGGATGTTCTTTCAGCAACTGGACGGCCAGGAGCAGCAGGTCGTCGAAGTCGACGGCGTTGAGGCTCTTCAGTTGCCGCTGGTACCGGTTGAAGACGGCGGCGACGAGGGTTTCCTCGTTCTCGGCGAAGGCGCGGCCGCTGTTCTTCGCTTTGCTGATGAAGGCTTTGGCGATTTGCGCGTCGAGCTTTTCGTCCTTCGCCGCGGTGCGAACGATGATTTTCTTGAGCAGCCCGGTTTGCTCGGAGTCGTCGTAGATGCTGAAGTTGTTCTTATACCCCAGCTTGTCGATGTGCTGGCGCAGCAGGCGCACGCACAGGGCGTGGAAGGTGGACATGGTGACCCGTTTGGCGTCTTCCTTGTCCACCATCCTGGCGAGGCGTTCGCGCATCTCGCCGGCGGCCTTGTTGGTGAAGGTCAGCGCGAGGATGCACCCGGGGTCGAACCCCTGGGCGATGAGGAACGCCACGCGCGAAGTGATGACGCGCGTCTTGCCCGTGCCCGCCCCCGCGAGGATGAGGAGCGGCCCGGCGATGGAACGCACGGCGCGTTCCTGGGCTTCGTTCAGGTCAAAGAGCCGCATGCGCCAGTTTCGAGAGGACTTCCGGGTAAAGGGCGTGCTCCTGCGCCTGGATGCGCGCGTGGAGGGTCTCGGCGGTGTCGCCCGGAAGGATGGGGACTTCCCGTTGCGCGATGATTTCCCCGCTGTCCATGCCCGCATCGACATAATGCACCGTGCAGCCGGTGACGCTTTCGCCGCTCGCGAGCGCCTGTTTCCACGCCTCCATCCCCGGAAACTTCGGGAGCAGCGAGGGATGGATGTTGATGATCCGCCTCGGAAAGGCCGCGAGCATCGGCTCTTTCAGCATCCGCATGAAACCGGCAAGGACCACCAGGTCGACTTTCGCCTCCTTCAGGATTTCCACGATGGCGTTCTCGGCCTCCGGCTCGAGCTTCGTGCGGAACCTGCCGGGAGGGACAAAGACCGCCTTTATCCCGCGTTCCCGCGCAAGGTCGAGGATGGGCGCGGCCTCCACGTCGGAGAGGACGACGGCGGTCTCGGCGCGCAACCGCCCTTGCTCGATCTCCCGCTGGATCGCCGCGAAGTTGGAGCCTTTCCCCGAGCCGAGCACGCCGAGGCGAACCGCGGATCGCTTCAAGATGGCCGTCGTCGAGCGGCCCGGAACCAGCGGGAGAATCCTGATCTCGCTCCCGCCTTCGCGCAAAGCCGCCGCTTCCTCCGGGTTCAGGCTTTCGACCGTGTAATCCCCGCCCTTGGCGTAGACGTGGGGCCGCACCGCGCGCGCCAGGGCGGTTATCCGCTCCCCGGGAAAGATGGTGACGTAGTCCACGCACTCCAGCGCCGCCAGCACTTCCGCGCGATCCGCCTCCCCGTTGACCGGGCGGCCCGGCCCTTTCAAGGCGCGCACGGAGCCGTCGCCATTCAAGCCGACCGCCAGGGCGTCTCCCAGCTCCCGCGCCTGCCGCAGGTACCGCACGTGCCCGGCGTGCAGGATGTCGAAGCAGCCGTTCGTGAAGACGAGCCGCCGCCCCTTCGCGGCGAGGGCGTCCCGCGCGGCGGAGAGTTCGGAGGCGGAGAGGATTTTGGACATGCGGTTCAAAAATTTAAGATGTAAAGATTTTGGGGACTTTGCGATAGTCCGTAAATCACTATGTGGCGCTCCCCATGCTAGCCGATCCCCGCCTGGATAAATTGGCGGCGAATCTCGCCGGTTATTCGGTGGCTTTGAAGCCGGGGGAGAAGGTGTTGATAGATGTATTCGACATCCCGCCCGAGATGACCGTGGCCCTCATCCGCGCGGCCCGGGCGCTTGGGGCGATTCCCTTCGTCAACTTGAACCAGGCCCGCATTTCCCGCGAACTGGCCCGCGAGGCCCGCGAGGATCAATACGCCCTCCTAGCCGGGCTGGAACTGGCGCGCATGAAAAAGATGGACGCCTACATCGCCGTCCGGGGCGGGCACAATATCTCCGAGATGTCCGACGTGCCCGACGACAGGATCAAGCTCGTCGCCAGGAAGATGAAGCCCGTGCTCGACCACCGGGTAAAGAAGACCCGCTGGTGCGTCCTGCGCTGGCCCACCCCATCCATGTCGCAACTGGCCGGGATGAGCACCGAGCAGTTCGAGAATTTCTTCTTCGACGTCTGCGGACTCGACCACAGCCGGATGCAGCCCGGCATGCGCGCCCTGAAGGCGTTGATGGACTCCACCGACAAGGTCGAAATAAAAGGCCCGGAGACCGACTTGCGGTTCAGCGTCAAGAACATCCCGGCCATCCTCTGCGGCGGCTCGCACAACATCCCGGACGGCGAAGTCTTCACCGCCCCCGTCAGGAATTCCGTGCAAGGGCATGTGACCTTCAACGCCCCGTCCGTTTACCAGGGCGTTTCCTTCGACGGCGTCCGGCTGGAATTCAAGGACGGCCGCATCGTCCACGCCACGAGCAACCAGACCGATAAGCTGGTCAAGATCCTCGATTCCGACCCGGGCGCGCGCTACATCGGCGAATTCTCGCTCGCCTTCAACCCGTACATCCTGCACCCGATCCGCGACATCCTCTTCGACGAAAAGATATGCGGCTCCTTCCACTTCACACCCGGGCAGGCGTACGAGCAGGCGGATAACGGGAACCGCAGCCAGGTGCATTGGGACCTCGTCTCCATCCAGCGCCCGGAATACGGCGGAGGCACGATCCACTTCGACGGCAAGCTCATCCGCGCGGACGGCCTCTTCATCCCCAAGGCCCTCTGCGCGCTCAACCCGGAAAACTTGCGCTCCTGAGCATGCGCAACCTCCTTAAAAGCCCGCTGACGATCGAGGAACTGGAACACATCCTCTCCTCCAATCCCGCGCAGCCGCTCATCCCGCAGCTGGGCGCCGAAGCCTGGAGCGAAGCCGCGGCCAACCCCGCGATCCAGAAATGGATGGTCTCCATACGCCTGCTGGCGGAAAAGGAAGCCGGCCGCGCCATGCCCGTGCTGACCGAGGAACTCTACCGCGAATTTTACGCCAACGGGAACCGGCTCAACTTCGAAACCGTCTACTTCGAACGGCGGCGGGCCCTGGCGCGCGCGGCGGTCTGCACCTTGCTGGACGGCGGCGACCGCTGGCACGAATCCCTGCGGGACAAGTTGGAGGAAATTTACTCCGAGTTCTCCTGGGCCGCCCCGGCGCACGTCAACACCTCCTCCGGCCGGGACCCGATGCACATCGACCTCTTCGCCGCCGAGACCGCGAATATGATGGCCGAGATTGTCGATCTCTTCGGCTCCGTCCTGCCTGGCGACCTCATCGCAAAAATCTACTGGCGGCTCCGCGGCCAGTTCTTCGACAACTACCTCAACCGCCACGAGGATTTCTGGTGGGCCAAAGCGTCCAACAACTGGAACGCCGTCTGCCACCAGGGGGTGCTCGGCGCCGCGCTCGCCATCGAGCCCGACCTTTCGCTCGTCGCGCGCCTCCTGCATCTCGGCAAGCGCTATCTGCCCACCTTCCTGCGCGGCTTCAGCGCCGATGGCGCCTGCTCCGAAGGCCCCGGCTACTGGCAATACGGCTTCGGCGCCTTCGCCATCCTCAACGCCCAGCTCGAAGCCCGCACCGGCGGCGAACTCTCCCTCTTCGAGGACGACGGGCAAGTCCGCCAGATCGCCAAATACGGCACCCGCATCTCCCTGGCGAACTTCCACTTCGTCAACTTCTCCGACAGCCCCCGCGCCGGCGCCCTGAACCCCTCTCTCCTCAGCTACCTCGGCGCCCGGCTCGATGACGCCAACTGCCGCAACCACGGTTACCGCGGCTACCAGCGCCTCGAACAGACCGGCCTCAATCTCCAGGGCCAGCGCACCGATCTGGACTACCTCGTCCGCCTCTTCCTGAACACCCCCGCCGATCTCTCCCGCGAAACGCCCGTCGAGACCGAGGACGTCCATTTCAAGGAGGTCGGCGTGCTCGTCGCCCACGGGCGGGACAGCCGCGGCCACTTGTGGGACTTCGCCGCGAAGGGCGGAAATAACGCCGAGCATCACAACCACAACGACTGCGGCAGCTACATCCTCAACATCGACGGCTTCCCCCTCGTCATCGAAATCGGCGCGCCCGAATACACGCGCGATTACCTGCGCGAAAAGCGCTACCAGTTCCTCGCCGCCCGCACCCAGGGGCATTCGCTGCCGATCATCAACGGCTTCGAACAAGCCGCGGGGCCAAAATACGCCGCCAAGATCCTTCGCGGCGAACTGGACGAGGACCACGTCGAATTCTCCATCGACCTCACCGCGTGCTACCCGGCCGAAGCCCATTGCAGCGAGATCGTCCGCAACTTCTACTTCGACAAACAGAACGGCAACATCCGCGTGCGGGACTTCTACGAATTGATCCAGAGCGAATCCTTCGAGTCCGCCGTCATCGTCGACCAGGAAGTCGAAGTCGCCGAAGGCGTCGCCTCCCTCACGGCGGGCGAATTGAAACTCATCATACGCCCCTTTGGCGAAACCGTCTTCGCCGGGGTCGAGGAGCATGAATACCGCGACCACTCCGGCGTCACGCGCAAAGTGAAGCGGATCATCCTCAAGCCCGCGAAAGTCGACCAGCAGAAATTCGTCGGCTACGACCTCGTCCTGGCATAAACGGCTGTAGAGGCCGGCCGCCTACCCGGGAACAGTCCTGGCGCTTTTGGCGTTTGCCTCCCGCTCCAGGCGGCTGGCACAGCCGCCTCTACAACCGACAACGACGTCACCCCTCTAGTTAGGAAGCACTTTTCCGAGATGGCACGCGATTAGCTATAATCGCTAGAATGACCATACGCCACCTCTTCGCTTTCGCCACCCTCCTCATTGCCGCGTCCGCTTCCGCCAGCCAGATTTCCGGCCCCATCGTCCCCGGCAGCCGCGCCGTGCTTCACCATGGAGTCGCCTACGCCCCCGCCCAGGCGCCCGATAACATCAAACGCGCCATCTGGGCCATCAACACCCTCCGCGACAAGCCGTACAAATGGGGCGGCGGCCACGGCTCCTTCAGCGATACCGGCTACGATTGCTCCGGCACAGTCTCCTTCGCCCTCTACCACGCCGGCCTCATCCGCTCCCCCCTCGCCTCCTCCGAGCTTCGCAACTTTGGCGACAACGGTTCCGGCCGCTGGTTCACCATCTACGCCCGCAACGGCCACGCCTTCGCCATGATCGCCGGCCTGCGGCTCGACACCACGGATTTCTACATCGGCGGCGACGTCGGCCCCCGCTGGCACAACGACCGGCGCAGCACCTGGGGCTTCTCCGCCCGCCACCCAGGCGGGGTGTAGTTTACCCCTCCGGCGCGGGCGGCGCTCTACGCCTGGGAACGCACCCGTTTTGCCCAACGATCATAGACCCCCGCATCATTCCAACCTCGCTTTATCAGCGTTTCTCCTCTCACCGTCATAGCCACGCCTTTCGGCGCGCACCCATTCTTTCCGTCTCGACCGCTTCGTAGGCAAACGCCCCGGCCCCCGCCTCTCCCGCCGCGCGGACGGCCAGCGCCAGCGCGGTGCACCGGTCGCTGTGGCCTTCCTTCGAACGGGGCGCCCAGTAGTTATACTCCCCGTTGCTGACGACTTGCTGCATGGCGTGCAAGTCCTCCCGTATGGCGCGGCTGATGGGGACGCGCAGCTTGGTGGGCGCCTCGAACTTGTGGCGCAGCCGCGGGAACAACTCGCGCTTGAACGCGGTCGAGAAGGTGCATAACTCCACCTTTCCAAACTTGTGGCCTCCGGGTTCCCAGGCGCCGAATTCCTTCGCCATGTAATCGCCCAGGCCGATCCCCGGCCCCGTGTAGTCGAAGCAGACCCGTTGCGCAGCCTGGATGCGGCTGCGAAGGATGCGCTCCTGTTCCGGGGTGTCGGTCGATTTCAGGATGAGGATTTCGCGCGTCCAGAGGATGTCTCCGACTTGCTCCAGCGTGCAGCAGACGGTGGGATCGTTCGTCCGCCCGAAGTCGATGCCCGCGAATTTGGGCGTCTTCGATTGGGTGAAGAACTCCGCGCCGCAAAACTCCGTGGCGTCCGCCGACTCCGCCATGGCGATGAGGTCGTAGGGCAGAAGAACGTTGCTGCCGTCGAGGAATTCGCATTCGTATTCCTGCGCCCACCCTTCCGGGTCGTCGAGCGCTTCTTTCAGCTCCTCGACGTCGATGGGAAGACCCTGGGCCACGGCGTCGTGGATCGTGACCTTGTGCCGCGCCCAGCGCATCCTGCCCGTGTCTTCCCTGTGCCAGAGTTCGTCGGTCTTGTTCCCCTTGCCGTTGGGCGTGGTGATGAGCCGCACCTTTTTCATCCCCCCGCGCAGCGGGTTCGTGATGCTCGGCAACATGGCGCGCCACGTCTCGCCGGGCTGTTCGAGAAACGCGAACTCGGTCAAAACAACATTCGCCGAATAACCGCGCACGGTGTCGGGATTCGCCGGCACGGCGATGACCTTGCTCCCGTTCGGCCAGGTGATGTTTGCCGACTTGATGAGCGCTTCGGAGCCGGAGCGCTCCTCCGCGTAATCCGCTATCGCGAGGTGATACGCCTCGGCCCATTCCTTCACCTTCGAGAGGGAGAGCAGAGCCTGGCGTTCGCCCGCCGCGCCGATGAGCCATTCCACCTTCGCGCGCTGCAGGCAGTCTTCCACGATCTCGCACCCCATCGAGAAATCCTTCCCCGTCTGGCGCGACCAGACGCCCATCTTGAACCGGCTGGCGTCCGCGACCCACTTTAGTTGATACGGAAGGAGAAGACTTCTCGGTGAATTCATGCCAGCCCGAAGATTTCCCTCATCCGCTGCTGCTTCTCCTCGGAACTAAGCGCGGGATCGGTCGCGGCTTCCTTCGCGGAGGCTAGTTTCCCTTCGAGGAGATCCACCTTGCGCTTCGCCAGTTCATATTTGCGCGGCTCCAGCTTTTTTTGCAGCTTCAGCTTCTCGCGATCCAGTTCCAGCCGTTGCGCCAGGAGGACTTCCTTGAACGAAAGGTCTTCCAGAACCGCCACAAACTCTCTTTGGGCCAGCGCCCGCTTCCGATCCTTGTCGAAGCTTTTTGACAACGAGGCGGCCTCCCTCTCCGCGCGTTCTTTCGCCTGTTCAAAGCGCCATTTAAAGCCGTGATTTTTCGCAAGCCTGAAAACGGACCCGAAGTCCATTTCGATATGGAAGCGCTCTTTTATGCGCTCGGCGACTTCCCTGTAACTGGCCCCTTCTATATAAAGCCATTCGAATACGCAATCGCGATTCTCGGGTGTGGCGAGCCTGCAATATAGCGAGTTGGCGTTCTCCTTCCTCATCACTTTCGGAGCAGCGTTTTCCCCGATTCGGTTATCAGCCACTGCGGCGTTTCCGGGTCGAGGCTGTCCGGCAGCAACGCTATATATCTGCGCGTGGCGAGGTAAGTAACCGCGTCGTCAAACTCCGCCAGCCCGGCCGGCGGACGCACGCGCCCGTTCAGCTCGATATGCAACTGGCCTTCCGGCAGCGCGTGCGGCTCCGCGCGCTCCAGCAGGTCGAGAAGCGCCTGGCGCAAGGTGCGTTCGCGGCTCATCGCGGCGCGCCTCCGCGCGTCAGGATGTCGATGATGTTCTTGCTCATGTTATCCATCTTCAAATCGAGGTGGACGCTGACGTCGTTGATGCGTTGGTGCAATTTCGCCGCGCGCTCCTCGTTGCTCTGGTTCACGGATAGAAGATTCTTCTGCGCGGTCTCCGCGCGTTGCTCGCCCGCGGCGTACAACGCCTTCAACTCGCCGGAGATGCCATGGTGCGTCTCATGAAGATAGGCGCTCATCTCCTTGAGCCGGTTGTGGACGTCCTCCTTCAACTCGCCAAGCTGGGCGGTGGTGGCGAAGTCGCACACCCTTTCCTCGATTGCGTCGATCCGCTTGTCGGAATCCTTCTTGCGCGCCATCGATTCGCCGCTGATGCGTTCGAGATCCTCGGTCCGCTGGGCCTTGAGCGGATCGCGCAGGAACTGGAGGATGCCAAGGCCCTGGTTGACGGACAACACGAGGGAGCTGACGATGATCATCACCCACCCCACCGCCTGGGGGCTTTCCGGGCTGGGAAGATCGGCGAGGATCATTGGAACGGCTGTGTTTGCCTGCCGTTCCAGTTCTCTCCCCACCGCGCGCCTTCGCTCTCGAGGTGGTAGCAGATCACCGTCGGGAGCAGGCGCCGGTCCGCCGCCGGCCATTGGCAGGAGAAGAGGACGTCCGTGTGCTCCGCGCTCCCCTGGTTGATGGGATACCTCTTCCTCGCGCTCGAATGCCAAAGCTGGAAGAACCCCAGAGGGCAATAGCCGAACTCATCATGCAACAGCCGCGCGCCGAGCGGCAGCCCTCGCGGCACATTGATGAGGTAGCGGTGATGAAACTGCCTCGCATAAGCGGGATCCAGTTTCACCCGATCCCACTCCGCGCGCCCATGCACATTGATGCGGTCCGCGCCATAGACGCAACGCCGGTCGAGCCGCGACTTCTCCAGCACGGCGCGCAGCCTGTCCGGCAGGACGATGTCCGCGTCCAGATGAAGCAGCCATCCTTCATGCCGCAAATGCGCGAGCCCCAGGTTGATCGCAAGGCCCTTGTTGAAGGCGCTTCCGCTTTCGTAGCAAAGGTCCGTCTGCACGCAAAGAACTCCGTGCCGCGCGCAGACGGCCTGCGTGGCCCCGTCGCCGAAGGAAGTCACCACCACGAACTGGTCGAAATGGTGGAGATTCTCCTGGAGCGCAACATCCAGGAAATCCGAATAATCGACGCACACCGTCACGCCTTCCAGGTAGTTAAGCCGGTCGTGGATAACCGGCGGCCCCGATTCGCGGGAAAGAAAAGGTCCATACGAGTTATTCATAAGCTAGATATATCTGGCCGCGCCGAGTATTCGGTAAGTGACGCGCGCCTCGAAGTTGTTTGCTGTTGCATTCGATTCCCAAAACCTGGCGGCAGCCACCGTTAGATCGAGCACATGCCCGGTGCTCTTCGCGGGGCCGAGATCGATCACGGGGAACGGGCCGTGAACAACTCCCCCTTCGAACACGACGGTCACATGCGCGCCTTCCGGATTATTCGTCCCGTCGGGATGCAGCCCGAACGGCATGCGCGGAATGGGCGAACCGCGCAACGCGTGGAGCGCGTCATCGCGCATCGGCAGCGCGCAGCCCAGCAAACCGGGATTGCCCTTCGTATTCACACCGCTCGCGGTCGAGCCGTCATCCTCGGGATCGTTGTCCCCGCCGAACGCCGTCGCGACTCCCCGCACGAGAATGTCATCTCCTTCAACCCATGCCGTCCACGGCCAGGAGCCGTCGCCTTTTAATAGAATAGGTTCGTCCATTTGAATTATTTGAAACCGGGGGGAACGGGCGGCTTCGGCGTCGAAGCGCGCAGCCGGTCGATGCGGGCGGATATCCTTCTGCGGCAGTGCGGGCATCTGCTGCGCGTCCTGCGCCGCTCGGCCGGAACGCCGGAAGGAGTGGGAAAGGAAGATTCGCCGAATATCATGAAGCTCCTTTATTGTTGCCCGCGACATTGCCAACGGCCGCGCGGACGGAAGCTAGTCCGCCGCCCATTAGCAGGAAGTCAACGCCGGGTTGGCGCCGCCAGAAACCCTGGACAATGCCGGCGCCGTAAACTAGTGTTGCCGCGGAGACCAGGTAAGTCTTCTTGCCGCGGAGGAAATCTGCGAGATGACGTAATGTTGCTGTCATGTGCGAGAAAAAGCTTCGCACGAGCCGGGCCAATAACCTAAGCCCCCATTGCCTCCGTTGGCTCCATAGCGAGAAATTGCATTTCAGGAGCGGGCGAAAGGTGCATGACACCCCTCCAGGGTCACCTCCGCAGGGTCTTGTTCACGGAATGAACGGGATACATCCAGTGGAAATCATCCTCCACGTGCTCGGTGGGAGGGTACGCGGGATTAAAGCTGGTCAGCACGAACATCCGGCCATCCCTGCCCTTTAAGTGAAAGAGCTTGCAGAGGACGCCGCCGGTCTTCAGCCGCGCGACGACGACGTCGCCATTCTGGGCCTTGACGCTGCACAAAAGCGTGACGGTGTCGCCGTCGGATATCTTCGGCTCCATCGAATCGCCCCGGATGCGCACCGCGATGGCGTGCGGATCCTTGACCGACGTGGCCACTTTTTGCTCCCAGTTCACAACATCGCAGAAATCGGCTTCCAGCGACCTACCCGCCTGCGCCCACGAGATGAGCGGTATCCAATGCATCTGCACGGCGTCCTCCCCCAGATCAACTAACACCTGGCGCTCCGCCGCGCCGTCCCCACGCGCACCATCCCGCACAACCCCGCACGGCAGCTCCGCGGTGAGCTCCTGGATCACCGTGGGGGATTCGTGCTCCAATACGCCGAATTTCTCGGCGAAAAAGAGCGTCGCCTTCCCCCCCCCCTCATATTCCTGGTAACGAGGCACGGCGATCCGCAATGCGCAGGCCGCCTGTTCGGGCGTCAACTCCGCGCGCCTGCGCCAGGCGAGCAGGCGGGGCGCGAGGGACCGTTCTTCGGCGGCGACCTGGCTGACGCCGTTGGCCTCCAGTTCCTCGATGCGCTCCTTCAACCGATCGGAAGGCTCCAGGCCATTTTCGAGCTCCGAGAGGTAGCTGCGGTTTATCTTGAGAATGGAGGCTAGCTGACTCTGCGTCATGGCAAACCTCTTCCTGAGGGCGCGGAGCTTCGCGGCGGAACTGCTGACAGATGGTGCTGGCATTGTTTGCATTTTCCAACGCTTAACGGTCGTTAATTGGCAACAGACACGATACGTGCCGTAAAGTCAACATTATTTGTAAGGATTACCCGACAGGGGGCTGCCTAACCCCAGGATCCGCATCTCTGATCACTTTTTGCGTGGCCCCTCGCTCCAGGCGGCTGGCACAGCCGCCTCTACAACGACGACGATTACTAACGGCGACGCTCAGGAATGCGGGCGCTCGGTTTCAGGAAATACGACAGTTTAATGTTGACATAATGTTGGCTTTACAACATCATGACGCCACGAGACAGATCATCCATGCCTCACCAACTTCTTCAACCCAATTTACGAAAGCGCCGCATGCTCATCAAGCGCGCCCTTCTCACCCGGGAGCTCACGGTGGCGGAGATGGCGCGGAAAATCGGGCGATCACGCACGGCCGTCTCCCTCGCGATCAACCGCGGGTGTTATTCCGGCACACTGCGCCTCATCCTGGAGGAGCTCGGGCTGTGACGCGGGAACATTCCAAAGCGCCTCCGGCGTACAAGGAGGAAGCGGCCCTCCGCGGCGTCCGTTCCGACCGCCTCTGGCCCGGACGCACCGTTCTCTATGTGCGCGAGGTGGCTCAAGCGCTCCACGTAACCGAGCAGCATGTCATCAACCTGATAACCGAAGGCCGGCTGCGCGCGGTCAACATCGCCAACGGCCTGAAGAAGACCCGGCGCGAGCATTGGCGCATCCCGGTCACCGCATGGGACCTCTTCATCCAGGAGAACGCTTCCTAGCCAATGACAGCCGACGACGAGAAGGTGAACGCAGCCATCGATCTCCTGCGGGAAAACGGCTACAGCGTCTTGCGGGCGGGCGATTTCCATTGGGAGACGCCGGGGGAATTCCGGTCGCGGCTCGGGGTAAGCACCGCGCATTTCGACCGCCGGGTGAAAGCGCCGTCCTGCCCGCATTTCCTGGCCGAGCGCGGCCCCAGCGGGCGGATATTGAAGCTGCGGAGCAACCCGGATTTCGAGACGTGGATGCGGCCCTACCGACCGCTCGCGCTCCGCAAGCAACTCTGAAAAACAACACGCGGGCGACGGCGGAGTTTTGCGCTCCGCCGCGCCCGCGCGCGTTATAGGTTATAGGTTATAGGTTATAGGTTATAGGTTAGCTGCTAGATCGCCTTGCCGCCGCTCTCCTCTGTTCGGATGCGGATCACTTCGTCGATGGTCGATATGAAGACCTTGCCGTCCCCTATGGAGCCGGTCTTGGACGTTGTGACGATGGCTTTTAGGGCGGCGTCGAGCTGGTCCTCCGCCACCACGACGATGAACATCGTCTTGGGGACGAAGTCCACCGTGTATTCGCTGCCGCGATAGACTTCGGTGTGGCCCTTTTGCCTGCCGAATCCTTTGACCTCCAGGGTGGTCATTCCTTCGATGCCGATCTCGATCAACGCGTCTTTAACCGCGTCCACCTTGAAGGGTTTGATTATAGCCTCTATTTTTTTCATAATGGTGTCCTTTTTTGGAACTGGCGCCGGAGGAGAGGCGCATGACACGCCTCTCCCCCGCCCATGGTTAGGATCGTACGGAAGTGACCATCTCGGGATAGGCCTCGCCGCCGTGTTCGTGGATGTCCAGACCCTCGATCTCGCCTTCCTTCGACACCCGCAGGGTGCCGGTGGCTTTCACCGCATACATGAGGATCAGGGAAACGATGAACACACCGAGAAAGATGGCTGTGTTCCCGATTATCTGGGCGACAAGCTGGTCCGTGCCGCCGCCGTAGAAGAGACCCTTGACGACCGAGGCCGCGGAGTTGTCCGCGCCTGTCGGCGTGGGCGCTCCGTATTGGCCCGTGGCGAACAGCCCCAGGCTATAGGTGCCCCACATTCCCGCCGCGCCGTGGACGGGCCAGGCGCCGCAAGGATCGTCGATGCGCAGGAACTCCAGCAGGTCCGTGCCCAGGACGACCACGATGCCGGCGACCGCGCCGATCACGATGGAGCCGAACCCCGAAACCCAGTAGCACGGGCAGGTGATGGCCACCAGCCCGGCCAGGAGGCCGTTAAGACACATGCCGCAATCCCATTTCTTGGAGCGCGGATAGACGAAGAACATCGCCATGAGACCGCCGGCGCAAGCCGCGAGCGTCGTGTTGGTGGCGACGCGGGCGACGCCGAGGTAATCCATCGCCGAGAGCGTGCTGCCCGGGTTGAACCCGTACCAGCCGAACCAGAGGATGATGGCGCCCACCGCGGCGATGAGCATGTTGTGGCCGGGCATGGGCCCGCCGCCGTCGCGCTTGAACTTGCGTCCGAGCCTCGGGCCGAGGGCGATGGCGCCCGCGAGCGCGATGGTGCCGCCGATGGTGTGGACGATCGTGGAACCCGCGAAGTCATGGAACGGCGCGGCTTTCCAGAACGGGATGGCGTTCAGCCAGCCATCCGGCCCCCAGGCCCAGTGGCCGAAGAACGGATAGATGAAACCGCTGACCCCGATGCTGTACCAGAGATCGCCCCAGAAGCCGGTGCGGCCCACCATTGCGCCCGAGGTGATAGTCGAGCAGGTGTCCGCGAAGGCGAACTGGAACAGGAAGATCGCGATGGTCGCGACGCCGGTCGAGCCGTAGGTGTCCGGGATATTCTGCAAGCAGTAGTACTGGTTGCCGACGAGGCCGTTGCCGGCGCCGAACATCCAGGCAAAGCCCCAGCAATAGAAGAGGATGCCGCAGAGGCTGGTGTCAACGATGCCTTCGAGCATGACGTTGACCGACTCCCGGGTGCGCGAGAAGCCCGCTTCCAGGAACATGAATCCGGCCTGCATGAAGAACACCAGGAACGCCGTCACGAGCACCCACATCGTATTGATGGGGTTCACGTAAGGCGAATCCGCCGGCACCGCCGCGATGACGACGGGCGCCGGGGCTGCCGGCGCCGGACTGGCCGCGGGCGAAGGAGCAGCCGATGGCGCCGGCGACGCCGCGACCGCGGAAGCGGCGGGCGAAGGCGCGGGCGTTTGGGCATGCGCCTTGGAGCCGGAGCCGATATAGACCGAGAGGCCGTACATTAGGAGTGCGGCTAGGATGAGGCCGAGCATCTTCCCGCCGAGGATCGCGCCGAACAACTTGCGTTGCGCGGGGTCCTTAAGCTTATCGATGAACTTATTAATCATGGTATCTTTGTTTGAGCAGCGGCGCCTCGGGGGACTTCGCGCCATTGCATTTAGGCGCTAAGATTTGGCGAAGCTGTAGCATGGTTTTTTTGGTTGGTAGGTCTTCCTCGCGAAATCTCCCGCGATTCAAACACGGGGCGGCACCTAGCAAGGGGTATGCCAGCCGGCATTAGGAATCCCCTTGACGCTAGGCGAACTTATATTGTTGTAATAAAAACTATTACATCTGGCGCGATCTCGCGTTGCGTCGAAATGTACAGCCCCGGTTGGTGTAGTGTAAAACGCGACATTATCAGAAAAGTGCGGCTGGAAATCGCTGTTGACGGCGGCTGCAAAGTTCCTTAAGGCTTCCCACCAATCGTGACAAACAAGGGCCGTTTGTGAGCATTGGGATAGGGGAAGGGCATCGCCCCCGGAATGTCGGCTGGGCGCGCGCCGCCGCGCTCCTCTATGGCGATTGGGGCACCAGCAAGGCGTATGTTCTCGGTCTCGCCTTCGCGGTCGCGGGCTTCTCCTCGATGCCGATCATCCTCGCGGTGTGCGGCCTCACGTTGCTGGTCGGAATAAATTACGGCGTCATCTGCGCGTATTTTCCGGACGGCGGGGGCGTCTATTCCGCCGCGCGGGCGCAGGGGAGGCTGCTGGCGGTCATCGGCGCGCTGCTGCTCGTCGCGGACCTGACTGTCACGGCGGCATTGAGCGGCTGGTCGGCGCTTAGTTATTTCAACATCCCCTTTTTAAAACAGCACATCGTTCTTTCAACCGTCGGCGTCCTGGTCTTCATGTCGGCCGTGAACTGGTACGGGCCCAAACATAGCGGCGGCGTCGCGGTCGCGCTCTCGGCGCCCACCGTCCTCGTCGTGGTGGCGCTCATCCTCATCAGCATCCCGCACCTCACCTTCGCCCATCTCCAGCCGATGCATCAGAATTTCGGCCACGTCTGGGTGCAGTTCGTGGGCACGATCCTCGCGCTCAGCGGCGTGGAAGCCATAGCGAACCTGACGGGCGTCATGAAGCTCGACCCCGGCTCCACGCCGGAAAATCCGCAGGTCGGGCGTGAAGCCCGGAAAGCCATCTGGCCGGTGGCCGTCGAAGTCGTCGGGGGCACCGCCATCCTCGGCTGGGCCATGCTTTCGCTGCCAAAGACGCTGCAACCGCAGATGGCCCACCGCACCGACGACATGCTCCGTTACATCGCCGAAGAGTTTGGCGCGATGACCATCTCGCCCGCGTTTGGACACGCATTCGGCTGGGTGGTCGGCATCGTCTTCTTCCTGCTGCTCCTGAGCGCCGCCAACACCGCCATCGTCGCCATGATCGGCCTCCTCTACATGATGGCCCGCGACGAGGAGATGCCGCGCCAGTTCAAGAAACTCAACAGCCACGGCGTGCCGCTCATCCCGCTGCTCATCGCCATGCTGCTCCCCATCGTCGTGCTGCTTGCTTCCGCGGACTTCGAGGCCCTCGCCGGCCTCTATGCCATAGGAGTCGTCGGCGCCATCACGGTCAACCTCGGCTCCTGCACATTCAACCGCGCCATCTCCTTCACGTGGTACGACCGCCTCCTGTTCGGCATCACCTTCGCCGTCCTCTTCGCCGTCGAGATAACCCTGGCCCGCACCAAACCCGACGCCCTCTTCTTCGTCCTTTGCGTCCTCGGAGTCGGCATCGGCCTGCGGGCTTACACGCAGAAAATCCAGGGCCTCACCACCGTCACCGTCACGCGCGAAGTCGCGAAGATGTATAACGCCGAAGCCATCTCCCTGCTCCGGCCCGAATTTCGCGAAGGCCAGAAAATCATGGTCGCCGCGCGGGGCGTCACGCCCGTCCTCCGGTTCGCGCTGGATGAAGCCCAGTTGCGCAAAGCCATGCTCTGCGTCCTCTACGTGAAGGAACTCGCCATCTACGCCCCCGCCGCGCCCGTCACGCGCGTCCGCAGCAGGTGGCAGGATGAACCGCACGCCGCCGCGATCATGTCGCTGATGATCCAGATCGGCCAGGAGCGCGACATCAACGTCGTCCCGGTCTACGCCGTCAGCGACGACCCGGCCACGACCATCCTGGACCTTTCCGCCACGCTCGGCATCGACTACCTCATGCTGGGCGCCTCGCACCGGCTCTCGATGACGAAGCTCCTGAAAGGCAACGTGGTGGAAAAAGTCTCCGCCGGCCTGCCGGAGGAGATTCAGTTGATCATCCACGGTTAATCGCCCGGTGTCTTCCGGCGCAGGTCAATCCTGACGCGAGGAATAGAGCGACGGGCAGCAGCCAAGATGCCGCTTGAAAGCGGTGCTGAATGCGAAGGCGTCCCTATACCCGACCGCCTCCGCGACGGTCGCGATCTTGAGCCGCGAGGTTTCCAGCAGGTGCGCGGCCTTTTGCAGGCGAAGCGAGGCGACGTGTCTCATGGGGCTATGGCCGGTTTCAGCCCACGAGAGGCGGCGCAGATGCTCGGCGCTCATCCCCGCCCGCGCCGCGAGTTGACCCATGGACCAGGGATGGTCCGGGTTTTCCTCGACTTCATGCCACAGCCATTGAAGCCGGCGCTCCCTGGCCGGGGGCTTCAGCAACCGCAGGCAGGCCGTATGCAATAGGTGCATCCAGGCGGCCGCCACGGTTTCATTCCCGCGGCCCCGGCCCTCGAGATGAAGGCCGCGAATGGCCGTCTCGAAAAGGGTGGATTCGGTTTCGCACAGAACGGAGTCGCGCTGCGGGAACAGGCGCGCGGCGGCCGGCTGCAGATAGCAAATCCAGGCGAACGTCCACCGCTTTCGCGGCACGGCGTGGAAGCCCATCAACGAACCGGGGGGCGAAACGTAAGCCTGCCGCGGACCGCAGCGCTTCCATTCCCCGCCCAGGAGGACTTCGCCTCCCCCGCCGGTGCAAACGAGGATGTGGAGATGCGCGGGTTTCAGCCGCAGCATGCGGTACGGCGGCGCGGCGTCCGATAGCCCCGCGGCGGAAATATGATGCCGCAGCAGCACCTTATGCTCGTCGCCGGCCACGATCCATTCGCGCGTGTTCCGGCCGACGATGTGTGTTTCACAAAGATTCATGTGGATTTGAACTATGGCTCTTTTTCAGAATCAATGCGACAAATTTGGTCGACCGAACGCCCCCCGGCGCGCAATTCGTCATGAACCAACTCACTGCCTGACGCCGCCGGCGTTTCCCCGTCCCGCTCCAGCAACCAAATCCTCCCTTCCCATCCATGAAAAAATTCATCGTCCTCGGCGCCACGCTTCTTCTCGCACTTTCCGGCTGTGGAAAAAAGGAAGGAGGCGGCGAGACCGCGGCTCCGGGAGGCGCGAAATCGGCGACCGTCGGGTTTTCGCAGATCGGCGCCGAGAGCGCGTGGCGGACGGCGAATACGCAATCCATAAAGGACGAGGCGCAGAAGCGCGGGATAAAGCTCATCTTTTCCGACGCGCAGCAGAAACAGGAAAACCAGATCAAGGCGCTGCGCTCCTTCATCGCGCAGAATGTGGACGTGATCGCGTTTTCGCCCGTGGTCGAGACGGGCTGGGAACCGGTGTTGCAGGAGATCAAGCAAGCGGGCATCCCGGTCATCCTCACCGACCGCGCGGTGGACGTGAGCGACCCGTCGCTTTACGCGACGTTCATCGGTTCGGATTTCGTCGAGGAAGGACGGCGGGCCGGGAAATGGCTCGCGGAAAAGACCGGCGGCAAGGCGCAGATCGCGGAACTGGTCGGCACGCCCGGCTCGGCGCCGGCGGTGGACCGCAAAAAGGGATTCGAGGAAGCCATCGCGAAATATCCCGACATGAAAATCATCAAGTCCCAGAGCGGCGACTTCACGCGGGCGAAAGGCAAGGAAGTCATGGAATCCTTTTTGAAAGCGCCGGATGCGAAACAGATCACCGTGCTTTTCGCGCACAACGACGACATGGCGCTCGGGGCGATCCAGGCGATGGAAGAGGCGGGCCTGAAGCCGGGCGTGGACATCACGATTGTTTCGATCGACGGCGTTAAGGGGGCGTTCGAGGCGATGGCCGCGGGCAAACTCAACTGCACCGTGGAATGCAATCCCATGATCGGCCCGCAGCTTTTTGACGCCGTCGAAGGAATTATCGGGAAAAAGGACGTGCCGAAGCGGATCGTCGTGCAGGAAGGCGTGTTCGATCAATCGAAAGCCGCGGCGGAACTGCCCAACCGCAAGTACTAGTCAACCACGGGGCGCGCGGCGAAATGAGCGATTCACTGCTCGAGGTGCGGGGGCTGTCGAAAGGCTTTCCCGGCGTGCGCGCGCTGGCGGGCGTGGATTTCACGGTGCGCCGGGGCGAGATCCACGCGCTGATGGGAGAAAACGGCGCGGGCAAAAGCACGCTGATCAAAGTGCTGACGGGCGTTTACGAGCGCGACGCGGGCGACACGCGGCTGGAGGGCAAGACGATCTTCCCGCGCAGCCCGCGCGAGGCGGAGGCGTGCGGCATCAGCACGGTGTATCAGGAGGTCAACCTCATCCCCGACCTCTCGGTCGCGGAAAACATCTGCCTCGGGCGGCAGCCCACGGTGTTCGGCAACATACGCTGGGGGGCGATCACGCGGCGCGCGAAGCAGGCGCTGGCTCGGCTGGAGCTTGATCTCGACCCTTCCCGGCAGCTATCCGCCTGCTCGATCGCCATCCAGCAAATGGTGGCGCTCGCGCGCGCCATGGATGTTTCCGCGAAGCTGCTCATCCTCGACGAACCGACCTCCAGCCTCGACGAACGCGAGGTGGGCGAGCTCTTCAAGGTCATCCGCAAATTGCGCGACGACGGCATGGGCATCGTCTTCGTCACCCATTTCATGGACCAGGTCTATTCCGTCACCAACCGCATAACCGTGCTGCGCAACGGCGAGCTCGTCGGCGAATACCCGACCGCGGAACTGCCCCGCCTGGAACTGGTGGCGCGCATGATCGGCAAGGACGCGAAGGAAGTCGCGGCGATGGAGAGTCAGCATCCCGGTGTGCAGAGCATCCGGGAGGGAGAGCCGTTTCTTGAAGTGAAAAACTTCGGCCGCAAAGGCTCCATCGCGCCGCTGGATTTGAGCATCCGCCCCGGCGAAGTCGTCGGGCTGGCGGGCCTGCTCGGCTCGGGCCGCACCGAGACCGCGCGGATCATTTTCGGCGTGGACAAGCCCGACTCCGGGGAAATGTTCCTGGACGGCGAGCGCGTGACGATTTCCTCGCCGCGCGCCGCGATCCGCCGTCGCATCGCGTTCACCGCCGAGGATCGGAAGGTGGACGGCATCATCCCGAACCTGTCCATCCGCGAGAACATCGTGCTGGCGCTCCAGGCCAGCCGCGGCGCGTGGGCGAAGCTCTCGCGCGCAAAACAGGACGAACTAGCGGATCGCTTCATCAAGGCCCTGCGCGTCAAGACGCCCGGCCCCGAGCAACTCATCAAAAACCTGAGCGGCGGCAATCAGCAAAAAGTCCTGCTCGGGCGCTGGCTGGCGACGGAGCCGCGGCTGATCATTCTCGACGAGCCGACGCGCGGCATCGACGTCGGCGCGAAAGCGGAGATCGAGAAACTCATCACCGAGTTGCGCCGCGACGGGCTGGCCATCCTTTTCATCAGCTCCGAACTGGAGGAGGTCGTGCGGACAAGCCAGCGCGTGGTGATCCTGCGCGACCGCAAGAAAGTCGGCGAACTCGCGGGCGAAGCGATAAGCGAGCACGCCATCATGAGCCAAATCGCGGCGCCGACGGCGGAGTCGAAGGACGTTCTCCATGCTTAACGCGGCGAATATCCTGTTTTGGGCGGTCCTCGCTGCGTTGCTCTTTTTCGCCCGGCGGCAGCGCATTTTCTGGCCGCTGCTGGCGCTGACGCTTTTGCTGTTGTTTAACCAACTGTTTACACCCGGATTTTTTAACCTCGAATTGCGCGAAGGGCACCTCTACGGCACGCGCATCGACATCCTGAAACACGGCGGGACGGTGATGCTGGTCGCGCTCGGCATGACGCTTGTCATCGCCACGGGCGGCGTCGACCTCTCCGTCGGCGCGGTGATGGCGGTCGCGGGAGCCGTGCTCGCGCAGGCCGCCGCCGTGCACCAGCAATCCGCCGGCGTCGCGATGCTCCTCGCGCTCGTTGTTTCCCTCGGCCTGGGCGCGTGGAACGGGCTGCTGGTCGCGGGCATCGGCATCCAGCCGATTGTCGCGACGTTGATTTTGATGGTGGCCGGACGCGGCATCGCCCAACTCATCACCGAGGGGCAGATCATCAACTTCACCAATCCCGCGCTGGTCTACATCGCGAACGGCTATTTTCTCGGCCTGCCTTTCGCATGCACGCTCGTGCTCGTGCTGCTCGCCGCCACGTATGCGCTCACGCGCGCCACGGCGCTGGGGCTTTTCATCGAGTCGGTGGGCGACAACGACGTGGCCAGCCGCTACGCCGGCGTGAACGCGCGCTTCGTGAAGTTCACCGCCTACGTGTTTGCCGGCTTCTGCGCGGGGCTGGCCGGCCTGGTCGCCGCTTCGGACATCAAAAGCGCGGACGCCAACCACGCCGGGCTTTACGCGGAACTGGATGCGATCCTCGCCGTCGTCATCGGCGGCACGGCGCTGACCGGCGGGCGCTTCTACCTGCTCGGCTCCATCGTGGGCGCATTTTTGATCCAGACGCTCACCACGACGATGTATGCGCGCAACGTGAGCGCCGACATAGCGCCGGTGCCCAAGGCGCTGGTCGTCATCGCGGTCTGCCTCTTGCAAAGCGAAAAAGCCCGCCGCTGCTTTACGCGGTTCCTTCCGCGCAAGAGCCCGGCGGCCCCGACCGCAAACGCGAAGGCCGGTTCATGAAGAGAATCAATCCGAAATACATCCCGCTCGCGGCGACGGCGCTCGTGATGATCGCGCTCTATGTCCTCGGCTGCCTGCTGTATCCGAACTTCGGCTCGCTGCGTGTGGTCGTGAATCTTTTTGGCGATAACGCTTTTCTCGGCATCGCCGCGGTCGGAGGGACGTTTGTGATTTTGTCCGGCGGCATCGACCTCTCCGTCGGCGCGGTTATCGCGTTCATCGGAATCCTGATCGCCTCGTTGATTTCCGGCGGGATGCCGCCGATGGTCGCCATCGCGCTGGCGCTGGTCGTCGGGACGGTGTTCGGCGCCGCGCAGGGAAGCCTCATCCGGTTTTTCGATCTGCCGCCGTTTCTCGTGACATTGGGCGGGATGTTCCTGATGCGGGGGCTGGCGTTCGTGGTGCGCGCGGAATCGCTTGCCATCAAACACCGTTTCTATCAGCAAACCATCCGCCAGCTTGCCATCCCGCTCGCGCCGCGGATAGCGATTCCGTTCACCGCGATTTGCTTCATCGCAGTGGTGATCGTGGCGACTTACATCTGCATCTACACGCGGTTTGGGCGCAATGTTTACTCCATAGGTTCGAGCGAAAACTCCGCGCTGCTCATGGGCGTGCCGGTCGGCTCCACAAAGATCGGCATCTACGCCCTCGCTGGGTTCTTCTCCGCGCTGGCCGGCTGTGTTTCCACCTTTTACATGCAATCGGGCAACCCCGCGTCGTTCGTCGGCCTGGAGCTCGATGCGATTGCCGCCGTGGTCATCGGCGGGACGCTGCTCACCGGCGGCGTCGGCTTCGTGCCGGGCACGTTGATGGGCGTGCTCATTCTCGGGCTCATCCAGACGCTCATAACATTTCAGGGAAATCTGAACACCTGGTGGACGAAAATCGCGATCGGAGTGCTGCTCCTGCTTTTCATCGTGCTGCAAAAATCCATCTCCGGCGCGCGCCGCGCGTGATTAGAACCCTCCTCGCTATTCTCCTGGCCGCGCCGGCGCTTGCCGCCCCGGTTCAAAAAGCGGTCGAAACATTCCCGCTGGGGGATGTCCGGCTTCTCGACAGCCGCTTCAAGGAAAACATGGAGCGCAACGCGAAATATCTGCTGAGCCTGGACGCCGACCGCCTGCTCCACAACACCCGCCTCTACGCCGGCTTGAAACCGAAAGGGGAAATCTACGGCGGCTGGGAATCGAAAGGCATCGCCGGACACACCCTCGGCCATTATCTTACCGCGATCTCCCAGCAATACGCCGCCACCGGCGACAAACGGTTCCGGGACCGTATCGACTACATCGTCTCGGAAATGGCCGAATGCCAGAAAGCTTACGGGGACGGCTACATCGGCGCGCTGCCGCCGAGAGAGCTGGCGAGCCTGCGCGACCTGAAGAAGGGAATCGTGAACTTCAGGAACTCGTGGGTGCCGTGGTACACGCAGCACAAGGTGCTGGCCGGCCTCGTGGACGCCTGGGTTCTTGGCGGCAGCGCGCAGGCCAGGGACGTGGCGCTGAAACTCGCCGACTGGGTCGATGATATCACCAAAGGCCTCACACCCCGGCAGGTCGAAACGATGCTTCAGGTCGAGCATGGCGGCATGCTCGACACGCTCGTCCAGATCTATGCGCTGACGGGCGAACGGCGGTACCTCGACGCCTCCCGCCGGTTTTACCACCACGCGATTTTTGATCCGCTCCTCGCGGGCAGGGACGACCTCACCGGCAAGCACGCGAACACGCAAATCCCGAAAATCATCGGAGAGGCGCGCGCGTACGAAGCGACGGGAAACCCCGACGACAGGAAAATCGCGGAGTTCTTCTGGGACACCGTGGTGCATAACCGCTCATGGGTCATCGGCGGCAACAGCTACGGCGAGTTTTTCTTCCCCCTTGGCAAAGCCGCGGAACACCTCGGCCCCGCCACCGCCGAGACTTGCAACGCCTACAACATGCTCAAGCTCACCGAGCACCTCTTCGAATGGCAGCCCGCCGTCGAGCGCGCGGATTACTACGAGCGCGCGCTTTACAACCAGATCCTCGGCTCGCAAGAGCCAAAGGAAGGGATGTTCACCTATTTCATCTCCCTGGAACCCGGTCTTTTCAAAACCTTCAGCACGCCCACAAATTCGTTCTGGTGCTGCCAGGGCACGGGGATGGAAAACCACACAAAATACGGCGAGGCGATCTACTTCCACGGCCCCGATTCTCTCTATATAAACCTGTTCATCCCCTCCGTCCTGACCTGGAAGGAAAAGGGCCTCGTGCTGGAACAACGCACGAACTACCCGAACGACGACACCACCGAACTAACGATCCAATCCGCGCCCGAAACACCGCTCACCCTCCTGGTGCGTTGTCCCGCCTGGGCGGCCGGCGCGCCCGGCCTCCAGCTAAACGGACGGCCGCTCGAAATAAAATCGCAGCCTGGCCAATACGCCGAGATAAAACGCGTCTGGGCAAAAGGCGATACCCTGCGCGTGACCATCCCCATGAGCCTGCACATCGAAAAGCTGGAAGGCAACCCGAACAAGATCGCCTTCCTCTACGGCCCGCTCGTCCTCGCGGCCGACCTCGGCCCCGTGAAAGAGACCGCCACCTTCCCCTACGCGAAAGACCAGTGGGACAACTTCCACGCCTTCCCCGCCGACGCGCCCATCCTCGTGCGCGCCGGAGAAGACAACGCAGGACTCGCCGCCGCGTTGAAACGCCTGCCCGGCCAGGACATCGCATTCCACAGCGAGGGTATCGGGCGCCCCGCCGACGTGACGCTGCGCCCGCTCAACACGCTCTTCTACGAACACTACAACGTCTATTGGGATATCCTGACACAACAGGAATGGCAGGACCGCCAGGCCGTCCTCCAGGCCGAAAAAGCGCGCCGGCAGCGGGATGAAGCCCGCATCGTGGACGAACTGGCATTCGGCGAACAGCAGCCCGAAGTCGACCACAACGTGAACTCCAACGACCGCTCGATGATCGGCGATTACCGCGACCACAAATTCCGCGATCTCCGGCCCGGCGGCTACATCGAAGCGCGAATGAAAGTCCTCCCCGGCATTCCGCAGGCGCTGCGCTGCACCTACTCGGGCGACGACGCCGGCGGCGCGCTCGACATACTCGTTGACGGCAAGCCCGTCGCGACCCAGAAGCTCAACCGCGCCCAGCCGGGCAAATTCTTCGACGTCGAATACCCGATCCCCGCCGCCCTCATAGAGAAAAAAGACGCCGTCACCATCCGTTTCCAATCCCAGCCCCGCAGCGCCGCCAGCCGCATCTTCGGCCTCGACGTGCTGAAAATGCCGTGAGCCTTGCCGACTTCGTTGGAGCCTGCGTCCTGCTAGCCGCCTCCGCGAGCCTGCTCGGACAAGTGCAAGAGGCGGCTCCAGGGCCCATCCTCGACGGCTTCACCGCCGATCCTTCCATCCGCGTCTTCGGCGACACGTATTAGGCTGCAAGCGATAGACCCGCTCACCACGCCGTTTAAACCCGGCGACGCGGGCGAGCCGATCCTCAACGGCAAGGGCGGCGACATATCCCCTTGAGGCCAAGTCCAGGATCTGCAACCGCATAATGTCCCCGGCGGGAATCGAACCCACATCTAAGGTTTAGGAAACCTCCGTTCTATCCGTTGAACTACGGGGACGCTTGACTACCGGGCCGCAACGCCGTCTCGATATCAATATTTTTTTGATGTTTGCCCATGCACGGTGTTGTTGCAACTCTTCAAAACTCAAAACTCCGCCTGCCCGTCACAGGATTGTCAGTTCCGCCCCCATGGCGGCTCTTGACTTCACGGGGGCGCTCAGGAAAAGTCGCCCTCTATGCGAATCCTCCTCAATGTCTCAATACCTCACGAACAATTTAATGCTTCGGTAAGAGACGGCACCGTCGCGACGAAGCTCGAACGCATCCTCGATGAGATAAAGCCGGAAGCAACATACTTCACCGAACTGCATGGCCGGCGCGGGGCGGTCCTCATTGTCGATTTAGCCGACCCCTCGAAAGTTCCCTCACTCGCCGAACCGTGGTTTCTCACGTTTAACGCCGATGTCGAATTCAGGGTCGTCATGACACCGGACGACCTGCAAAAGGCGGCTCTCGATCAAATCGGAAAGCAATGGGGCTAGACTGGGGCTAGACTGAAATATAGCCTGTTCGCCGGTTTGAATCGGCGCCAAATGTGCTTCCGATGAACACCCGTGAAGTTCTGCGTCTTTATTGGGATCAACGTCGGAGGAATGGTCGGCTGGTGGTTGGGGGAGCAATTTGGCGTCATGACTGCGTTTGTCATCAGTTCCGCGGGGAGCATGGTCGGCGTCTTTGCGGGATGGAAATTCGCACGCCATTATCTCGTTTGATCCAGAAACTCGACAACGCGCCGCTCGTACCATGGCCGGAATCCATGGGCCAGATCGATGAACCCGAGGTGGCCGCCGAAGGCGGGGGTTTCAAGAAACAGCCAGCGGCTCCGGGTCGCCTCTTCAAAAGGAAAACATTCCGGCGCAAGGAAGGGGTCGTCGAGCGCGTTGAGAAGGAGCGTGGACGCCGTGATCGCGGGCAGATATTGGCGCGCGCTGGATTGTTTCCAGTAGTCGTCCGCATCGCGAAACCCGTGCAGCGGCGCGGTGTAGCGCCCGTCGAATTCCTCGAAGGTGCGGATCGCTCGGCTCCCGCTCACGTCAATCTGATCCGGAAAGAGCACCGCCTTGGCCTCGACTTTGGCGACCAGCGTTTTGATGAAGCGCCGTAGGTAGAGCCGGTTTCCCCGCCGCCGATCGAGAACCCTGGCGCTCGCGGCGAGGTCCACCGGGGCTGAAATCGCCGCCGCGCCCGCGACGGCTGGATGCGGCTTCCCTTCGCCGAGGTATTTGAGAATCAGGTTTCCTCCGAGGCTGAAGCCGACGAGGACGATGCGCGAATACGTTGCCGCCGCATGCCGGATCACCCGCCCGAGATCGCCCGTTTCCCCGCTATGGTAGAAGCGCAACAGCCTGTTCGGCTCTTTGCCGCAGCCGCGGAAGCTCCATGCCAGCGCGTCCCAGCCCGCACCGTCCAGCGCGGCCGCCATCCCGCGGATGTAACCGTCCTCGGCGCATCCCTCCAATCCGTGGGAGAGGATCGCAACACGATTCCGGCCCTTGCGCAGCCAATGCATCTCCAGAAAATCGCCGTCTTCCAGTTCCAGGCGCTCAGGCTCCAGCGGGGTGTTCACCCTGTGCGATGCGAGCGCCGAAACCAGCGTTTGGACGTGTCCATTGCGCAGGTAGGCGGGCGGCTGAAAGGTCGAAGAAACAAGCGGCATGGCGGCGCCTTCCCGTCATGCCTGCCGCCAACGTTCGCTCGCGGCTACAAAGACGATGATTGCCCGTAGTAGGCGGTGGCGCCGTGCTTGCGGAGGAAGTGTTTGTCGAGCAGGGCGCGGGAAATGGGCGGCGCGCCGGGATTCAGTTGCAGGGCTTTCCTCGCCATCTCCGCGACGATCTCCAGTGCGAAGGCGTTCTCGACCGCTTTCGCCCCTCCCGGTCCCCAGGCGAAGGGGCCGTGCCCATGAACCACCACAGCGGGGATTTGGAGAGGATCGAGTTCCTTGAATCGTTCGACGATGACGTTGCCCGTTTCCCATTCGTAGGAGGAGGCGATCTCGCCGGGAGTCATGGGGCGGGTGACGGGGACTTCGCCGTAGAAGAAATCGGCGTGGGTGGTGCCGAGGCAGGGAATGCCTTTCCCGGCTTGCGCGAAGGCGACGGCGTTGCGCGAATGCGTGTGAACGACGGCGCGCACCCCATTGAACGCCCGATACAAACACCGGTGGGTGGGCGTGTCGGAGGAATAACGCAGGCCGCCTTCGACTTGCTTTCCTTCGAGGTCGAGGATGACGATGTCATCCGGGGTCAGCTTTGAATAGTCGACCCCGCTCGGCTTGATGCCGAATACGCCCAGCGCCGGATCAAAGACGCTGACGTTGCCAAAGGTGAGGTCCGCCAGCTTCAATCGCGGCAAGGCGAGGTTCGCCTCGTGGCATTCTTCTTTAATGTGGGTATAGCTGCTCATAACCTGCCCAGGCCGGGCGCGATGTGGTAATAGAGTTCGTTGTTGCGGAGCGTTTGCTTGAAGTCGCGCACGGTCGTATCCGCGTCGATGATCGCGACTTCGACCCCGGCGATCTCCGCGAGGTCTTCGATGTGTTCGGACGTCACGGAATAGCTGAACCCGGTGTGGTGCGTGCCGCCGGCGTAAATCCACGAGGCGACCGCGGTTTTCAAGTCCGGCTTGCACTTCCAGACGGCGCGCGCTACCGGCAGCTTGGGCAGCGGATGCGGCGGCTTGATGGCGTCCACTTCGTTGACAAGCAGGCGGAAGCGGTTGCCGAGATCCATGATGGCGACGTTGATCGCGGCGCCCGCGTGCGCATCGAACACCAAACGCACCGGGTCGTCCTTGCCTCCGATGCCGAGCGGGTGAATCTCCACAGCCGGCTTGCCCGCAGCGATGGACGGGCAAACTTCGAGCATATGGGAGCCGAGCACGAGATGGCCCTCGGGGTTCAACTCATAGGTGTAATCCTCCATGAACGACGTGCCGCCGGGCATGTCGGCGTCCATCACCTTCATCGCGCGGACGAGCGCGCAGGTTTTCCAATCGCCCTCTCCGGCGAAGCCGTATCCATCCGCCATCAGGCGTTGGGCGGCGAGGCCGGGCAGTTGCGTCAGGCCGTGCAAGTCCTCGAACGTGTCGGTGAAGCCGAGGAACTTTCCATTCTCCAAAAACGCGCGCATCCCCAGTTCCTGGCGGGCGTTATAGCGTAGCGAGTCGTGGCGCGCGCCGCCTTTGCGCAGGCTGTCCACCACGCTGTACAGCTCTTCGTATTCGGCGCAGAGCTTCGCGATGGCGCTCTCGCTCACCTCATTCATCGCCTGCGCGAGATCGCCGATGCCGTGCGTGTTGACGCCAAAGCCGAACTTCGCCTCTGCGGAAACCTTGTCGCCTTCCGTCACCGCGACGTAGCGCATGTTGTCGCCGAAACGGACGAACTTTCCGCCCTGCCAATCGGCCCAGGCGCGCGCCACCCGCATCCAGACGGCTATGCGGTCCTGCACTTCCGAATCGCTCCAATGGCCGACGACCACCTTCCGCCCGAGCCGCAGCCGGGTGTGGATGTAACCGTGCTCGCGATCGCCGTGCGCGGCCTGGTTCAGGTTCATGAAATCCATGTCGATGTCCGCCCACGGCAGGTCGCGATTGAACTGCGTGGCGAGGTGCAGCACCGGCTGGCGCAGCACGGAGAGCCCGCCGATCCACATTTTCGACGGCGAAAACGTATGCATCCAAAAAATCACGCCGCCGCAATCCGGCGCCGCGTTGGCTTCCAGACAGGCCGCGCGGATTTCCTCGGGCCGGGTGAGGATCGGCTTGCAGACGATCTTCAGCGGCAACCGTTTTGTCGCGTTGAGTTCATCGACGATCTTCCGCGAATTGGCGGAGACCTGCTTGAGCGGGCCTTCGCCGTACAGATGTTGCGAGCCGGTATAGAACCAGATTTCAGGGGATGGGAGGTTTTTCATGGAAAAAATTTTAGCCGCGCTGTTTCAGGGCCATGAGGTCTTTCATCACCCGGGAGAGATCAGCCGTCCGCGTCACGCCGCCGAAAGCGTCGTGCACCGTGCGGTAGAGCTTGAAGAGCTGGTTGTAGACTTCGTGGTTCTCCGCGTTGGGCGTATAGGTCACCTCTTTGAGCTTGGTCATCCTCACGCGCGCTTCGTCGAAGGTGTCGTATCCGCCGCCGGCCTTGCCGTTGAGCACCGCCGCGCTGATGGCCGAGCCGAGCGCGCACGTCTGGCTGGAACCGGCCACCTGCATCGTGCGCCCGGTCACATCCGCGTAAATTTGCATGAGCAGCGCGTTCTTCTCCGCGATGCCGCCGCAGCAGACAACCCGCTCCATCGGCACGCCATACTCCTCAAGCCGCTCGATGATGACCCGCGCGCCGAAAGCCGTCGCCTCGATCAACGCCCGGTAGATTTCCGCCCGCGTGGTGTAAAGAGTCTGGCCGAGCAAAAGCCCGGTGAGCTGGGGATCGACCAGGATCGTGCGATTCCCGTTATTCCAGTCGAGGGCGAGCAACCCGCTCTGCCCCGGCTTCAAAGCGGCGGCCTCCTGCGTCAACTGCCCGTGCAGCGCCGCGTCGCCCTTGCACACGCCTTCGACGAACCACTTGAAAATATCGCCGACCGCCGACTGCCCCGCCTCGATCCCGTGAAAACCCGGCAGGATGGCGCCTTCGACGATGCCGCAAATGCCGGGAATATCCGCGGGCTTCTTCGCGGAGGAAACCACCGCGCAATCGCAAGTGGAAGTGCCGATCGCCTTCACGAGAACGCCCTCCTGGATGCCGCACCCGATCGCCCCGTAATGCACGTCGAACTCGCCGATGGCGACGGGAATGCCTTCGCGCAGGCCGAGCTTCGCGGCCCAACTCGGGCAAAGCTTGCCCGCCGCCTCGCCGGCATCGTGCGCCTTTGCGTAAAGCCGGTCGCGCAACGGCGCCAGCTTCGGGTCAAGAAGCGCCAGGAACTCCTTGTCCGGCAAACCGCCCCATTCGTCCGAATAAAGCGCCTTGTGTCCCGCCGCGCAGACGCCCCGCTTTATCTCCAGCGGATCGGCCACCCCCGCGAGCACCGAAGGAATGAAATCCGAAATCTCGACCCAGCTATAGGCCGCGTCGAAAACCTCCGGCTCCGTCTTCAGACAATGCCATATCTTCGACCAAAACCACTCCGAGGAATAAGTCTGGCCGCACTTCGCTATATAGTGCGGCCGGTGTTCCGCCGCCAGCCGGGTTATCGCCCGCGCCTCCTCGAAACTGGTGTGGTCCTTCCAAAGCCAACATTGGGCCGCGAGACGCCCCTTCCACTTCGGGTCAAAAGCGAGCGGCTGGTTATGGCGATCCACCGGCAGCGGGCTGGAACCGGTGGTATCCACGCCGATCCCGATGATCTCCTCCGGCGAAAACCCCGGCTGTTTGCGGGCCTGGGCCAGCGCCGCGAGCACGCTCTTCTCCAGCCCCTCCAAATGGTCCGCCGGGCTCTGCCGCGCCAGGTTATGGTCATTCGCATCGAGCAGGATGCCATGGGCGCCGCTGGGGTAATCGAAGACGCCCGTGCCAAGTTCTTGACCATTGGAACAGCGGACGATGAGGGCGCGGACGCTGTTCGTTCCGTAATCGATACCGAGGACGCAAGACATAAAAGGGGGGAGGAAGGGCGATTGTAAATGCCGCCGTTAAAAAAGTCATCCAAAAAGATGGCGGTACGTGGCCGCGGGCACGACGGGGTTTTGCAAAGGAGGCAAAAACCGATGAAGAGAAAGAGACAGAGCAAGGAAGAAATCGCGCATGCCCTGCGGCGCGTGGAATGGGGCGAGAAGGCGGTGGAAGTGTGCCGGGCGATGGGGGTGAGTGAGGCGAACTTCGTTGCGCGCAAGGCCCCCATGCCGGGTTGTGCAGCAAAACGCGGCACAAAATGACAGCCGTAACGCCTTGAGGATGAGCCACTTGCCTCATCCTCAATGGTCTAAGAGGATAAACACGGTGAGGGAGGGATTCGAACCCTCGGTACCCTTTTGGAGTACGGCGCTTTAGCAAAGCGCTGCTTTCGACCACTCAGCCACCTCACCAACTATCTCGATATAAGCGACTTACGACGTTTCCAAAACCACCAAATTTTGAACTTGTAAGCCGGTTTAGTAAGCCTACACTTTGGACATGGCCACCAGCCAGCCCGAAGCGCTTAAAAGAATTGGCGAGAATCTCTACGTCAACAGTCACGGGATTTACTTTGCGTGGTTTTCCCTGCACGGCAAGCAGATAAAGCGCTCCCTCAAGACCAACGACAAGACCCTCGCGCGGCGGCGTCTTTCTGAACTGCGAGAAAAAGCCGGTCGGCTGCACGGCGGCGAGCAGCGGAATATCCGGTTCGAGGAACTAAAAAAGCTGTGGCTCGAATCCGTTCAGGGCGACGTTAAGACGTCCACGCATCAGCGTCGAATCGTCTGCTTGAATCAGATCACGCCCTTTTTCAAAGGGCAAGCGGTTCGGTCGATTACCCTTCAGGAGATCGAGAAGTGGAAAGTGGCTCGCGGTGCTGCCATTGCCGCACGGACATTCAACAAAGAATTGGAGACGTTGAATCAGCTCTTCCGGTACGCGCGGGACGTAAAGGGAATTCTTCTCGACAATCCTGCGGAAAAGATTCGGAGCCGGAAGGCCGCGACGGCAACGATTCAGATTCCAAGCAAGGAACAGTTTTGCCGGTTGATTGCCGAGCTGCGGAGCGAACCGCAGGCCGTCAGGAGCGGAGCGGCGGATTTCGCGGAGTTCCTCGCGTATTCGGGCCTTCGCCTCGGGGAGGCGACGCAGGTTCGCTGGCAAGACATTAACGCCGAATTAAACACGCTTCTCGTCACGGGCGGTGAAACCGGCACAAAAAATCACGAGGCAAGAACGATTCCCCTGTTTCCTCCATTGCGGAAGATTCTCGAACGGATGGGGAACGCAGTCGGGCAAGGGGTATCCAAGGACGCCCGGATATTTGTTTTTCAAAACATTCGCCAGGCTCTTGGTGCCGCGTGCCGGCGCTCGGGGCTTCCCCGGTTCGGACACCATGCGCTCCGCCATTTCTTTTGCTCGAATGCCATCGAGGCGGGGGTTGACTTCAAGGCAATTGCAGGATGGCTCGGCCACAAAGATGGCGGCGTCCTCGTCGCAAAGACTTACGGCCACCTTCGAAACGAGCATTCCGCGGCGATGGCTCAACGAATGACCTTTGACGTCGGTGCCGAAGAGATGCCGGGCAATGTCTTGAAGTTAGCGTAGTAGGGCAGCCGTGGAGAGGGAGGTCATTCTGAAGGCTTTCGCGGATCGGTGGTATTTTCCGATTCTTCAGGAGCTATCCGAAATCGAGGAAGAATTCAGCAAGGTGCTGGAACTCGGTGAGTTCGAAGGCGTCGAAATGCCCGAATACGCGAAGGAGAGCCTTCTTTACGCTCTTGGCGGGGGTTTGGACGCAAGCGTTGGTCTGACTGGTCTCGACGACCCAGGCGCAAAGAATGTCGGGGCTACTCTCGGCGCGAAATGGGTTTGGTGCAAAGGCGGCTCGCTTTTACATCGAGGTTGGGAAGCGGCTTCAGCCAGACAGAGACGCGAATTCGTGGAGGCTTTTGAAAAACTTCTAAACTCTCAGTTCGGGAAAATCGAACCTGACGAGGGCGATTTCTCTTTCAATGACTGCTTGGGATGGTGGGAGAAATGCGACCGTGTTTATTTCCCAAGGCTGGGTCGCCTTCGCGAGTCCGCCCTGGATCTGGCGAGAAATCAGGGTTTATTCGAAGACCTCCAATTTCTAACGGGACTCACCGAGGGCTTACGATTGCCCCAGAAGTTTCACAGGTTTATCAGCAAAAGGGGGCGAGTTAAAACCGAGCGGCGGCGGCAGATTGCCGGGTATGCGTTTGCGATGTGGCCTGTCATAGAGGCTTCTCGCCATGAAATAAAGTGGGCGGACCTCATGGAGGGTTACAACGCGGTCTCATCTGAGCGCTTACAGGTCGATAATCTCGAAAGCTTTCGCCGTTTCCTTCAGCTTCGCGGATTGCGGATTGGCAAGCCAGGGCGACCGGCGAAGAAACCGGAAAAATGATTCAGCCGATTACCTTATTTCCTGTTCGCGTCGGTGAGAACGTCGGCGCATGCAAGCAAATGAGGTTCGTGAGAGTGCTGAGCCGCGCCTTGCCTTCACGCGAGAAGAAGCGGCACGGGTTCTTGGGCTGTGCCCGGCAACGATTGACAGACTGACCAAACGCGGCCTTCTACGGCCATCCAGGGCAACGCGAAGGCCGCTGTATTCGTCGGAAGAGCTTCAACGCTTCCTGCGTGAGACAACGGCGGACATGGATGACGGCGACCGGACTTGCGGCGCGCGAGCGCCGCTGGCCGGTCGCATTGGTTTATCTAAGAACCATATCTCACCGCCGGTATGAGTGGAGTTCTCTACGACAGCAAGGTCGAGGCGTGGAAGCACTCGGACGAGCCGAGGAAACTCGAACGAGAAGCCCGGTATCTTGAAGCGGAAACCCGGCCCATCCTCCGGGCGCAACGGGCGATCACTTTCTACCCCGAGGGTAGCCTTGTCCGAATCGAGGGAAGCTGCGACTACGAGCCGCACGAGCGCCCTCAAGGCAAGCGAGGGAAGATCGGCGGATTCTCCGCGCGGTCTCGCCTCCGTCTCATGACCCTGTGCGCCATGCTCAAGCGGACGGCGTTGCCGCTCTTCGTTACCCTGACATGGCCGGGCGTGTGGAATCCCGACCCGAAGACCTGGAAGCGCTGTCTGGACTCGTTCCTGAAACGGATGAAGCGGGCGCACCCCGAAGCGTCTGCAATCTGGAAGCTGGAACCGCAACAACACGGCGCGCCCCATTACCACCTCCTTCTTTTTGGCATCGAGTTCATCCCGCATCAGGTAATCGCGCGGTGGTGGTATGAGGTCGTGGGGAGCGGAGACAAGCGCCACCTGGGAGCGGGCATCAGCATCGAGGCCGTCAAATCGCGGGATCGGGTGATGGCTTACGCCTCCAAGCTCTACATGGGCAAGGAGATCGACGGATTCGAAGGCGTGGGACGTTTCTGGGGAGTTTTCAGCCGCGGGAAGCTGCCGGTCTCTCTTTCCATGCGGAAAGATGTGGCGGCGGTCGTTCTGGTCAAGTTTACCCGCATCGCGCGCCGTTTCATACGAGCGAAAACCAAAGCGAGCTTTCTCTGGAAGAGAGCGCTCGGAATACCGGCCAAGTGGCGTCCGTTCCGATGCACCCACCCGGCACGAATCTTCACCGACGACCCGGCCCAATGGGGCCGAGTCCTAGATTGGGCCGACAACAAATATTACGGCGACCTGGCGTTGGTAGGTCAGCCGTTTTGAACAGAGGAGATCGCATGAAATATGAATGGGTGACGGAAGAACAGAAGCTCAAGCTGCTGCAAGAGCAAGATATCATGGGAGTCGAGTGGACAAACCTTGAACAGAAGGCGTGGTGCCTGCATTGCAATCGGCAATTCGCTGGCAAAGACGCCCGCGTCTATCGCCACAGAGGGGATTTTCTGCTGGAGTGCGGCACCCCAAATTGCGACGGGAGCCCGCTGGATTGGGCGGCGGAGCCATGGTGGAGGCCAAGCGCAGCGCGGCAGCAAGTTCCTCCCGAGCTTGGGGATTTACAAGGGCGCGGCGGCGAGCGCTCTTGTTCCAAATAGAGCGGCGAAGGAGCGATGCACGAGCCGAGAGGCGGAAAGGCGGGCGGCGGTTCGCGCATCGAGACTGAGCGGCGTTCCGGTGGGGCCGGGGCCGCTGCGGTCGTGCGGGCAAGTGGGGGACGACGGCGGCGGCGCGGTGCGGAAAGGCAAAACGGTGCTACGCTTGGCGATACCTGGACGGCGATCAATGGAGGTACACGACCGTCTTGAAAACCCGCCAGTTGATTCAGCCGAAACCGTCGTTAAGGTGGCGATTGCGGCAAAGGCCAGATTATGACCATTTTCGAGATGATTCCGCTTGTATTTGCAATTGCTGTGAGCACATGGATATATGAGCGGTTCGGAACAATTTGGGCTTTCATCGCATTCCCAATTGTCTTCGTTGGATTCTGGTTTTTTTTGAATAGGCTTGGCCGTTTCTGTTTCAAGCGCCGGACGAAAAGGAAGAAATCAAATTAGGACACCACCCTACGTTCTTCGCGCTGGACATCGCCACAGCGGACGGGGAGACTTACAGGCGTATATGTCCAAAGCCGTCCCCATTAGCGACGCCGATCTGAAGATTTACGACCGCGTCCTTCGGCGGTGGTATGCCTATGCGCCCGTCCTCTACTTCTTTTTCGGCATCTCGATGCTCGGTGCCGTCACCGCTGTCGCCGGTATTTGCCGGCAGGGGGCGGGTGGGCTTCGGCAGATTCCCGAGCCGACACTCATGATGTTTCTTGGCGCGGTGGATTTCGCCTTGTTCTTTCCGCTCTTCCTAGCGTCGATGGTAACCCGTTACTTCATGCGGCGCCTGGATTTGCTCGAAGCCAGGTTCGGGAGCGGCAGGAATGCCCCCTCCTGAATTGGTCACATTGGCAATCATCGCGCTCAGCTTCGCGGCCATTCTTGTTTTGCCGCTGTTTTACGCGGTTCATCGTGGGTTGGATTACTGCTGCTTGAGACGCGCACAAAGTCTTTGCAGGCGGAAAGGGTTCGATGTGCGAAGATCGCGGTGGCGACCGCAATTCGACAATTCGGGCGTCAAGACAGAGTTCACACTAGTCGAGTTAGATTGCTTTGATGCTCAGAGGGAGCGAAGACTTGTTCGGCTGGTAGTTTGGCCATTTGGTGTTCGCAAGCTCGTCACCGATGAGAAGTATCCGGAATCTCATGACGTCCAGTGGCCTCAGTCGAAAGATGGCACCTAGGGATTCGTTATGGTGAAGCGGTGAAGCCTCGCTGCCAGAAAAAGGTAAGTCAAAAACGTAAGTCCACCTCAAAATTTGGGATGATTCGGGAGGACTCAGGATGAAATTCGATTCGGCGCAAGTGCCTCTCCAAGAGGGCTTTGAGGACTGGAGCGGACGCAGGATGATCCCCGCAAAAACCGCGTTTCGGATTTAGCAAAGCGCTGCTTTCGACCACTCAGCCACCTCACCAACTTTCTCGTTATGAGCGACTTATGACCATCTGGGCGCCGCCGCTTCTAAACGCTCATAAGAATTGACGAAATCTCTACGTCCAATGGTCACGGGATTACTTTGCGTGGTTTTCTCTCCGCGGCAAGCAGATAAAGCGCTCTCTCAAGACCGATGACAAGACGCTGGCTCGGCGGGGTCTGGGGACCGCGCGGGAAGGCGGGGCGGGCGGCACGGCGGGGAGCAGCGAAACTTCCGGTTCGAGGAATTGAAAAAGTTCTGGCTGGAATCCGTCCAGGGCGAGGTCAAAGCCTCCACCCACAAACGGCGGATCGTTTGTTTGAATCAGATCACGCCCCTTTTTAAGGGTCGGGCGGTGCGGGCGACGACGTTAACGGCGACGACAGCGACGACACGCGTATTGACCACCGCGCGGGTTCCAATTAAGCTCTGGGCGTATGCAATCCGTTGGATTCACTTTCTGGGAGGATGGCGGTATGTGGCTCGGCTATTTGGACGACTACCCGGAGTATGCGACACAAGGGACGAGCCTTGACGATCTCAGGGAGCATCTTCTTGATCTCCATCGTGACCTCTCCTCGGGCGCAATTCCTGCGGTCCGCCGACACGCTGAACTGGAAGTTGCGTGAAGCGCCGGTGACTTGCTTCGTAAGGTCGAGGAGCAAGGCGCGGTATTGATTCGGCACGGCGGCAGGCACGACTGGTATCAGAACGCCGAAACCAAGCTATGTCAGCCCGTTCCTCGTCACGCCGAAATTAACGAGCACCTGGCCCGAAGCATTATTCGCAAGCTCGGTAACACGCCGTGAAAGCGGGCCTTTAACGGCGTCTGTGGGATGAGCGAGGCTGACCGGCCATGGCTTCGGGAAATCCTCGGCAAGATCGAGGCGACCGAAGGGGAGTCGCCCGAGCCGTTCTGGTTTCAGGGCGAGTGGCCGCCTTGGGTCCAAAGCCTGTCGAAGAGTCTCCTGCGAGTTCTCTTTCCCACGATCCAGATCAATCCTGCCTGGGAAACCGAGCCTGGAGCAGTCGCCGCAATTCTCGCGCAGTGGTACTCCCCCGAAAAAATGGACAGCTAAGGCGCAGCCGGATTTGTTAGTTTAGCGATGGGTTGAGGTTTTGGAAGAAGCGATTAAGGAAGGTTAGCGGCTGTATTTTGCCCAGGGAGGTGTGAAGTCTGCGACGGTTGTAGAAGCATTCCATGTAATCGAAGACGGCGAGCGAGGCCGCGTGTTGAGTTTCAAATTGGCCGCTTACTGGCAAGGCCTCGTTCTTGAAAGAGGCAAAGAAGCTCTCGGCCAAGCGGGGAAAGATTGGCGGGTTCTCTGAACGGTCCCGCCTCCGTCTTATGACGCTATGCGCCACGCTCAAGTGGACGGCCTTGCCGCTCTTCGTCACCCTAATCTGGCCGGGCATGCGGGACCCTGACCCGAAGACATGGAAACGCTGCCTAGTCTTAGTCTAGATTCCTTCCTCAAACGAATGAAACGGGCGCACCCCGAGGCGGCGGCAATCTGGAAGCTGGAACCACAGCAGCGCGGGGCGCCGCATTATCACCTGCTCCTCTTCGGCATTGAGTTCATTCCGCATCAGGTCATCGCGCGTTGGTGGTATGAGGTCGTCGGGAGCGGCGATAAGCGCCACCACTTGGTGGCGGGCATCAGCATCGAGGCCGTCAAGTCGCGGGCGGGTGATGTGTTACGCCTCCAAGCTCTACATGGGCAAGGAGATCGCAGCGCGGCAGCAAGTTCCTCCCGAGTCTGGGGATTTACAAGGGCGCGGCGGCGACCGCTCTTGTTCCAAATCAAACCCGCCGGACGATTTCCGTCAATGCGGTAACCTACCTTCGGAATCCCTACTCGATTTTGAGTGCTTGACGGTTTGAAGGTGCGCAGTATTTATCCGTTGAACAGGAGCACCATATTCGAGGGTTTTCCAAGCGATCTAATGTGTCTGCGTTTGCCATGAAGAACGACGCTGAAAACGCATTGAGAGTGTTGGTCGGTCTTTCGCTTAGTCACGTTTCTCGCGGTGCGAACATGCTTATGTTTGGTTTTGGCGTGCCTCGCACGATTCCGGCTCGTGGCGGTGGAACGCGAGAGGTCAGCGATTTCGCTTTGCACGTCCAGTGTGCGTGGCGGTTCCGCGACTCCTCTCATATTCTCATCGGCTGTAGCGACCTTTACTATCCAGCCGACCTACTGTGGACAGACCCGAATGGCGCTAAGATAAGGGCGATTTAGCTGGTCCAGTCGAGGGGAAAAGGGGACAGTGGAAGGATGTCAACCAAGACCCCGTTTTTCCAAGCGTTCGGCCCATTACTTTTCGGG
>Ga0070731_10000101_pt1 | contig 160780 bp, 167 predicted proteins | sample Coa_R1_2_FD_66448 | JGI IMG/M metagenome (GOLD analysis project Ga0070731, IMG submission 66448) | Surface soil microbial communities from Centralia Pennsylvania, which are recovering from an underground coalmine fire - Coalmine... | ecosystem: Environmental > Terrestrial > Soil >... | reverse complement strand
GGGCCGCTTCAGGCGGAGGCCCGGGATGCGACTCGAAGAACGACCAGATCGCGGCGGTGGCGTCGAGCTCCCGATTCACGCGACCGAAGATCGGCGCGATCCAGGCGCGCGCGCCGGGCCAGGTGTGGCCGCCATCCCCGATCCGGATGAACTCGACGTCCGACCTCGGCGTGGCGCCGGACCAGCGCCGAATCGTCGTCGCGGCGCCGATGTGCTGCACGCTCGGAGCGGGAACCGCGCCGTTCACCCGGACCCAGTGCTCGGCCCAGGCGTCGACGCCGACCATGGGCTCGGCCCGGCGGCGGACGAAGAAGCGCGCCATCGGACCCGCTGCCCGGCCGCCGCCGTAGGGGGCGAATCGGTCCACCGCCCCGTGGATCTGGAGGAGCGGGACCGGGCGGCCCGGCTGGCAGCCGGCCACGACCGATTCGGCCGCGGTCCCGGCCACCTGGGCCACCGCACAGGCTCCTGCGGGGCGCTCGCAGACGTAGCGGCCGGCCATCGACGCCCCGTTGGACATCCCCGCGAGATAGACCCGCCGGGGATCGATCGGCAGGCGCGCCGCCGCATCGACGATCACCGCGTCGATGAACCCGATGTCGTCGACCTCGGCGACCTCGGTCCCGGTCCAGCGGCCGTCGTTCCAGATCTCCCCGACCGCGGCCGGGAGCGCGACGGCCCAGCCCCGCTCGGTCGCGAAGCCGGCGAGGCCGGTCCACAGGTCGAACCGGATCGCGTCGATGCCGCGGCCGTGGAGCTGGACGATCAACGGCATCTGACCCGGCAGCGGGCGTGGCGGGCAGGCGAGGGCCGATTCCCGCTGCCGGCCGTCGTGCGAGATCGGGACCCGAGTGAGCTGGTCCGTCGGAGCTCGGCCCTCAGATGCCGTGCTTCGTTCGCGGCTTCGGCGGCAGGCGGCGGCCGTCCCGCAGCAGGAAGTGGGCGAACCAGTCCCGGACCTGGACCAGGTTCTCGACCCGCCGGAAGGGCGTGCCGGAGCGCGTCAGCTCGTGGGTCTCGTCGGGGACGCGCATCAGCCGGACCGGCCGGTGAAGGCGGCGCAGCCGGGCGAACAGGATCTCCGCCTGGGCAACGGTCGTCCGGATGTCCTTCTCGCTGTGCTGGATCAGCAGCGGGGTGCGGATCGCGTCCGCGTAGGTGATCGGCGAGAGGGCCCGGTGGCGCTCGGGATCCTCCCACGGGTACTTGCCGACCTCGAACGACGGCCATTCGGTGCCGGACAGGTCGCCGACCTGGAACATCATCGCCAGGTCCGAGACGGATCGAGCGGCGAACGCGGCCCTGAACCGGTCCGTGTGGCCGACGATCCAGTTCGTCAGGTAGCCGCCATACGAGCCGCCGGTGACCCCGAGCCGGTCCGGGTCGACGTCGCCCGACGCGACCCAGGCATCGATCGAGGCCATGACGTCGCGCATCGGGCCCTCGCCCCAGTCGTCGATGTTCGCCTCGTTGAAGTCGCGGCCGTAGCCGTCCGAACCTCGCGGATTCGAGTAGAGGACGGACATCCCCGCCCCGGCGAGGACCTGGAACTCGAGGAACGGGCTCCAGCCATACAACGAGTGGGGCCCGCCGTGGATCTCGACCACGGTCGGCTTCGGGCCCGTTCCATCGCCGCCGGGCACGAGCCACGACTGGGTCCGCCAGCCGTCGACCTCCACCCAGCGTGACGCCGGCTCCCGGAAGATGATCTCCCCCTCAATATCCTCGTTCAGGTTCGCGACGGGTCGGAACGTCACCCGTTGTCCCGACTCGGCCAGCTCGCCGACCTCGACCCGCGGCAGCTGCGTCGCCGTCGAACGGATCGCCGCGAGGCGCAGGCCCCGCTCGGCGGCCACGGCATCGATCGACGAGAGGTAGTGGTGGTCGTCGGTCAGGGGCTCGGCATGACCGCCGTCGACCGGCACCCGCCAGAGCTGGATGCCACCCTCGTGGGGGGCCAGGAACAGGATCGACCGGCCATCGGGCGTGACGTGGAAGCGCGGGGACTCGCCAACCGTCAGGTCGCTGTTCATCGAGCCGGCCACCATGACGTCGTCGGGGCCGGTCAGGTCGCGGCCCTGCGTTCGGACGGCGGAGCCGTCGGCGGCGAAGAGCCGCAGGTCGTTCCGGTACTCGGCATGCGGGCGCGGGCCGCCGAGCAGCGCGATCCGTCGCCCGTCGGGCAGCCAGGTCGGGATGTCGTAGATCGAGTCGACGCGATCGGCGATCGGCGTGGTCGCGCCGGTGGCGACGTCGATCACGAGGATCCGGCGGATGAAGTGGACGTCGGGATTCCGAACGGCGAGGGTCGAGAACGCGATGCGGCTGCCATCCGGCGACCAGGCCAGGTCGGACGCGCCGCTCGGCAGGTTGGTCAGGCGCCGGGCGGCTCCGGTCTCGACCTCCACGAGCCAGATCTGCGGCCGGCGGGTGTCGATGAAGCCGGCGCCGTTCAGCTGGTAGCCGAGGCGGTCGAAGAACCGGTAGTCGCTCGCGGGGGGCGTGCCGGGCTTGGCATCGGGCAGGCGGCGCCGGGCCCGGGCGTCGGCCGCGCGGTCGGCGGACCGTGAGGACGACAGCACCGCCAGCCACCGGCCGTCGGGCGACCACTCGAAGGAATCCGCGCCCCGAGGCAGGTCCGTCAGGCGGCGCGCCTCGCCGGGGCCGCCGGCCGGCAGGAGGTGAACCTGCACCGCGTCCTCGCGGTCCTTGGGCGCCGTCGGCTCCTCCTCGACGGCGGTGCGGCGATCGGAGAGGAACGCGATCGTGCGGCCATCCGGCGACCAGCGGGCATGGCCGTCGCGGCGCGCGCCGATCGTCAGCTGGCGGGCCGGGACGGACCCGTCGGTTGGCGCGAGCCAGATCGCGGTCCGGTACTTGTCGAAGGCGGCGCCGACCCGCTGGACGGAGAACGTGACCCACGCTCCGTCGGGCGAGAGGCGCGGATCGGTCGGGATCGCGATCCGGTAGAGGTCGTCGGGACGCGGCGGTCGGCGGGCGTCGGATGCCACGGGGCTCCCCTGCGAAGGTGTGATGGACCCGCCATCGGGCGGTCGGCCGTGCGACTCGGCGGAGTCTACCGACTACCATCGCCGGGCGATGTCGGACCAGCTCTCGCTGGCGCTCGAGCCGGCCCTGCCGAACGCGCCGGCGAGCCTCCGGCCGATGCTCGCCCGACCCATCGCCGAGCCGTTTGACTCGCCGGATCACCTCTTCGAGCCCGTCTGGGGCGGCCTCCGCGCCCTGGCGCGGGTGGGACCCGCGGACGAGCCCGGGGCCGGTGATGTCACGTTCATCCTCGAGTCCGGCGAGGCTCTTGGGATCGTCCCGGCCGATCTCGCCGGGCTCGCCGTGCGGATCGCGGCACGGTCGGCCGTGCTCGACGGCGAGATCGTGGTCGTCGACGAGTCGGGCCGGCTCGACCGACCCGAGCTGGACCGGCGCCTCGGCGGCGAGCCCGGCCGGCCGCTCGCCTACCTCGCCTTCGACCTCCTGGACATCGACGGCCGGTCCCTCCTCTCGATGCCGCTCGAGCGGCGGCGCGAGCAGCTCCGGCGCGTCCTGCGCCCCGGCGACGAGGTCGTGGCCGTCCCGGCGATCGCCACCGAGGGCCGGGCGCTCTTCGACGCCGTCGCCGGCCAGGGACTGGCGGGGATCCGAGCGCGGCAGCGATCGGGGCCCTACCTGCCGGGCGTGAAGAGCCGGCTGTGGCGCTCGATCGAGGTCGGCGGCTCGAAGCGACGGGCCCACGAGGCCACCGACGCGCTCGCGGTCGGGGGTGGTGCCACGGCGACGGGCGGCGGCGGTGGCCGGACCGCGCCGGTCATGGCCCTGATCCGGCGCCTGCCGCTCGAGCTCGAGGGCGTCGACCCCCGGCCCGGGTCGTCGCCGGGTCCCGGCCGCGACCCCTAGCCCTGCGGCCGCAGCACCGCCGCGGCGATCGTCCGGAGGCCCGGCCGCTGGCCGTAGAGCAGGACCCCGGCGGCGTAGACGCGCACGGCGAGCACCGCCACGATCACGATCGCGACGACGAGCAGCGAGAACGCGACGACCACCTCGATCGGATCGACGCGGCCGACCGTCAGCCGGGTGAGCATCACGAACGGGCTCCAGAACGGCACGTACGACGAGAACCGCATGAACGGCGTCAGCCCACCGGACAGGGCGAGGACGGCCTCGAGATACCCGGCGATCGCGACGAGGCTCAGCGGCAGCGCCAGGACCTGGAGGTCCTCGGGCCGGCTCACGAGCGAGCCCGCGGCGGCATAGATCAGCGAGTACAGGATGAAGCCGAGGATCCAGAACCCGCCGTAGGCGGCGAGCAGGCCCGGGCTCAGGACCGTCAGGGAGATGCCGGAGAGCGACCCCGGCCCGAGCACGACCCCCGCAATCCGATCCTCGAGGAAGAGCGTGACCAGGGCGGGGATGAGGACGGCGAGGTACTGGACGAGCCCGGCAAGGCCGATCCCCACGACCTTGCCGGTCACGAGCTGGGCCGGCGAGGCGGCGCTGATCAGCAGCTCCATGACCCGGCTCGACTTCTCGGCGACGACGCCGGCCGCGACCCACATCCCGTAGATCACGAGCGTGATGAAGATGAGGACCACGAACACGACCCCGACGACGCGCCGCGCGGCGTAATCCGCCGCCGGGAGCGGCTGGCCGCCGGTCGTCGGTCCGGCCGCGGCGATCACGTCGACGTTCGGCACGAAGAACGGCGTCGCCCCGGTGGCGTGATTCGAGGCGTTCCAGTCGAGGATCGCGACGGCCAGCGCCCCGACCCCGACGAGCTGTGCTCGATCGGCACCGATCGATTCGCCGGTGAAGAACTGGAAGTCGATCCGGCCGTTCGGCTCGCGGGCGGCGACGATCGCGCCGTCGTACTTGCCGCCGGCGACGTCCTCCTCGATCGTCGCCGCGTTGCCGGCCCGGACGAACGTGTACGGCTGGACCTTGTCGGCGCCCGGGTTCGTCGCGTTCAGGACGCTCGACATGATCGCGATCGCCCGCTGGGCGAGGACGTCGTCCGAGGTCACGACCGCGATCGTCGTGGTCGTGCCGCGGTCGGCGAACCGGATCAGGACCGGGGTGAGGGCGACGCTGATCGCGAGGCCGGCGAGGAACAGCGTCGAAGCGACGAAGAGACGGCTCCGGACGCGCTCCCGGAACTCGCGCCGGGCGACGAGCCAGGCATTCGGGAGCAGTGGGTCGGGTCGGCCCCGGCCGGTGTCGCGCCCCGGTCCAGCGTCGCGTCCCGGGATGCTCACGCGACCTGCTCCCCGACAAGCGGCTCGGCCTCGACCTCGGCGCGGTGCCCGACATGCTCGATGAAGACCTGCTCAAGCGATGGATCGGCGATCTCGAAATGCGTCACGTGGGCGCCCGCCGCGAGAGCGGCCGCGAGGATGGCCTCGGGCTCGACGCCCTCGTCGATCTCGATCTCGGCCCGTTCGATGCCCGGCCGGAGGATTCGCGCGCCCGGCACGGACCGCAGCCAGACCAGGCGGTGATCGCCCGCGACCGACAGCAGGACCATCCGCCGACCGGTCGAGCGCTTGACCTCGGCGAGGCTCCCCGACACGACCGTCCGACCGTGGTCGACGATCGCGACCGACTCGCACATCGCCTCGACGGTCTCCATCTGGTGGGTCGAGAGCACGATCGTCCGGCCCCGGTCGCGGAGCTCGAGGATCGCCTCGCGGAGCAGGACGATGTTCACCGGATCGAGGCCCGTGAAGGGCTCATCCAGCAGGAGGACCTCGGGATCGTGGAGGACGGCCGCGAGGAACTGGACCTTCTGCTGGTTGCCCTTCGACAGCTCCTCGGCCCGGCGCGTCGCGAACTCCGGGACGTGGAGCCGGGCGAGCCAGTCCCGGGTCCGTCGCTCGGCGATATCGCGGGGCACCCCCTGGAGCCCGGCGAAGAACACGAGCTGCTGGAGAACAGTCATCTTCGGGTAGAGGCCGCGCTCCTCGGGCAGGTAGCCCCAGGTGTGGCGCGGCAGGCGGCGGTGCTCGACGCCGCCCCACGTGATCCGCCCCGCGTCGGCGCGGAGCACGCCCAGGGCGATCCGCATCGTGGTCGTCTTGCCTGCCCCGTTCGAGCCCAGGAAGCCGAAGACGTGGCCGCGCGGCGACGAGATCGACAGCCCATCGAGGGCCGTGATCCGCCCGAATCGCTTTCGCAGGCCCTCGACGACGAGCGTCATCCCCGGAGCGGAGGATAGGGCGGGCCGGTACCGCGGGTCTGCCATCCGAACGTCCTGGCGGGCGCTCGGGGCCGATGCGTCACAATCGGGCCGTGAGCACGACGAGTTCGGACGCGTCGCCGGCGCCGGCTCCGCCGAGCCCCACGATCCCGGTCCGCATCCACCTCGACCGCGGGGCCGGGACCCTCGAGCTCGAGTGGCAGGACGGCCATGCGACGACCTACGGCGCGATCGGCCTGCGCTGGCTGTGCCCGTGCGCCTTCTGCCGCGGCGAGGCGGGCCTGCCCGGCTGGCTCGACACCCGACCGACGCTGACCGCGGACCAGACGCGGCTCGTCGACCTCCACCTGATCGGCTCCTATGCCGTCGCCCCAGAATGGGCCGACGGCCACCACACCGGCTACTACCCGTTCAGCCTGCTCCGCGACCGCTGCCCGTGCCCGGTCTGCTCGGCCCGCCGCGCCGCCGCCCCGAGGGAGGATCCATCGTGATCGTGAGCACCGCCCCATTCATCGCCGGCCACCGTGTCGTCGAGACGAAGGGCCAGACCTTCGGCCTAGTCGTCCGGAGCCGCGGCTTCTCGGGCAACCTCATCGCCGGGCTGCGCTCGCTCGGCGGCGGCGAGATCCACGAGTACACCGAGCTACTCGAGGACACCCGCCGGCAGGCCCTCGACCGGCTCGTCCAGAACGCGACGCTGATGGGCGCGAACGCCGTCATCTCGATGCGGTTCGACAGCAGCGAGATGGCCAGCTACATGACCGAGATCGTGGCCTACGGCACGGCCGTCGTCATCGTGCCGGACGCCGGCGCGGCCCAGCCCACGACCGAGTAGCCGCCGGACCGGGGTCGCCGCCATGGGAGTGCTCGTCCGCGGGCTCCTCGTCATCGCCGGGATCGTCGTGATGCTGGTCGGCATCGCCACGATCGCCGCGTCTGCGGATCTCCGGGTCACCGGCCTCGGCCTCGTCGCGGCCGGCGGAATCCTCGTCGTGATCGTGGCCGCCGAGCGCCAGCGCTACCGATCGGGCGAGGCCGAGCGGTCCAACCTGCCGGCGGGCCCCGGCGGCGGTGAGCGCCGCGGCGACATCCTCGAGGACCGCTTCCAAACGACGGCCGAGGTCTTCGTCGACCCGACCACCGGCCACCAGATGCGCGTGCTCGTCGACCCGAAGACGGGCGAGCGGCGGTACGTGGCGGAGGCGTGAGCGGCGACGTCGAGGTCGAGGTCAAGCTGGGGGTCACGGATCCGGACGCGATCCGCCAGCTGATCGAGCAGGCCGAGCCGGCGAGCCTCGCCGGGTTCGAGGCCGCCGGCCCGCTCCACGAAGACGCGATCCTCGACCGCTACTTCGACACCGCCGACGGCCGCCTCGAGGCGGCCGGCGCCCGGGCTCGCGTTCGAACGGGAGTCGGCGCGCCTCTCCTGGCGATCAAATGGCACGGCGTCGATACGGGTCGCGTGACCGCCCGCCGGGAGCTGGAGGGTCCAGCCGGCGCGGGCCTGGACCTCGCGGGCTGGCCGGATTCCGCGGCTCGGCGCGAGCTCGAGCGGCTGACCCGGGGCGAGCCGATCGTCGAGATCGCGCGCCTCCGGCAGCGCCGTCTCGCTCGGCTCATCCGGCGCGGCGCGACGAGCGTGGAGCTCAGCCTCGACGCCCTCGAAGCGCTCGCCGGCGAGGACCTCGCGGCGACGCGCAATGAGCTGGAGGCCGAGCTGAAGGCCGGCGGCGCCGGTCCGCTCCATGAGCTCGCGGCTGTCCTCGCCTCGCTCTCCGCCACCGGGCCGGCGACCGGCTCGAAGCTTGGCTTCGCGCTCGGCGCGCTGCGGGCCCCGGGATCAGGCCCAGCCGGACCCGCGCCTCGACGCGATCCGGGATGAGCCACGTTCAGGTGCCGGGCGTGGCCAACAGCGTCGCCGCGAGCGTGACGACCAGCCAGAGGAGCACCAGGAGCCCGATACGGACCAGGACCTGGACGACCGCGCCGATCTGCCTGGATCGAGCGCTCGCGCCTTCCTCGTCGACCATCTCGACCGCACCGTAGGCACCGTTCGTAAACGGAGGATTACACCGCCGGTGCTAGACTCCCCGGTCCCGTGCCACGGACGTGCCGGTACGGTGGACGAGCACGCCACGGAGGCTTCTCCACCTCGCATGAGCATCGAGGCCACGCCGGACCCGTCGGGCGCGGTCGTGCCCGATGCCCGGCAGAAGCGACGGGGTCGGCCGCGCCGCCTGCCCCAGCTGAGCCGCGAGCTCTCCTGGATCGAGTTCAACGCCCGCGTCCTCCACGAGGCCCGGGACGAGCGGAACCCGCTGCTCGAGCGGGTGAAGTTCCTGGCGATCTTCGCCTCCAACCTCGACGAGTTCTTCCAGGTCCGCATCTCGGGCCTCCGGCGGGCGGTCGCCTCGAACCGGGTCATGCCCCTCTTCGACGGGCCGCCGCCGGCCGAGCAGCTGGCCGAGGTTCGGCGCCGCGTCCTCGAGCTCGTGGACGAGCAGGCGACGCTGTTCCGGAAGCTCCGGCGGCAGCTCGCGAAGGAAGGCATCGAGATCGTCGACTACCGCCGCGTCGAGGAGCATCACGCCGAGCTCCGGGAGCGGTTCATCGCCGATATCTACCCCGTCCTGACGCCGCTCGCCGTCGATCCCGGCCACCCGTTCCCGTACATCTCGTCGCTCACGCTCTCGGTGGCCGTCGGGCTGCGCGACCCGGAGACCGGCGAGCGACGCTTCGCCCGGGTCAAGGTCCCGCCGGTGCTCCCGAGGCTCCTCGAGCTGCCTGCCCGCAGAGGACAGGAGGCGACCACCCACCGCTTCGTCCTGCTCGACCAGGTCATCGAGGCCAACCTCGACCTCCTCTTCAACGGCATGGAGATCCTCGAGCGCCATCTGTTCCGGGTCACCCGCGACGCCGACCTCACGCTCGACGACGACGATGCCGACGACCTCCTGGAGGCGATCGAGGAGGAGCTCCGGCGGCGCCGGTTCGGCGAGCCGGTCCGCCTCGAGATCGAGCGGTCGATGCCGGCCGAGACCCGGGCCCTGCTCGCGGAGGGGCTCGACGTCACGGAGGACGAGACCTACGAGATCCGGGGCATGCTCGACATGACCTCGCTGTGGCAGATCGCCGAGGTCGATCGGCCCGACCTGAAGTCGGCCCCCTGGAACCCGGTGATCCCGGCCCGTCTCACGCCGCCGGACGACGACGAGCCGGCCGACCTGTTCGCCGCGATGCGCGCGGCCGACATCCTCGTCCACCACCCGTACGAGAGCTTCACGGCGAGCGTCGAGCGCCTCGTCGAGCAGGCCGCCGACGATCCCGACGTGCTCGCGATCAAGCAGACGCTCTATCGCACCTCCCTCGATTCCCGGGTGGTCAACCACCTGATCCGGGCCGCCGAGCTCGGCAAGCAGGTCGTCGTCCTGGTCGAGATCAAGGCCCGCTTCGACGAGCAGGCGAACATCGAATGGGCCAAGCGCCTCGAGCGCGCCGGCGCCCACGTCGCCTACGGCATGCTCGGGCTGAAGACCCACTGCAAGACGCTGCTGGTCGTCCGGCGGGAGGGCTCGGCGCTTCGGCGCTACGTCCACATCGGGACCGGCAACTACAACCACAAGACCGCCCGCACCTACGTCGATCTCGGGCTCTTCACCTGCCGCCAGGACATCGGCGGCGATGTGACGGACCTGTTCAACCAGCTGACGGGGCTCTCGCGGCAACGCCTGTTCCGGCGCCTGATCGTCGCGCCCGCCGGGATGCGCGACGCGTTCATCGGGCTCGTGGACCGCGAGATCGAGCACGCCGCCCAGGGCCTGCCGGCGCGGATCGCCCTGAAGATGAACGCCCTGGTGGATCGCGCCTGCGTGGAGGCGCTCTACCGCGCGTCCTCGGCGGGCGTCGACGTCGACCTCATCATCCGGGGGGCCTGCACCCTCGTCCCGCAGGTCGAGGGCCTGTCCGAGCGGATCCGGGTCCGTTCGGTCGTCGGCGAGCTGCTCGAGCACTCCCGCATCTGGCGCTTCGAGAACGGCGGCAGCCCGGCCTGGTTCATCGGCTCGGCGGACCTGATGGACCGCAACCTCGATCGCCGGATCGAGGCGTTCGTCCCGATCGACGACCGCGATGCCCAGCGCCAGATCGACGAGATCCTCGACACGATGCTCGCCGACGACCGCCGGGCCTGGGCCCTGTCGAGCGACGGCCGCTGGCAGCGGGTCGAGCGGCTGACCGGAACGCCCGGGACGATCGATTCGCAGGTGCTGATGCGGACGGCTGCGCTCCTGCGAAGCCGCGACGCGACGCCCTCCCGGCCGCTCCAGACCGTCGCGTCGCTCGAGCCCTGGGTTTGACCCTCGCCGGCGAGGGCGAGCCCGCGACCGAGCCGACACCCGCGGAGGAGGCTGCCCTCCCGCTGCCGCCGGAGCTCGGGCCGGCGCCCGGCCCGATCCTCGCGACCGACCCGCTGGACGTCGCCGGGCGGAAGGCGATGTGGACCCATGTCGATCGACTGCTGCGTCACGAGGCCGCGATGCGGGACCCCGAGCGAGCCGACGAGCTTCGCCGATTCCGCGTGGCCACCCGTCGGCTCCGAGCGGCGATCCGCCTCTTCCGGCCGGCGTTCAAGGATTCCGAGGTCGACCCGATCGCCGACGCTCTCGGAACGGTGGCCGACGCGGTCGGGGCCGTCCGCGACATCGACGTCCACGTCGCGGCGCTCCTGGCCTGGGCGACCGAGCGCGGCCCCGACTCGGTGCTCCGGATCCAGCCGCTCGTCGACGCCTGGCAGGCCGAGCGGCGAGCCGGCATGGCCGTCCTCGAGGGGCGGCTGGCATCTCGCCGCCATGCGCGCCTGTTGACCCGTCTCGTCGACTTCGTGCGGCTGCCCGACCGGGGCGGTGACGACCAGGGATCCGGTCCCGTCGTCCGCGATCGGGCCGGATCGCAGGTCTGGCGCGCCTTCGAGCAGGTCCGCGAGTTCACGCCGATCGTCCGCTGGGCGGACCCACCCACGCTGCACCGTCTGCGGATCCAGGCGAAGCGACTGCGCTACTCCCTGGAGTTCCTCGGCGACGTCCTCGGTCCCGACCGACCGTGGCTCGTCGAGCGCCTCGTCGCGCTCCAGGACCACCTCGGAGCGCTCAACGACGCGGTGGTGACCTCGGCCGCGGTGCGGGCCTTCCTGGCCCACGCCCAGGCTCGCCTGTCCCCGGCCGAGCGGGCGGAGGTGGTCGCCTACCTCGAGGCCCGGGAGCGCGAGGCCCGGTCCCTGCGGCGGGCCGCGAGCCGACCCTGGCGCGCCGTGGCCGGGATCACGTTCGCGCGGCGCCTCGCGAGGACGGCGATCGTCCGCTAGCCGTCAGTGCTCCCAGCCCCGAGCGAGCTCCCCGAGCCGGGCGCGCCAGTCCGGACCGGCCTGCGCGGTTGCGAGGATGAGGCCCTCGCGGAGGCCGCCTCTTGCCACCCGGAGGTGGTCGAGGTCGTAGCGCTCGAGGGCAGCGTGCAGGATCGTCGCCCCGGCCGCCAGCACGGCCGCTCGCGACGGACGGATCGAATAGCGCTGGGCAATCTGGGCCGACGGCGAGCCCCCGACGAGGGCCAGCGCGTTCTCGATCCGGTGCCGGCCCAGCGCCCGGTTGGAGAGCGGCGGCCCGACCCGGAGGAGGCTCCGGGCGGTGCCGCCCACCGCGATCGCCTCGGCCGGCGCCGGCCCGGGCGCATCACCCATGGCGGCCCGGGCGATCGCCGCCATCGCCGCGAGCTCGAGCGGCGTCGGCGGGTCATGCTCGACGTGCATCCCGGTCAGCCGAGTGGCCCCGAGCGGCAGGCCGACAGCAACCGGATCGATCCCGGGTTGCGCGACCAGGACCTCCGTGCTGCCACCGCCGACGTCGACGACGGCCGTCGAGCGCACGATCGGCCGGCCTCCGGTCACGCCGACGAGGGCGATCCGCGCCTCCTCCTCGTGGCTAATCATGGCTGCCCGCAGGCCTGTCGCCGCCTCGATCTCCTGGATCGCCTCTGCGGCATCGGGCGCCCGCCGCAGCGGGTCGGTGCCGACCACCGTGACCGCGCTCGCGTCCTGTGACAGGGCCGCGATCTTGTAGGCCGCGAGCGTGGCGGTGAGGTCGCGCCGGGCCGGCCCGAGCAGCCCGGTGCGGTCGATCGTCCGGCCCAACCCGAGGAACGCCGACTCGTCGTGGACGACGTCGACGCGACGGCCACGGACACGGCCCACGAGGAGGTGGACGGAGTACGAGCCGATGTCGATCGCGGCCAGGATCGTGCGTCCTCGTCCTCGGGCCATCCGCCCGAGTCTGTCACGGCAGGCGGCCTTGACGGGTTGTTAACGAACCGGGCACGCGGGGTTGACCGGCCGTCACCAGCCTCCGGAGTGCGGATCGAGGAAGCCGCTCCGGCACCGCGCCCACAGATCGGTGCCACCAAGGAGGACCATCGAGTGACCACCCGAGTGACCACCCGACTGACCGCGCGACCCTTCACGCTCGCTGCGGCCGCCGTGCTGCTCGTCGCCGCGTGCGGCGGCAGTGGCGGCTCGACCGCTCCGACGGCCGCCGGCAGCGCGGCTGCCGGCAATGGCGCCCCGAATTGCGTCGCGGGCAGCATCACCGCCTCCGGCTCGACCGCGCTCCAGCCGCTCGTCGCGGCCGCTGCGACGAACTACACGAAGGCGTGCACCGCCTCCACGGTCAACGTCCAGGGCGGCGGCTCGGGCACGGGGCTGACCCAGGTGCTGCAGGGCGCCGTGGACATCGGCGACTCGGACGTGACGGCCATCTCGAAGCTGGCGACGCCTGACGCGAGCACCCTCGTCGATCACGTGGTCGCCCGCCAGGGCTGGATCATGGTCACGAACTCGAGCGTGACCGGTGTCACGAACCTGACGACCCAGCAGGCCACCGACATCTGGACGGGCAAGACCACGAACTGGAAGGACGTCGGCGGGCCCGACCAGCCGATCGTGCTCATCATCCGGCCGGCCTCGTCCGGCACCCGGACGACGTTTCGCAACATCGTGCTCGGCGGGGCCACCGAGGCCGCCGGCCAGGCGCTCACCGAGGACTCGAACGGCGCGGTCGCGACGGCCGTGCAAAACACGCCCGGCGCGACGAGCGTGCTCGGCTTCGCCTACTACGCGGCCAACAAGAACGGCCTCGTCGGGCTCCAGCTCGACGGGATCGATGCCACGGTCGCGAACATGACGAACGGGACCTACAAGCTGCAGGCCTTCGGCCACATGTACACGAAGGGCAGCCCGACCGGCCTGACCCAAGCCTTCCTCGACTACATGCTCGGCGCCGACGTCCAGACCAACCTCATCCCGAGCCTGTTCTACGCCCCGGCGAACTCCTAGCCACGCCTCCCTCACCGGCTGCCGGCCCCCTCCACGGGCCGGCAGCCACCTCCATCGACCGCGAGCGCTCACGGCGCTCGCCTTACCATCTCCGCCTCAGGACCCGTGGGACGCTGATGTGACGAACGCCTCGATCGCCGTTCCGGGAGCCATCGTCCGGCCGCTGACGAGGGGCGAGCGCCTCGACCTGCCGAAGCGGGTCACGCTGGCCTCCGCGGCCCTCGTGGTCGTCCTGGTGGCGGTCCTCCTGGCCTTCATCGTCTGGAACGGGGTCCAGCTCTTCGCCCACTCTGGCGTCCCCGTCCTCCAGGTCCTCAGCGCGACCTGGCAGCCCGACAACACGCTCCAGCAGCCGGTAATCTTCGGGCTGCTGCCGTTCATCCTCGGAACGCTCAGCGTGATGGCCCTGGCCGCTGTGATCGCCACCCCCCTCTCGGTCGGACTCGCGCTCTTCATGGCCGAGGTGGCGCCGCGCTGGGCCCGCTCGATCACCCAGCCGGCGCTGGAGGTGTTCGTCGGCATCCCCAGCGTCGTATACGGCTGGCTGGGCCTGACGGTCTTGGTGCCGTTCCTGCGGATCTCGCTCCACAGCGTCGGCTTCAGCATGCTCGCCGGGGCGCTCGTGCTGTCCCTGATGATCCTGCCGACGATCACGAGCGTCGCCCTCGACGCGTTCACGACGGTGCCGGGCGAGATGCGCAGCGCGTCGTTCGCGCTCGGGACCACCCGCTGGCAGACGATCCGCCACGTGCTCCTGCCGGCCGCGGTCAGTGGCGTGGCGACCGGCATCGTCCTCGGCATGATGCGGGCCGCCGGTGAGGCGCTCGCCGTGCAGATGGTCATCGGCAACCGGCCGCTGATCCCGACGGGGATCACCCAGCCGATGACGACCCTCACCAGCCAGATCACGCTGGACATGGGCAACACGGTGGCCGGGGAGCCGTGGAACGAGGCCCTCTGGACGATGGGCCTCATCCTCCTGCTCATCTCGTTCGCCTTCGTCGCGATCGTCCGGATCCTCGGCCGGCGCCGGCTGGTGGCCGAATGACCCGGGTCATCTGGGCCGACCGCGCCGCCACGGCCGTCCTGTGGGGCATCGCCTTCTTCGTGATCGGGATCCTCCTCGCGATCATCGGCCACTTCCTGCTGGCCTCGATCGGCACGCTCAGCCTGTCGTTCATCTTCGGCGACCCAAGCGACTCCACCATCGGCGGTGTCGGCCCCGTCCTCTTCAACTCGATCTACATCCTGACCCTGACGCTGCTGCTGACGGTCCCGCTCGGGATCCTCGGCGGGATCTACATGGCGGAATACGCCGGCGAGGGCCGCCTCACGACGATCATCCGGTTCAGCCAGGAGCTCATCAGCAGCGTCCCGTCGATCGTCGTCGGGATGTTCGGCCTCGCGCTATTCGTGACGCTGACCCACTGGAGCTTCACCGCGCTTGGCGGATCACTCGCCCTGCTCGTCTTCAACCTGCCGCTCCTGACCCGTCTCACCGAGCAGGCGATCCGGGCCGTGCCGGCCGACGAGCGTCGGGGCAGCATCGCCCTCGGCGTCTCGAAGTGGCGGACGATCCGACACGTCGTCGTGCCGATCGCGATCCCCGGGATCGTGACGGGGATCATCCTCACCGCCGGCCGGATCTTCGGCGAAGCCGCGGCCCTGATCTTCACGTCCGGCCTGTCGACCCCGAGCGGCTACAACTTCGCCAACCTGAACATCACCGATCCGCGCTCGCCATGGAGCCCGTTCCACTCGGCCACGACCCTGTCGGTCTTCATCTGGAAGAGCAACTCGGAGGGCCTCGGGCTGTTTGTCCACCAGGTCGCGGACGCCAGCTCGGCCGTGCTCGTCCTCATGGTCCTCGTCTTCAACCTCGGCGCGCGAGGCCTGGGCCGCTACCTGCAGCGCCGAGTCACGGGAACGTGAGCGATGGCATCATCGATGGCCCAGTCCCGGAGGTCGAGGTGACCGTAGTGAGCCAGCAGCCAGCCGGCACCGATGTGGCCGGCCGGGAGGAACCGGCGGTCACGCCACCGAGGCCCGAGCCCGTCACGCATCCCGAGCCGGCCGCCAAGATCGGCGCGGAGACGAAGCTCGAGATGGTCGACCTGACCGTGCACTACGGCGCGTTCCGTGCCGTCCGCGACGTGTCGCTCCAGATCCCGGCGAACTCCGTGACCGCGTTCATCGGCCCGTCCGGCTGCGGCAAGAGCACGATCCTTCGGTGCTTCGACCGGATGAACGACCTCATCCCGACCGCGCGCGTCGGGGGCAAGGTCATGCTCGACGGGGAGGACGTCTACGCCGCCGGCGTCCAGGCGGTCGAGGTTCGGCGGAAGGTCGGGCTCGTCTTCCAGCGCCCGAATCCCTTCCCGATGTCGATCTACGAGAACGTCGTCTACGGCCCCCGGCGACACGGCATGAAGGACCGCCGCCAGCTCGACGAGATCGCCGAGCGAAGCCTCCGGCGGGCGGCCCTCTGGGACGAGGTGAAGGACGACTTCCGGCAGAAGTCCGGCCTCACCCTCTCGGGCGGCCAGCAGCAGCGGCTGTGCATCGCCCGGACGATCGCGACCGACCCCGAGGTCATCCTGATGGACGAGCCGGCCTCGGCGCTCGATCCGATCGCGACGCTGCGCATCGAAGAGCTCATCGCCGAGCTCCGCGAGGCCTATACGATCGTCATCGTCACGCACAACATGCAGCAGGCATCGCGGGTGAGCGACCGGACGGCCTTCTTCACGATGGGCACCGATCGGGCCGGCTACCTCGTCGAGGTCGATGACACCGTCAGGATCTTCACGAATCCCCGGGAGCAGCTGACCGAGGATTACATCTCCGGGCGGTTCGGCTGATGGAGATCGAGATGAACGAGGGCGTCGCGGCCGCTCGCATCGACCAGATCAAGTCGCGTGCCGGGCTCGACAAGGACGAGCGGATCGTCAAGGACGGCATCCTGCGCATGGGCTCGCTCGTCGAGAGCCAGATCCGGGACGCCGTCCGCGCCGTTGCGGATCGGGACGTCGCCCTCGCCGACCAGGTGATCCTCGGCGACATCCGCATCAACGACGCGCAACGCGAGGTCGGCGACGCGGTCGTGATGACGATCGCGACCCAGTCCCCGGTCGCCCGCGACCTCCGCTTCCTGATGGCCCTCGACCACGTCGCGTCCGAGCTCGAGCGCATGGGGGACCATGCGTCGAGCGTGGCGAAGACCGCCCGGCGCCTGGCCGACGCCCCGGCGCTCCGCGAGGTGACAGAGCTGGCTCGGATGGGCAACCTCGCGGCCGACCAGGTGAACGGGATCATCTCGGCACTCATCGACATCGACGACCGGAAGGCCCGCGAGGTCGCCGCGCGCGACGACGACATCGACCACGCCTACCACGCCCTGTTCGCGAAGCTCCTCGATCTCATGCGGACCACGCCCGAGACCGCCGAGCGCGGCACCCGGCTGATCCTCGCGTCGCACTGGATCGAGCGAATCGGCGACCGGGTGACGAACATCGCCGAGAACGTCGTGTACCTCGCCACCGGCGAGATCGAGGACCTGAACCCGTGACGACCGACGCCGTACGACCTGACGTCGCCGAGCTCGCGGCGTCGACGAAGACCCGGGTGATCTTCGTCTCGACGGGCAATGCCGCCCGAGGCCAGATGGCCGAGGCCCTCCTTCGGCACGAAGCCGGCGACCGATTCGAGGTCGTGAGCGGCGGCACGTCGCCGCAACCGGTCAACCCCATGGCCGTCTCCGCCCTCGGCCGGATCGGCATCGACATCAGCGGCGCGGAGTCGAAGTCCGTGCTGCGCTACATCAACGTGCCGTTCGACTACGTGATCACGGTCTGCGATCGTGCCCGCCAGTTCTGCCCGACATTTCCGGGCGACGGCGAGGCCCTCCACTGGGGCATCGACGACCCGGCCGAGGCCGCGGGCGACGAGGCCGTCCGACAGGCCGCCTTCGACCGCGCCCTCCGGGAGCTCTCGGGACGCATCCGTGCCTACATCCCGCTCGCGACCGCCACGCACGGCTAACGCGGCGGAGGGCCCTGCGGCCGATCCGCCCTCGGCCGCGGCATCCGCGGCCGACCCGGAAGCCAGCGCATCCGAGGATGCGGCACACGGCGTGCCGCGGGTCGAGCTCTACCTGCTGCGCCACGCCGACGCGGGCGATCCGCTGGCCTGGAGGGGCGATGACGCGGACCGTCCGCTGTCGGCCAAGGGCCGCCGCCAAGCCCGCCGGATGGCCCGCTGGCTTGCGGATCTCGGCCGGAAGCCCGACGCGATCCTCACGTCGCCGAAGGCTCGCGCGCTCCAGACGGCCACGATCGTCGCAGCGTCACTGGCGATCAAGCCCCAGGTCGACGATCGGCTCGTGGGCCCGCTGGACCACGAGGTGCTCGCCGCGCTGCTCCGGGCGGCGGGTGCCGGGAGCCGACGCGTGATGCTCGTGGGCCACGATCCGGATTTCTCGGCGATCGCGACGTCGCTGTCGGGTGGGCCCGTGGCGCTTCGGAAGGGCGCCCTCGCCCGGATCGATCTCGTCGACGGCGCCGGCGTCGCCGCGGGATCGCTGCGCTGGCTCGTGCCCGCCGACGCCGTTCCGGAACGTTGACCACCCGGGTCCTCTTCGTCTGCACCCACAACAGCGCCCGATCGCAGATGGCGGAGGGCCTGCTGCGCGGCTGGGGCGCCGATCGCTACGAGGTCGCGAGCGCCGGGACCGAGGCCGGCGGGGTCAGGCCGCTGGCCATCCGGGCGATGGCCGAGCTCGGCATCGACATCTCGGGGCAAGGGAGCAAGACGCTCGCGACCTTCGATGGTCAGGCATTCGACCTCGGGATCACGCTGTGCGACGAGGCCCAGGAAGCCTGCCCGGTCGTCCCGAACGCGGCTCGGACCTGGCACTGGTCGTTCGAGGACCCGTCCGCGGCGACCGGGTCGGAGGCCGAACGCCTTGCGGTCTTCCGTCGCGTGCGCGATCAGATCGCGGCGCGCATCCGGAGCGAGCTGCTCGCCTAGTTGTTGGCGGCTGAAACGGCGGGACGGCGACCGGTCAGGTCCGCCACCGGGACGAGGCCGCCCGGAACGAGGCCCCGGGCGATGACCCCGAGCCGCTCGATGAGGGCCGGCGAGACGCGGTAGTAGATGTTCGTCCCGCGCCGCTCGGAGACGACGGCGCCGGCCTCGCGGAGCACCTTCAGGTGATGGGAGACCGTCGGCTGCGACAGCGAGCAGCAGTCGGTGAGGTCGCAGGCGCAGACCTCCGAGGAGCCGGCCAGCTCGCGGAGGATCTCGAGGCGGGCCGGGTCGGCGAGTGCGGCCAGCAGGCGGACGTCGGGGTCGATCGGTCGGGTCATGTCGCAGCCACTGTAATCCATCGTCATCGATATTGACAAGCGTCGATATTCGCTCTATATTGATGGCGATCGATGAAAGGAGACTGACCATGTTCACCCCACAGGCAGCCGAATGGGCCGCCGGGCGAGCCCTTCCCTCCCGGGACCGGGATGCCGAGCAGCTGGCGGACCTTCGGGCCGCCCTGGCGAAGTGCCGGCCGACGGCGATCGAGCGCCTCCAGGCGTTCCTGGCCCGCTCGCAAGCACCGAACTGCGACTGCGCCGAGTAGCTCCCGACCGCCTCCCGACTCCGCCATCACCGCGGAAAGGAGGTGATCGGACATGCTGCACTGCGATTGCGATTGCGACTGCTGCGGAACCGGTCCGTGCTGTTGAGCTGACGCTCGACACGACCTGACGCCCGCCTCGGCCCGAGGCGGGCGTCGCTGATTCTCCGGGACGAATCAGCCGTCGAGCGCGCCGGCCTCCACGCACATCGCCACGGCACCCAGGCGCTCGAGCCGGTCGAACGTCGGCCGGCGGCGGACGGTCCAGGCGGCGACGTCGAGGTCGGCAGCCCGGGCGCGTGCCAGGCCGGCGCGATCGATGGATCGCCAATCCACGGAGACGCCGGCGCAGCCCAGCGCCACCGCGGCGGCCAGCGTTGCCGGCGCCAGGTCGCGGGTGTTGCCCCAGACCGGCCAGCCGGGGCGACGTCGCCGGATCGGCTCGAGCGCCTCCGGCAGGAACGACGACACGACGACTCGCGCCAGCCCGCCGCCGGGCGTGCCACGGGCGCGGTCGACGAGCTCGATGAACGCGTCGTTCGGGGGCTCCTTCAGCTCGATGTCCAGAAAGGCCCGACGGGCCGCCCGCAGCACCACCTCGAGCGTCGGGACGCCGTGGCGCTCCAGCTCGGCGGCCGTCTGCGCGGCCGCGGTCGATGCGTCGCCCTGGACGCGCTCGAGGGTCGGGTCGTGGAGGAGGACGGGCACGCCGTCGGCCGAGAACCGGACGTCGAACTCGAGGCCATCGCAGGCCGCGATCGCGAGCGCTGCCCGCATGGCGGCGAGCGAGTTCTCCGGGGCGACCCGCCAGTCGCCCCGATGGGCCAGCCGGAGCGCGGTCACCCGAGCTGGATCGTTGCGACGAGGCCGAGGTGATCGGACGGATAGAGCGTCGGATCATCGACCGCCGGCCGGTCGAAGGCCAGGCGGCAGGAGTGGACCTCGATGGCGCCGCGAACCCAGATGTAGTCGAGGCAGCCCGGGTCGCCGTCGGTGTCCATGCCCGGCGCCTGGATGCCCGACGGCCACGTGACGGCCGGCTCCTCGCCGTTCGCGAGCCGGTGAGCGGACCGGAACCCGCCCCGGGTCATCGCGGCATACGCCGGCTCGACGGGCTCGGCGTTGAAGTCGCCGACCACGACCACCGGGGCGGGCTCGGCAAGATCGGCCAGCCAGGCGACGAGCGCCTCGGCCTGGGCGGCGCGGATCGCCTCGTCGGGGACCGTGTGATGGAGGTGCGTCACGACGAACGTCAACGCGGGCGCCCCATCGGCGGCGATCCGGACCCGCAGCGCCGATCGGCTGTGATCGAGATCGAGGCGCGTCGGACGAGCGGCGCCGAGCGGCTCCCGGACGAGCACGGCATTGCCGTACTCCGGCCGGCCGGCCCAGCCGCGGAGAGCCGTGTAGGACCCGGCGCCGGCGGCGCCGACCAGCCGATCCTGCTGCAGCGGGTACACGACCTCCTGCAGCCCGAGGATGTCGGGCTGGAGGGCGGCCATGTCCGAGAAGACGAGCGGCGCCCGCTCCCACCACCGATCGGCCAGGTTCCGCAGGTTGAGGGTCGCGACCGTGAGCGTGGTCATCCGGACGCTCCCGCCCGAACCGACACCGGGATCGAGAAGGTGAACGTCGAGCCCTCCCCTTCCACGGATTCCACGCGGATCGTGCCCCCGTGGCCCTCCACGATATGGCGCGCGATGGCCAGGCCGAGTCCCGTCCCGCCGCCGCTCGATCGCGTGCGATCCGCCTTGTAGAAGCGCTCGAAGATCCGCCCCTGGTCCGCCGGCGCGATCCCGATGCCGTGGTCGGCAACCGCTGCCTGGACATCGTCGCCCATCCGTGACACCGAGACGAGCACCCGGGTCCCGTGGTCGCTGAACTTCACCGCGTTGTGGATGAGGTTCGCGAAGACCTGGGCCAGGCGGGCCTCGTCGCCGCTAATGGCCGGGAGGTCCGGCTCGACAAGGAGGTCGAGGGCCACGCCCTGTCGCTCCGCGAACGGCCGGAGGCGGTCGGCGGCCGACGTCGCGATCCGGCCCAGGTCGACGTCCTCGAATCGGAACTCGCGCGGATCGCTCTCGATCCGGGCGAGATCGAGCAGCTCCGAGACCATCTGGGCGATGTTGCCGGTCTCGACCTCCAGCTTGCCGATCCGCTCGCGCATCTTCGCCGGCACCTGGTCGCCGGCCGCATCGGCGTCGCGGGCGAGCGTCTCGGTCAGCAGACCGACCGTCGTGATCGGGGTTCGGAGCTCGTGCGAGAGGTTGTCGATGAACTCGGCCCGGATCCGCCGGAGCCGGCGCAGCTCCGCGACGTCCTCGGTGACCAGCCAGACCCCGTGGTCCGGCCCACGCCGCGCCCGGACCGCGAACGCGGCGCCCTCGTCGCCGTGGATGACGACCTCCCCGCTCGCGGTGCCCTCGTCGCGGGCTCGCCGCGCGATGGCCTCGATCCGGTGGTCGCCGAGGGCCTCGATGGCGGTGCGGCCGACCATCGAACCCGGCTCGCGGCCGAGCGCCGAGTGGGCTATGGCGTTCGCGCCCTCGACGAGCAGGGCGTCATCGAGCCGCACGAAGCCGAATCCCGCGAGGTCCGCGAGGTCTTCGAGGCGACCGGCCTGGGCGGCGACATCGGCCGCGGCGACCGCTCGCTGTTCGGCCTGCCGGAGCCGATCCGCGAGCTCGCGACCCGCCCGGCCGCGTTCGACCGCGGCGTGGATCGCGAAGCCGAGCGCAACGGCCAGCGCGGCGACCAGGGCCACCAGAACGCCGTCCACACCCAGAGTGTGACCGATCGATGGGATGGCTTTGACACCCACCTGCCACCCCGACGGCCGTGTGGAGAGCGCTCGCGCTGCGCCGGGTCTGGCCTCCTGTGACGAGCACGTTGCGCACAGGAGGTCCTGTCGTGTCCATCGAGATCATCGTGGCGATCATCGTCCTGGTCGCGATCGTCGCCGGCGTGGCCTGGTGGGCCGGCCAGCGACGCCGAACCGACCGGCTGAAGGAGCGCTTCGGCCCCGAGTACGAGCGGGCCGTCGAATCGACCGACGATCGACGGCGGGCCGAATCGGACCTCGAGGCCCGCGAGGAGCGCGTCGATGCCCTCGACATCCGGGCGCTGAGCGGCCCGGACCGGGCCCGCTTCGGCGAGCGCTGGCGCGTCATTCAGGGCCTCTTCGTCGACGACCCACCGACGGCTGTCGAGGAGGCGGACGACCTCATCGGCGAGGTCATGCGCACCCGGGGATACCCAGTCGCAGACTTCGAGCAGCGCGCCGCGGACATCTCCGTCGACCACCCCCAGGTCGTCGACCAGTACCGGACGGCCCACCGGATCGCCGAGCGTCGGATCACCGGCGACGTCGACACCGAGCAGCTGCGGCAGGCGTTCGTCCATTACCGGGCGCTGTTCGCGGAACTGCTCGAGACCGAGACCCCCGCCTCGACCTCGCCGGGGCTCGAGGCGCCCCCGTCCCGGCGCGGTGACGAGGCCCGGGTCGACACGAAGACGGAACCGGCCGAGCCGGCAAGGAGGCCCTGGTAGTCGATCGGCAGACACCGACCGCCGTGCTGCTGCAACGCCGGCTCGCGATCTAGTCGCCCGGAGCGGCCGGGGGTACGCTGCGCCGCGATGGTCACCGAACGCTGGCACGCCCTCATCGATTCCGGTGGCCCCGTGCTCGCCGACGGGGCGATGGGCACGATGCTGTTCGCGGAGGGGCTCCAGTTCGGCGATCCACCCGAGGTCTGGAACCTGACCCACCCGGAGGTCGTGCGCCGGATCCACCGGGGCTACCTCGACGCCGGGTCGCGAATCCTCATGACCAACACGTTCGGCGGGAACCGCAAGCGGCTTGGCCTGCACGGCCACGAGGAGCGGGTCGACGAGCTCAACCGGACGGCGGCCATCCTCCTGCGCTCGGAGGTCCAGGCCGCCGGTGGCCAGGCGCTCGTCGCCGGGGACATCGGGCCGAGCGGCGAGATCATGGCTCCGGTCGGGACGCTCGAGGGAGCCGAGGCGGTCGACGTCTTCGCCGAGCAGGCCGCGGCACTCGTCGCCGGCGGCGTCGATCTCATCTGGATCGAGACGATGTCCGACCTCGCCGAGATCAAGGCCGCGATCGACGGCGTCCGACGGGTGGCTCCGGAGATCCCGCTCGTCACGACGATGACGTTCGACACCCGCGGCCGCACGATGATGGGCGTCTCCCCGGAGCGGGCCGCGAAGGCGCTGATCGACTGGGGCGCCGACGCGATCGGCGGGAACTGCGGCAACGGCCCCGACGAGCTGATCCCCGTCCTCGAGAAGATGCGGGCTGCCGTCCCCGGTGCCCGACTCGTCGCGAAGTCCAACGCCGGCATGCCCGAGCTCGTCGACATGCGCGCCGTGTACCGGTCCGACCCGGCCGACTTCGCCGATCAGGTGGCCCGGATGCGCGCGGCCGGCGCGACCATCGTCGGTGGCTGCTGCGGCACGACGCCGGCGCACCTGGCCGCGATCTCGGCGGCCGTTCGCGCCTGAGCGGCGAGAGGCTCGCGGACCGCATGGCGAACAGGGAGAAGCCGGTGGGCCGCCTCGACCAGCTCCGACACGTGGCGAGCGAGGCCCTCGCGAAGGCCGGTGACGAGGCGAAGGCCGGTGCCCGCCGCACGGCCGACGTCGCGAGCCGGGCCGCGTTCGTCGCCACGGATCGGGCCGGCGCGGCCACGGCCGCCGGCGTCGAGCGGGCCGGCCTGGCCCTCCATCGTCAGGCGAAGGAGACGGCCGACCAGACGGTCGAGACGCTGAAGGACCCCGAGACGCGAGTGAAGGCCCGGAAGGCCGTCGTCGGCGCGGGCAAGAGCGTGAAGTCGGCGATCGACAAGCTGAATCCGGAGCTCCTCGCGTCGGTCGTGCTGAAGGCCACGTCACTCCAGGAGCAGGCGAACGCCTCGCTGCGGCGTCAGGGCTCGCTGTATCGGATCAGCGGCATCTCGATCGGGGCAACCTTCCCGCCGAGCATCTCGTTCCAGATCGGGCGACTCTCGGACCTGGCCCGCGACTTCATCGAGCTGCCCGAGGCGCCGGTCGAGGCCGGCGCGGCCGCGATCGACGACGCGCCCCCGACAAACGGGGCGGGCTGAGGGCGCTGCTCCGCCTCGCTCAGGCGGTGGGCAGCGAGCCCGTCCTCAGGAGGGCCTCGGCAGCCTCGACCCCGACGGTCCGGCGCTCCCCGCTCTGGCGGCGCGTGACCTCGACGCCGCCAGCGGCCAGTGACCGCGCGCTGACCGTGAGGATCCAGGGCATCCCGAGGAGCTCGGCGTCGGTGAGCTTGACCCCTGGGGACTCGTCACGATCGTCGTACAGGATCTCCCGGCCGGCGTCCTTCGCCAGGTCGTGCAGCCGATCGGCCAGCTCCGCGACCTTCGGATCGCGACCCGCACCGATCGCGACGAGATGCGCGGCATAGGGCGCCACCTCGTCCGGCCAGACGATCCCCTTCTCGTCATGGTGGGCCTCGACGATGCAGGCCACGTTCCGGCCCACGCCGATGCCGTACGAGCCCATCACGATCGGGTGGCGCGCGCCGTCCTCGCCCAGGTACATCGAGCCGAACGCGATCGTGAAGTCGGTCCCGAGCTTGAAGATGTTGCCGACCTCGATCCCGTTCCGGAGCTTCACCGGCGACCCGCAGGTGATGCAGGGATCGCCCTCGCGTGCGTTCGTGATCTCGGCCACGAGGTCCGGCGTGTAGTCGCGGGGAACGTTGACGTTCTTCACGTGCCAGCCGACCCGATTCGCGCCGGCCACGAGATTCGGTGACCGCATGACGAGCTCGTCGACGACGATGACCGCATCCTTCGCCCCGATCGGCGAGCCGTAGCCCGCCTCCATGCCGCGGGCCTTGATCTCGTCGAGCTGCGCCGGCCGCAGCCCGCCGGTGGCCTTCAGGACATTGACGAGCTTCGTCTCGTTGACGTCGTGGTCGCCGCGGACGATCGCGGCGACGAAGCGGCCGTCGCCGGTCACGAAGAACGCCGCCTTGGCGGTCTTCGAGCTCGGGACGCCGAGGAAAGTGGCGAGCGCGTCGATGGTCGTCGCGTCCGGGGTGGCGACGTCCTCCATCGGCAGGGCGGCCTCCGCCGGTGGATCGGGCTTGCGGACCTGTGCGATCTGCTGGTTCTCGGCGTAGCCGCAGTGGTCGCACAGGACGAGGGTGTCCTCGCCGTATTCGTTCAGGACCATGAACTCATGGGCACCGCTGCCGCCCATGATCCCGACGTCGGCCCCGACCGCGATCGCGTCGAGCCCGAGCCGCTTGAATGTCCGCTCGTAGGCCTCGTACTGCATCCGGTACGAGACGTCGAGCCCGGCGTCATCGAGGTCGCAGCTGTAGGCGTCCTTCATGACGAACTCGCGGACCCGGATGAGGCCGCCCCGCGACCGGGGCTCGTCCCGGAACTTGGTCTGGAAGTGGTAGACCATCATCGGCAGCTGGCGGTAGCTCTGGACGATGTCGCGCAGGAGCAGCGCGACCACCTCCTCGTGGGTCATCGCCAGGACCATGTCCCGCTCGCCGCGGTCCTTGAACCGCACCAGCTCCGGCCCGATCTTGTAGTAGCGCCCGCTGTCCTTCCAGACCTCCGCGGGATGGACGACCGGCATCTCCATCTCCTGGCCGCCGATCCGGTCCTGCTCCTCGCGGATGACCTGCTCGACCCGCTGGCTGACGCGGAACCCGAGCGGCAGCAGCGAGTAGATGCCCGAGCCGAGCTGGCGCACGTAGCCCGCCCGCAGCAGCAGGCGATGCGACGGCATCTCGGCCTCGGCCGGGTCGTCCCGCAGGGACGTGAAGAACAGCTCGCTGAGGCGCATGGGAACGCGAAGGATACCGGAGCCATGGCCTCGTCAGCCGCGGCCTGAGGGCTCGCGCCGGGAACGGGACGTTTCCGCGCCGCTGACCTTCCGTTCGCGCGCTCGAAACGTCGGAGCCGCTGAATGAGCTCGGCGAACCACCCCGCCATCGCGCAGGAGATCAGATCGCCGGATCGAACAGCCAGGGGAGTCGAGCCATGGACTGTGACTCGTGTGGGCGCTATCGCCCGTCGTCGGAGATCGTGCCGATCCATGAGCCGGGCGGACGCCGGATCGTCATGGCCTGTGCCCGCTGCCGGCGGCTGATGGCCGGTTCGTCGAGCGCTCCCAACCCGATCGCGGAGGCCACGCATGCCATCCCGATTCGCCACCGCGCGTTCTACGCCAACTGACGTCATCCTCCTCGGCCCGGGCCTCGGGGTCGCGCAGGACCCCGCGCTCGAGCCGGCCCGCCGACGGATCGATTCGCTCGCCGTCCCGCGTGGGCTCCTCGTCCTCGACGTCGACGGCACCCTGGTCGACGACCGCGGCATCCTCGACCACCTCGCCGTCGGGGCGATCGACCTGCTGACCGCCGCCGGTCTTCGGGTCGTCCTCGCCACGGGGAGATCGCCATGGAGCGGGCTCGCCGAGCTCGTCCGGCTCCTCGGCCTGCACGGCCCGCAGATCACGATGCAGGGCGCGCTCGTGATCGACCCGGGATCGGGCGAGGTGCACCTCGCCCAGGGCCTGTCGGCGACGACCTACCTCGACGTGCTCTCGATCGCCGACGAGCTCGGGCTCGATGCCGTGGTCGCCGTCGCGGCCGGATACCGGGTCGAGTGCCTGCCCGAGTGGACGCCGACCGCCGTGCCAGCGCGGGGCGAGGGCCGTCTCCTCGAGCACGTGACCGACCTCGCCCGGCTCGCTGACGAGCCGGCCTACCGCGTGTTCCTGCCCACGACCGCGGAGCGCCACGACCCGATCCGCCGCTGCCTCCAGGACCGCCTCGGAGCTCGGGCCACGGTCACCTGGAACGACCTGTTCGGAGTCGAGGTCCTCGCGCCCGGAGTCGACAAGGGCAGTGCCTTGACGTGGCTGGCGACCTCGCTCGGGATCCCGGTCCAGCGGACCGCGGCCGTGGGCGACGCCCGCAACGACATCGGCATGTTGCTGCGGGCCGGCCGCTCGGCCGCGATGGGTTCCGCACCCGAAGAGGTTCGCCGGGCCGCCGACATCGTCGTGCCGCCCGTCGAGGAGCACGGCGTCGTCGAGGCGCTGCGCTGGTTCTACCCGGACGTGCTCGCGGACGTGTCACGGATCGTCGAGCCACGAGGCGAGGACTGGCCGCTCGTGGGCTCCAGCGGACGCGTGATCGGGCTGTAGGCCGGCGCCGAGCGGCGCGGCCGCCGGTCAGGCCGGGACCGGCGCCCCCGGTCGGCGGAGCACGTAGCCCACCCCGCGCACGGTCTGCACGATCGATGGCGTGCCTGGATCCGGCTCGATCGCGGCCCGCAGCCAGTGGACGTGGACATCGACCGTCCGGGTCTCGCCGGCGTAGTCGTAGCCCCAGACCTGCTCGAGGAGCTGGTCGCGGCTCACGACCTGGCCCGGGTGCCGGAGCAGGAACGCGAGCAGCTCGAAGACCTTCGGCTTGACCGGGATCTCCCGGCCGTCGCGCAGGATCCGATGGCCGGCGACGTCGACGCGGACGGGTCCCAGCTCCACGGTCGGCGGCAGCTGCCCGGAGACGAGGGATTCGCCGCGCCGGAAGATCGCCCGGATGCGGGCCGTGAGCTCGCGCAGGCTGAACGGCTTCGTCACGTAGTCGTCGGCACCGAGCTCGAGGCCGACGACCTTGTCGACCTCGGCGCCACGCGCGGTCAGCATCACGATCGGCACGGTCGACTCGGCGCGGATGATCCGGGTGACCTCGATCCCGGAGAGCTCCGGCAGCATGAGGTCCAGGAGCACGAGATCGGGCGGCTCGGCCCGGAAGAGCGCCACGGCGGCGGCGCCGTCGCCGGCGGTCGCGACCCGGAAGCCTTCGGCCTCGAGGGCCTCGGCGAGCGTCTCCCGGAGGGTCGGTTCGTCCTCGACGACGAGGATCGTGCGGGCCACGATCCCGAGTCTACGGACGATTGTTAACGCGGAATTGGCTCAGCCCATCGGCTGTGTGTCCGACGTCATGCTCAGTGTCCGACGCCATGCTCCGCGTCCGCTCCTGTCGTCCTGCCGTCTGATGCTGCAGCAGATGTGGCATCGCACCGGCGCCAACGCGTTCGCGGCCACCGGTCGTCCGTAACGGGTCGTCCCGGCAATCGGATGCCGCAGCAGAAGTGGCATCGCACCGGCGGCACGGCCCTCGCGACGACCGATCGACCGTTCCGATCGTCCCAGCGGTCGGATGCTGCAGCAGATGTAGCGTTCGACCTCGAAGGCCTTTCCGCGCAAGCTTTCCGTGGTGCCCGGGTGGTCCGGCGGTCGGATGCCACATCTGATGAAGGCCGGAGCCAGGAAGCTGAGCGCGGCCTGGGCGACGGCCCGGGCCGAACACGACCCCGAGGCTTGGCACGGGATCAGCCCGCCACGACGACCCGGAAGTTGCGGCCCTCCCAGCGCGCGGCCTCGGGCCAGAAGAAGGTGAAGTCCACGGCCTCGCCGGCGTCCAGTGTTGCCGAGCCGGGAATGTCCGCAATCCACACGCCAAGGCCGGTCTCCTCGGCGTCGAGGTCGGCGAACGTCGCCCAGTCGTCGGTCGACCAGCGCACCCGGGTCGGCGCCAGGACCTCGAGGCGCAGGGTCCGTCGGGCGGTCATCGCCGGCCTCGCGGCGTCGAACCGCCAGGTCGCCCGCGTCGCGGTCGGCGGGACGCCGGCGTACCGCATCCAGCATGCCTCGGGCCGATCGATCGGATGGCCGAGGCCGATCGAGCGGACGAGCTTGACGTACTCGGCATGCGCCCAGGCGAGCGGCATCGCGGAGCCACTCGGCCGGCCCGGCGCCAGGCCCCGCGCTGGAATCGGCTCGGTGTCCCAGACCTGCTCCGGGAGCATCCCGCCCATCGAGCCCATGGCCCGGATCGCATCGAGGTACGGCCGCGCGTCCCGCCCGGCCTCGAGCTCGTAGTGGCCGCGTTCGCCGACCAGGAGCGGCCAGCCCCGACCGACCCCCGTGCCGTCGAATGGCGAGCCGTCCTCGTGCTCCCCGTACCCGTCACCCGAGTACCGTCGCCAGACCGGGCCGGCCGGGGTCTCGACCCGGAGCTCGCCATCTGCGACCGAGAGCGTCGCAAGGATCCGCGGGTCGTCGGCCCGCCGGAGCCCGAACCGGACGAGGGCCAGGAAGTCGGTCCCGACCATCTCGTCGGCCGGGACCATCGACGCGGCCGGCGGGCGGTTCCGCACCGGTACGGGCGAGGCCACCGGCGCGCCGGCGAGGACGTCCGGCGACGCGATCCGGATGTAGTGGCCGTCGACGCCGTGCTCGCGGGCCAGCCGCGAGCCCGCGACGTAGGTCCAGTCCTCGATGGACGCGTTCCAGTCGTCCGCAAGCTCGCGGGCATACGCCGCCGCGCGAGCCGGGAGATGCTCTGCGGCGACGACGAGCGCGGCGACGACCGGCGCGAGCGTCGAGGGAGTCAGGCCCGCGTTCTCCTCCCAGCGGTCCTGGCCCGTGGCCGGTCCGGAGCGGGCGATGAAGCCCGCAGCCAGCTCGACCATCCGGTCGAGCGCCTCCTCGGTCAGGAGGTGCTCGAAGGTCGCGACGCCCTCCTCGCCGAGGCCGTGCATATGGGCCGCACCGTGCTGGCGCAGCGCTCCGGCCAACAGGATCGGGTAGGCGGCCTCGTCGAGCTGCCGGCCGCTCCAGTAGGCGATCCCGTCGACCCACTGGTTCTGGGGCCACGAGCCGTCCGGCTCCTGGCTCGCGACAAGGTAGGCGAGCGTCCGTCGAGCGCTGGCATGGGCGCCAAGGGCGACGAGCGCGCCGGCGGACTCGACGAGGTCGCGGGACCACACGAGGTGATAGCCGCCGAGGTCGTTGCCAGCGTTGCCCCAGGGGATCGACAGGCTCGCGACGATGGCGCCGGGCGAAGTCCGGTCGGCGTGGCACCGGAGGACCGCAGCCGACGTGAGGTAGAGCTCGTGGTCCGCCGTCGACACGCCCTCCGGGCAGGCGCCGAGGTGGGCGATGAAGTCACGCCAATGGCCGATGTACTCGCGCCACGTCTTGTCGAACTCGGCGGCGAGGGAGGCGGAGGCCTGGAGGGCGGCCTCCTCGGGTCGCTGGCCGAAGCCGAGCGCGAGCTGGCCGATGTCGTGATCGAGGGTCAGCTCCATCAGGCCGGCGACGTTGCCCTCGTCGGTCGAATCGTAGGTCCAGGTCATCCGGCCGTTCTGGGCGAAGTCCTGCCAGCCGTCCGAAGCCCCGACGTACCCGACGCTGAGTCGGTCGGGTCGCGGATCGGCCGCAAGCGCGAGCGACGTCGAGCCCTTCTGGGCGAACAGCATCGGGCGGCCCTTGTAGTCGCCGGCCCAGGCCCGGTTGTGGAGACCGCTGAAGCCGACGTGAGGGGCGAGGAGCGCGTACAGCCGAAGCGGTGCCGCGGCATGCGAGCGCCGGTCGCCGAGGCGGACCTCGATCCGGACGACGTCCGAATGGTCGTCGGCGCAGATTCGCTGGATCAGCTCGTAGCTCGGATGACGGTGCGTCACGCGGATCGCCGGGACACCGGGCTCGGCCTGGGTGATCTCGCGCTCGGCATCGCGCTTGACCTCGCTCCAGAATCCCTGGTCGTCGGCGACGATGAAGCCGAGGTCGCGGGTCTGAGGCCGGTCGACCCTTGGCCAGTAGACCTCGTTCAGGATCCCCCGCCCGATCGTGAACCAGACCCGGCTGGCGAAGTGCGAGGTCCCGATCGCGTCCTTGGCACTGCTCGCCCACGTGGGCCCGATGCCGGGCGCCCCCGGCGCCGGCCCCAGATGCGCGCCGGAAACCGGGAGGTTGGCCACGCGGCGCTCAGCCCTTCGGCTGGGTGACCGACAGGACGTTCCGGCTCGGATCGATGAACCAGGCGGCCCAGGAGTGGCCCATGTCGGCGACGCCGTCGACCGTCTCGGGGTCCGGCGCCGAGTACTCCTCCATCCGGACGCCGCGGGCCCGCAGGTCGGCGATCGCCGCCCGGATGTCGGGGACCCGCCAAGTCACCTGGGTCTGGCTGTCACGCGTCCCGACGGTGCTCGCCGAGAGGATGATCCGGGTCCCGTCGCCGCACCGGAAGACGAGCCGATCCGGCCGCTCGTCGATGAGCTCCAGCCCGAGCGTCCCGCCGTAGAAGGCCTTGCTCGCCGCGAGGTCGGTCGAGAGGAGGATCGGGAAGACCGGCACGTCACCCAGCAGCGCCATCAGGTCGCCTTCCGTCGCTGCATGAACCACTCGACGAAGCTGCGGCAGCGGCCGTCCGGATCGAACTCCAGCTGCCAGCAGTTCCAGTAGTGCCGGAGCTCCGTGGCGCGGGATGCATCGCCGAAATAGCCGGTCTCGCCGATGACGATCGCCCGGTCGCCTTCCACGATCCAAGGCTCGTACCGCGCGGTCCAGGTACCCGGCTGATCGCGGCCGTCGGCCGAGCCGCCCGGCTCCAGCCAATCGCGGACGATCGCGTCGACCCCTCGGACCGGCTCGTCCCAGGGGTGGTAGCGGTACTCGGCGTCCTCGCTGAAGAGGCCCCGGACCGCGGCCTCGTCGTACGTCTCCCAGGCCTCGACGTACCGGTCGAGCCACGCCTGCACGTCGGCGTGGGTCATCGCTCGGCCTCCTTCCAGCGCTTAGGCCAGCGCCGCGATCGCGGCGTCCAGGCGGGCCAGGACGCGGTCGCGGCCGAGGGCGACCAGCGAGTCGAAGAGCGGCGGCGTGGCCGTCCGGCCCGTGACCGCGACCCGGATTGCCATGAACAGGTCGCCGGCCTTCCAGCCGCGCCGCTCGGCCAGGGCGCGCAGCGGCGGCTCCAGCTCGTCGGCCTCGAACGAGACAGCGCCGACGTTCGCGATCTCGCCGCGGGCGGCCCCGAGCCCGTCACGGGTCGTCGCCGGATCCCAGCGTTTCGGCACGAGCGTCTCGCGGTCGAGCGCGATCCGCTCGGTCCACAGGAAGCCGGCCAGGTCGACGATCGCGTCGAGACGGGGCAACCGCTCCTGGACGATCGGCAGGAGCGCCCGGAGCTCGTCCGGGCTCGGGATGCGGTCGATCCGGCCGTCCTCCTTCGCGATCTCGAGGAACGGCGTCAGGCGGCCGATGAGGTCATCGGGGTCGAGGCGCCGGATCCACTGGCCGTTGAGCCACTCGAGCCGCTCGCGATCGAACACCGCGCCGCCCCTCTGGACGTGGGCGAGGTCGAAGCGGCGGCCGAGCTCCTCGAGCGACAGCACCTCGTCGCCCGACGCGCCGCCCGGCGACCAGCCGAGGAGGGCGAGGTAGTTGTCGATCCCCTCCTTCACGAAGCCCTGGGCGACGTAGTCGGAGATCGCGGTCTGGCTCTTGCGCTTGCTCATCTTCGTGCGATCCGGGTTCAGGATGAGGGGCAGGTGCCCGAACTCCGGGACGGCCCGGCCGAGCGCGCGGAACAGGAGGATGTGCTTCGGGGTGTTCGAGATGTGGTCCTCGCCGCGGATGATGTGGCTGATCGCCATGTCGGCGTCGTCGACGACGACCGCGAAGTGGTAGAGCGGCGTGCCGTCGCTCCGGACGATGACGAAGTCGCCGCCGAGGTTCGCGGTGTCGATCTCGATGGGCCCGCGGACGAGATCGTCCCAGCGGATGACCTCGGCCGGCACTCGGAAGCGGATGGCCCCCGTGCGGCCGCTCGCCTCGCGCCCCGCCCGCTCGGCAGCGGTCAGGTTGGCGCAGCGGCCGACGTAGCGGGGCGCCTCGTGGGCCGCCTCCTGCGCCCGGCGATCGGCCTCGAGCTCGTCGGGGGTGCAGTAGCAGCGATAGGCGAGGTCGCGGGCGAGGAGATCCGCTGCAGCGGCGGCATGGCGCTCCGAGCGGCGCAGCTGGCGGTAGGGCCCGTACGGCCCGTGGTCCTCCTCGGTCGCCGCGTCGGGGCCCTCGTCCCAGACGATGCCGAGCCGGTCGAGGCCGCCGAGGATGTCCTGCTCGAAGGCCGTCGTGCTCCGGGCGACGTCGGTGTCCTCGAGCCGGAGGATGAACGTGCCGCCCGTCCGCTTGGCATAGAGGTAGTTGAACAGGGCCGTTCGGGCGGTCCCGATGTGGAGCGGCCCGGTCGGGCTCGGGGCGATGCGGACGCGGATGTCGCTCATCCGGGAATTATCGAGGGACCCGGTGGAACAGCGCCGGGTCGGCGGCCCCCGTGAGCACGCGGATCAGCGATGCTGGCCGCAGCCCGAGCGTGGCTCGCCCGAGCGGGCCGTCGAGGGTGAGCGAGTCGAGGGACTCCGACCGTGCCAGGACCGTGACCGGGGTCCCGGGCCGCAGCCCCCTGGCCTCGAGGTAGGACAGGAGCCCGTCGTCCTCCTCGGCCTCCTCGGTGATCCGGTAGATCGTGACGTGTGACCCGGACGGAGCATCGGAGAGGCGCTCGCCCGCTGGCCGGCGGCGGGACGCCGCCTGGTCGATCGGGTTGCCGTGGGGACAGGTCTCGGGGTGCCCGAGGAGCTCGTCGAGGCGCTCCTCGACGCGCGGCGAGATCGCCGCCTGCAGGCGCTCGGCCTCGCGATCGGACTCGGCCCAGCCCAGGCCGACGATCTCGGTCAGCAGCCACTCGCACAGGGCATGCCGCCGGAAGATGGCGTCCGCGGCCGCCCGGCCCGCGTCGGTGAGCTGGAGCTCGCGCCCCTCAGCCAGGGTCACGAGCCCGTCGCTGGCCAACCGCCGGAACATCTCGCTGGCGGCCTGCGTGCTCACGCCGAGCCGGCGACCGACCTGCGACGCGGTGACGTGGTTGCCGTCGCCCGTCATTACCCGCAGGGCCAGCAGGTACTCCTGGACGGCGCGCGACAGGTCGCTGGTCGTCCGGCTCATCGGGACCTCGTCACGCAGCCCGGGCCTGGCGCGTGCGGATGAGGCCCGCGATCGCGATCGCGACGCCGGCGATCCAGGCGATCGCGAGCAGGGCCTGCAGGATCACGGGCGCGGCCGGCTCGCCGCTGCCGCCGAAGGCGATGAGCAACCCGGTCAGCGGAACCATCGCGATGACGACCGCAGCCGTGCCCGCGGCGAGGATCCGGGCCAGCATCGGGATCAGGAACAGCAGGCCGACGATCACGGCCTGGGCGAGCCACGGGAGGAGCGGCGCGGCCCCGGTGCACGCGGCCGAGAAGCTGGCGCAGCCGGTCGCCGCGCCGATCACGGCCGCGCTCGCGAGGCCGATGGGCGCCCAGGCGAGGAGCGCGAAACCGGCCCGCCGGACCGGGTCGCGAGGCTCGGTGTCGAGCAGCCGTCCAAGCGACGCCAGCGCCTCGCCGGGCCCGGGATCGTCCTCCAGCCCACGGTCGCCGGACGCGGCGTGTGCCCGAGCGTCCATCCGCGGCGGCGGGGTCCAGGCGCGCTCGGCCGGTCCGCCCGGAGCGGTGGCGCGCTTGGCCGGGCCGCTGGCGTCCCAGGCCTCGCCGGTCGTCGTCGACTGGCGCCTGGCCCGCGACTGGTACTCCGGGCCGTGCTTGCGGGGGTCGGCGTACTCGCGCGGGTTCACCCGCCAGTATTCCCCGCTCGTCGGGCCGTACCACGAGGCACCGCCCCAGGTCGGGTCGGTCGATTCGCGGGCCTCGTCGTAGCTGGTCGAGCCCATCGTGGCCTTTCGCGACGCGCGGCGTCGCGGGGCGCCCGCAGCTCCCGAACCCGCGGCTCCCGAGCCGCCCGCGGCTCCCGGACCGGCGGTTCGCGAGCCGCCACCCGTGGCGCCACCGCTCGTTCGCGTGCCTGTGGCGCTCCCGCCACGAGACCCGGCGGCCGCCCCCGCGCCGCCCGCTCCCCTCGCCCGCGCCCGGGCCTGCTCCCGCGCCTCGCGGGCACGCGACGGGTCCGCGCGCCATGGCTCCGGGCCCGCGCCCGCCGCGGCCGACGCGGCCCCGCCCCCGCCCCCGAACCCGGCCGCGGCCGAGCCCGCCCGCCGACCGGTGCTCCGGCCGGTGGCCAGGTGCTCGTAGGCCTCCTGGATCGCGAGGAACCGGGGCAGCGCCTCCGGCCCGGCCGAGTCCGGGTGGAAGGCCTTCGCGAGTCGCCGGTACGCCCGCTTGACCTCGGCCGGCGTGGCCCCCGGGAGGAGTCCGAGCGTCCGATACGGGTCGATCGCCATCCGCTACCGGATGAGCTCGCCGATCGGCGCGAGCTCGAAGTCGGCGATCGCCTCGGCCGCCACGCGCCCGTGAGGATCCATCGATGGCGGCCGGTGGTACAGCCCGAGGACGCGGAGGGCCTGGCCGTCGAGGACGCCAGCCTGCCGGATCGCCTCGACGAACGCCGCCGAGCCGGCGCGGTCGAAGCCGTCGCCGTCCTCGATCTTCAGCGCGAGGCCGCTGGCCGTGGCCGACTGCCCGGAGCCCCGCGGACCCGGGAGGACGCCGATCGTCCGGAGCGCCTCGGCCCCGCCCTTCGCGACGACCCGCCCGGGGAGCGCCTTCATGACCGACGAATCGAGCCGCGCTCGCGTCCCGCCGACCATCTCGGGGTTGGCGAGCATGACCCGCCGGATCGTCTCGAGATGGGGCCGCATCGCGATCCGCGGATCGTCGCCCGGGAGCGAGCCCGGATCGGCGAGGACCGCGTAGGCCCACGCGATCTCGCGCAGGGGGAAGGCGAACGTCTGGACACCGCAGGCGTCGGTGCCGGTGCGGAGTCGCGCAGGCGTCGTCCGGAAGGCCTTCGCGACGGTCTGGCGGACCGCGGCCTGGGTCGGATGGTCCTCGGCCCAGTACTCCTCGGCCGGCCAGCCGCCGAGCTTGGCGAGCAGCAGGAACATTGTGTGGTAGCCGGAGCACATGTGGCGGATCGCGCCGGGCCGCTCCCCGTCCCGTGCGAGCCGTGACGCGGTCAGCTTGTCGAGCGGCGCGCTCGCCGCGCCACAGCCGAGCTGGGTCTGGCTGACCCCGGTCCGGCGATAGAGGGCCTGCAGCGTCCGGACGTGGAGATCCTCGCCCGAATGGCTCGCGCACATGATCGCGATCTCGGCCGGCTCGAGCTGGAACGCCTTCTCGCCACCAGCCTCGAGGAGGGCCATCGTCCCGAACGGCTTCACAGCCGAGCGGAGGTTCACGAGGACCTCTGGATCGCCGATCGCCCGGATCACCCGGCCGCGGACGTCGACCTCGACGATGTCGCCCCGATGGACGCTCTCGTCGACGCCGTTGCGGACCTGGCGGACGAGGATCGGGGCCGCTGTCCGGCGCGGCGCACGGGCCGCGGAACGGCCCTTTCGGGGCTCGGACGGGGCGTCGATCACGGCCATGGGGCGCTCATCCTCCAATGCTAGGATGCGCCGCGAACCCCCGCCCCGGAGTGCGTTCATGCAGCTTCCGCCGACGCTCCATGTCTCGCAGCACCCGGCGGTCCAGCACAAGCTGCGCATCCTGCGGGACGAGACGACCGAGCCCAAGAAGTTCCGGGAGATCGTGCGCGAGCTGTCGTGGCTCCTCGGCTACGAGGCCCTCGCCGACACCCGACTCCACGACCGTGACGTCCGGACCCCCCTCGAGACGACAGCGGCGAAGGAGCTCGGCGACCGGATCGGGCTCGTGCCGATCCTGCGGGCCGGTCTCGGCATGGTCGATGCGATGCTCGAGCTGATGCCGACCGCCGAGGTCTGGCACCTCGGCCTGTTCCGCGACGAGCGGACCCTCAGGCCGGTCGAGTACTACAACAAGCTGCCGACGACGGCGACGGTCGACCTCTGCCTGATCCTCGACCCGATGCTCGCGACCGGCGGCTCGGCCACGGCCGCCATCGAGGTCCTGAAACGCTGGGGCGCCGTGCACCCCGTCCGGATCAAGCTCGTGAACCTGATCGCGGCGCCGGAAGGCGTCCAGGCAGTGACCGAGGCGCACCCGGACGTCGAGATCTACTGCGCGGCGCTCGATCGCCAGCTGAACGACCGGGGCTACATCATGCCGGGCCTCGGCGACGCCGGGGATCGCCAATTCGGGACCGGCAAGGCCAGCGAAGGGCGGCCTACTGGTCACATGGACCGTTAGGTCGGCCGCGCGGGACGCCTTGCGCTCGTCCTCGCCATTCGCTGGTTGGCGTTCGACCCTCGGATCTTCTCTGCGGCGCACGACGCGTCGAACGAGATGGTTCTTCGCGCTGCTCTGGGCCGAACCAACGCTTGAGGCGCAGCTGCGAGCTTATGTGAGGCTGAACGGCGGGTAGCGGTCCGTCACGAGCAGGAAGGCGTAGGCCTCGACCCGAAGCGTCCAGCGGCCGACGCCAACGACGTAGTCGAAGAGCGTTCGCGGATAGTGGCCGGTGACGAGGATCGCAACCCACGCCGCGACGATCGCAATGAACGCCCCGACCCAGAGGAACAAAAGGGCGACGTAGTGCGGCAGGGCTAGGAGCCACTTGACGAGCGGCAGCCACCTGTTCAGGTCCCCCTCGACGCTTGGGTAGGCAAGCTCGAGGTGGACAGCCTGCTCGTCGACCGTCGACGGATATTGATCCGTGAGGAGGGCGAGATAAGCCAGGACACGGCCTTCGAACCGCGTGATCTCGCGGGCGAAGTCGAACCACCAGCGTGGATATCGCTGACGCGAGACGATCATCAGCATCGTGGCCAGCCACAACCCGGTGGCGATCCCGCCGGTCGTCCGCGTGACGGTCGAGCCCGTCGAGGTGATGATGACCTCATTGCCAGTGGCGGTGAGGAGGCTCAGCACGATCGCGATCGGGATGATCCACAGGAGCCGCAGCAGCGTTGTCAGCCGGTCGAGCTCGGACGGATAGTCAACCTCGAGGCTCGCCGCCTCGGCGCTCATGGTCGATCGCCGGGCCGCTTGGTCCCATGCGTCGAGAGCCAGGTACTGGCGATCACCATCACTGCCAGGATGGCCGCGATGAGTACGGCTGCGGTTGGCCAGTCCATTGAAGGAGCCTCCGATCTGCCGATCCGGAGGCGGTGTGCCTCGAGCCCACGCCAGGACCAGCGGCGTCGACGCTACGAGGATTCTGCGCGGTGATCGAGAGCCGATCGGCACACCGGCCCGGGCCGTTGGCCGCGTCGTCGCCCTCGACCGCGACCGCTTTCGGCGGAGGTTCAGCTATGGTGCGATTCAGCCGGTGGTGATGTCATTTGGCCGGCGGCGAGAGCACGCCAGTTCGGGACCGGCAAGGCCGGCTAGGCGCTAAGCGTTCGCGCGCGTGCCCGTGAAGAAGCGGCTCTTCGCGAGGTCGGTGACCACGACGTAGAGCAGCGTGATGCCGAGGAGCGCGAGGAGCAGTGGCAGGGCGATCGGCTCGAGGCCCAACAGCCCGGCCACGGGGCTGTACGGCAGCACGATCGTGACGATGGCGAGCGCCACGCTGCTGAGCACGAGCAGCCGGCTCGGGCCGCTCCGGAAGAACGGGCGCCGGGTCCGGAGCACGAACAGCACGGCCAGCTCCGTCGCGACCGATTCGACGAACCAGCCGCTCTGGAACAGCGACTCGCCGGCGTTGAAGCCGAGGCGCAGGGTGACGAAGGTCACGATGTCGAACAGGGTCGAGATCACCCCGAAGACGATCATGAAGTCGCGCACGAAGTCGATGTTCCAGTTCCGCGGCGTCGCCAGCTGCTCGGGATCGACGCTGTCGGTGGCGATCGTCGTCGCCGGCAAGTCCGTCAGGAAGTTGATGAGCAGGATCTGGGCCGGCAGCAGCGGCAGGAACGGCAGGACGACCGAGGCGATCGCCATGCTCAGGACGTTGCCGAAGCTCGCGCTCGTGTTCACCCGGACGTATTTCATCGTGTTGGCAAACGTCCGGCGTCCCTCGTGGACGCCATCGAGGAGCACCTGGAGGCTCTTGTCGAGGAGGACGATCGCGGCCGATTCCTTCGCCACGTCGACCGCGGTGTCGACGGAGATCCCGACGTCGGCGGCGTGGAGGGCCGGGGCGTCGTTGATGCCGTCGCCCATGTAGCCGACCACCGATCCGCCGGCCCGCAGCGCCCGGATGATCCGCTCCTTCTGGAGGGGCTGGATCTCGGCGAAGACCGAGACCCCGGCGGCCTTCGCCGCCAGCTCCGGATCGGTGGCCGCGTCGACGTCCGGGCCGGCCAGGACGTTCCGGCCGTCGAGGCCGACGAGCCCCGCCACGTGGGCCGCGACGAGACGGTTGTCGCCGGTGATCATCCGGATCGAGATCCCGGACGCCGCGAGGTCGGCGATCGTCCCGGCGGCGTCGGCCTTCGGCGGGTCGAGGAAGGTCAGGAGGCCGACGAGCGTCATGCCGGCCTCGTCCGCGACGCTGATGGCGGTCGCCTCGGGCATGGCCTTCGTCGCCAGGCCGAGCACGCGATAGCCCTGCGCGCTGAGGTCCTGGAAGCGCGCCTGTACGGCCGCCTGGGCGGTCGCGATCGGCCCGTCGCCCGAGCCTACGGCCGTGCAGACCGCGAGGACGTCGGCCAGGGCGCCCTTCGTGATCAGCGTGCGCCGGCCGCCGTCGTCGACCAGCACACTCAGGCGCCGCCGGGTGAAGTCGTACGGCAGCTCGGCGATCCGGGTGGCGGTCGAGGCCGGCGCAGGGCCCGCCGCCGCGTTCCCATCGACCGCGCCGCCCGCGTCGGACGTGCCATTCCTCGCCGCCACGATCGCCGCGTCGATCGGGTTGGAGAAGCCCCGCTGGAGGCTGGCGTTGAGGAAGGCCAGCCGACGGACCTCCGCGCTCGGGGCGCCGGCGGGATCGGTCGCATCGTGGAGCACGATCTCGCCGGCCGTCATTGTCCCGGTCTTGTCGGTGCAGAGGATCGTCATCGCCCCGAAGTCCTCGATCGCGTCGAGGCGCTTCACGATGACCTTCCGGCGGGCCATGAGCCGGGCCCCGGCCGAGAGGCTGATCGTGACGATCGCCGGGAGCAGCTGCGGGGTGAGGCCGACGGCGAGCGCGAGCGAGAAGAGGGCCGAGTCGAGGAGCGGCCGGGCCAGCAGGACGTTGACCACGAAGATCGTGGCGACGAGGACGATCATCACTCGCAGCAGCAGGTATCCGAACGCGGTCATCCCCTGCTCGAAGCCGGTCGGGGCCTGTCGCGCCTTCAGCTGGGCGGAGATCCCGCCGAACTCGGTGTCGGCACCGGTCCGGGCGATCAGCGCGGTCCCGCTGCCACTGACGACGTGGGTCCCGAGGAACACGCAGTTGGTTCGCTTCGCAACCGGCGTGGCGGCGTCCACGACGCCCGGCGACTTCTCGACCGGGAACGATTCCCCCGTGAGCGCGGACTCGTCGACGAGCAGGGCGCCCGACTCGAGAACGAGACCGTCGCCCGGCATCACGTCCCCGGCGTTCAGCAGCACGACATCGCCGGGCACGACCTCGTCGATCGGGACCTTCGTGTCGTGGCCGTCGCGTCGGACGTCGACCTGGACCTGGACGACAGCGAGGAGGGCCGCCACCGCTCGGTTTGCGCCGCGCTCCTGCCAGTACCCGAGGAGGCCGGAGAGGGCGATGATCGCGAGGATGATCACCGCGTCGGTGGCATCGCCGAGGACCCCCGACAGGATCGTCGCGACGACGAGGATCAGGATGATCGGGCTCTCGAACTGGCGGGCGAGGAGTGCGAGGTCGCTCGTCCGCCGGGTGCCCCCGAGACCGGCGGCCTGACGGCTCGCAAGCCGCTTCGCGGCCTCGGCCGAGCCGAGGCCGTCGGGCCCCGAGCCGAGGCTCCCTTCCGCCCCCGCGGCCGGCTGTGCCCAGTAGGCCGCACCGCCGGTTGATGAGGGTGGAGCCGTCACGAGCGGGAGCGTACGACGCGCGGGCCTGAGGGACGAAGAAGGAATCGCAACGGCCCCCAGCGATACCGGGGGCCGCGTGCCTGGCGAACGGGCGAGGACGGACCTAGTTGCCGCCCTCCTTGAGGGTGATCGTCTGGAGCTGGAAGCTCGCGCCCATGGTGTCCGTGCCCGACGGCAGGGCCGCGAGCGCGGCCGCCGAGAGATCCGTTCTCACGGCGTCGGCCGATGGGGCGGCCTTCAGGATCCCGTAGGTCGTCGCGATCTGGACGGTCTGGTTGTAGGCGTTCATGTCGAGCTGGCCGATGCCACTAGGCGACGGCCAGATCAGGCCGTTGATCTGGTTCATCTGCCAGGCCTGGTGGCTGGCGCCCAGCTGGGAGCCCTTGGCCAGGACGATGGCGACGCACTTGTCGGGGTTGACGCGGCAGTAGATCCAGCCACGGTAGGAGGCGGTGAGGAACTTCGTCGCGATGTCCTTGTTGTTGCCGGTGGTCAGCCACTTCGTGGTGGTGAAGATCTGGTCCTGGAGCATCGCGGTGCCGACGGCCGGGTCGTTGAAGTTGACGAGGTTCACGTCGGCCGGGGTGTAGAGCTGGCCGGTCGCCGGATTCTTCGCCTCGAGGACCTGGGCGTATTCGTTGTAGATCATGGCCTGGGCGACATCGAGATCGCCGTTGAGCAGCCCCGACATGTCGAAGTTCTGCTTGATGATGTTTTCCTTGGTCGGATCGAGGCCGGCCTTCGTCAGGGCGGCAAACAGCTCGGGCTCGTTGCCGCCGAGCCACGACCCGATCTTCTTGCCGGCCATGCTCGCCGGGCTCGTGATGTTGGCGGCCTTGAAGGACACCATCCGGGTCCCCGACCGCTGGAAGACCTGCGAGATCGAGACGAGGTCGGCGCCGTTCTCTCGGGCGCGGAGCATGTTCGGCAGCCAGGCCGTGCCGATGTCGGCGCCGCCCGAGGCGACGACCTGGACGTTGTCGACCTGCGGCCCGCCGATGACGAGCGTCACGTCGAGGCCGGCATCCCTGTAGTAGCCCTGGTCGATCGCGGCGTAGTAGCCGGCGAACTGGGCCTGGGTGACCCACTGGAGCTGGAACTTGATCGGGGTCAGGGGCGCCTGCGTGGCCGCCCCGCTGCAACCGACGATCGCGAGCGCGAAGGCCGCTAGCGCACCGACTCCGGCCAGACGCCTGGGCATGGTCATACCGGACTCCTCCTCCACGTCCGGCTCGGGACCGTCCCGCCGGCTCACCTCGGGCCGGACGATAGCGCACGGCGACGCCGCCGCGCACCTCGCCGACGGCCGACTTCTACTCGGCCGAGACGGCCTCGCGACGCCGCTGCCAGGGGATGAGCACCGCCTCCAGGGCCGAGGCGGCGAGGTACATCCCGATGCCGAGCAGGCAGGCGACGACGATCGCGGCCCAGGCGTTCGGGTAGCGGAACGCGCCGGTCTGGTTCGTCACGTAGATCCCCAGGGCGTACGCCGGGCCGCCGAAGAACTCGCCGACGACCGCGCCGATCACGCTGAGCGTGACCGCGATCTTCAGGGCCGTGAACCAGTACGGCAGGGCGTTCGGGATCCGCAGCCTGCGGAGCACGGCGATCTCGGAGGCGCCATACGAGGTCATCAGCTCGAGGGCCGCCGGATCGACGTTCGTCAGGCCACGCACGGTGTTGACGAGCACCGGGAAGAACGTCATGAGGGCGACGATCGTGATGCGCGGCAGCTGGCTCTCGAGACCGAACCAGTTGAGCGTGATCGGCGCGAAGGCGATGATCGGGATCGTGCTCATCGCGTTGCCGAGCGGGACGAGCGTCTTGCGCGCCGTGGCCCACCGGGCGGTCGCCAGGCCGGCCAGCGTCCCGAGCCCGACCCCCAGGACCAGCCCGCCGAGCGCCTCGACCCCCGTGTAGGCCACGCCTCGGAGAAGCGTCGGGCCCTCGCTGATCAGCGAGGCCCAGATCTCGCTCGGTCGCGGGATCAGGAAGGATTGCACCTGGAGCAGCAGGAACGAGGCCTCCCACAGGACGAGGACGCCGACGAACACGAGCAGCGGCGGCAGCCAGTCCACCCTCGCGGCGGCACGCCCCCGGCGGACCCGCGCCAGCATCGCCAGCGAGGTCAACCGAGCCCCTCGGCCCGAACTCGCTCGGCGGGCACCGCGCCGCCGTCGCCCTCGTGCCCGCGGAGCGCCTCGCGGACCTCGGTCACGAGGTCGAAGTAGCGCGCGGTCTCCCGGGTCTCCACGACCCGGGGCTGGGGCAGGTCGACGTCGACGACCTTCGCGATGCGGCCGGGCCTGGCCGACATGACGACGACGCGGGTCGACAGGAACACGGCCTCCGGGATCGAGTGCGTCACGAAGACGACCGTCGTCCTCGTCCGGCCCCAGATGCGCATGAGCTCGAGGTTCATCCGCTCCCGGGTCATCTCGTCGAGGGCGCCGAACGGCTCGTCCATGAGCAGGAGCTTCGGGTCGAAGGCCAGGGCTCGGGCTATGGCCACCCGCTGCTGCATCCCGCCGGACAGCTGCCACGGGTGGCGGTCCCCGAATCCGTCGAGCTCGACGAGCTTCAGGAGGTCCGCCGAGCGGGCGGCCCGATCGGCGGGCTGGTAGCCCATGATCTCGAGCGGCAGCTCGATGTTCTTCGCCACGGTCCGCCAGTCCATGAGGACCGGTGCCTGGAAGACCATGCCGTAGTCGCGATCGAGGCGGGCTCGACGCGCGGGCTTGCCGTTCACCTCGATCGTGCCGCGGCTCGGTGACGTCAGGTCGCCGACCAGGCGGAGCAGCGTCGATTTCCCGCAGCCCGACGGGCCGATGAGGGACACGAACTCGCCCGGCCGGATCACGAGGTCGATGCCCTCGAGCGCCGTGACGGCGCCCTCGCCGGCGCCGAACGTCTTCGAGACGCCGGCGACGCGGACGACGGCGGTGGCGTCGGTCGGGGCGAGGGTCGTCATCGGGCCATCAGCTCGCGGCCAGCGGCCGATACCGGTTGCGGGTCAGCCGATCTTCGGCCAGCCGCACGAGCCCGACGGCCCCGAGCCCGACGATCGAGCAGGTGATCAGCGTGGCCCACAGCCGCTCCGGCCCCTGCGAGTAGTACTGGTTGTAGTTCAGGAGCGCGCTGCCGAGGCCATCCGGGATCCCCGCCGGCAGCTCGCCGACGATCGCCCCGATGACCGCGGATGCGGCCGCCACCCGCAGCGACCCGAACAGGTACGGCACCGAGGTCGGCAGGCGCAGCTTCCACAGGACCGCCCGCCGGCTCGCCGCGTAGGAGCGCATGAGCTCGAACGCATGCGGGTCCGCGGCTCGCAGCCCGCGCAGGGCCGCAATCGTCACGGGAAAGAACGTCAGGTAGGCCGAGATGATCGCGACCGAGACCCAGCCGGCCTTCGTGGCCACGACGATGAGCGGCGAGATCGCGAGGATCGGCACGGTCTGGGAAGCCACGACGTACGGGACGAACGCCCGCTCGGCGAGCCGCGAATGGACGAACCCGATCCCGAGCAGCAGCCCCAGCGCCGCACCGAAGGCGAACCCGATGATCGCCTCGCGGAACGTGAACAGGGCCTGCCCGGCCAGAATGAGGCCCAGCGGCGGCCCGTTCCGCTGCGCCGGCAGGATGAACGCGCCGATCACGCTCCAGACGTGGGGCAGCGACAGGTCGGTTGCGATGCGGGCCCTGAACGGCGGGACGTGGTCGATGTTGATCGGCAGCCCGAGCAGGGACGTCTGGATCTGCCACGGATCACCGAACAGCCACTTCGCGCCCTCCCAGACGAGGACGATCGCGAGGACGATGACGACCCACGCGAGCGCGATCCGGCGGCGGCCGGGAGCCCTGCCTTCGATGTCGACCGACGGCGCCGCCGCGACCGCCGCCGCCATCTAGCCGGTGACCGCCTGGTCGGCGATGTCGAGGGCCGCATCGATGATCTCGAACCCTTCGTTCAGCTGGGCCTCGGTGATGCACAGCGGTGGGTTCGTGTGGATCATGTGGTTGGCGACGAACGTGTACAGGCCGTGCTCGCGGAAGTACCTGGAGATGGCCTTCATCTCGTCGCTGGTGCTGTTGTAGTTGGCCATCGGCGTGAACGGCTTCCGGCTGCGGACGACCTCGATGACGCCGAACAGGCCGATGCTCCGCACGGTCCCGACGCTGCGATGGCGCTCCATGAGCCGACGGTGCCAGTCGTGCATGATCTCGCCCATCGCCCGCGCGTTCTCGATGAGGTGGTCCTCCTCGTAGACCTGGATCGTGGCGAGCGCTGCCGCCAGCGAGACCGGGTGCGAGGAGTAGGTCAGGCCGCCGCTGTAGTACATCGTTTCGAACTTCTCGGCGATCCTGTGGTTCATCGCCACCGCGCCGAGTGGCAGGTATGACGATGTGAGGCCCTTGGCCATCGTCATGAGATCCGGGACGACGCCCCAGTTGTCGACCGCGAACCACTGGCCCGTCCGTCCGAAGCCGGCCATGACCTCGTCGCAGACCATCAGGATGTCGTAGCGGTCGCACAGCTCGCGGACGCCCTGGAGGTAGCCGTCGGGCGGGATCAGGACGCCGTTCGTGCCGACGACCGTCTCGGCGAAGATCGCGGCGATCGTGTGCGCACCCTCGTAGCGGATGACGTCCTCGAGGCCCTGGAGGCTCTCCTCGACGGGTCGCGGGTCCTTCTCGCCCCAGCGATGGGTGTCCGGGTAGCGGACGACGCCGACGAGGCCCGGCTCGTTCGGCCAGCGGCGCGGATCGCCGGTCAGGGTCATCGCCCCGAAGGTCGCCCCGTGGTAGCTCCGGTAGCGCGCCAGCACCTTCGTCCGGCCGGTGTAGTGGCGGGCCATCTTGATCGCGTTCTCGATCGCCTCCGCCCCGCCGAGCGTGAAGAAGACCTTGTCGAGGTCGCCCGGCAGGATCTCGGCGAGCTTCTCGCCGAGGCGGGCCCGGATCTCGGTGGCGAACGCCGGCTGGACATACTGGAGCTTCATCGCCTGGGCCGTGATCGCGTCGATCACCCGGCGGTCGCCGTGGCCGATGTTCACGGACATCAGCTGGCTGTTGAAGTCGAGGATCCGGTTGCCCTCCGGCGTGTACAGGTAGACGCCCTCGGCGCGGTCGATCGCGATCGGGTCGAGTTGGCCCTGGACGGACCACGAGAAGAACGTGTGCTCGCGGCTGAGGGCGACGATCTCGTCGCTGGTCATCGAGGTCGGACGGGTCTCAACGGTCATGGCTTGCCTCCGTCCGCCATTAGACCACGCCCCCTTGACGCCGGTTGCCGCGCCGTACGCTCGCGGGCGAGGGAGGGCTTCCAGAGGTCTATGCATTTGCCCGGCGACTCGTCGCGATCGGGCTCCTCGGCATGCTCGCGCTGGTGTACCCCGTCGTCGCGTCGGCGACCATCACCGGGCCCTGCACGGCGACAGGGACCACGTCGTCCAACTCGACGTCCGACCTGACCACGGACACCGAATGGCACATGCTCTCGACCGACACGGCCGGCGGCAGCGGCGAGTCGACGGTCGCGATGAAGCACGCGGTCGTCCGGGCGTATGCCTTCGGCGGCCTGTCGCTGCCGATCGCCGAGGGCGATGGCGACGGCGACACCTCCGGCTCGGTGGACGGCCTGAGCGTCCAGACGTATGCGATCCTCGGAGCGCGGTTCTACGTCGCGGGCGAGGCGTCCGGTGACAGCGGCAGCTGCTCCGGCAGCATCGTGATCGTCCTCGACGACGTGAACCCGATCCTCACGGTGTTCGGGGGCGGCGGCCTGCTCCTGTTCGTGGTCTGCTTGATCGCCATCGGGCTGCTCGCCCGCTCGAGCGGCGGCTGCTTCCTGCTCGGGGTCGCGGTCCTGTTCGGGCTCCTGGGCGGCGCCGGCCTCGCGATCGCGCTCGGCCAGTTCGGGCTCGTCGATGCGACGTCGCCGGTCGGGCTGGCCTTCCCGATCGTGGGTGGGGTCGTCGGCGCCGGGACGTGCGGTCGGTTCCACCCAACGCCGCCGAGCCCTGCGACGACGGCCTGATCGATCGATCCGGAGAACGAATCGGCGCCGGCGGAAGACGCCGGCGCCGACTTGACGGGGCCGCTCGAGGCTCAGCTCGGCTCGAGGTTCCGGATCACCCGCTCGCAGCTGCTGTCGACGATGTCGAAGCGACCCGCGTACACCACGTCCCAGCCGGGTCCGCAGTGGACCGCGTCGCCGGTGTCGTCGCCGCCGACCACGATCACGTCGTTGCCGTAGCCGCCGTAGATGATGTCGTGGCCCGACCCGCCGACGATGACGTCGTTGCCGTCGCCGCCGTAGATGAGGTCGTTGCCCGACCCACCCGAGATGGCGTCCGGCCCGGGCCCGCCGCTCAGCACGTCGCTGCCGGCCCCGCCGACGATCACGTCGGCGCCATACCCGCCGTAGATGTGGTCGCTGCCGAGGCCACCGTACAGGTGGTCGTCGCCGGCGAGGCCATAGATCGTGTCGTTGCCGGCGAGGCCGTAGATCCAGTCCGCGCCGGCCGTCCCGGTGAGCGTGTCGTTGCCGGATGTGCCGGTGATCGTGGCGGCGAGGGTGGTGGCCGGCAGGGCCAGCGCGGCCAGCATCGTCAGGCCGGCGAAGGCAAGGCGCTTCGGCCGAAGCCATGGCGTTCGCATCGGTGCTCCTCCGTTGGTGTCCAGGTCGTCGCCCGGATGAGTCGGTCCGACCGTAGCCCCCTGGCCGGCGCCCGTCCGCGACCCTGGCGGCGGCAATCGTAAGGCTCTCGTAAAGCCCGGGCCCGGCCGAACCCCGGGTGTACCCTCTCCCCTTCTCCGGTCGGACCGCGCGATTCGGACCGCGCCACGCTTGCGAGGAGCGTCATGCCGAGGAACGTTCGAGGGGCACTGCTGCAGGCGAGCTGGACCGGCGACAAGGAGTCGATGATCCAGAAGCACGAGAAGGTGGCCCACGACGCGGCCGGCCAGGGCGCCCAGGTCATGCTCTTCCAGGAGCTGTTCTACGGGCCCTACTTCTGCCAGGTCCAGGACCCGCAGTACTACAGCTACACCGAGCACATCCCGGACGGCCCCACGACGAAGCGGATGCAGGACCTCGCGAAGCAGACCGGGATGGTCCTCGTCGTGCCGATGTACGAGGAGGACGAGACCGCCTCGGGCATCTACTACAACACCGCCGCGGTGATCGACGCCGACGGGACGTACCTCGGCAAGTACCGCAAGACCCACATCCCCCACGTGAAGGGCTTCTGGGAGAAGTACTACTTCCGGCCGGGCAACCTCGGCTACCCGGTCTTCGAGACCGCCGTCGGCAAGGTCGGCGTGTACATCTGCTACGACCGCCACTTCCCGGAGGGCGCCCGCGCACTCGGGCTGAACGGCGCCGAGATGGTGTTCATCCCCTCGGCCACCTCGCGCGGCCTGAGCGAGTACCTGTGGCGGATCGAACAGGTCAGCCACGCGGTCGCCAACGGCTACTTCGTCGGGACCATCAACCGGGTGGGCATCGAGGCCGACATCGGCGATGACGACTTCTACGGCCAGAGCTACTTCTGCGATCCGCGCGGCCAGTTCATCGGGTCGGTCGGCTCGCCGTACGACGAGGAGCTCATCGTCCGGGACATGGACCTCGACGTGATCCAGCAGGTCCGCCAGACGTGGCAGTTCTTCCGCGATCGGCGGCCCGACGCCTACGACGACCTCGTCCGGCCCTGACGTCAGCCGGCGGACTCGACCGATGCAGTTCGGGTTCACGCTCAAGCCCGAGCACTCGATCGCCGCGACGATCGAGCTGACGCAGGCCGGCGAGGCGGCCGGATTCGACTACGCCTGGCTCTTCGACTCGCACGTCCTGTGGCGCGAGCCGTACCCGCTCCTCACGCTCATGGCGGAGCACACGAGCCGCCTCCGCCTGGGCACCTGCGTGACGAACCCGGGCACGCGCGAGCCGAGCGTCACCGCGTCGGTGCTGGCCACGCTCGACGAGCTGAGCGGCGGGCGGATGGACCTCGGCATCGGCCGCGGCGACTCCGCCCGGCGGGTCCTCGGCAAGCCGCCGATCACGTTGGCCAACACCGAGGAGGCGATCCGGGTCATCCGCGACCTCGTGGAGGGCCGCGGGGTCGTCTACGAGGGCACCGAGCTCGAGCTGCCCTGGTCGGGGAAGTGGAAGCTCCCGATCTGGGTCGCCGGCTACGGCCCGATGGCCCTGGCGATGACCGGTCGCGTGGCCGACGGCGTGATCCTCCAGCTGGCCGACCCGGACCTCGTGGCCTGGTTCGCCGGCCAGGCGAAGGACGCGGCCGTCGCCGCGGGCCGCCCGCGGGAGGGCCTCCGCGTCCAGGCCGCGGCGCCGCTCCACATCGGGCCGCGCGACCTGGGCCGCGACCGGACCCGCTGGTTCCCGGCCCTCGTCTCGAACCACGTCGTCGACCTCGTGAACAGGTACCCGCGCGAGCAGCTGCCCGACGCGCTAACGGGCTACATCCGGGACCGGACCGGCTACGACTACCACCACCACGCCGAGGTCGGCTCGGCCAACGCGGGCTTCGTCGGCGACGAGGTCACGGACCGCTTCTGCGTCCTCGGCGACACGTCCGAGGTGATCGAGAAGCTGCGGCTCCTCGAGGCCGCCGGCGTCGACCAGTTCAACGTCTACCTGATGAACGGCGACGAGCGGGAGCAGCTCGACCGCATCGGCGCCGAGGTCATCCCGGCATTGCGCGGAGCCGTCGCGGCCTGAGCCCGTTCGGGGCTAGGATCGGGGCGGCTCGATCCGAGCAACCCGTCAGGAGGTTCCGGTGGACAAGAAGGCCAAGACCCCCAAGAAGCCGAAGCAGAGCAAGGCCAAGCCGGCGGCCAAGTGACCGACCGGCACCGGCACCGGCGCCGAGCCCGCCGAGGGTCGGCCCGGTGCCCGGCCGCGCCGGTCCGGGACGTACTGGGACTCCAGTCCTAGGGACATCGCGGGGCGACTCCACCAGACTCCACCCCACTGATTGCGTGGAGGTGCCCCATGCCATTCGGCTGGTTCGGAGCGCGTCGCGACCCGTGGTGGGAGATCGACGGCCCGGCCGCCCGTCGGGAGCGGCGACGTCGCCGGGCCGTGTCGTTCGCCGCGTTCGTCATGTCCCTGTTCGCCGTGACCGGGAGCGCCTACGCCTGGGCGTTCCATCTCGGCCTCGTCGGGAGCCTCGCCGTCCACTTCCCGCTCTGATCCTCCCAACCCCCGCGGGCTAGCATGGCGGGCGTATCGAAGGGAGGACCGATGCGCACCCTGATCGCGAACGGGACGGTCGTCACCGCCGAGGGCTCGTACCCCGCGGACGTCCTCGTCGACGGCGAGCGGATCGTCGGGGTCGGGGCCGGGCTCGCCGCCTCGACGATGGCCGACGAGACGATCGACGCGACCGGCAGGTACGTCATCCCCGGCGGCATCGACGTCCACACCCACATGAAGCTGCCGTTCGGGGGCACCTTCGCCAAGGACGACTTCTTCACCGGGACCCGCGCGGCCGCCTTCGGCGGGACGACGACCATCGTGGATTTCGCGGTCCAGTCGAAGGGCCGGAGCCTGCGCGAAGGGCTCGATGCCTGGCATGCCCTGGCGGAGGGCAACGCCGTCACCGACTACGGCTTCCACATGATCATGAGCGACGTCAACGACGAGTCGCTCGCGGAGATGGACCAGCTCGTCGCCGAGGGGATCCCCGACTTCAAGCTGTTCACCGCGTACCCCGGCGTCTTCTACAGCGACGACGGCGCGATCTTTCGGGCGATGCAGCGGACCGCCAGGAACGGCGGGCTGATCATGATGCACGCCGAGAACGGCCTGGCGATCGACGTCATCGCCGCCGACACGGTCGCCGCCGGCACGACCGACCCGATCGGCCACGGGCTCGCTCGCTACTCGGTCCTCGAGGGCGAGGCGACGAATCGCGTGATCCGCCTGGCCGAGGCGGCGAAGGTACCCGTCTACATCGTCCACCTCTCGGCCAAGGAGGCCCTGAACGCCGTCCGGATGGCCCGCGACGAGGGCCTGCCGGCATTCGCGGAGACCTGCCCGCAGTACCTCTTCCTCTCGCTCGACGACCTCGGCCACGGCTTCGAGGGCGCGAAGTTCGTCTGCTCGCCGCCGCTCCGCGACGCGAAGGCCGGCCACCAGGACGAACTCTGGAAGGGGCTCCTGAAGGACGATCTCCAGGTCGTCTCCACGGACCACTGCCCGTTCGACTTCCACGGCCAGAAGGAGCTCGGCGTGGGCGACTTCCGGAAGATCCCGAACGGGCTGCCGGGGGTCGAGGACCGGATGGACCTGCTGCACGACGGCGGCGTGGTCGGCGGGCACCTGACAAAGGAGCGCTGGGTCGAGATCACCTCGACCGCCCCGGCCCGCCTGTTCGGCCTCTGGCCGCGCAAGGGCGCGGTCGCCGTCGGCGCCGATGCCGACCTCGTCGTCTACGACCCGAACCGGAAGCACACGATCTCGGCGAAGACCCACCACATGGACGTCGACTACTCGTGCTACGAGGGCCGCTCCGTGCAGGGTGGCTCCGACGTCGTGATGAGCCGCGGTTCGGTCGTCGTCCGGAGCGGCCGGTTCGAGGGCCGCCAGGGCGCCGGCCGGTTCCTGAAGCGCTCGACCGCCGACTACGCGCGGCTGGCCTGACGACGGTCGTGGCCTCCACGCCGACGCGGCGCACGCTCCGGATCCCGTCCGAGACGGGTCACCTCGCGGAGGTCCGGTCGTTCGTCCGGGAGGCGACCGGCGCGTTCGGCGCGACGCCCGGCGTCACCGCCGACCTCGTCCAGGCGGTCGACGAGGCGGTCTGCAACGTCATCCTGCACGGACGCGGCCCGAAACCGGGTCGCGCCGGCAGCGATGAGATCGAGCTCAGCGCGGAGCTCCGCGAGGGACGGGTCGAGATCCGCATCCTCGACCGGGCCGCGGCCTTCGACCCGACCTCGGCGGCCGGCCCTGACCTCTCGATGTCGCCACGAGAACGCCGGCCGGGCGGGATGGGCATCCACCTGATGCGCTCGGGCACCGACGCGCTGCACCATCGACCGCGACCCGACGGCGGCAACGAGCTGCTGCTCGTCCGCCGCGCGGACGGGGCGACCGAGGAGGGCTGACCGATGTCGATGTCGATCGCGTCCGAGCATCGCGGCGAGCCCGCGATCGCGCTCGTGACGCTGGCCGGCGAGCTCGACGCATCCAACTTCGAGGCGCTCATCGGGACGATCCAATCGTGCTATGCCGGCGGCGCCATCGGCTGCGTGATCGATCTCGGCGGCCTGACATTCATGGCCTCGTCGGGCCTCGTCGCCCTGTATGCCGCCGAGCGGATCTTCCGCGGCGAGGCCGCGCCGGACCTCGAGGCCGGCTGGCAGGTCTTCCACGATATGGGCGGCGAGTCCGGCCACGTGACGAACGTCCGGCTCGTCGACACGCAGGACGCGGTCCAGCGAGTGCTCGACCGGACCGGGATGAGCCGGCTGTTCGCGACGGATCCGTCGGTCGATGCCGCGATGGCGGCGATCCGGGGAGGCTGAGCCGACGGCGGGCGACGAGCGAGAGCGCCTCGATCGTTTCGATCGCGAGCTGCGCGCGGCGCAGCGGATTCAGCGGGTCCTCGTCGGGCTGACGGAGACGCACCTCGGCGAGTTCGACCTCGCCTGGGATTACGAGCCCGCCCGCGAGATCGGCGGCGACTTCCTCGACGCGTTCACGATCCTCGAGCCCGACGGCCGGCCGTCACGCCGCCTCGGCCTCGTCATCGCCGACGTCACCGGCAAGGGCATCTCGGCCGCGCTCCTCATGGCCTTCGTGCGGCCGATCGTCCGGACGGCGATGGACCGCTCGGGCTCCCCGATCGAGGCGCTGGAGCGAACGAACGCGATCCTCGCGACGGAGCGGCAGACCGGCCTGTTCGTCACGGTCCTGTGCGGCATCGTCGACCTCGGGACCGGTGAGGTCGTCCTCGGGAACGCCGGCCACGAACGGCCGATCCTGGTCCCGGCCGACGGCTCGGAGCCGCGCTGGATCGAGGGTGGCGGGCCGCTCGTCGGGGCGTTCCCGAAGCTCGATCTCGAGCCGATCCGGCTGCGGCTGGGGCTGGGCGACCGGCTCCTCACCTACACCGACGGCGTCATCGACGCGACCAGTCCGGTCGGCGAACGGTTCGGCGAGGCGCGGCTGCTCCAGGCCGTCCGCGGCTCCGGTCCCACGCCCGACGACCTCGTCGACGCGATCACCTCGGCCGTCTCGGCGTTCCGGGGAGCGGCCGAGCCGGCGGACGACCTGGCGCTGCTGGCGGTGGGCCGACAGGGTTGACCCCAGGGCGCCGCCGACGCCGCTTACGTGACGCGGCGGCCGGTCAGCAGCTGGTAGAGCAGGACGATGACGGCGAGGACGAGCAGGATGTGGATGAGCCCGCCGACCACGTTCGTGAGCAGGCCGAGCACCCACAGGACGAGCAGGAAGACGAGCAGGGTCCAGAGCATCTGGGCCTCCCAGGTACGTCCGAGGCGGTGGCTCGGAGCGTTCCGAGGATCACGGCCGGCGCATCACAGGCTAACCGCGCCCGGCGCGCTGGCCGTTGCGAGTGAGCGTCAGGCGCGCCTGAGGTCCGTCAGCCGACGAGCGGCCGGCCCATGGCGAGGCGCCAGCGCTCGTCGAAGTCGAAGGCGAGGCGGTCGTTCCGGGGATACACCCCGCCGCGGAACCCGCGCGACGACACGCCGCGCTGGGCCCGCTCGACGATCACCCAGTCCTGGCGGCTGATCGTGTCCCACAGGTCGACGACCGGCGACGGATCGAACGCCGGATCGGCGATCGTCTCCGGACGGAAGTAGAACTCGGAGATGACCCGCGTCCGGGCCGGTCCCATCGGCTCGAGGCGGTAGGTCATCATCGCGTCGGGGTGGAGGTTCACCATCAGGTTCGGGAACTGGAACGTCCCGTAGTAGGTCCGGCGATCCATCTCCGACAGGCCGGGGAACGGCGGCAGGTTCGATCCGCCGGTGACGGTGAAGCTCGTCGCCCCATCGCGCATGAGGTTGCCGCCGTCCGGGGTCTCGTCGCTCCAGACCTCGCCCTTGCGGTAGAGCGGAACGAGCGCGACGAGCTCGGGATGGACCGTCGGGCAGTGGAGGCATTCGTTGTAGTTCTCGACGATGACCTTCCAGTTCGCGGCGACGTCGTAGTCGATGCGGCGCGCGGGCCGGAGCTCGGCCATCCGGTAGCGCTCGAAGCCCACGATCGTCTCGGCGCCGACGAGGAGCGACTCGGCGAGCGGCTCGACGTCGTCGGCCAGAGAGACGAACAGGAATCCGTCGAACTCGCCCACCCGGATGCCGTGGAGCGGATGCTCGGCCCGATCGAAGGCCTCGTCCTCGTGGACGTTGGGCGTCCCGATGAGCCGCCCGTCGAGGTCGAACGACCAGGCGTGGTACGGGCACTTGATGGCCCGGCTCGCATGGCCGGCGCCATCGTCGAGGAGCTTCGTGCCGCGATGGGCGCAGACGTTGTAGAAGGCCCGCGGCTCCCCGTCGGCGTTCCGGACGACGACGATGGACTCGCCGGCGATGTCGCGCACGAGATAGTCCCCGGACGTCGCGACGTCCTCGGAGCGCCCGGTGCAGACCCAGCCGCCGAACCAGATCCGGTCGCGCTCTGCCTCGAAGACGGCGGCGGACGCGTAGTCCTCACGCGCCAGGGTCGGACGCGGGTGCCAGTGATCCGGCCCATGCCGGGCGAGGGCCGCAGACGCGTTGTCCGCCGGGCGGGCGAGGGTCGTCATCGACGGTCGGCGACGAGCCTTCCGGCCTGGACGACCGCGACGACTCGGGCCGGATCGGACCACAGCCCGGGCTCCGTCAACGGATCGCCGTTGACGAGGATCACGTCGGCGAGCTTCCCGGCCTCGATCGTCCCAACCTGGTCGCCGAGATCGAGGAGCCGCGCTGCCTCCATCGTCGCGGCCCGCAGGGACGCGAGCGGCGACAGGCCGTGGTCGACCATGTGGCTCAGCTCGCGCGGCAGGTGCTCGCCGCGGACGCCGTCGGTGCCCATCGCGATGCGGACGCCGCGCTCCGCGGCATGCCGGAAGTTCCGGTCGAGGCCAACCATGAGCGCGGTCTGCTTCTCGACCGCCCACGGCGGGGTGATGCCCCGCGCCACGAGGTCCGGCTCGAGCATCCGGTAGGAGATCTGGAATGTCGGGACGAGCGGGACCTCCCGCTCGAGCATGAGGTCGATCGCCTCGTCGTCGATGCCGTCGCCATGCTCGATCGAGCGGACACCGGCCCGGACCGCGTTCTTGATCCCGGCCGCGTTCTCGGCGTGGGCCAGCACCCCGTGGATCCCCGCGAGCTGCGCCTCCTCGACCATGACCCGGATCTCGTCGACCGAGTACTGGACCGCGCCGGGAGCGTCCATCATCGAGTAGACCCCACCGGTCGAGAACGTCTTGATCCAGTCGGCCCCGGCCCGGATGTTGGCCCGGACGACCTTGCGGATCTCGTCCGGCCCGTCGGCGAGCGAGGGCGGGATCTCCGTCATCGGGCGGTCGCCGTCGAGGACGATGCCCGACGGGCTCATCCCGTCGCCGTGTCCGCCCGTGATCGACAGCGGCGAGACGCTGACCTGGAGGCGGGGGCCGGGCCAGCCGGCCGCGAACAGGCGCTTGAGCCCGGCCGGCGCGCCACCCGCGTCGCGGATCGTCGTGACGCCCGATTCGAGGAACGCCTTGCCCGCGGCGAGGCTGTCCCCGATCTGCTCGGTGTAGGTCCGGGAGATCGCGTCCTCGAGGCGCTCGTGGCGGCCGAGGAAATGGACGTGGCAATCGATCAGGCCCGGGACGACGGTCGCGCCGGCCGCGTCGACGATCGTGGCCCCGTCGGGAACGCTCCCCCGCCCCCGGCCGATCGACGCGATCCGGCCGTCGTCGCCGACGACCAAGGTGTCGCCGTCGAGGGGCGTCTCGGAGCGGGCGTCGAGGAGGCGAGCGCCGACGATCGCGAGCGTCATGGCGGGGGTGGACCGCCTAGCGCGTACGCGGGAAGCCCAGGTCGATCTTCGACGTGCCGGGATCCGGCCAGCGCGAGGTCACGACCTTGGCCCGGGTGTAGAACTGGATGCCCTCCGGGCCGTACATGTGGAGGTCGCCGAAGAGCGACGCCTTCCAGCCGCCGAAGCTGTAGTACGCGACCGGCACGGGGATCGGGACGTTGATGCCGACCATCCCGACCTGGACGTCGAACTGGTACTGGCGGGCGGCGCCGCCGTCGCGGGTGAAGATCGCCGTCCCGTTGCCGTACGGGTTGTCGTTCACGAGCCGCAGCGCGTCGGCGTATGAATCGACCCGGACGACCGTCAGGACGGGCCCGAAGATCTCGTCGCGGTAGCAGTCCATCCCTGGCTGGACGCGGTCGATCAGAGAGGTGCCGAGGAAGAACCCGTCGGACTCCCGGTAGAGCGCGTGCTCGCGGCCGTCGGCCACCACCGAGGCGCCCTGAGCGGTCGCCGAATCGAGGTACGACGCGACCTTGTCCCGGTGCTGGCGGGTGACGAGCGGGCCCATCTCGGCCTCGGGATCCGTCCCCGGCCCGATCCGGATCTTCGGCAGGCGAGCCGCGATCGCGTCCACCAGCGGGTCGGCGACGGCCCCGACCGCGACGACCGTCGCGATCGCCATGCAGCGCTCGCCGGACGAGCCGTAGCCGGCCGAGACCGCGGCGTCGGCCGCCATGTCCACGTCGGCGTCGGGCAGCACGACCATGTGGTTCTTCGCCCCGCCGAGGGCCTGGACGCGCTTCCCGTTCCGGGTCCCCGTCTCGTAGATGTAGCGGGCGATCGGTGTCGAGCCGACGAAGGACACCGCCGCGACGTCCGGGTGATCGAGGATCCGGTCGACGGCGACCTTGTCGCCCTGGACGACGTTGAAGACGCCGTCGGGGACGCCCGCCTCGTGGAGCAGCTCGGCGATGTAGATCGACGCCGACGGGTCCTTCTCGGACGGCTTCAGGACGAACGTGTTGCCGCAGGCCAGGGCCGTCGCGAACATCCACATCGGGACCATCGCCGGGAAGTTGAACGGCGTGATCCCGGCGACGACACCCAGCGGCTGGCGGATCTGGTAGACGTCGAGCCCCGAGGAGACCTGCTCGCTGAAGGCACCCTTCATGAGGTGCGGCACGCCGCACGCGAACTCGAGATTCTCGAGGCCGCGAGCGACCTCGCCGAGCGCATCGCTCGGGACCTTGCCGTGCTCGGCCGTCAGATGGGCCGCGATCTCGCGCCGATGGGCCTCGACGAGGTTCCGGATCCGGAACAGGATCTCGGTCCGCTTCGAGAGCGACGTCGACCGCCAGGCCGGGAACGCCGCCTTGGCCGCGGCGACCGCCGCATCGACCTCCTCGATCGAGGCGAAGGCGACCTCCCGGGCGAGCACGCCGCGGGCCGGGTCGAACACGGGCCCCCAACGGCCCGAGGTTCCGGCGGACCGGCGACCGTTGATCCAGTGCGGCACCGGCTCGCCCAGCAACGCGGCGGGCGTGGCAGCCGTGGGCTCGGCGACCTGTGTCATGGCAAGAGGATACCGCTCGGGCGCGCCCGGCCTACTCCTCGAGCTCCTCGTCGAGGTCGGGCTCGGGCTCGTCGAAGGAACGGACACGGGCCTGACGCCGCTCGACGAAGCCGATGGCGGCGACGACCAGGAGCCCGAGCGCGAGCACCTGCTCGGTGTCGAAGGGTCCGACGGTGGCCGGGTCGCGCCAGGTGAAGCCGACGATGATCCGGGCCACCGCCCAGAGGCCCAGGGCCGCGAACATCGCGCCACCGTCGCGCCGGGCGATGACCTCCAGCCGCGAGAGGGCGACGAGGATGACGATCGCCCCGAACACGAGCAGCCCTTCGTACAGCTGCGACGGCTGTGACGGGATGTCGGGCGAGAGGGCATCCCAGGGACCGGGGCCGGCATAGGCCGTCGCCCAGGGCAGGCTCGAGACGGCGCCCTGGCCGTTCGCCCCGAGCACACCGACGAGCTTCCCGGCAGCCAGGACGAACAGGAGCGGAAACGCCGCGGCGTGGAGCCAGCGGGCGACGGGCGCCCCGACGAGCCGGCAGATCAGCGCGCCGGTGATGATGGCCCCCGGCACCGCGAGGGTGAGGTCGAAGGCGCCCTGGGAGGGGTCGAGGATCGCCGACCCGTGGCTCGAGTAGAAGTCGAAATGGGCGAGGACGTAGCCCAGTCGCCCGCCGACGAGCGCCCCGGGCAGCGAGCCGACGACGATGAAGATCAGGTCGTCCGGCCGCAGCCCGGGCGCGGGCACATACGGTCCGACCGCAGGCGTCAGGCGCCCGATCCGGACCGCGAACAGCAGGCCCAAGAAGAGGACCGCCGCGAGCGCGAGGGTCTCGATGCGGACCGATGCCGTGTCGCCCAGCTTCAGGACAGGGTCGAACGCGAACGTGATGACGGCCGGAGTCACGGCGGGGAGTGTAGAGGCGGGATGCGGCGGCTCGCGGGGTCCGAAGGTCCTGCGAGGACCGGCTCAGAGCTTCGCCACCAGCTCCCGGACCGCGCCGGCCGACTTGTCGAACGCGGCCTGCTCGTCGGCGCTGAGCCTGATCTCGATGACGCGCTCCATGCCGCCGGCTCCGAGGACGACCGGCACGCCGACGAAGAGCCCGTCGACGCCGTACTCGCCCGTCAGGTACGTGGCGCATGGCAGGACGCGCTTCCGATCGAGCAGGATCGACTCGACCATCTCGAAGGTCGCCGCGGCCGGGGCGTAGTAGGCCGAGCCTGTCTTCAGCAGGGCCACGATCTCGGCGCCGCCGTTCGCGGTCCGCTCGACGAGCGCCTGGACCCGCTCGGCGCTCAGCAGCTCCGTGATCGGGATGCCGGCGACGGTCGAGTAGCGCGGCAGGGGGACCATCGTGTCGCCATGGCCGCCGAGGACGAAGGCGTGGGTATCGGCGACCGACACGCCGAGCTCCATCGCGATGAAGGCCCGGAAGCGGGCCGAGTCGAGGACGCCGGCCATGCCGATCACGCGCTCGCGGGGAAAGCCGGAGGCCTGCATCGCGACGTGGCACATCGCGTCGAGCGGGTTCGTGACGACGATGAGGATCGCGTCGGGCGAATGCTTCGCGGCCTGCTCGACGACCGATCGGACGATGCCGGCGTTCTTGGCCATGAGGTCGTCGCGGCTCATCCCCGGCTGACGCGCGAGCCCGGATGTCACGACGACGATGTCAGAGCCGGTGGTGTCGCCATAGTCGTTCGTGCCGAGGACCCGAGCGTCGTGGCCGACGACCGGCGCGGCTTCGGCCAGGTCGAGGCCCTTGCCCTGTGGCAGCCCCTCGACGATGTCCACGAGGACGACGTCGGCCAGGCCGGCCTCGGCGATCCGCTGGGCAGCCGTCGCGCCGACGTTGCCCGCCCCGATGACGGTGACCTTCCTGCGACCCATCTCGATCAACCCTCCCCGGGTGCTGACGTGCGCATGCTGGCGAGATCGACGCCGCCGACGGCGGCAGGACCGGCCTTCCGGACCGCCTCCGAGACCCCGTCGGCATAGGTGGCGAAGTTGGCGTGGAACATGGCCGCGAGCTTCGCGGCGGCGGCGTCGTAGGCTGCCTTGTCGGCCCACGTCTCGCGTGGAATGAGCACCTTCGCCGGGACGCCCGGCACCTCGGTCGGGACGTCGACGCCGAAGATCGGATCCTTGGCGTAGCGGACCGTCGCGAGGTCGCCGTTGATCGCCGCCCGGACCATGTTCCGGGTGTGGTTGATGTCCATCCGTCGACCGACGCCATACGGCCCGCCCGTCCAGCCGGTGTTCACGAGCCAGACCGGGACATCGTGGTGTTCGAGGCGGTCAATCAGCATGTGGGCGTAGACGCCCGGATGGCGGGGCAGGAACGGCGCGCCGAAGCCCGCCGAGAACGTCGCGCTCGGCTCCTTGACCCCGATCTCGGTCCCGGCGAGCTTCGCCGTGTAGCCGCTGATGAAGTGGTACGCGGCCTGCTCGCGGGTCAGCCGCGAGATCGGCGGCAGGACGCCGAACGCGTCGGCGGTCAGGAGGACGACGTTGCGGGGCGTGCCCGCGACCCCGGTCGGGTCGGCGTTGCCGATGAAGTTGAGCGGATAGGCGCCGCGGGTGTTCTCCGTGATCCGCTCGCTGTCCAGATCGAGCTCGCGAGTGACCGGATCGATGTCGACGTTCTCGAGGATCGTGCCGAAGCGGCGGGTCGTGGCGAAGATGTCCGGCTCGTACATCGGCGAGAGGCGGATGGTCTTGGCGTAGCAGCCGCCCTCGAAGTTGAAGGTGTAGTCGGAGCCCCAGCCGTGCTCGTCGTCGCCGATGAGGCTCCGCTGCGGATCCGCCGACAGGGTGGTCTTGCCGGTGCCCGAGAGGCCGAAGAAGACCGTCGGATCGCCCTTCGCGCCGACGTTGATCGACGAGTGCATCGGCAGGACGCCCTCGTCGGGCAGCAGGTAGTTCATGACCGTGAAGGCCGACTTCTTGATCTCGCCGGCGTACATCGTCCCGACGATGATGATCTCCATCCGCTGGAGGTGGAGCAGGATCGCAGTCTCGCTCCGCACGCCCTCCGTCGCGGGATCGGCCTTGAACGACGGCACGTCGATGATCGTGAAGTTCGGCTCGAAGCCCTCGAGGTCGGCCTGGGTCGGCCGCCGGAACAGGTTCCGGGCGAAGATGCTCGCCCAGGCCGTCTCCGTGTAGACCCGGAGGGACCGCCGGTGCTCCGGGTGCGCCCCGATGAACAGGTCCTGGCGGTAGAGGGTCCGGTCCGTCACGTAGTCCATGAGGCGGGCCCGGAGGCGGTCGTAGCTCGCCTCCGTGATGGGGTGGTTGACATCGCCCCACCAGATGTTCGCCTCGCTCGAGGGCTCGCGGACGATGAACTTGTCGAGCGGGGAGCGGCCGGTGTGCTTGCCGGTCCGGACGACGAGCGGGCCCTCGGCGGCGATCACGCCATCGCCCTCGCGGACGGCGGCCTCGTAGAGCTCGGCGGTTGCGAGGTTCGTGCGGATCATGCGGGCACGCACGGGGGCGTGCGCGATCGCGGTCGTGGTACGAGTGGTGGTCGCGGTCATCAGACGGTCGGTCTCCTGCACGTGACGTGCCATCCGACCGGCCGCGCGTGGCGCCGCGACCCCTGGGGTCAGCGGCGGGAGTCGGCTTCCGCAGTCGCTATTGGCCCGATCCTAGCACCGCCGGACGGCGATGGTTGCGGATCGGTTGCGAAGCCCGTTGCAGCGGCGCGACAGCCAGGCCGTGCTCGCCGCGCCCGCAGGCCGTGCTCGCCGCGCCCGCAGGCCGTGCTCGCCGCGCCGGCTTCATTAGATGTGGCATGCCACCGGCGGCGTGCGCGGCCACTGCCCTGCAGCGTCCCTCGCGGGCGCGTTCATGCATCGGATGCAGCAATTCACCGGCGATCGGGGTCGGGACCAGCTGCTGCTGTCGTCGGGAGGACACGAGGGCGTTCCGGCGGTCGGATACTGCATCGGATGCAGGCCCGGGCTGAGGGGACGCGGGCTAACGGCGCAGGCCAGGGCGCGCGGGCTAACGGCGCACGCGAGGGCGCGCGGGCTAACGGCGCGGGAGGCGTGAGCTGGCGGCGTACGGCGGTGGGAGGCAGGGCGGCACCACCCAACAAGGGGCCGGCGAGCCCGGGCCTGGATCGCAAGGCCAGAGGATCGCGGAGGCGGCTGGCCGCCACGAGCCGGGCGTTCAGAGCAGCACGAGCGCATTGCCTCCGGGTGGCTTGCCGTCTCCGAGCTGCCGGAGGGCGACCCGGGCGGCCACCGGGAAGCTCTCCCTGAGGTCGTCGGCGGCGCGCACCAGATCGCGGTGCCAGCGGCTATCGGTCAGGAGCAGGATCACGGCGTCGACGTCGCCATCGCGCTGCTTCAACGCGAGCCGTCGGGTGACGGCCTGGGAGTCGTGGATGTGGGTTTCGGCTTCGACGCCGACCGACCAGCCCGGCCCGCCGATCGATGCGTCCCAGGCTCGCTGGTCGGACGTTCCCGGCAGGGCGATGACCGGCTGCTCGAGTCGCCAGATCAGGCTTGCGGCGACTCGCGGGCGGAATCGTGCAAGCAGCGACAGCTGGCCCTGATCACGAAAGGGCACGGAGCCCGGGAAGGCACGTGCGCCGAGCTCGAGCCCGACAACCTCGAGCAGCTCCGCGATTCGGACCAGGGACACGTCCGGCGACTCGCCCCGGCAGATCCGCGCCGCCTGTTCCCCGGAGATTCCGAGCGCTCGGCCGAGGCCGCGATAACTGAGCCCGCGATCGAGGCGGGCGTCCTCGGCCTCCCGCGCCAGGTCGATGACGAGCCGTCGGCCGCGGGCCCGACCGCGATCACACGGCGCCTGTCGCACGGACACCGTCCGAGTTTGCGCCACGGCGCTTTACCGCCGATCACGTCGCCCGCGCCCCGAGGCGGCCTCGGGCGTCCGCGATCAGGGCCGGCTTCGTCAGTGCCGGTCGGCGCCAGGGCCGGCGGGCGCCGCGGCCGGGCCGGGGGTCAGGCCCCGTCGAGGGCCTGGGCCAGGTCGTCGATGAGGTCGTCCGCGGACTCGATCCCGACCGAGAGGCGGATCAGCGCCTCCGGGACTTCGAGCTTCGATCCCGCGACCGAGAGATGGGTCATGACCGCGGGCAGCTCGATGAGCGATTCGACACCACCGAGCGACTCGGCCAGGGTGAAGAGCTTCGTGGCCTCGCACACCGCGTGGGCCCGTTGCACCGCGCTGCGCTCGGCGAGGGCCTTCGGGATGAACGACACCATCCCGCCGCCCGACGCCATCTGGCGTTCGGCGGTCGACGCCTGCGGGTGGGCGTGGCGGCCCTCGGTCAGGCCGGGATAGCTCACCCACTCCACGTCGTCGCGGCCGGCGAGGAACCGGGCCACGGCGGCCGCGTTCGCGGCATGTCGCTCCACCCGGAGATGCAGTGTGCGAATCCCGCGCAGGGCCAGGAAGCAATCGAACGGGCCAGGGACGGCGCCCATCGCGTTCTGGAGGAACCGCAGCCGGTCGGCGGCGGCCCGGTCGCGCGTGACGGCGACGCCGAGGACCGTATCGCTGTGGCCGGCGAGGTACTTCGTGGCGGAGTGGAAGACGATGTCGGCGCCGAGGTCGAGTGGTCGCTGCAGCGCCGGCGAAGCGAACGTGTTGTCGACGACGATCCGCGGCCGCGGCCCGGCCCCGAACCGTTCATGGACGATCGCCGCGGCCGCCGCGATGTCGATGACCTTCAGGATCGGGTTGGTGGGTGTCTCGAACCACACCAGCCGCGTCCGGTCGGAGAGCGCCTCCCAGAGGGCATCCGGATCGCCCGCCAGGTCGACGTAGGTCGTCCGGATCCCGCTCGGCTTCCGGACCTGCTCGAGGTACCGGAACGTCCCGCCATACACGTCGTCACCGACGACGATCTCGTCGTCGGGCCCAGCCAGGTCGGCGATCGCCGCGGTGGCCGCCGAGCCGCTCGCGAAGGCGATTCCCTCGCCGCCGCCCTCGAGCGCCGCGACGGCTCGCTCCAGCCGCTCGCGCGTCGGGTTCTGCGAGCGCGAGTACTCGTAGCCCTCCGTGGGCTGCCCGACGCCCTGTTGCCGGTAGGTCGACGCCTGGTAGATCGGCGGCGAGACCGCGCCCGTGAGCTCGTCGGGCTCGGCGCCGGCGTGGACGGCGAGCGTCTCGAACAGGAGGTCGTGGGCGGGGTGGGAGGATCGCTGCCGGGGAGTCCGCCCTGTCGCCACCTGGCGATCATCGCAGACGCGGGCCCCGCCCGGGGCATCAGGCCGGGGCGAGCAGCTCGACCTCGCCGGTCGGCTGGACGAGGAAGATCCAGACGTCCCAGGCGACGTGGCTCACGATCAACGCACCGAGGGGCACGCCGAGCGCGTACAGGGTGCACCAGTGAGCGCCCGCGACCCCGGCCGCACCCATCAGCGTGAAGTTGCCGGTCGTCACGTGGACCCCGCCATACGCGACGGTCGCAAGCGCCGCTCCACGCCACCTCCCGTAGCGGCGCATCAGGGCGGCCTGGACCAGCCCGCGCCAGAAGAGCTCCTCGGCGGGTCCGACGATCGTGGCGAGGCGGACGGCGATCTCCTCCTTCGGCTGGAGGGTCCGGAGGGCGTAGATCTCGCGGATCTCTCGATCCCCGCCCGGCACGAAGCGTCGGGCGAACCTGTCACCGAGCTGGAACGTCACGTACAGGATCGCCGCCGAGAGCAGGCCGAGCGGCACGTGCCACCACGTGATGCGGGCCCGGCGCGCTGGCCCGGACGTGAGCAGCGCCCACGACCCGAGGCCCAGGCCCGTGAAGGTCATCCGCTGCCAGAACCGCGCCCGGGGACCGCGGAACACGGCGGTGAATGCCACGCCGGCGGCCGCCAGGGCCACGGCGAGGGCGACCGCGCCCGGGCCGTCGGGCTCCGCCGCCGGGCGCGGCGCCGTCACGTCAACCGTGGATCCAGGCCGAGAGCAGGACGCCAAGGACGAGCAGCGTGCCGAACGCGAGGTGGAGCCGCGCGGTCTGCACGTCGATCATCGCGATCGCCCTCGCCTGGCCCGTCGCGCCGAGCTCGGCCGAGCGGACCACCTGGGCGAGGAACGGCAGCGACAGGATCGCCAGGAGCGTGGCCGGCGGGAGCAGGCGGAACGCCACCGCGAGCCCGAGCGTGATGTACGCCCCGAGGATCAGGGCGACGTAGCCGTAGTGGGCCCACTCCTTGCCGATCCGCGAGGACAGGGTCGTGATCCTGGCGCGGGTGTCCTCGCTGATGTCGCGCCACTCGTTGCCGTGGAGGATCGCCGCGACGAGGCAGCCGACGGGGATCGACAGGACCAACGCCGAGGGGCTCCAGGCCCCGGTGATCGCGAAGTAGCTGCCGACGACCATCAGCGGGCCCATGAGCACGAAGACGAGCGGCACCCCGAGGGCGCGGTACTTGTACTGGAGCGGCGGGGCGGTGTATCCCCACCCGCCGATCAGGCCAAGGAGCCCGAGGACGATGATGGCCGGGCCGCGGAGCGCGATCAGGTAGATCCCGATGACGATCGCCAGGACGAACGCCGTCGCGGCCGTCGCCAGCGCGGCGCGCTCGCTCATCCGGCCCTTCACGATGGCATGGCTGCCCCGAGGCGAGATGATCGTGTCGACACCCTGCCGGACGTCGTAGACCTCGTTGACGATGTTCGTCCCGGAGTGGAGCAGGACGCCGCCCACGAGCGCGGCGAGGAAGGGCAGGAGCGAGAAGGCGCCGTCGACGGCGGCCAGTGCCGCCCCGGCGAGGACCGGGATGATCGAGGCGGTGTAGGCGAATGGCCGCAGGATCTCCCACGTCGCGGCCGCGCGGCGGCGGACCCGCTCCGGCAGGCCGAGCCGCCGATCGTCCGCCAGTGAGCCATCGAGCCCGCCGTCGCTGGCGGCCGGCACGGCGGGCGCGTCCGCGGGCGGGGCGACCTCGACGGCCGGGGTCGCGGCTCGCGCCGCCGGCTCCGTCGCGGGGGCGGGCATCTCGGCGTAGAGCGTCGCCGCCGCGAGGAGCTCCTCGATGTGGTCGTCCTCCTGGATCACCGGCTGGAGGAGCGGCAGCTGGAGGCCGGCCTCGGTGTGGTACGCCATCGCCTTGGCCGCGACGTCCTCGCGCGTCCCGCAGAGCATGAACGCGTCGAGGAGCTCGTCGGGGATGAGCCGGCCGGCGGTCGTGTAGTCCTCCGCCCGCCAGGCGGCCGCGATCTGATCGCGGAGCCCGTTCTCGAACCCCGCTCGGGCGAGCGACACGTCCGAGAGGACCGACATCATGTAGATCACGAACGGCTCGCGCTTCGCGCGGTTGAGCGCCTCGCGACGGGTCTTGTCGACGAGCGAGAGCAGGTACCCGGCGCTCTCGATCGAGGCCGGATCCCGGCCCGCCTCGGTTGCCGCGGTCCGGAGCCGCTCGAGGATGCCGGTGAGCGATGGGATGGACTCCGCCGGCCGAGCGAGGTAGGCGTCGGCCTTCTGCCCGGCGAGGGCGACGAACTCCTTGCGATAGGCGGCGATCGCGATCGGGATCCGGTGGGCGGGCGGGAACATCGGCTGGATCGGCGGCAGGCCCGGTGTCACGGACGGCAGCCGCTCGCCGGCCCACAGCGCCCGGATGTCGTCGATGGCCCGGCTCAGCAGGTCGACCGCGGTCGCCTGGTCGTACGGGATGCCCATCTGCTTCAGGCGCAGCGGCAGGCCGGTGCCGATCGCCATGACGATCTGGCCGGGCAGGACCTCGTCGAGCGCGGAGCCCGTCATGGCGAGGACGACCGGGTGGCGCGTGAAGATGTTGACGGCACCGAGCGCGACGCGGAACGGTGCGTCGGTCGACCGTCGCTCGGCGGCGAGGCCCGCCGCGACCGCCGTCGCGAAGGAGACGGCGTCGCGCTCGAAGTACGAGTCGTGGATCCAGAGGGAGTCGAGGCCGGCGTCACGGGCCCGGCGCGACCAGCCGACGACGTCGTCGAGATCACCGCGGGCCGCGAGGCCGAGTCCGATCTGGCGGGCGAGGGTGGGCATCTCACAGCTCCTGCGGCGCGGAACACTGACATGCTACCACGATGTAGCCGGTTTCGTGGCGCCGGGCGCGGCCGGCTCACTCCCCCAGGCGGTGGGCCAGGTGCTCGAGGAGATCGAGCTTCGTCACGACGCCGAGGGCCTTGCCCGCCCCGGTGACCAGGACGGCGTCGTTGCCGCCGGCGAGGAGCTTGAACGCGTCGTCGAGGCTCGCCGCCCGATCGACCTGCGGCAGCGGCCGGCCCATCACCTCGCCGACGGTCCGGTCGACGATGGCGGGGTCTCGATAGGTCCGATCGAGGAGGGCGCGCTCGCTCACCGAGCCGATCAGCGCCTCGAGGGCCTCGCCAGCCGGCGCCTCCGAGACGGGCATCTGACTGATGCCGTAGTGCTGGAGCAGGTCGATCGCCGAGCCGATCCTGTCGGTCGTGCGGGCGACGACGAGGGCCGGGATGTCCGCATCGCGGTGGCCGTTCGACAGGATGTCGCCGACTCGGATCACGGCGCCGGGGCTCTCGAGGAGCCCGTTCGCCCGCATCCACTCGTCGTTGTAGAGCTTCGAGAGGTAGTTCCGGCCGCCGTCCGGCAGGATCACGACCATGACGGCGGCGCGGGCGCCGGCCGGGTCCTCCGCCATGAGCCGGCGGGCCTCGTCGAGCGCGGCCAGGACCGCCGTCCCGCACGACTCGCCGGCGAGGATTCCCTCCTCGCGGGTGATCCGGCGGGCCATCCGGAACGCATCGCGATCCGACACCCGGACCCAGCGATCGACGGCCTTCGGGTCGTACGTGCCGGGCATGAAGTCCTCGCCGATGCCCTCGGTCAGGTACGGCCGCGCGATGTCGCCCGAGAGGACGCTGCCCTCCGGGTCGCCGCCGACCACGACGATCCTCGGGTTCTTCGACTTCAGGTAGTGGGCGATGCCGGACACCGTCCCGCCGGTTCCGACCGAGGCGACGAAGTGGGTGACCCGGCCCTCGGTCTGCTCCCAGATCTCGGGACCCGTCGTCGCCTCGTGAGCCTTCGGGTTCTGCTCGTTCCAGTACTGGTCGGGCTTGAACGCGCCGGGGATGTCGCGGGCCAGCCGGGCCGCGACGGAGTAGTAGCTGTCGGGTGACTCGGGCTCGACGTTCGTCGGGCAGATCACGACCTCCGCGCCATACGCCCGAAGCAGCTGCCGCTTCTCCTCGGACTGCTTGTCCGGCATCACGAAGATGCAGCGGTAGCCCTTGAGCGCGGCCGCGATGGCGAGCCCGTGGCCGGTGTTGCCGGAGGTCGGCTCGACGATCGTCCCGCCACGCTTCAGGAGCCCGGCCCGCTCTGCGGCCTCGATCATCGGCAGCCCGATGCGGTCCTTCACCGAGCCGCCCGGATTCATCGCCTCGAGCTTGGCGAGGATCAGCGGCCGGTCCTCGGGTCGCCCGCCGAGGTCGCGGGTGACGTGGCTGAGGCGAACCAGCGGCGTGTGGCCGATCAGGTCGAGGATCGACTCGGCGTACTGCACGACCGCGGAGCATAGCCCCCGGCGGGCCGCCGGCTGCGGCTGAGCCCGCCGCTCAGCCGGGCCGATCGGCGCCCTCGAGCGGGCCCGGCCCGAGCAGCAGCCACGTCAGTCGCCGGCGCCAGCGTCGCGGGTCGCCCGGTGGATCGACCGTCCGCGGATACAGGTCCTTGACGACCGGCCCGAGACACACGGCGAGGGCGTCGCTGATCCGCCGGGCGAGGTCGAGCTCCTCGCGGCTGCCCGGGTCGGGTTTCGCTCCGTCCCACGTGGCGCCGAGGAGCTCCCGCACGGAGGTCGGCGGCAGGATCCGCGACGCCATCCGCCGGCCGACGTACAGCTCCTCCGTGCCGGCCATCGCGAACGGCACGATCGTCGCGTCGAGGCGCAGCGCGATGAGGGCCGCGCCCGGGCGGAACGGTCCGAGCCGGCCCGCCGGGCCGTTGACGGTCCCTTCCGGCATCTGGACGAAGACGGCGCCGGCCTCGAGGACGGCCTTCGCCGAGCGGACGTGGGCGTCGATGCCGACGCCGCCGCGCCAGACCGGCAGCAGGCCGCCGATCCGCCGGACGAGCCACTCGCGCCAGCGCGTCGAGAACGTCGACGGGCCGGAGCCGAGATACCACTTGCGGGGCTCGGACCCGAGCGCGTGCTCCACGAGGAACGGGTCCATCCAGCCCCGATGGGCCGCCCCGACGAGGAAGTAGCCGCCGGCCGGCAGCCATTCGCGGCCCGACGTCTCGACGCGGAAGCGGAACACGCCGAACAGCAGGAACCGGGCAACGAGCCGGATGGCGCGGTACCACAGGCCCGCCTTCGCCTCGGGCGCGTGGCCGAGCCAGTCGAGGCCCTCCCTCGCCCCGCCTCGGGCGGCCGCGAGCGCCTGTGGCCGGAGTCGGGCGCGAGGGCGGCGGGCCGTCACGCGGCCGAGTCTGCCGAGCCGCGGGTCACGCGGTCGAGCGGTTCGACCGTTCGGGTCGGTGCCCGGGCTCGGACGGGTCCGAGACATCCGGATCGCCTGGCTCCTCGGCGTCCTCTGCCTCGTCGTCGTCCGTCCGCCTCGAGTGCCGATACAGGATCAGGACGATCCCGACCGTGGCGAAGATGATCGAGAAGATCTGGGCGGTCGGGACACCCTCCAGCTTCCAGTTGTTCGTCCGGAGGTTCTCCAGGACGTATCGCACGATCGAATACCAGACGAAGAAGATCGCGAGCAGGTCGCCGGCCAGGTACCACTTCGGCCGGCGCCGGGCGATCCAGATCAGGACCGTCATGCCCACGAGGCCCGAGATCGACTCGTACAGGAAGAGCGGCTGGAAGTGGGTCGTGGTCAGCGGGTAGGCGTCGCACGTCCAGGGCGCGACCCGGTGGGCGCAGTCGATCGCGATGCCCCACGGCAGGTTCGTCGGAGGGCCGTACAGCTCCTGGTTGAAGAAGTTCCCCCAGCGACCGATCGCCTGCATCGCGAACAGGCCGGGGGCGACGACGTCGGCATAGGCCCACGCGCTGATGCCCTGGTAGCGGCAGTAGAGGATGAACGCGATCGAGCCGGTCACGATCCCGCCGTACACGCCGAGCCCGCTGTAGGGCGGGAGGACGATCTTGAGCAGGTTGTCCCGGTAGCACGGTCCATCCGGGAACGTCGGCGGGCAGGCGTTGAACTGGTCGATGACGTGGTACAGGCGTCCGCCGATGAGGGCCGCGACCGCGATGATGATCAGGCCGTTGCCGATGAGGTCGGCGTTCAGGTGCAGCCGCCGGGCCTGGCCGACCATCACCGCGTACGCGACCGCGAGCCCGACGGCATAGGCGATCCCGTACCAGTAGATGGGGATCGGGCCGAGCTGGATCGCGATGGAGCTCGGGGTCCAGTCGATCATCGCCGGGGGAGTCTAGACTGCCGTCCGATGTTCAGCCGCGCACCGGGCCGCTGAGTGGCCGAGTTCCAGTGGTGGCTGCTCATCGTCGGGATCGTCGCCGGCGGCGGGCTGGTGGCGGTGGTCCTCATGGACGGCGCGCGGCGCGAGGCCGACATCGAGGATGCCGAGCGCCAGGCCGAGGCGACATGGATCTCCCAGTGGCTGTCCAGCGACGGCCGACCCGTGAGCCGCGACGACGTCGAGGCGGTGCTCCGCGCCCATCGCGACTACCTGACCCTACCCCCGCCCGACCGGCTCGTGGCCGCCGAGGCCGATCCGCCGGCAGCCGGCGGGAACCGGGCGGGCGCGAGCGCAACCGGCTCGCGCTCAGCCGGCGCTGACGCCGATCGCCCGGCCCACGAGCCAGGTCACGATGGCCGCGGCGGCCCCGATCACGACCTGGCGGACGCCTGAGAACACGAGCCCGCGGCCGGTCAGGAGGCTGACGCCGGCCCCGACCCCGAAGAGGGTCACCAGGGAGAGGGCGATCGACGGGATGAAGGCGGCGCTCTCCCCGAGGATCAGGTACGGCACGACCGGGATGGCCGCGCCGATCCCGAACGCGATGAACGAGCCGGTCGCGGCGCCGATCGAGGAGCCGAGCTCGTCGGGGTCCAACCCGAGCTCTTCGCGGACGAGCGTGTCGAGCGCGGTGTCCGGATCGCGGAACATCCGCTCGGCGATCACGTTGGCCTCGGACTCCGTGAAGCCCTTGCCCCGGTAGACCGCGGCCAGCTCCGCCTGCTCCTCGGCGGGCATGGCCTCGAGCTCGGCCCGCTCGAGGGCGATCTGCCGCTCGAACAACTCCCGCTGGGACTGCATCGAGATGTACTCGCCGGCTGCCATCGAGAACGAGCCGGCGAGCAGGCCGGCGACACCGGCGAGCAGGACGAAGTTGCCCTGGCCCTGCGACGCGCCGGCCACGCCCATGACGAGGGCCAGGTTCGAGACGAGGCCGTCCGAGACGCCGAAGATGACCGCCCGGAGCGTGCCGGACCGCCCGGCCCGGTGCCAGCGCTCGCTCGAGGCGATCTGGTTCGCGGCGAGGCGGGCAGAGGCGCGACCCTCGGTCCGCTGGGCCGCGATCGTGGCAGCGGCGCTGCGGGCGAGGTTGCCGTTGCCGTTCGGCGACGCGGGTTCGGCGCTCAGGCGCTTCCAGATCTCAGCGTGCTCGCGCTCGTCCGCCGCGATCGCTTCGACCTCGGGGCTCGACTGGGCCGTGTAGAGATCCTCCTCGTCGCCCTCGAGCGCCTGGACCATGTCGCGAACGGCGTGGGTCCCGAAGAGGCGGGCCAGCAGCACGATCGTGCGCACTCGGAGGCGCGGACCCGCCTGCCGGGGGACGGGCGCGCCGAGGTCGCGGAGCTTGTCCGACCAGATGTCGGCATGCCGGCGTTCGTTCGCGGCGATCGTGCGGAACGCCGAGGCGCGCGCCGGGTTCTTCTCAATCGTGGCCAGCGCCTCGTACAGCGCGATCGCGTCGCGCTCCAGCTTCAGGTTGGCGAGGCTCTGCTCGAGATCGATCCGGGCCATCTCGGTTCGAATCGTACCCCTCGTCCTCTCCCCGGCCGCCGGGCCGACCCTCCCTACAATCCGGGCCATGCCGCCCGCGCCGAGCCTTCCCGAGCTGCGCTGGTTCAACGCCGCGGACGTCATCGCGGCGATGCCGCCGCTCGACGATCGGATCCGGCTCGCCGAGGTCACGATGACCGCCCTCGCGCGCGAGGGCGCCGCGGAACTGCCGCCGAAGATCGCCATCCACCCGCGGCCTGCGGCCTCGTTCGTGCACGCGATGCCGGCCCACCTCCGCTCATCCGCGAGCGGCGCCGACGCGGCGTCGAAGGACCTCATCGGGATGAAATGGGTCTCGGGGTTCGCCACGAACACCGCCCTCGGGCTGCCCGGGATCAGCGCGATCGTCGTGGTGAACGATCCCGAGACGGGGATCCCGACGGCGATCCTGGACGGCGGACCGATCACGGCCCAGCGGACGGCCGCCGTGAGCGGCCTGGCCATCCGGACCTGGGGCCCCGGTGCGAACGCCGTCGACATCGGCCTCATCGGGACCGGGGTCCAGGGCCACTCCCACCTGCCGGTGCTCGGCCACCTGCTGCCGGGCTCGACCCTCCACGTGTACGACCGGGACCCCGCCCGCACGGAGGCGTTTGCCGAGACCGCGGCGGCCACGCCGGGGATCGCCCGGGTCGTGGTCGCGGCCTCGGCGCTGGAGGCCATCGAGCCGGCGGATGTGGTCGTCACGGCCGCCTCCTTCGGGCCGCCCGAGGATCGCCAGCCGATGACGAACGCCTGGCTCAAGCCCGACGCCACGATCGTCCCGATCGACTACGACACGTACTGCGCGGCGGAGGTGCCGCGCGACGCGGCCCTGTTCGTCGTCGACCAGCGCGAGCAGTACCTCGCGACCCGGGGCACCGGCTACTTCCGGGACTATCCCGACCCGATGGCGACCATCGGCGAAGCGATCGTCGCGGGGACCAAGCGGCCAGCCGGTCGGGTCGTGGCCACGCACCTCGGCGTCGGCCTAGCCGACCTCGTCTTCGCCGACGCCATCGTCCGGCGCGCGATCGCCGCGGGCCGCGGCACCCGACTCTCGCGCTGACCGGCCCGGTACCTCCGGTGGATCGCGAACGCGCGCGATCCACCTCGATACTCGGCCCGTGCGGATCGCCATCGGGGGTTTCGGTCTCACGATCTTCGCCGTGGCCATCGTCCTGACGCCGTTCGCGATGTTCCTGGACTGGCCGGCGCCCTTCGTCTTCGTCCTCGTCGACGCGGTCAGCCTGTTCGCTTGGGCGCAGGCCATCCAGGCTCGCTCGGGCCTGAGCTGGCCGCGGACGTCCGAGTGGATCGCCGCGTTCATCGCGCTACTCGGTGTCTGGCTGGTCTGGTTCGCGATCGTGCGGCTTGGCTCGATGATCCTCGGCCAGGGGCTCGTCGCGATCGTCGGCTACCTGCTCTTCGTCGTCGGCGTCGCGTGGGCCTTCGGCTGGATCATGATGGAGGCCCCGCGAGCCAGGGCGTTCCTGGCGCTCCGACGGGTGCTGATGTCCAGGGGCACGCCGGAGGATGTCGCGATCCTCGAACGGGGTCCGCGCGCGTACTGGTGAGACGCCCGACGTCGTCGTCGTCGGCGCCGGCGTCATGGGCCTCTGGACCGCGATCCATCTCCTCGACGCCGGACTGGGCGTCACCGTCGTCGACGCGTTCGGACCGGGCGACGCGCGACAGACCTCGAGCGACGAGACGCGGATCAGCCGAGCGAGCCACGGCGGCGACGCGCTCTACGCGCGCTGGTCGCGGGCCGCCCTGCGGGCGTGGATCGAGCTCGGCGACGAAGCCGGCACGCCGACGTTCGTACCCTGCGGCGTCGCCTGGTTCGCCCACCGGGATCACGGGTTCGAGGCGGCCTCCGAGGCGGCGCTGCGGACGCTGGCGATCCCCGTGGAGCGCCTGACGCTGACCGAGGCCGCCGATCGCTGGCCGATCATCTCGACCGGCGACCTCGCGTTCGTGATCCACGAGCCCGAGGCCGGGGCACTCCGGGCGCGGGTCGGGATCCGCGCCGCGGCGGATGCGGTGCGTCGGCGCGGCGGCGAGATCCGACTGGATCGCGCACGACCCGGGGCTGAGGTCGGCGACCGGCTGACGGACGTCGTCACCGACCGCGGCGAGCGGATCTCCGCTGGCTCGTTCGTGTTCGCCGCGGGTCCGTGGCTGCCGAGCCTCTTCCCGGACCTCGTCGGGAACCTGATCAGCGTCACGAAGCAGGATGTCGTCCACTTCGGGCCGGTGCCGGGCGACGGCCGGTTCGAGGCCGATCGTCTGCCTGCCTGGATCGACTACGACGAGGCGATCTACGGGATCCCGGGCATCGACGGCCACGGTCCGAAGGTGCCGCCCGACGCCTACGGTCCGCCGTTCGACCCGGACGCGGGCGATCGGATCGTCGACCCGGCGTCGGTGCGGTTCGTCCGTGACTACCTGGCCCGGCGCCTGCCGGACCTCGCCGGACGCCCGGTCATCGAGTCGCGCGTCTGCCAGTACGAGTCGACGCCGGACACGCACTTCCTGATCGATCGTCACCCGGCGCTCGTCAATGCCTGGCTGGTCGGGGGTGGATCCGGCCACGCGTTCAAGCAGGGACCCGAGATCGGCCGATACGCAGCGGCGCTCGTCACCGGCGGCGTCCCGTCGAATGCGCCCGACGATGAACGGTTCAGCCTGGCCCGCGACCGCCGGGCCGGCGCCGGCGTCCGAGCCGGCTCCGACTCCGCTCGGCCCGTACCGGCTACTCGTTGACTGGCAGGGGGCCCTCCGGGATCTCGATCAGCACGCGGCCGTCCTCGACGATCACCGGGTAGCTCGCCAGCGGCAGCTCGGCCGGCGGATCGAGGGCCTCGCCCGTGCCCAGGTCGAACCGCGACAGGTGCAGCGCGCAGGTCAGCGTGCCGCTCTCGCGGCCGTCCGACATCGGCGAGCCGCCGGCCGTCAGGAACCCCTTGTCGAGCTCGAAGTACTCGTGGGTGCAGATGCCCTGGAACGCCCGGATGACGCCGTTCGCGTGGACGACCACGACCTGATCGTGGCCATCGACGAAGGCCATCCGGAGGGTCCCCTCGGGGACCTCGTCGACGCCGACGAGGTCGATGCGGCGATGTCCGGGCCGCGGGCCGGCGCGCTCCGCGCCGGCGTCGACGCTCAGGCGGCCTCCGCGGCCCCGGTCGCGCCGGCGGCCCACTTCGCGTCGAGGAGCTCGCGGAGGCGGTCGCGGGTGGAGTCGAGCGGCACCCGCGCGACGACCGGCTCGAGGAAGCCGAGGACCACGAACTTGCGGGCCTCGTCGACCGGGATGCCGCGACTCTCGAGGTAGAAGAGCTGGCCCGGGTCGATCGGCCCGACCGAGGACGAGTGCGCCGCCCGCCGACAGTCGGGCTGGTCGATCTCGAGGGACGGGATCGCGACCGCCCGCGCGGCGCGGGACAGGTTCATCCCGAACTCGCCGAGGAACGAGTCGGTGCCGACCGCGCTCTTCTCGATCGTGATGAGGCCCTTCAGGTACGACCTCGCCCGATCCAGGAGGGCCCCCTTCGACAGCAGGTTGCCGGTCGTGTCCCGGCCGAGGTGGCGGGTGTACGACGTGAGGTCGAACAGCTGCTCCTCGCCGCCGAAGACGATCTCGACCTGCTCGACGGAACCGCGATCGCCGACGAGGCGGTTGTCGACCCGCGACCGGACGAGCCGTCCACCGAGCTGGGCGAGGGCCCATCGCAGGGTCGCGCCCTCGCGGATCGAGGCATGACGGTGGTGGAAGACGACCTGGCTCGCGCCGAGGTCCTGGATCGAGGCCATCGCCAGGTGGGCGTCCCGCTCCAGGATCACCTCGGTCGTGCCATGGAACAGGCCCTGGGGCACGGTCTCACCCGCCGCGCACTCGATCGGCGGACCCGACGGCACCTGCTCCTCGACGAGCGCGGCGCGGGCGCCTTCCCCGAGCCGGACGAGGGTCCGCGTGATCAGCGCGCGCTCCGGCACGCTCGACTGCCAGCGGACGAGGATCGGCTCCGCGAGCGTGACGCCGTCCGGGATCGACAGCCGCACGCCCTGGCTCCAGAAGCCGCGGGCGAGCATCGCCAGCTTGTCGCCAGCCGGCAGGCTGGCGCCGCCGTCGAGATCGCGGCGCAGGCCGTCGGGATCCCGCGCCAGCGCCGCGCCGAACGTCTCGAGGGTCACCCCGGCCCGCTGTGCCGCCTCGCCGAGCACCAGTCGCTCCACGCGGTCCTCGACGAGCTCGATCACGGCGGCCGTCCCCGCCGGCAGCTCGCCGCCCGTGGTCGAGGACGGCCGACCGGCCGGCTCGAAACCGGTCAGAACGTACGGCCGAGCCGTTTCGAGCGCGGCCGCGCGGAGGTCGATGTACGGCGTGTAGAGCTGGTTCGCCTCGATCGGCAGCGACGCGAAGGCCTCCCACGCCTCGAGCCGGTCGGCTCGCAGCCAACCCGGCTCGGACCGCTCGACGCCGAGCGCCTCGGCGAGCCCCCGGTCCGCGAACGTGAACGGCAGATCAGTCGGACTTCGACGGACCGGTCGGGTCCGGGGCGCGGACGCCATCGTGGGGCCGGCTTCGATGGTCACGACCGGAGCCTATCCGAGGCGGCGGTTCCCTTCCGCCGGGGTGTCGGGGCAACGACGCACGACCGCGATGTCATTGCGGCGGCGTTACGAATCGGCAATCGACGTAACGGACCCGGACCCCGGTTCGTTGTGGCTGGTGGCAACCCCATCTCGGAGGAACCTCATGCATCTGCTCTCGCTGCACCGCAAGCTCGCGCTCTCGGGCGCGCTCGTTGCGGCGCTCACGATCGGCGGCGCCGCCGCCGCCAGCACGCCACCTCGTTCGACGAATGCCTCGCCGACCGCCGTCAGCCACGCGTCCGCGGCCGGCATCACGAGCCAGACCGATACGGGCAATGACAGCGACACCCCAGGCGGCTCCACGGTGTCGGCGGCCGCCCAGTCCGCGTTGACCGGCGGCGCTCACGACAACCACGGTGGCTACGTCAGCTGCGTGGCCCGGGGCGGTTCGAACTGCACGTCGACCACCCCGACGCTGCCAAGCCATGGACAACCCATCAATCTCCCCGGGGCGGCTCCAAGCCGCTGACCCGGTCCTCGCTGTACGAACGGAAGGGCGGCCCCAGGGGCCGCCCTTCTCGCTGTCGGGCGGCTGCGAGCGAACCGAAATGCCGGCGGCCGAATCGAGTGACGTGGACGCGCCCCCGGTTCGGGCTACGGTCGCGGGACCCCAATTGGGGGTTCCACCGTGGCCAACCCACCGGATGTCATCGAACAGCATCTGCGGAGTGCGTCCGACGCGATTCTGCTGCTCGTCGGCGAGGTCGAGCAGCTCGAGCGCCACAAGCGCGGCGTCCGGCCGCAGGATCCTCGCTTCGACGTCCTCGCCAAGGCCGTGAGCGACGCGGCCGCCGCCCTCGCCGCGTTCACCGAGGCCGAGGAGGCCTGGGGTCATGATGCCGACGGGGCTCGCAGCACGGTGTCGTCCATCGCGGACTCGGCGGCGCCACCGACGCTTTCGGCGATCCTCCAGCGCTGGCGCGAGATCGAGCGGCAGCTCAACGAGGCCGCGCCGGGATCTCCCGAGGCCGAGGCGCTGTTCGAGGAGTTCGAGCGCGTGCGGGCGCAGTACATGACCGCGTTCGCAGCCCACCAGACGAGCGAGGAGGATGCCGCGGGCGGTTGACCGCCCCGGCCGTTGAGTCCGCCCGGGCCGCCGCTCAGCCGAGCGAGCCCTCCATCTCGAGCTTCACAAGGCGGTTGAACTCGATGGCGTACTCCATCGGGAGCTCCTTCGTGAAGACCTCCAGGAAGCCCTGGATGATGAGGTTCTGGGCCTCGTTCTCGGTCAGGCCGCGGCTCATCAGGTAGAAGACCTGGTCGGCGCTGATCTTCCCGACGGTGGCCTCGTGGGTCATCGTCGTGTCGTCTTCCTGGATGTCGATGTACGGGTACGTGTCGCTGCGGCTCTGGTCGTCGAGCATCAGCGCGTCGCACCGAACGCTCGCGACGACGCCGGTCGCGCCCGGCGAGACCTTCAGGTGGCCGCGGTACGTCGCCCGGCCGCCGTCCTTCGAGACCGACTTCGAGACGATCCGGCTCGACGTGTTCTTCGCCAGGTGGATCGCCTTCGCGCCGGTGTCCTGGTGCTGGCCCTTGCCCGCGACCGCGACGGAGATGATGTCGGCGGTCGAGTTCTCGCCGCGGAGGTAGATCGACGGGAACTTGACGGTCTTGCGGGAGCCGGTGTTCGCGTCGATCCATTCCACGCGGGCGTTCTCGTACGCGTGGGCCCGCTTCGTGACGAGGTTGTAGACGTCGTTCGACCAGTTCTGGATGGTCGTGTAGCGGACCTTCGAGCCCGGCAGGGCGACGACCTCGACGACGGCGACGTGGAGCGAGTCGGTCGCGTAGATCGGGGCGGTGCAGCCCTCGATGTAGTGGACGCTCGCACCCTCGTCGACCACGATGAGGGTGCGCTCGAACTGGCCGGTGTTCTCGCCGTTGATCCGGAAATAGGCCTGCAGCGGGAGCGGGACCTCGACGCCCTTCGGGACGTAGACGAACGAGCCACCCGACCAGACGGCGCCGTTCAGGGCCGAGAACTTGTTGTCCTCCGCTGGGACGACCGTCCCGAAGTGCTTCCTGAAGACCTCGGGATACTCCTTCAGGCCCTGATCGGTGCCCATGAAGACCACGCCGAGCTTCGAGAGCTCCTCCTTGACTGAGTGGTAGACGACCTCCGAGTCGTACTGGGCGCCGACGCCGGCGAGGAATTTCCGCTCCGCCTCGGGGATGCCGAGCTTCTCGAATGTCGCCTTGATCTGGTCGGGGACGTCATCCCATGACTTCTCTTCGCGCTCGGACGGCTTGCGGTAGTAGACGATCTTGTCGAAGTCGATCTTGTCGAGGCCGTCCGTCCACATCGGCATCGGGCGCTTCAGGAAGTGGTCGTAGGCGCGGAGCCGCGCCTGGAGCATCCACTCCGGCTCGTCCTTGTAGGCGCTGATCTCCTCGACGGTCGCCCGGGTCAGGCCGCGCTTCGTCTCGCGCAGGTAGACGATGTCGTCGTGGAAGGCGTACTCGTCGCGGCGATCGGCGACGAGCTCGCGAGTGGTCGGCTTCGTGGTCGGCTCGGTGGCCAAGCGGCTTCTCCGATGCTCGGGCCGGAGGCGCCTCCGGCAGTTTCCGTAATCCCGAGTGACATTATCGGGATTGGGGTCCGGAGCGTCAACGACGAGCCGGGGTAAAGAGGAAGGGCAACGCCTGAACGCCTTTTCCGTAAGCGCTCGTTCGCCAGATACGCGAGCACGTCGGCTTCGGTCGTGAACCAGTCGCGGCCGATCTTCTGAGCCTGGATCCGCCCCGAGCGGGCGAGCAGGCGAAGGTGCGAAGCGCTGAGTCCTGATCGAACCGCCGCCTCGCGCAACGACAGAACGTCGTCCGCCAAGGCGGCCTCTGTGCGGGGCTGTGATCGCTCGCGAGTCTAACTGCGCCCTGACGACATCCTCCCCTCGACGCACGAGCCCAGTCGGGCTTCGAGGGTGAGCTCGGCACCCAGAGCGCGCTAGGGCGTGGGCGGCCCGGACACCATGGGACTCGGGCTCGGAGCAGGACCTCCGCCCAATAGGATGTCCGGGCGACCGCCAACAGAAAAAACGAGGAGCGTCAGCCCGAGCAAGGCGAGCGCCAGCGCCAGGACAATGAGTCGGCGAGCTCGGTATAAGTCGTAGGCTCGCCTCTTCGATGTTTCAAGGATGAGTTGAGTCGCATCATTCCAGATGTGCGCCTCGTCAGCCTTCAAAGCGGCCACCGTTCTAGGTGGGTCGGGCGGCTCGAGTAGCGACAGATTGACGGTCGCGGTGCGACCCAGACCGGTCGCAAGAATCGCCGACACGCTTGATCCGAGGAGCAGGACCACCGCGACGACGATGGTGACGAACGCCACCCACCGACAGACCGACGCTCCCGAGGGCGGGACAGCTACCGAGGCCGCCGCCATTGCAAGAGGCAGCAGACCCAGTGTTGCGGTGAGAAGGGATGACGACCTCGTTTGGATCCCGACCAGAACGGCGTCAGATTGGTCGCGTGCCTTTTGGGCCACGGTTATCAAGTAATCGGCCAGGGCCTCATCGCTGGCGGCCGACACCACGACGGGCGGCCTCTCCGCGGACGGATACCCGTTTAAGTCTTCGGCCGCAAGCATGTCGCCGCGTATGAAGGCCCAGATGCGCGCGGCTAGGGGTGCGGGGCCTTCCTGCTGCGTATTAGCCATTCGCCGATCGCCGCGGTGATCGGTTCATCCTTGCCCTCGAGGAACATCCATTGGCCGTTCGGGTTTGCCTCCAAGAAGACCGGGTGACTTGATTCATCGACGATCCAATCTTGCGATGTGAAGGAGAGCCGGAGGGCACGCGCCAAGCGGACCGCACCGATCCGGACGTTCTTCGGCGCACGGTTCGCAGGTCGCCATCGCGAGTGATTGGCTTCCACTTGACGCCAGTCGACATGCTCCGGGCTCGCATTCTCAAGGCAGTAGACGAACGTCCTTCGACCAACCGTCACGATTCGGACATGGTGAAGCGCACGGATTCGGCGTTGGATGAGCACCGGAATGCCGTGGTATCTCCGCTCTGCGTCCGGGTACATGACGTGGGTCCAAGCGAACTCGGGAGTCGAACCCGACGAGACCAAACCGTATCGCACCGCCTTTACGACAGCCTCATCGCCGTCTGCCAGGAAGCGCTCGGCGCGTGTCTCACTTGAGGTAACGAGCGTCTCGGGGACGTCAATGCCCAACGATCGAGCCACTGAAAGCTGGACGAGCTTGTTCTCAGCCCGCCCCAAAGTGATGGGATCGTTGATCCACCGAACTCCGGCGGATAGCAGCGATCCGTTGAAGGAATCGCGAAGCTCGGTTTCGGCGAAGCTACCGAATCGCGGCTCGATATGCCGCAGATCGGCTCGGCCAGGGCGACGCCAAAAACCTGACCATCCCCCAGGGCCAAGTGGCAGCCCACCGAGGGTAACGGCCCCGGAGTGGTCCCAGGTGATCCCCGTCGATGCGACGGCTGGCAACGACGTGCGAAGGACGCGCTCGTCGCGTGAGATCAGGTACTGCTCTAGCGCCGAGCCATGTTCATCGTCGGGGTAAGCAACGATGACCACGCCTCCGTTCATCGGAGTTCGGAATCGTCCCCCTCATCCGAAGTCTCTGGCCAGGCCTTTGTCACGATTGACTTGCCTCGCCTGTCGCCTTCGATGCGAGTGGCGTGAAGAGCGAGCAATGGCCGATGACTGCCTGAGCCAACGAAAGGAGGCTTCGGCGGATCGTCCTCGTCAGTAGTTTCGATGGCCCTCGTGGCGATTGTCCGACCGTCGCTTGGGACAGATGCGAGCGTTGCAATACTCGCAAGAAACGGCGTCACAGCCATCTGACACGCCCTCACGCTCCGATGATCAGTCGCGAGAGAGTCTAACGGCGTCCACATGCGCCAGGACCGAGCCCCGTATCCGCGCCAAGCCAGACGACGTATGGACTCCCCGCAATAGCCCTCCGACTCAGCAATCGGTCACGCTCCCGTGGTTCATCAGGAAAGCGCCCTTGCCCACGCTGAGGGGGATGTCGCCGCTGAGCGTCTGACCCGGGCTGACGCTTTGGCCAACAAGAATGTCGAACCCAAAGTCGCCAAAGTCGTCCGAGACCTTGACTGTGCACTTTGGTTCCTCGGGGCTCGATCCAAGGTTCGTGACGGTAAAGAACGCGTACCCATGGCCGTCGTCAACGGGCTGCCAGCTAACGAAGGTTCCGGTTAGGTTCCTCGCCGCGCCAGTGCCCGTCTTGCCTCCGCCGACAGCCGTGATTGCGACGCCGACGAGAAGAAGCAAAACGAGCCCGGTGAGGACGCCTTTCGGTGTGATGCGGAAGACCCGCCGAGGGGCAGGCTTTGGTTCGATTGAACCATTGGCAGCCCTCGGTCCGGACGAACCCTGGGCAGTCGCCAGCGCAGAGCCCGCTGCCGCTTGAGACGCGCGATAGTCGGCCACCATTGCGGCGGCTCTTTGCCGGTACCACTCCGCGTCTGACGCAGCCGAATCGGGGTGTGAGATCGGGGCGACCTCACCGTTAGCAAACCTGTGAGGCTCGGGCCCTTCGCTGTAGTCCAGGTCGGACGTCGTTTCTGTCTCGGACTCCAACGACTCGCCGAAATCGAACCCGCAGGCCCGACAGAACCGGAACGTCGGGGCCCGGACCTTTCCGCACCGTGGACAGAACTCCTGGGCCAGGGAGGGGACCTCCGATGGATCGCGGGATTCCGGCTTCAGCCATCCTACGCTCCGAAGAGGTGTTTTCGGATCGGGGTGTTCAGTCAGGCGACTTGCTCTTTACCCCGTCAACGACGAGCCGGGATAGGAGATAAGACACCCAAGAGCGTCGCACCCACTCGATCGGGGACGTCCGAGCAAACGGGAAGAACGCCACGGTCCAACCTGGTTTGGGCCGGCCCGTTCCGGGCAACGTAGAACGGCCGGGCCATGAGGCCCGACCGTTCTGTCGCGTAAGCCGTCGTGAAGGGTTAGCGCGCTCCCATCCGGAGGCTGCGTCCGCCCTTGGCGAGGTTCACCACGAACACGACGGCGATGGCGCCAAGGGTGGCGATGACGATGCTCTCGAGGTTGATCCCGTCGACCGAGCCGCGATGGAATACCGCCGAGGCAACGTAACCGCCGACGAGGCCCCCGACGATCCCGAGGACGACCATCAGCAGCAAGCCCTCACGCGAGCCCATGACCTGCTTGGCAAGGAAGCCGGCGATGGCGCCGACGACGATCCACGCGATGAAGCCCATCCAATCGTTCCTTTCGAGGCTCAGGCGATCTGGCGGCGTCGGAAGATCCCGACGGCCCAGATGACGATCAGCTCGAGGATGGTCCAGCCGACGAGCGCGACGAGCGCCGCGACATCGAAGGTCGACCCGGACGCATGGAGGGCGTCCGTCCGCAGGATCCCCTGGAATGGGGCCACGAAGACCTGGCTGAGGTTGAGGATCCCCGAGACGAGGCCGTTGGCCTCGCGGGCGTTGAGCAGCAGCAGGACGAAGCGCAGCCCGATCACGAGCTGGACGAGCCCGAAGACGAGCACGGTGACCCGTCGGGTCATCTCCGACCCACCCGGGCCGGTCGCGCTCACATGGTGACTGTCGGTGCGCATCGTCTGTCGACCGGCGTTGGTGCTCGGGCCCTGGGTGGTGACTGTCTGATCAACCGTGTCGATGGCCATCGCTTCTCCGTTGTGCTGTGACGCATCCGGAGAAGCGGAGGAGTTGGACCTCCGCCGGGCGACGCACCGGCCACTGCTGCTCTTGCAGTAGAGCAGGTTCGAGGTGTAATGTCAACAGTAGATTAGCCAACCTACTGTAGTTGCAGGTGTGATCGTGTCACCAACCGTCGGAGCGGCCCTGCGTCGAGCTCGAACGGTGCGGGCGCTGTCCGCCGTCGAGGCGGCGCGTGCCGCCGGCATCTCTGCGGCCTATCTCAGCAAGCTCGAGAACGACGCGGTCAAGAAGCCGTCGCCGCCGGTGCTGCTCCAGCTGAGCGAGGCGCTGGCCGTGCCCTATGCCGAGTTGATGCGCCTCACCGGTTACCGCCTCCCCGACGAGGGTGGCGCAAACCCCGTCGCGAGCGCGAACGCGGCTCTGTTCGCGGACGTCACCGATGAGGAGCGGGATGAGCTGGTCGAGTACCTCGCCTGGTTCCGCTCACGTCGCCGGTCGAACGAGCGGACGGTCGCCGGTCCATCAAGGGCCTGACCGTACGCCACGAGGTAACCAAGGGAGCGGGCGCGCCGCACCGACGGCCCGTGGTCTGTTCTACCGGACCGCCGCGTAGTGGAGCAGGATCTCCTTGTCCTCGCCTGGCCTGGTCTCGACGAGATCGAGCGTGCACTGCCCGTCCGTCATCGGCCCCCAGTACCGCGGACCCTTGCCGTAGACGACGGGCTGGACGAAGAACCAGTAGTCGTCGGCGAGATCGCGGCGGAGGCACTCGCGGACGACCGCGGGGCCGCCTTCGACGAGGATGTTCCCGCCCTGCTCGCGCTTCAGGTTCGCCAGGATCTCGGCGAGATCCCCGCCGAGGATCCTCGAGTGCTGCCAGTCGGTGGACGCGAGACGCCGCGAGAGGCAGACCTTGTCGACCCGATCGAGGTAGCGGCGGTAGTCGAGCAGCCACGCCGCCTCGTTCGGCCGGCGGGCCTTCTCGCTCCACGTCCGCTGGTGACCGAGGAACGATCGTCGGCCCATGACGACGGTCGTGACGTCGTCGAATCGGTCGTACCACATGTGCCGGAAGAGGGCGTTGATCTCCGGCGAGGGCCGATCCGACCCCGGGTACGTCGGGAACGCCCCGCGGCCATCCAGGGTCATGTAGACGTTCGCCGTGATCTTCCGCACCCCGTCGGCCTCCTCAGTTACTTAAGCGAGGGCTGAAGTGTCGCGGGCGCGGCCGGCTCAGTCAAGCCCTGACTTAAGTGTCGAACCGTGGAGGCTCAACGCCAGCTGTGCGCTACGGCCTGCCCCTAGCTTGACTCGCGGGCGCCTGCGCCCCGGACGACGGCATTCCGGAGGATGTCGAGGACCTGGTTCTGGCCGTCCAGGATCTGGACCTGCTTCTTGGACAGCTCGTGCAGGGCGACGAGGGTCGCGTGGTCGGCCATGGCCCTCGCATCGCTGGCGGCCTGCGCCCGGTTTGCGCTCACCTGGAGCGAGATCATGATCGACAGCTGGGGCAGGTTGAGGATCGTCAGCAGGAGTGGCCATGGCGTCTTGTCGAAGCCGACGATGTTCCCGAGGAACAGCCAGGCGACGATCCCGATCGAGATCCCGACGAACAGGTACATCGAGCCGATGAGCTGGTTGACGACGTCGGCGATCTTGTCCAGGACGCCCTCGCCCGTGACGTCGGCCGAGACGACGAGGCGAGGGACGTGCTCGTGGGGCGCCTGCCGCGCGTGTGCCACCTCTGCCGCGACCGACGCTCGTTCCTTGGCTGACACGATGCACCCTCCTGCGCGTGTGGGACGATCCGCCCAATGTTCACACTGACGCTGTCTCCACTCGAGCTGATCGCGCGGAGCGCGATCGTCTACATCCTCTTCCTGGCCGCCCTTCGCCTGTCCGGCAAGCGCGAGCTCGGCCAGTTCACGATCTTCGACCTCGCCCTGGTCCTGCTCGCCTCGAACGCCCTCCAGCCGGCGATCACGGGGCCAGACGCCTCGATCCCGGCGGCACTCATCATCGTCGCGACGCTGTTCACGCTCAATCGGCTGACGGCCCTCGCCCGCAAGCGATCGGCCCTCGCCCGGCGGATTCTCGACTCGACGCCCACGGTTGTCGCCCGGGACGGCAAGTGGCTCGACGCGGCGATCGCCAAGGAAGACCTTGACAGCGGCGACCTGCAGGCCGCGATCCGCGAGTACGGGCTCGCATCCATCAAGGACGTCCAGCTCGCGACCCTCGAGCACGACGGCTCGATCAGCGTCGTGCCGGCCGCCGGACCGACCCTCCACATGCGCCACCGGCGTCGATACCGGCGCCGGCCGAACGTGTCGCAGTGACGACCGCCACGTCCAGCGGCATCATGCTCTTTCGGTTCCGTGGCGGCCGGCTGCAGGTGCTGCTGGCCCATCCGGGCGGCCCGTTCTGGGCGAAGCGCGATGAGGGCGCCTGGACCATCCCGAAGGGCGTCGCCGAGTCGGGCGAGGAGCGCGAAGCCGTCGCCATCCGGGAGTTCGCCGAGGAGACCGGGTTCGAGCTGTCGATCGTCGCCCGCAACCCGGGCCGCGCCCCGCTGGCGCTGGGTGAAGTGACCCTGAAGAGCGGCAAGATCGTCCACGCATGGGCGGTCGAGGGAGACCTCGATCCGGATCGGGCCAGCTCGAACGAGGCGGAGGTCGAGTGGCCACCCCGCTCGGGCCGGCGGATCCTCGTCCCGGAGATCGACCGGGTCGCCTGGTTCGAGCCAGCCGAAGCCCGACGTCGCGTCCACCCCGCGCAGGCCGCCTTCATCGACCGCCTCGAGTCGGAGCTCGGAGTGCGTCCAGCGGCGGCCCCGGAGCGCTGACAGGCCGGTCGACCCGGGATGGGCCGAACGGCCCGCCCAAAAGGCCCCGTCCGGACTGTCCCTCACGGCGGTGCCGTTCCTAGCATCGCGGGAAACGCGCGCCGGAACGCCCGCCCCGAGTCGCGCGAAGAGAGGACGCGATGGGCTACCGCATCGACATCGACCACGGGAACTGCATCAACTGCGGCATCTGCATGGACGTGTGCCCGGTGCAGGCCCTCGACATGTCCCGGCCGACGAGGCCGGGCGCCGAGGTCGCGGACTCCGGCGGTCCCCTCCCCTGGATGATGGAGCACCCGATCCAGGTCGGCGAGTGCGTCGGCTGCAGCATCTGCATCCGCGAGTGCCCCGTCGACGTGATGACGCTCGAGACCCAACCCGAGGCGACCACGCTGGCACCGCGCCAGGGTCCGATCAGCCGACCCGAGGAGCCGGCCGAAGGCGGGTGGATCCCGCTGTCGATGGCGACGCGCGAAGCGCTGAAGCCGCGCAAGGTCTCACCCTTCGACGGGCTTGAGACGTGGGTGACCCGGGAGCGTCCCCAGCCGTGGCAGGTCTGGCGCTCGATGCGGCCGGACGAGACGATCGAGCCGATCGCCCCCTGCCAGGCCGCGTGCCCCGCTGGCACGGATGCCGGCCGCTACGTCGGGCTGCTCGCCCAGGGTCGCTGGGACGAGGCCTACGCCGTGGCCGCCGAGGTCAATCCGTTCGCGTCGGTCTGTGGGTTCATCTGCACCGCCCCGTGCGAGCCGGCCTGTCGCCGCGGCGTCCTCGACGAGCCCATCTCGATCCGGACGCTCAAGCGGTTCGCGGCCGAACGCGGCCACCTTGTCGAGATCCCGCCGCCGGCCCAGCGGCGCGCACAGCGCGTTGCGATCGTGGGCGGAGGACCGGCCGGGATGTCGGCCGCCTACTACCTGGCCCGGCTCGGCTACCGCGTCACCGTCTTCGAGGCGATGCCCGTTCCGGGCGGCATGATGGCGATCGGCATCCCCGACTACCGGCTGCCCCGTGAGTCCCTCCGGGCAGACCTGGACCGGATCGTGAAGGTCGGGGTCGAGCTGCGGCTCGACCAGGCGATGGGCCGCGACTTCCAGCTTGCCGACCTCGAGGGTCAGGGCTTCGACGCGGTCTTCCTGTCGACCGGCGCGCCGCGCAGCCGGCGCCTCGGCGTCGAGGGCGACGAGCTGTCCGGCGTCGTCCCCGCGACCCTGTTCCTGAAGCGGGTGAACCTCGGCGAGCCGGCCGAGCTGCACGGCCACGTGGTCGTCGTCGGCGGCGGCAGCACCGCGATGGACGCGGCGCGGTCCGCGATCCGGAACGGTGCCGAGCGGGTCTCGATCCTCTATCGGCGAGGCCGGGCGGACATGGCGGCGCAGCACGAGGAGGTCGAGGCGGCCGAGCACGAGGAGGTCGCGATCGTCACCGAGACGATCGTCGTCGAGGTCCTCGGCCACGACGGCCACGTCCGAGCCGTGCGAACCCAGCGCCAGGCCCGCTCCGGTGATGCCTGGACACCCCTCCCGGGCTCGGAGGCCGAGCTCGAGACGACCACGGTCCTCGTCGCGATCGGCGAGGAGCCGGATCCGTCGATCCTGCCCGAAGGGGCGGGGATCGAGGTCAGCGCCTGGGCCGGGATCGTCACCGATCCCCGGACCGCGGCCACGGGCCGGGTCGGTGTCTTCGCCGGCGGCGACGTCGTGTCCGGCCCGAAGACCATCATCGACGCGGTCGCGTCCGGGCGGCGAGCCGCCGGCGCGATCCACGAGTTCCTGGCCGGCGCCGAGGCGAGCCGCTGCTTCCGGTGCGACGCGATCTACAGCTGCCCGACGGTCGAGGTGGTTGCCGGTCGCGGTCCCGCCGATGGCCCCGGTCGCCGACCGGTGGCTTCGCCCTCATCCATCCCAACCGTCGCAGGCGCAGGAGGCGCGTCATGACACCAGATCAGGTCACCGGGTTCTTCGACGCGGGCGAGTCCTTCGTCGAGGGCACGATCGCGGCGGCCCTCGTCGCGCTGTGGATGCTGGCTCTCGCCCTCCACATCGCCCGGCCGTACATGGTCGCGAACCTCCACAAGTTCACGCTCCGGCTGGGGGCCGACCTGTGGTGGATCCTGTACGTCGGGCTGCGCGACATCTTGACGCTGCAGCTGTTCCTGGGCGGGTTCATCTTCTTCTACCCCGACGTCGTCGCCGCCCAGGACCTGCCGATCACCGGCGGGCTCGCGGCGGTCTGCGCGTTCGCGGTCATGCTCATCAAGCTGACCCGGCCGGCCGACGAGGCCCGCTGGTACCGCTACCAGGCCATCCTGCTGGCGGTCGGGGCGACGCTCTACGTCGTGCCGTACATCCTCGGCGTGCAGCTGACGAACATCACCGACCCCACGGCGCAATCGATCACCGCGGTGCTCGTCAGCTCCCAGAACCTCGCGGTGTCGATGCCGCTCTGCTACCTGTCCGGCGCGCTCGCCGGGATCCTCGGCCTCGTGGCCGTGGTCTACAACCTGCGGCAGACCGTCAGCCGGCCGCGCCGCGCGACCGCGTAGGAGATCGAGATGAGCGGCGACGATCTTGCCAAGGCCCTGACCACCGGCGGCGAAGCCTGGATGGTCTTCTCCATCGCGGCCGTCCTGCCGATCCTCTGGGCGCTCTCGCTCAGTGTGCACTTCGCCCGGCCGTACATCATCCGGTTCCTGGGCACCCTCACCCTGCGCTTCGGCGCCGACGTCTGGTGGCTCGGCTACGTCCTCGTCCGGGACGCCCTGCTCCTCGTCACGTTCGTCCTGAGCATGGTCTTCCTGATGCCGAACCTGTACATCGGCCTCGGGCTGCCGCTCACGGCCCCGCTCGCAACCGTGGTCCTGTTCTGGGCCCTGATCATCAAGCTGACGCGCGACGCCGACGACGATCCGCGCGCGTTCCTCTGGTTCTCGATTCTCCTCGTCATCGCGTCGGTCCTCTACATCGTTCCGCAGATCTACGGCCTCGAGTCCGCCGACCAGGTCGACGCCCTCAAGGGCATCGGGCTCGACTGGACGCCGGGCTTCCTTGCCGCGGCCAATCCCGACGCCGGCACGGTCAACGGCCTGGCCTGGCCGATCCTGCTCGGCAGCCTCGGGCTCTTCGCCGCCAGCGCCGCCTTCCTCTTCGGGCGGTTCATGCTGGCGCTCGGCCGGACGCCTTCGCCTGCCGCCGCGGATTGACGACATGAGCTGACGGGCACGGCCGGTACCATCCCGGCCCGTGCCCGACTCGCCTATCGAGGTCTCGGCCGCGGTGGCGCGGCGGTTCCTGGCGATCCGCCACCTGGTCGCGCCGCCACGCTCGCTGCCTGCCGAGCCGGCGTCCGTCCTGACCGTCGTCGAGCGGCTCGGCAGCCTCCAGTTCGACCCGCTCGAAGTCGCCGGCCGGAACCACGACCTCGTCCTGCTCGCCCGGATCGGGGGCTATCGGCGCGAGTGGACCGACCGGTGGCTGTACGACGACCGCCGGCTCTACGAGACGTACAACAAGGGCCTCTCGATCGTGCCGGTCGCGGAGATGCCCTGGTACCGGCTCACCTGGGATCGGAACCACGAGCGCCTGCACCGCGAAGGGGAGGCCTTCGACACCCACGCGGCCCTCGTCGAGGAGCTGTTGGCCAAGATCCGGGACGAGGGTCCGCTGCTTCCCCGGACCGTCGGGCCGCGCGAGGCGATCGACTGGTACTGGCGCCCGACGAACCAGGTCCGGGCCATCCTCGAGGGCCTCGCCCAGGCCGGCATCCTCGGCATCCGTCGCCGCCAGGGCAACCTCCGGGTCTACGACCTGGTCGAGCGCCTCTTCCCGGCCGCGGTGCTCGAGACGCGCGTTCCGGAGCACGAGCAGCGCCTCCACCGGATGGAGTCGCGCTATCGCGGGAACGGGCTGCTCGGCGCCGCCGGGAACCAAGAGCTCTGGATCGGGACCTATCGCCGGCCGGGCGAGAAGCAGGAGCTCCGCGAGGCGTTGATCGACGCTCGACGCATCTTGCCCGTTCGCGTCGAAGGCCTGAAGGGCGACCGGTACGTCGTCGCCGCCGATCTCGTCCGCCTCGAGCAGGCTGGTGCCGAGGTCGCAAACGGATCCCCACCCGGTGGCCGGGCGCCGGGGGTCGCATTCATCGCGCCCCTCGACCCGCTCGTCTGGGATCGCGACCTCGTCCGGAAGCTGCACGGCTTCGACTACCTGTGGGAGGTCTACGTCCCCGAGCCGAAGCGGCGCTGGGGCTACTACGTCCTGCCGATCCTCTTCGGCGACCGGTTCGTCGGCCGGATCGAACCCCGGCTCGATCGGAAGGCCGACCTCCTCGACGTCGTCGGGCTGTGGTGGGAGGACGGCTTCGATCCGCTCGCCGTCGACGGCTTCGTCGAAGCCTTCGCCGAGGCCCTCGTGACCCACCGGGCATTCGGGAACGTCGCCATGATCCGGCTGCCGGCGGCCCCGGCTCACCGGCCGTTGGTCGCGGCCCTCCGAGGCCTCCTGGGGGCCTCGGTCCTATCCTCGGCCCGACGACCGAAGAAGGAGTCCTGACCATGGCCGAGATCCGGTACGCGATGGCGACCTGGGCCGGTGACCTCGTGAACGGCGCCGGCACCATCGACTATGTCTCGAGCGGCGCCTTCGCCCGGATGCCGGTCACGTGGGCCTCGCGCACGAGCGCCCACAACGGCAAGACCTCACCCGAGGAGCTGCTGGCCGCCGCCCACGCGGCCTGCTTCTCGATGGCGTTCTCGTCACGCCTCGCGAAGAACGGCACCCCGGCGACGACGCTGACCGTCAAGGTCGAGATCACGTTCGACAACTCGGGCGGCGGCTGGAAGGTCGCGAAGAGCCACATCGCCGTCCGGGGCAGTGTGCCCGGGATCGAGGCCGCGACGTTCGCGGAGCTGGCCGAGGACGCGAAGGAGAACTGCCCGATCTCGGCCGCGATCAAGGGCAACGTCGAGCTCGAGGTCGAGGCGACCCTCGACGCGGCCTGATCAGGCGATCGTCAGGATCCGGCCCGGGTTCGCGACCGTCATCTGGTCGATCTCGGCCTGGGAGACACCGCGCTCGCGGAGCCGCGGCAGGAACGTCTCCTGGAGATACGTGTAGCCGCTTCCCTCGTAGTGGCGGAGCTGCGAGTTGTGGCAGACATCCTGGCTGAGCAGCACGCGATCGCCATGGCCGCGATGGAGCAGCTCGAGGAGCAGGTCGATGACATGGGGCTCGCCGTGGCGCTCCGTCGGCGTGAAGGCCATCCCGAGGAAGTCGAGCTCGAGCGTCGCGCCGCGGCGGACGATCTCGAGGTAGTGCGCAAGCCGCGGGTACGAGTCGGCATGGCCGATGACGATCCGGGCCGGATCCGCGCCCTCGGCCTCGAAGACGTCCAGCTGCGCCAGCCCGACGGGCGACATCACCGCGTGGGTCGTGATCGCGAGGCCCGTCCGCCGCGACGCCCGAGCCGCGGCTCGATGGACGCGCTCCTCACGCGCGGTCAGCCACGGCTTGTCCGTCCCGATCTCCCCGATGATCCCCGGCCGGACGCCGTCGACGCCTCCATCGATCTCCGCGACGAGCTCGTCGGCGAGGGAATCGACCGCCCGGCGGTCGACGTCGAGGGTCGGCGGGTAGTACGAGTCCCGGTACCAGCCGCTGCCCATGACGAGGTGCAGGCCAGTGGCACGGGCGAGTCCCGTGAGCCAGGCTGGATCGCGGCCCAGTCCGATCGGCGTGACGTCGACGAGCGTCCGGCCGCCGGCGGCCCGGAACGCCTCGAGCTCGGCGGTGATCACCGGCTCGTCGGCCGTCAGCTCCCAGTAGTCCCAGCGATTCGGGACGTGCCACAGCGCAATCTGGGTGTGCTCATGGGGAAGCGTGAAGCCGAGGGCCGCCGGATCGACCGGGCCGAGGACGGTCTGGACGTGGGCCACGGCGGGAGTCTAGGCCGCTAGTTCGGGGCCTCGGAGCTTCGCCCGAGCAGGGAGAACGACCGGCGCTGGACCTCCCGGAGCGGGGGCCGGGTCGGACTCGAGCTCGCGGCGACCAGCGCGGCGATGAGCTCCCGGGCGTCCGGCTCGGCCTGATCGCGGGTATACCGCGGCCCCTCCTCGGCCCGGACGAGCAGGAAGCCGTCGAGGAGGACGGTGCACGCCCGCGCGAGGCGCTTCACATCGACCCACCGCGGAAGCTCGCCGCGGACGACGCCTTCTTCCGCGAGCAGCGTGGCGGCGGCGACGAGCTGCAATCGACGTCGTTCCAGCATCTCACGGACCGCCGGCTCCGCCTCGGCCCTGCCCCAGGCCTGCACCAGGAAGTCCGCGTTGCCCGGGTTCGCCGCATCGCCATCGGCCGCGTCGAAATAGAAGCTGATGGCGATCGCCAGCTTGTCGGCCACGGTGCGGCCGCGAGCGAGACGCGCCGCGAGCTCCCCGAAGCCTCGCCCGGCGGCGAGGTCGCAGGTCGCGAGGAACAGGTCGTCCTTGCCCCGGAAGTACGTGTAGATCGCGCCCACCGACAGGCCGCTGCCGCGCACGACATCCTGGATGGTCGCTCCGTGGTAGCCGCGGTCGCCGAAGACCTGGAGCGCGGCCGCGACGATCCGGTCGCGAACACCCTGGCCGTGTTCGGCCGTGACCCTGGGCATCAGTCTCTGCCGGCGATCTGAGAGAACATCGGTTCTTGATGCTACCGCCGCCCGGGTCGGTTCGCAAGATCGTGACGGTTGACACGGAGAATGCGCATTCCCTATCTTGGCACCGTCCGCTCCATCCGCCGCCCATGAGCTCGAGGAGTCCGGGAAGTCCGATGTTCAGCCGCTGGGGCGCCTTCATCTACCGTCGCCGACGACTCGTCTTCGTCCTCGCCATCGTCGTCGCGGCCGGCGCGGCCACGCTCGCGAAGGATGCCTCGAGCCACCTGACGACCAGCGGCTGGTTGGACCCGACGTCCGAGTCGTCGCAGGTCTCGGCCCGACTCGAGGCGAGCTTCGGGGGCGGCCGGACGTCGTACGTCGCGCTCTTCCGATCGACCGACCCGAACGGCGACGCGACCTCCCCCGCGTTCCAGGGGGCGATTGCCACGACCCTCGCCTCGACGCTCGGCCAGCCGCATGTCACGGGCGTGACGGGCTTCGCGGAGACCCACGACACGCGGTTCATCAGCACCGACGGCCATGCTGCATACGTCCTGATCAACCTCGACATGAGCGAGGACCAGTCGGTCGACGCGGTCGATTCGATTCAGGCCAGCCTCGCCCCGCCGGCCGGCTACAGCGTCGCCCTCACCGGCTTCGGGCCGGTCCAGAAGGATGCCGCCCGGATCTCGGAGCAGGACCTCCAGCGGGCCGAGACAGTCTCGCTGCCGATCGCCGCGCTCGTCCTCGTCCTCGTGTTCGGCTCGCTGATCGCCGGCGCGATGCCGCTCCTCGTCGCCGGTGTCGCGATCCCGACCGCGCTCGGGATCGTCGACCTCGTCGCTCAGCAGACGCAGATGAGCATCTACGTCCTGAACATCGCGACGATGCTCGGGCTGGCGCTCGCGATCGACTACTCGCTGTTCATCACGAGCCGGTTCCGCGAGGAGCTCGCCCGCGGCCGGACGGTCGAGCAGGCGGTCGAGCGGGCGATCGGGACCGCCGGCAAGGCCGTCCTGTTCTCGGGGATCGCCGTCGCGATCGGCCTGTCCGGCCTGCTCTGGTTCCGGGCGTCGGCGCTCAGCTCGATCGGCCTCGGCGGCTCGATCGTCGTGCTCGCATCGGTCCTCTACTCGTTGACCTTCCTGCCGGCCGCCCTCGGGATGCTCGGGCCGCGGGTCAACGCCCTCTCGGTGGACGGCCTGCTGCGGCGACTGGGGCTGCGACGCGGCGACCCGGCCCAGCGCCGCTCGCGGTGGGAGGCGGTCGCGCACGGGGTCATGCGGCGGCCGATCGCCGTGCTCGTGCCGGTGCTCCTCGTCCTGTTCGTGCTCGGCTCGCCGTTCTTCTCGCTCGCCCAGGGCGTCCCGGATGCCACGGTGTACCCCGCCGGCGTCGCGAGCCGCGACGCCTGGGTCGCGCTCCAGACAGAGTTCCCGCAGGGCGAGACGACCCCGATCGTCGCGCTCGTCGATCCGACCGACGGCAACCCCACGAGCCCCGGCACGATCGCCGCGGTCATGGCGTATTCCGACCGCGTCGCAGCCCTCGCGAACATCGACCGGATCGAAGGTCCCTTCACCATCACCGATCCGACCACCGGGCAGCCGATGACCTCCGACCAGGTCGCGCAGGCGTACGACGCGCCCGCCGGGACGCTGCCACCGGCCCTTGCCCAGGCGATCTCCGCTCTCAGGGACACGTACATCAAGGGCTCGACGATCCAGCTGGACGCCGTCAGCCCGCTGAAGTCGACCGAGCCCGCCGGGACCTCCCAGATCGAGCAGATCCGCCGCGTCGACCACGGGTCGGGCATCGCCCAGGTCCAGATCGGGGGCGCGGCGGCGATCGGCGAGGACTTCCTCCTCAGCCAGTCGGACCGGATGCCGTGGGCGATCGGCACGACCCTCCTCGCATCGGCGATCATCCTGTTCCTGCTCTTCGGCTCCCTCGCGATCCCGATCAAGGCCGTCGCGATGACGCTGCTCTCGCTGACGGCGAGCTTCGGGGCGCTCGTCTGGATCTTCCAGGACGGCAACCTCAGCAATGTCCTGCACTTCACGCCGCTCGGCTACACGATCGCCGGCAACCCGGTGATCATGTTCGCGACGCTCATCGGGCTGTCGATGGACTACGAGGTCCTGCTGCTCTCCCGGATCCAGGAGGCCTACCGGCGGACCGGTGACAACCAGGCCGCAGTGGCCGAAGGGCTGTCGAAGACAGCCGGCGTCATCACCGGCGCGGCGATGATCATGGTGACCGTGTTCGCGGCCTTCGCCCTGGCCGACACGATCACGATCAAGTCGATCGGGGTCGGGATGGCGATCGCCGTCGCCCTCGACGCGACGATCGTCCGGGTCCTGCTCGTGCCCGCGACGATGCGCCTGCTCGGCGCCTGGAACTGGTGGGCGCCTGGGATCCTGGGCCGGCTCGCCGAGCGACTCGGGTTCAGCCACGTCGAGGATGACGCCGACCTCGTCACCTCGGAGTCCGACGCGACCCGTGCCGCCGGGATGCCGGCATGACCGGCCCTGCCGGCGGCTCGACGGGCGGTTCGATGGGCGGAGCGACGCCACCCCCGGAGGGCGGCCCGATCCGCGTCTACAACTGGACCTGGGGCCGCGACGAGGACCGCCGGCCGCAGCTGCCGTGGCTCGGCATCTTCCTCGTCATCTTCGGCGCGCTGCTGCTCCTCGACCTTGCCCTGCCGCAGTACCGGAGCGTCGGCAGCCTTCTCGTGCTCGCGGCCGGCCTCGCGTCGCTGATCGTCTGGGCGCTGCGCCGGAGCACGATCGCGCTGTACGCCGGCGCGTTCCTGACCGCCGCCTCGGTCCCCGGCCTCGTGAGCGGGCTCGGTTACGAGGCCCAGCCAGGGCTCGGCACGGTGGCGTTCGGCGTGGCGTTCCTGTTCGTCGCGGCCGTGCGGGCGGCTCGCGGCGGCGGCTACGGCTGGCAGGCCCTCATCGGGCTGCTGCTGCTCGCGCTTGGCCTGCCGGAGCTGGCGCTGCCGCAGATCACGGATGCGGTCGTGCCGGCGCTGCTCGTCGCGCTCGGGCTCGTCCTGCTCACGCGAGGCACGTTCCGGCGCTGACGCCGGCCCCGCCCCGGGTCAGGACGGCCCGGCGTAAACGCGGGCTCAGATCGCCTGGGTGCAGAACTTGCAGCGGGTCGCGTCGACCGCGTTGGCTTCCTTGCAGAACGGGCAGGTCTTCGTCGGCGCCGCCGGCGCTTCCTTCACGAACGTCTTCTGGATCCAGTACACGACCAGGGCGATGACGATGAACGCGATCACGAGGTTGATGAAGACGCCGTAGCGGATGGCGACGACCTTCGTGGGATCGGCGTTGTCCTGCAGGACCCACTGCAGCTTCGAGAAGTCGATCCCACCGAGGACGAGCCCGATCGGCGGCATGATGATGTCGTTCACGAGCGAGTTGACGACGTTGCCCAGCGCGACGCCGATGATCACACCGACCGCGAGGGCCAGCGCGTTGGTCTTCAGCAGGAACTCGCGGAAGCCTGACATCGAACCCTCCCTTCGAGTGGCGAAGCCGTCGTCGACCGCAGGGTAGCCCCGCCCTCGCGACGATCGCCGGGGGCGGTGCTCAGGCCGGCGTGGCCGCGAGGACCCCGTCGATCGCGGCCGCCACGCCGTCGGCGATGGACGCCAGCTCGGCGTCGGTCACGACGAACGGCGGCCCGAGCAGGATGCCGTCGCCATTCGTCCCGTCGGCGAGGCCGGTCCCGGAGTACAGCAGCAGACCGCGGTCGCGCGCCGCCCGGACCACCCGCTCCGCCACCCGATCCGAGCGCGGGAACGGCTCGCGGGTTTCGCGGTCCGCGACCAGCTCGATGCCGACCATCAGGCCGCGGCCCCGGATCTCCCCGACCGCCGGGTGCCCGCCGAGCCGGTCCCGAAGCAGGGCCAGGAGCCGCTCGCCCTTCGTCGCGGACGCGGCGACGAGGTCCTCGGCCTCGAGGATCCGGAGCACTTCGGCAGCAACCGCGGCACCGACGACGTGGTGCGAGTACGTGAAGCCGTGGACGAATCCGCCGCCGCCCATCATCGCGTCGCGGATCGCGCCGGACGCGGCCACGAAGCCGAAGGGCCAGTAGCCCGACGACGCGCCCTTCGCGGTGACGAGGATGTCCGGCCGGACGCCCCAGTGGTCCATCCCGAACCAGCGGCCCGTCCGCCCGAAGCCCGTCATGACCTCGTCGGCGATCAGGGGGACGGAGTGCCGTCGGCAGACCTCGGCGATCGCCGGCCAGTAGCCCTCGGGTGGCACCGCCGCGCAGAGGGTCGCCCCGACGATCGGCTCGCCGACGAAGGCCGCGACGGTGCCCGGGCCGGCCGCCTCGATCGCGCGATCCAGCTCGGCGGCCAGCTCCTCGGGATCCCCGAGGGCATCCGAGCCGGGCTCGCCGGCGCGGTATGGATAGGCCGCTGAGACGTGGCGGAACCGGCCGAGCCAGGCCTCGTACGGACGCCGGAGCGGGCGGCGGCCGGAGAGGTCGAGCGCGCCGAGGGTGTTGCCGTGGTAGCTGCCCCAGCGGGCGATGACGATCCACCGATCGCGCTCGCCGCGGGCAAGGTGGTACGCCCGGGCCAGCTTCAGGGCCGTCTCCATCGCCTCGGAGCCACCGGCGACCGGGTAGATCGCCGGGTCGTCCACTGGCAGGTGGGGCGCGACGGCCTCCGCGTAGCGCTCGAGGGGCTCGGACGAGAACGCCGTCCCATGCGCATAGGCCACGCGGGACGCCTGGTCGGCCATCACCTCCGCGACTGACCGGCGGCCATGCCCGATCCCGACGACGACCGCTCCGCCCGCTGCGTCGAGGTAGGCCTTGCCATCCGAATCCCAGATCGTGGCGCCGTCGGCCCGGACCGCGACCGGCGGTGAGGGGTCCGCGGAGCGCCGGAACACGCGGCTGGAGGACATCGGCCTTGGGATTGTATGGCTGGCCGAATCAGGAACGGCCCCGTCCGCGGGGACGAGGCCGTTCGTGCCGCGCAGGATCGGAGGCCTAGACGCGGCCCTTCGGCACCGTGTGGAAGTACGTCTTGTTGAAGACGATCTTCCCGTAGTGCCACAGGTGGCTGGGGGTCGGTGGCTTCGGCGGATGCTCGTAGTCGAAGCGGAGCAGCGTGCCCTTCCCGTCGCCGACCTCGAAGAAGCACATGACCCGGCCCTCGTAGGCAGCGTCCTTCCCCGCCGGCTCGCGACCCTCGAGGCGGGCGATGACGCCCTCGACGACGACGGGTGCCTCGAAGTGAGCGGTCGAACCGGCCTTCGAGAGCGGCAGGTCGGTGGCGTCGCCGAGCGCGAAGACATCCGGCCGGCCGCCCACGCGGAGCGTGTGGCGGTCCGTCGGAAGCCAGCCACCGGGCCCGGGAGCGAGCCCGGACTCGATCAGGAACGGCTGGCCGGTGTGCGGCGGCATGAGGACCAGGAGGTCGTACGACAGCTCCTCGCCCTCCAGGCTCTGCACGACCTTCCGATCGGGATCGATCGTCTCGACGTTGAAGAACGTGTGGAGCTCGATGCCCTTCTCCTCGAGGATCGGCGTGGCCATGTCGGAGACGGGCTCGATCGTGAACGCTCGCCCGATCGGCGAGCAGAAGTGGACCTCGCTCCGGTCTCGGAGACCGCGCTCGCGGAGCTCGGCCTCGATGAGGAACGCGACCTCCAGCGGCGCGGGCGGGCACTTGTACGGCATCGAGGCGATGCCGATGACGACCCGGCCGCCCTCGAAGTGGTCGAGCGCGGCCCGCAGCTTCCGCGCGCCGGCGGCCGTGTAGAACTGGTGGGCCTCCGTGTCGAAGTGGGCGATCGCCTCCGGCACGATCCGGGCCCCCGTGGCGATGACCAGCTCGTCGTAGGCCAGACGCTCGCCGTCCTCGAGGTGGACCAGATGGTCGGCGTCGTCGACGCGCGTGACCCGGCCGACGACGAGGCGGACCCGCCGGTCGAGCAGGCTGCGCTCGGCCTTCCGGAGGTGCTCCTCGCGCTCGCCGCCCATCGCGATGTACATGAATCCTGGCTGGTAGACGTGGGCGCCCTCGGCGTCGACGACGATCACCTCGGCCTCGCCGCGGTCGATCCGGGCGCGCAGCCGGCGGGCGAGGAGGTTGGCGACGAGCGTGCCGCCGACGCCGCCGCCGAGGATGACGGTGCGGTTCATCGACCTACCTCGCCTTCTCGACGACGATCCGGTCGTAGCCGTCGAGGCTCTCCACCGCGATCAGGCGGTGGCCGGCCTTGGCGATCCACTTCGGGATGTCGATCTTCGAGCCACTGTCCGAGGAGAGGACGGCGATGACATCGCCGACCTGGCTCTCGCGGATGGCCCGGATGAGCTCCATGAGCGGACCCGGGCAGAAGCTGCCGCGGGCGTCGACCGTCCGGGTGGTCGGGGTTTCTGTGGCAAGCATCGGGTGCCTTCGCTTTCGGGGTTCTGGGTCAGATGAACAGCGACGCGGCGCCGTTCGAGAGGAGCTCGATGACCGTGGCCGCGCCGACCGGCTCGCCGAGGCCATCGATCATGTCCTCGCGCTTCAGGCCGAACATGTCCATCGTCATCTGGCACGGCATGAACTCGACGCCGAGCGCCTGGCAGGCCTCGAGGAGCTCCTTCGGGCTCGCGACGCCGTACTGCTTCGCGAGGACGCCCATCATCCACGGGCCCATCCCGAAGAAGTCCATCTTCGAGAGGCGGCGGTGGCTGATGCCGGGCCGCTGCATGAGCGCGAGCATCTTCTGCATCGCGTTCTGGCCGGTGATCCGCTTCTCGTCCTTCACGAAGGTCTGGAGGCCCCAGAAGGTCAGGAAGACGCGGGTCTTGACGCCGCTCGCGGCGGCCGTGCTGGCGAGGATCAGGCTCGCCCAGGTCTTCTCGAGGTCGCCGCTGTAGCAGATCAGGACGAGGTCGCGGGGCTTGGTCTCGGGCTGCGCGGCGCGGAACGCGTCGGTGAATGCCTCGGGCACCGCGTCGGACGCGCCCTCGGAGGCGCCTTCGACGTCGGCGATCGCCTCGGCGAGGGGATCGACGTGGCGGACTTCGGTGGTCATCTCGGGCCTCACTTCCGGCGGATCAGGTAGCGGTACACCCGCGTCTCGGGCGTGAACGAGTCCTCGACCAGGTCGTGACCGGTCGAGCGGCACCAGGCTGTGAAGTCCTTCGTGGAGCCGGGGTCGGTCGCAAGGACCTCGATCAGGCTGCCACTCGGGACGCCCTTCACGGCGAGCGCGGTCTTCACGATCGGCATCGGGCAGGACAACCCCCGAGCGTCGACGATCGCGGCGACCTCGAGGACGGGAGCGGGGTGAGCCATCGGAACTCCTCCTTCGGTCAGATGAAGACGACCTGACCCTCGCCCGCGTTCAGGTAGAAGGCGGTGACGCCCTCCACGCCGTCGACGAGCGGGTCGAGGTCGGATTGGTTGATGGCGAGCAGGTCCATCGACAGCGAGCAGGCCTCGATGTCGACCTCGCCGAGGTCCTTGGCCTGGCGGAACGTGTCGGCCCATGAGGCCTGGCCGGCGGCTCGCAGGTGATCGACGTGGGCCCGACCCTCGGCGCCGGCCTCGCCGGCGAGGCCGTGGTCGTTGGCGATCCGGTCGCGCCGGAAGGCGTCGAGCGCCCAGTACTGCAGGAAAACGTTGACCGGCTTGCCGAGCGCCGCAGCGCCGGCCGAGAGGACGGCAGCCGCCTGGAGCTTGTCGTCGGTCCCCGAGAAGAGGGGACCAGGTTCAGCGGCTCGTCCATCGGTTCGTTCCTTTCGGCGCGCATCGGCACGCGATCGTTCAGCTCAGGGGGATCAGGAGGTTCGGCATGCGGGCGCTGTCGGCAAGCTGCGACAGGCGAGCCAGGCGTCGCTCGAGCACGCGCCGCATCAGCGCGCAGGCGACGAGCACATCGGGATCCGCGAGCCGATAGCTCGCCTCGCGGCCGCCACGATCGACGTCGACGAGGCCGGTGGTTCGGAGCACGGCGAGGTGCTGCGAGACGTTCGGCTGGCTGACGGCGAGCGACGCGGCCAGTCGACCCACGCCGACCGGACTGTCGGCCAGGAGATGCAGGATCTCGAGGCGGGTCGGATTGGCAAGCGCCCTGAGGACCGTCGCCTGGAGCTTCGTGATCTCGTCCATGGCCGGAGCATGCGATTCATGCGCACGTGCGCATGAGTGCCATCCGTCGCCAAGCCGGGCCGGGATCGTGGGCCGTCAGGGGCCATTCGGCCCGGCCCCTCCGGCTCACCGGGGAGGCACGGCCCCGCGGAAGGCCGTCCGGCGAGACCGTCAGATCGTTGCGTTGGCGAGCATCAGCTCCCCGATGGTCGATGACCGGAGCGCGGCGAGCCCGGCCGCATCCAGGCGTTCGCACGCCCAGTCCCAGTGGATCGAGATCACGTCTCCCGGACGGACGTCGTCGACGAAGCCGATGCCATCGATGGCGTCCCGCACGCGCTGGGGGCGCGCGGCGCCGAGCCGGAGCTTGCCGTCGACGAGCTCGAGCGGCACCGCCGCGACCTCGAGGAAGTCGCCGTCCCGACGCTCGACCCGTCCCCACCGGATGCGGCAGGCATCCATCACTGAGAGGGCCCCGTCGGTCGAGCCCGTGCGCATGAGCCCGACTCGGGGGAAGACGTCCAGCACGTGGAAGGCGTGGACCGGCACGGCACCGGCTTCGGGCTTTCCCGCGAGCCAGCGCCAGTCAAGCGTGCCGACGCGCGGCCGGAAGCGGTCCTCGAGCGAGCCTCCCAGATCGCGCGGCCGCACGTCCCCCACGAGCCCACCGCCGAGCCAGTACGCCTCGACGACGGCCGGGTCGAGGGGATCGCTCCGACCGGCCGAGCTCGCGATGAGCTCCAGGTAGGGCCACGCGCCCTCGAAGCCGTGGGCGAGGTCACGAAGGCCCCGGTCGTCCGTCGCCTCGCCCCGCGTTGCGTGGCCGAAGAGCTCGCTCGCGGCGTCGGGGCCGCAGTAGCCAAGCCGGTTGGGGCCGAACGCGTAGCGGGCAAACCGCACGGGGCCGCTGGCCGGCACGAGCGGGCGCGTCCAGTCCGGGGCGGTCGTCGGGCTCCCTGTCGTCATCCGGATCGGGCCGGTCAGGCCCGCTCCCCGATCGGGATCCGTCGCCGGATGCCGGACACGAGGGCCAGGCCCGCGAGGAGGAGGGCGCCACCGAGCAGGAGACCATTTCCGGCCAGCGGACCCGCTGCCGGAAGGCCGCCGGTCGAGATGGCCTGGAGGGTCGCCGTCACCGGCGCGCCGACGACGAGGACGGCCGTCACCAGGCTCGCCGGCGCTCGTCGCAGCGCGCCGAACCAGGTCGCCACGTAGGCCGCGAGCAGGACGCCGGTGCCGAGCGCCCAGGCCCACTGGACCAGGCTCAGCGATGCGATCGCGGAGACCCGGCCCGTCGCGCCGAGGTACGCCACCAGCACGACCATCCCGAAGCCGAGCCGCGCGGCCGCGACGATCTGGGTCGGCACGGTCCGGAGGACGCGTCGAACGAGGATCGTCTCGACGGCCCAGAGGAGCGTCGCCGCGGCGATCATCGTCTCGCCGCTCCCCCAGCGCACGTTCGCCGGCGAGAGCACGAGCGCCTGGCCCGCGAGGAGAACGCCCAGGGAGGCGAGCTGGGCCCAGCCGAGACGCTCGCCGAGCAGCGGGACGGCAAGCAGCGCGACCCAGATGAAGAGGGTCTTCTGGATGAAGGCCGCCGACGGGGCGCTGGCCTGCGCGAGTCCCGTGAAGAACAGCAGGAATGGGACGCTGCCGCCGACGACGCCGATGACGGCCAGCCACAGCCACTGGCGCCGGCCGACCGCGCCGATCTCGCCGGGCCGGAGGGTCACCGCCGCCAGCGCGATGAGAATGGTGGCGGCGACTGCGTTCTTCAACGTCGTGTAGATCGCCGGATCGGGCAGCTGGCGCACGGCGAACGCGTTGATGAAGACGGAGACACCGCTGATCGCCGCGGCACCGAAGGCCAGCGCGACCCCGGCGCGCAGCGCGACCGCGCCGCCGGCGCGCGGCCGGGCAAGCGATGGGGTCCGGATCATTGGGCACCTCGAGTCGTGGGCGAGCCGGCCGGGACGACGGCTGCCAGGGTGTCGAGGATCTCCGCGGCGTCGCCCGGGCCGAGGCGCCGGAGGACGGTCCCGGAGCCGACGATGACCCAGTCCCCCACCCGCGTCCCGGGCTCGAGGAGCGTGCTGGCGCGTCGCTCGCGGCCATCCATGAGGACGACCGCGTTCTCGCGATCGAGCGCGATCACGCGGGCCGGAGCGACGAGGCACATGGATCTGGCTCCCGACTGTCGTGCGATGAGGCGGTCCTCACGCCCTCGAGGATCGGCGCTGCCTCGAGCTCGGACGAGGGCCTCGAGTCATCGGACCCGGGCCGGAGGACCCGGTTGACGTGGCCCATCCGGCCCGTCCGCCGGACGGGCGGCCGACGTGGGCCGCGTGTCGCCGTCGCCGCGTGATGCGGAGGCTGGCGTCGGGACGACGAGCACCGATGTCGGCGAATGCAGGACGAGCGTCCGCGCGACCGAACCGAGCACGAGACCGGCGAGGCCATGACGACCGTGCGTGCCGGTGACGACGAGATCTGCGTTCCAACGCCGTGCGCATGTGATGAGCTCCGGGGCAGGATCACCCTCGAGCACCGCCTCGTCGGCCGCCAGGCCCGCGGCCCGCAGCCGGGACGCCGCCGTCGCGACGCCGCTCTCCGCGAGCTGCCGCGCCTCGATCGAAGCTTCCTCGAACAGCAGGGTGGTCTCGGCCGGCACGACCGGCGGCATCGTCGCCCACCACGGCCCGGCATCGACCACCGATGCCACGCGGACGTTGGCGTGCCGGAAGAGCGGCCACGTCTCGATGAGCTGGAGGGCAGCCTGTGCGGCCGGCAACCCGTCCCAGGCGAGGACGGCCCGATCGGCCGTGGCGCTCCGGACGACGAGGACGGGCACGGTCGAGCGCGACACGATCTCGGCCGACACCGATCCGAGCAGCATCGCCTCGAGCGTGCCGTGGCCGCGGCTGCCGACGACGATCAGGTCCGCGCCCTCCCGCCGCGCGTCCGCGAGGATCGCCTCGGCCGGGCGTCCGCGCAGGATCTCGGTGTCGATCGCGAGGCCGGTGTCCCGAAGGCGCCGCCGAGCCGCCTCGAGGCTGACGACGGCGCTATGGACGAATTCCTTCTCGAGGTCGTCGGCCCGCGAATAGGCCATGGCCGGCCAGGTCCGGAAGAGGTCGGGCTCCGTCTCGACGACCTCCACGATCCGGAGATGCGTGTCGTCCGGCCAGGCGAGCCTGGCCACGAGATCCAGGGCCGCCTGCGCGGCCGACGAGCCATCGATGCCGACGAGAATCTTCATGGGAGTGACCTCCGCTCGATCGCAGCCTCGCGCGGCGACCGATCGCCGGCTACGTCCGACCGGACCGATCCGGCCGGCCAAACCGCCCGACGCGAGCGACGGCCCCCGACGCGGACCGGGCCGGCGCCGCGCGATTTGTCATGACCTTCGGCCCGCCGGTCCGGATCGGATGGCCGATGCCCCGTTCGGCCGTCGAGCGGATGCTGGCCGTGGATCGAACCAGGAGGTCCACGTGATCCTGACCGTGTCGCCAGCCCTTCCGGCGCCCGCCTCGGCCGATCCGCACCCCCTCGACATCGCCGTCGACCACTGCAAGGCCTGCGAGCTCTGCATCTCGGTCTGCCCGCATCGCGTGCTCGCCCTTGACCCGAGCGTCGTGAACGCCCTCGGCTACCACCCGATCCGCCTGACGGATCCGGCTGGCTGCACGAGCTGCGTCCTGTGCGCCCGGATCTGCCCGGATTCCGTCTTCACCGTGTACGCCCCGCCACGGGGCGCGAAGCCGTGATCGCACACCCCGCGCCCCTGGCCGCCGAGCCGCTCGCGACAGCGACCGCGCCGGCGCCAGCCGCGGCCGAGCGCGTCCTCTGGAAGGGCAATGAGGCGATCGCCGAGGCGGCGATCCAGGCGGGCTGCGACGCGTACTTCGGCTACCCGATCACACCCCAGGCCGAGCTCCTCGAATGGATGGCCCGCCGGATGCCCGAGCTGGGCCGCGTGTTCGTCCAGGCCGAGAGCGAGCTCGGGGCGATCAACATGGCCCTTGGCGCCGCGGCGACCGGCGCGCGCGTCCTCGTCAGCTCCTCGTCGCCCGGGATCTCCCTCATGGCCGAGGCGATGAGCTACATGGCTGGATCCGAGATCCCGATGGTCCTGGTGGACGTCATGCGCGGCGGCCCCGGGCTCGGCTCGATCGGCCCGTCACAGAGCGACTACCTCCAGATCGTGAAGGGCCACGGCCACGGTGACTACCGCCTGCCGGTCCTCGCCCCGGCGTCGATCTCGGAGGCGATGGCGATCGTCGCGGATGCCTTCGAGCTGGCCGAGCGCTATCGGACTCCGGTCGCGATCCTCGCCGACGGGATCATGGGCCAGGCCATGGAGCCGATCGTCCCGGCGTTCCGCGAGCCGGCGCGGCCGGCGTCGACGTGGCAGGCCGACGGCGCCACCGGCCGCGCCCCCCGCGTCGTGAAGTCGCTCAACCTGCGGCCGGAGGACCTCGAGGCCCACAACGACCATCTCCAGGCAAAGTTCCGGATCATCGCCCAGCGCGAGGTCCGGTACGCGACCGAGGACCTGGCCGACGCCGAGGTGGCTATCGTCGCCTATGGCACGGCGGCCCGGGTGGCCCGCACGGCGATCGCGCGCGCCCGGGCCGGGGGCCTCAGGGCCGGCCTCATTCGACCGATCACGCTCTGGCCCTTCCCGACGGCGGTCATCCGCGAGGCCGCGCCCCGACTGCGAGGGATCCTCGTCGTCGAGCTGTCGGCCGGGCAGATGGTCGAGGACGTCCACCTCGCGGTCGAGGGCCGCTGCCCGGTCGCCTTCCATGGCCGGACCGGCGGCATGGTGCCGACGCCCAGGGACGTGCTGCGGGAGCTCCGCGTCCTGTGGGCGACGACGACGCCCGTGCCGATGGCCCCTTCCGATGAGCCGCGGGCGGATGTCACGTGGGAGGCCGACCTGTGGCAGTGACCGCGATCGACGCGCCGCGCGTCCTGTACCGCCATCCGGTCTCGCTCACCGATCGGAGCAGCCACTACTGCCCAGGGTGCGGGCACGGCATCGTCCACCGCCTGCTGGCGGAGCTCATCGACGAGCTGCAGCTGGCACCGCGGACGATCGCGGTGGCGCCCGTCGGGTGTGCGGTGTTCGCCTACGACTATCTCGCCGTCGACTGGATCGAGGCGCCCCACGGGCGTGCCCCCGCGGTCGCGACCGGCGTCCGGCGAACGAACCCCGACAAGTTCGTCCTGTCCTACCAGGGCGACGGTGACCTCGCCGCGATCGGGACCGCCGAGATCATCCACGCGGCGGCTCGCGGCGAGCGGATGACGACGGTCTTCGTCAACAACGGCATCTATGGCATGACGGGCGGCCAGATGGCGCCAACCACGCTGATCGGCCAGAAGACCACCTCGACCCCACTCGGGCGCGACCCGTCGCTAGCCGGCTTCCCGATCCCGATCAGCGAGATGCTCGCCCTGATGCCCGGGGTGTCGTATGTCGCCCGGGGCTCGGTGGCCGATCCGGCGGCGATCGGCAAGCTCAAGGCGATGCTCAAGCGGGCCTGCGAGATCCAGCTGGCGGGCGGCACGTTCGCCCTCGTCGAGGTGCTGTCGAACTGCCCGGTCGGCTGGGGCATGACGGCACCGGAGTCGATGGCGCACCTCGCCGAGGTCGCCGAGACGTACCCGGTCGGGGTCATCCTCGATCGGGAGAAGGGCATCGGCTCGAGGACCGCGGCCCAGAAGGTGGTCCCGGCGTGACGGAGCGATCGGCGATCTTCGCCGGGTTCGGCGGGCAGGGCATCCTGTTCGCCGGGACGGTCCTCGCCAGGGCCGCCATGGCCGAGGGTCGGCAGCTGCTGTGGATCCCGTCGTATGGTCCCGAGATGCGCGGTGGAACGGCCTCCTGCACGGTCATCGTCGCGGATGAGCCGATCGGGTCACCCGTCGTCGACCTGGCTGACGCGGTGATCGCCCTGAACCCGCCGTCGCTGGCGAAATTCGAGGCGATCCTGGCACCGGGCGGGCTCCTGATCGTCAACACGAGCCTCATCGAGGCCGAGCCGCAGCGGACCGACATCGAGGTCGCGCCGGTGCCCTGCACGGCGCTCGCCCGGGCCGCCGGTGACGACCTGCTCGTGAGCGTCGTCGCCCTCGGAGCCCTGCTCGCTCGCCGCCGGATCGTCGACGTCGCGTCGGCGCGGCTGGCGCTCACGCAGATCGTCGAGTCGAAGCGCCCCGAGATCCTTGCCGCCGACCTCGCCGCGCTCGAGGCGGGCTTCGCGGCCACCAGCCCGGTCGGCGCTCCGTAACGATCCCCGGCCGTTCGCCGGCCCGATGAATCGGGCGGATCAACGGGTCCCGGCGAGCTCCTGGAGCTCGCGCCAGTTCGCGAGCCGGTCGGCCTGGGTGGCGAGCATCTCGGGCGTTGGCGTGCCGTCGGGGCCGAAGTGGCCGGCGAACCGGCCCTCGGTCCGCGCGAAGGTCAGGAAGTCGACGGGCGTCCCGTCGGGCGCCTTCCCCCAGTCCTCCTTCAGGGCCGGATTGCCCTGGAGCGACAGCCGTTCGGCCAGCGTCTCGCCGCGACGCGGGTCGTAGCTGAACAGCGGGTACGCCCGCGAGTCGACGGCGAGCCGGGCCTGGTGGCTGGCCGCATCGTCGGCGATGCCGTGCTCCGGCATGCAGGCCGAGTAGGCGACGACCACGGCCGGGCCGGGGAACTCGTTGGCCTCGATGACCGATCGGTAGAAGTGGTTCAGGTGAGCCGGAGTCGTCTGGGCGACGTACACCTCGCCATGGGCCATGAGGATCCGCCCGAGCTCCTTGCGCCGCTCGGGACGACCGTGGAGGGCCGTGCCGAACGCCGACATCTTCGTGACCTGGCCACCGAACGTCGCGGTCGATGCCTGGCCGCCCGTGTTGGAGTAGACCTGCGTGTCGAGGACGAGGACCTTGATGTCGGCGCCGGAAGCGACCATCCGCGACAGCGACTGGAAGCCGATGTCGTACATCGCGCCGTCGCCGCCCACGACCCAGAGCCGGCGATCGGCGTGGCCCCCGGCGTCCCAGCGGGCCCGGATCCCGAGGGCCACCGCCGGTGCGTTCTCGAAGAGCGAGTTCGTCCAGGGCACGAGATACGGGTTGAACGGGTAGGTGCTGCCGAAGACGGTGTTGCAGCCGGTGGCGGCCACGATCCCCATCGATTCCGGGCCGTGGAGCTGGCGCGTGGCCGCGACGAGCATCCGGAGCGCGCTGCCCTCGCCGCAGCCGGCGCACGACCCGGCTCCGCCGACATAGCCCATTGCGTCCTCGCCGAGCATCAGGTCGGCGAGGGCCTTCTCGTTGCGGTACCCCGGCGGCGTTGGCGGCAGGGAGCGGAAGAAGGCGATGTCGGCATCGAAGCGCTCGAGGGTCGAGGCGCCGGTTGTCTCCTCGACGTCGACCTTGTCGGTCATGAAGAGGGCGTCGTGGCCGAGCGCCGCGCAGACCTCGACGCACTCGCCGCAGCCCTTGCAGTGGGCCGGTTCGACGAAGATCCCGAACGACCCTCGATCCAGGCCGCGACGGGCCGGCAGCTCGCCGTACTTCTGCGTGTCGGCGAACCGCGCGTGGAGGGCGGTGGCGCGCGCCGGATCACCAGCGGCCGCCGACTCGATGCGCGCCTCGAGCTCGAGAGCGGGCTGGACCGTGGCGAGGATCGCCGTGTCCGGGCAGGCACTGACGCAGGCCATGCAGCCGACGCAGCGCTCGGCGACGAGCTCGGGGATCCGTGGCGCGAGGTGACGGAAGTCGCGGACCGCGGCGGTGCCGGGCGGGATCACGCTCCGGGCGAGCCCGGCGTCCGCGGCCAGCTCCCGGTCGGCGACGCCCTGCCGGTACGCGGGCACCACCGTCCGGCCGAAGTCCTCGACGTAGGCGTGGATGTCGAGCACCTCGGTCGCGACCGAGGCGAGGCGGTCGTCGTGTTCCTCCTTGAGCTCGCCGGGCAGCTTCGCAAGGACGGCCTCGGTCATCGGCGGGCCTCCGACTCGCGAGCCATCGCGTGGATGAGGTCGGTGATCGACAGGACGCCGATCGGCACGAGCTCGTCGAGGTCGTCGACGACGACGAGGCGGTGGATCCGATGGCGTTCCATCCGGCGGGCGGCGATGATCAGCGGGGTCGAGCGGCGGACCGTCACCGCCGGGCTCGTCATGAGATGGCGGACGGCGAGGCCCGGCCAGTTCACCCAGAGGTACTCGGTGGCTCGAGCCCGGGCGAGGTCGGTCTGGGAGATGACCCCGACGACGGATCCGGCCGCGTTCACGACCGGCACGCCGTGGACATGCGTCCGATCCATCAGCTGGACGGCTTCCGTGAGCGTGGCGTCCTCACGGATCACGATCGGCTCGAGGGCCATGCAGTCGCCCACGGTCCGGGTGGCCTCGTGCGTCGTCATACCGGCATCGCCTCCCTCGCCCTGGTGGGCGCGGCAGGATCGCGGCCGTCCTCCCCGGCCGCGATCGCCGCGCTGACGTCGATGAGCGTGTCGTAGGCCTCCGTGATCACCGCGAGGTTCGCGTCGACCACCGAGCCACCGCGCTTGCCGAAGAAGCGCCCGAGGCGCACTCGCACCGCGTCGAGCAACGCCGCGCGGTCCAGGCCGGCGCGAGCCGCGAACGGCGCGATCCGGAGGAACACCCCGACGAGCGCGACGCCCTGCATCCGGATCTGGAGGTCAGGTCTCGGGGCGTGCCGCCGGGCGAGCCCGGCGGTGTCGAGGGCGGTCACCCGGATCCGGCGGGCGAGGAGCTCCGCGCGGGCGGACGCCGGGATCGAAGCCCAGATCGCCTGCGGGTCGGCGAGGGGCGACTGGATGAAGAGGTCGCCGCCGTCGACGAGCCCGGCGAGCGGGTCCCCGAGGCCGAACGCCGAGACGTCATGGAGCGGCACGAAGTCGACGCGGTCGAGCTCGGCGTGGAGCCGGACCGGCGCGTCGGCGATCGTCAGGTAGTACGTCGTCGGCAGGCCCTTCTTCTCCGAGCCGTAGCGCGGGTAGGCCTGGACCTGCTTGTCGAACAGCTCGCCGGCGAGCGTCGCCACGAGCTTGTTCGTCGTGACGCTGCCGAAGCCACCGATCGAGTGGCCACGCAGCGAATACGCCCCCGCGGGCCGCAGGTCGACGGGCGTCGCCGGCAGGGCGAGCGGATGGCGGATCCCGAGGACGCGGATCGGATCCGGGGCGAGGTCGCGGCGCGCCAGGCGGTCGAAGACGGCGACCAGGTCGCCCGCGGCCACATCGCGGGAGCCGAGGCCGGCGGCAAAGGCATGGATTCGCGGGACCATCTCGCCCTCGGCGGCGGCGTCATAGAGCGCGGCCTTGACCTCGCGGACGAGCGGGTTCGCGGACGCCAGCGGATCGTCGGTCCGCTCGACGATGCCGACCGCTCGGGCCGTGCGAAGGGTCGCGGCGATCGCCGCCGACGGGAATGGCCGGAACGCGGTCAGGGCGACGCAACCGACCGGCCGCCCGAGCCCGCGCAGGTGGTCGACAACCGCGATCGCGGTGTCCGCGATCGTGCCCATCGCCACGAGGATCTCGCTGGCATCCTCGGTGCGGTACGCGGCCACCGGCTCGAGCCGGCGCCCGGTCAGCGTCGACCAATCGGCCATCGCCGCCGCGAGGGCCGGCGCCACCCGGTCCGTGTACGCCCGCTGTCCGATCCGGCCCTTCATGTAGGCGTCCTGGTTCTCGACGACGCCGGTCATCAGGCCCTCGGCGGGATCGAACAGGTCGCGGACGTGGGATCGCGGGTCGCCGAGGTACTCGCGCAGGAGCTCGTCCTCGGGGAGGCGCACGTTCTCGAGGGTGTGCGTGGTGAGGAATCCGTCCTGGGCGACCATGAACGGGGTCTCGCTGGCCTCGGCCGCACGACGCGCGATCGCCGCGAGGTCGGCCGCCTCCTGGGCGTTGCGAGCGAACACGATGCCCCAGCCGCAATCGGCCACGGCCATGACGTCGTCGTGGCCGGCGTGGATGTTCAGCGCCTGGCTGGTCAGGGCCCGGGCGCCGACATGGAAGACGGCCGGCAGCCGCTTCCCGGCGATGACGTACAGGACCTCCTTCATCAGGACGAGGCCCTGGCCCGCGGTGAAGTTCGTCACGCGGGCGCCGGCGAGCGCCGCGCCCTCGGCTGCCGAGGCGGACGAGTGCTCTGACTCGGGCTCGATGAAGCGGAGCGGCGTGCCCCACAGGTCGGTGCGCCCGTCGGCGACCGCAGCCTGGTAGATCGCGGCCATCGTGGTTGAGGGGGTGATCGGGTAGACGCAGGCGACCTCGGTGATGCGGCTCTCGACGTGGGCCACGGCCTCCGACCCGTCGACGATCGCCGCGATGCCCGGGAAGCGCGGTTCGCTCATGGCTCGATGGTCGATCCGGTGGACCGCGGTCGCGAGGGACAGCGGTCCCGAACGCGGGGGCCGGTCGGCCCCCAGTGCGTCGATCTCAGCCGACGGGGACGGCGGCGAGCGCGACGATGCCTTCCCTGACCGCGCACTGGTACGCGGGCATCGCCAGCCGGACCGCCCGGGATCGGACGGATCCGAACCCGAACCAGTGGCCGCCGAGCCCGATGAATCGGCCATCCGGGAGCGCGCCTCGGAGCGCCTCGGCGATCCCCAGCACCTGGTCGATCGGCAGTGCGTGCGAGGACCTCGGGCTGACGCCCCGGGAATGCGCCGCGAGCTCGGGCAGCGACAGCGTCACGACCTCGCCCGGCTCGACCCCCACGACCGTGTCGAGGATCAGGCAGGCCGTCCCCCGCGGGATGTCGACGAGGTCGGTGACGTCGAGCTGCTCGCAGCGGCGGATCTCGAGGCGCTGGCGGACGTGCTCGTCCAGGGCCGGGAGGACACGGGCGACGGCGGCGAGCGCGGCGCCATCGTCGCCACGGTCGGCGGAGCCACAGACGAGGAGTCGGACGGTTGGCGGCGGCACGGTCATGACGCGTCCTCCTGGGGCTGGCGCTCGACCGAGAGGTCAAGGAAGTGGGTGGCGCACGAGATGCACGGGTCGTAGGACCGGATCAGCTGCTCGAGCGTGTGGGTGGCCACGTCCATCGGCTGGTCCAGGACTCGCGGAGCGAACGTCGCGACATCGGCCTCGATCGCGGCCTGGTTCTGGGCCGTCGGCGGGACGATCGTCGCGGCCGCCACGAGGCCGTCGTCCCCGACCGCGTAGCGGTGGAACAGGAGGCCACGCGGCGCTTCGGTCGCCCACGCGGCGGTCCCCGCACGCGACTCCCACGCGACCGCCGGCGCGTCCGGCGGTTCGTACGCAGCGATGATGTCGAGCGCCTCCGCCGTCGCGTGGACCAGCTCGACGGCTCGGGCGACGATGCTCCGGTACGGGTTCCGGCGGATCGACTCGAGGGCGCCGGTCTCGGCGAGCGCCTCCCGGGCGAGCGGATGCAGCTGCTCATGGTCGAGGACGACCCGGGCCGCCGGCCCGAGGAGGTATGGCAGGCCATCGGCCCCCCGCGACTGGAGGGCGTTCGACCACGGGACCTGGACCTCGTGGAACGCCTCCCCCCAGGCCTGCGGCGCGAGCGCGAGGCCGTCGCTCGACGCGATCCGGCCGCGGTTCATCGGGTACTCCTGCGGGTGGTGGAGGGCCACGAGCCGCGGCTCCCGCTCGAACGGCGGCGCGGGCAGCTCGGCGACCGTGTGGACCGTGGCGCGCGCGAGCTCGAGCGCCTCCTCGAGGGCCGGCCGCAGGGCCAGCAGGTCGGCCCGCCGCGGCAACTTCGACCAGCCGCCGACCCGGACGCTGACGGGGTGGATCGCCCGGCCGCCGAGCGTCGCCACGATGCGGTTGCCGGCCTGCTTGAGGCGAAGGCCGCCGGCGACGAGCTCGCGATGGTCGCGGGCCATATCGACCGCGCTCGGATAGCCGAGGAAGTCGGGCGCGTGCAGCAGGTAGATGTGGAGGGCGTGGCTCTCGATCCATTCGCCGCAGTAGAGAAGGCGCCGCAGCGCGTGCGTGGCGGGCTCGACCTCGACCCCGAAGAGATCCTCGAAGGCGTGGACCGCGCTCATCTGGTACGCGACCGGGCAGATGCCGCAGATGCGGGCGACGATGTCCAGGACCTCGTCGGGACTCCGGCCGACCACCAGCGCCTCGAAGTAGCGCGGCGCCTCGAAGATCTCGAGCCGGGCCTCGGCGACGGCCCCGTCGCGGACGAGCAGATGGAGCGACCCCTCGCCCTCGACGCGGGTCAGGTTGTGCACCTGGAACCGCAGGTCACTGCCGTGCATCGTCGGGCCTCCAGGCGGGCGGCGTCGTGTCGTGCTCGCCGGCGACGTGCGCGGTCGCGGGAGCGAGTGGCAGGAGGGGCCGGCCGCCGAGCCGATCCGTCACCCCGCGGAACTCCGGTGTCGCGCCGGTGAACCCGGCGAACAGCCGCCCGACCTCCGCGTCCGTTCGACCGCCGCGGGATCGAAGATCGCCGGCCAGCTCTTCGACGTTCGCGCCCTCGCGCGGTCCGAAGCAGCCGTAGCAACCCCGACCGAAGCTCGGGCAGATCGCGCCGCAGCCGGTCCTCGTGACCGGCCCGAGGCATGGCAGGTCACGGGCGACGATCACGCACGGGATCCCGCGCCGCTTGCACTCGACGCACACCGCCTGGTCGGGCAGCTGCGGCCGACGGCCGGTGGTGACCGCCGTCAGGAGCTCCAGCAGCTGGCCGGGATCAATCGGGCAGCCGCGGAGCTCGGCGTCGACGGTGACGTGGGCCGAGATCGGCGTGGCGGTCGCGAGGGACTCGACGTAGGCCGGCACGGGATAGACCGCGCTTCGGAAGGCCTCGTGCTCGGCAGCCGTCCGGAGGGCCTGGATGCCGCCGGCGGTGGCACAGGCCCCGATCGCCACCAGCGTCGTCGCAGCGGCGCGGAGGCGGACGATCTCGGCGGCCTGCTCCGGCGTGGAGATCGAGCCCTCAACGAACAGGATGTCGAACGGGCCGGACGAGCGACGCGAGGTCGCCTCGGCGAACTCGACGAACTCGAACCGCTCGGTCAGGTCGAGCAGGTGGTCCTCGAGGTCGAGGATCGTCAGCTGGCAGCCGTCGCAGGAGGCGAGCTTCACCACGCCCACCCGGGGCCGGCGCGCGGCGGCCGGCCGTCCGGCTCGGCCCGCAGCGACGTCGAGGGCCATCACAGGCCTTCCCGTCGCAGATCGTCGCCCAGCTCCGCGAGCGAGAGCACGGGACCGTCGCGGCAGACGAAGCGCGGCCCCATCTCGCAGTGGCCGCACAGCCCGACGCCGCACTCCATGTGCCGCTCGAGCGTCAGCCAGAGGTGCTCCGGTGGGACCGCCAGGTCGACGAGGACGTCGGCGACGGCGGTCATCATCCGCTCGGGTCCGCAGACGAACGCCGTCACGTTGGCACCGGTCGGCTTCGCCCCACGGAAGATCTGCGTCACGATCCCGACGCGACCGAGCCACTCCGGCCCGGCCCGGTCCACCGTGACGCGGATGTCGATGCCGCGGGCGGCCAGCTCGTCGAGCTCGGCCACGAACAGGCGATCGGCCGGCGTTCGGGCTCCAACGTACAAGCGGATCGAGGCGAATCGCTCGGGCTCGGCCAGGACCGCGTCGAGCACCGGGCGAAGCGGGGCCAGGCCGATCCCCCCGGCGACGATCGCGACGTCGCGCCCGTGGGCATCCTCGATCGGCCAGCCACGGCCGAGCGGACCGCGCAGCGCGAGGCCGGCACCGGGGCGCAGCCGCGTGAGGAAGCTCGTGGCGGGGCCGGCGGCCCGGATCGTGAGCTCGAGGCCGTCGGGCCGGATCCGCGAGATCGAGATCGGCGGGATCGCGAAGGCGGGGACCGCCGCCATCACGAACTGGCCGGGGCGAGCGGCGAGGAGCGCCGGGTCGTCGGTCGCGATCCGGAGGGTCGCCGTGTCGGCCGTCTCTGGCCGGACGTCGGTCACGATGGCGGAGACGTAGCCGGCCGGCAGCATGATCGGTGGCCGGACCGCGTCGACCTTCGGGCCCGGCAGGGCGATGACGCGCGGGAGGGCCGGCCCTGGTCGCGGGCTGACGGGCGTCGCCACCGACGCCTCGACGGGCGCTACGTCAGGCGCCTCGGGTGACACCGCGACGAGCGCCTCGGGCGGCGGCGGCGGCGGCGGCGCGGCGATGATCGCCAGCTCCTCGCGGACGTCGATCCCCACGGGGCACCAGGCGACACACCGGCCGCAACCGACGCAGCCCGACGTCCCGAACTGGTCCCACCACGTGCCGAACTTGTGGGTCAGCCACTGGCGGTAGCGATCGCGCTGGCGGGGCCGGAAGCTGCCGCCCACCACCTGGGCGAATCCGGCCGTGAAGCAGCTGTCCCAGGCGCGCGCGCTCGACGACGCCGTGCCGTCGAGGTCCGACGAGACCGTCGTCCCGGTGCAGAAGCAGGTCGGGCAGACGAGCGTGCAGCTGGCGCAGGCCAGGCAGCGCTCGGCGATCTGGTCCCAGCGCGGGTGGTCGAGATTCGCGAGGAGCCGAGCCGGAAGCCCGGCGGTGTCGACCCCCGACCCGAGCGACGCCCGCGTCGCGGCGACCTGGGCCGCCGCGTCGGCGGCACCGGAAGGCCCTGCCGTCTCCAGGGCCAGCTCGGCGAGCAGTCGCGCTCCGGCCGCGGTGTCGGCTCGCGCGGCGCATCCGCCGTCGAGCTCGGACAGCACGATGTCGGCGCCGGTGGTGACCTCGGGACCGGTGCCCATCGAGCCGCAGAAGCACGTTGCCGTGGCGAGCGCGCACTCGACCGCGACGACGAAGAGGTCCGAGCGTCGCGCGGCGTAGTCGGCGTCGACGGCCGGGCCGCCGGTCAGGACGCGGTCGTGGATCGCCAGCGCGGCCAGGTCGCAGGCGCGCGCGCCGATGATCGCGGTGGGGGTGCCGGCGGCCACCTCGGCGCGGACGGCGACGGAGCCATCGGGCCGGGTCTCGAAGCCCACGCTCTCGACCCGGGACGGGAAGGTCCATGGCTTGATCCCGCGCCAGGCCGGTCCGGTGTCGAACGCCCGACGGCTGGCCGCATCCCTGTCGGCGCGCTGCAGCCGGACCGAGCCGGCGGTCGATTCGACCGTCCAGCCGAACGGCAGCTCGGTCGCCGAGTCGATCTCCTCGAAAGCGATGGCGCCATCGCTGACGACCGGCCCGACGACCCGGCGGCCCTGGCGCCGGAGGCCCTGGACGAGGTCGTCGAGGTGTCCCGTGGGCAACCACCGAACGGTCGGTGGAGCGCCTTCCGGCGGCCGCGACGTCCAGGACGAGGGCGCGATCACCATGGCTCGGTCGAGCCTTGGGCGAAGAGGTCGAGGAGCTGGTGCCAGCTCGTGGTCAATCGATCCGACACGCCGGACAGCACCACCGGCAGGAGCGCGGCGGCGAGCTCGCAGTCCGTGGCCAGGCGCCCGCGGAGCGCCAGGGCGTCGTACGCGACGAGCCGCGTCTGGGTCACCGCCACGGCCTCGGACGTCGCCCGATACGGCGGCACGATCGCCGACCAACCGAGCAGCTCGCCCGGCTCGACCGTGACGATCGTTCGGCTGCCACGCCCGGGAACGTTGAGGCGGAGGGCGACACGACCGACCTCGATCAGCCCGAGGAAGGGGACCTGGGAACCCTCGCGCAGGATGACGTCGCCCTGGCCGAACTCGAGCCCCAGGGCAAGATCGTCGAGCCGCGCGAGCACGGCCGGCGGGAGCCCATCGATCGACAGCCTCGTCGAACGGATCGTGGTCAAGTGCCACCTCCGGACCCGACGCTATCGGCGGCCCGCTCCGGGCGAAGCGGCCATCCGGCCCGGATTGACATGCCCGATGGTCCCGACGACGCGGGACCCGGGCTCAGTCGAGGTGCAGGTGTCGGGCATCGGCCTGGAGATCGGCCCGGAAGGCCGGGTCGGCGATCGCGATCAGCTCGGCGGCCCGCTCACGGAGCGAACGACCCCACAGCTCCGCGACCCCGTGCTCGGTGACCACCGTGTGAGCGTGCGATCGCGTCGTGACGACACCCGCGCCCTCCTGGAGGCTGGCGACGATCCGCGACCGCTGGCCGTTCATCGCGGTCGCGGGCAGCGCCACGATGGCCCGGCCCTCGTCGGCGAGGGTGGCGCCCCGGAAGAAGTCCATCTGCCCGCCGACGCCGGAGAACATCCGATGGCCGATCGAGTCGGCCACGATCTGGCCCGTCAGGTCGATCTCGATGGCCGAGTTGATGGCGGTCATCCGGCTGAAGGAGCGGATGACGTGGGTGTCGTTCGTGAAGTCGACCGGGCGCATCTCGACCATCGGGTTGTCTCGGATGAACTCGTACAGCCGGGGCGAGCCCATGACGAAGGCAGCCACGATCTTGCCCCGGTTGCGCTCCTTGCGGCTGCCGTTGATCACGCCCGCCTCGACGAGGTCGACCACCGTGTCCGTGAACATCTCGGTGTGGACGCCGAGATCGCGCTTGCCCGTGAGGGCGGCGGCCACCGCGGCGGGGATCGCCCCGATCCCGAGCTGGATCGTCGCGCCGTCCGGGACGAGATCGGCGACGAAGCCGCCGATCCGCCCCTCCACCTCACCGATGTCACCGAGGCCGACGGGGTACGGCGGGACGTCGCACTCGACGCCGAGGTCGATGTCATCGACGTGGACGAAGCTCTCGCCGAGCGTCCGCGGCATGGATCGGTTGAGCTGGGCGATGACGACCCGAGCCGTGCCGATCGCGGCATGCATCGCCTCGACGCTGGTGCCGAGGGAGCAGAAGCCGTGGGCGTCCGGGGGCGTCACGTTGATGAACGCGTAGTCGAGCGGCAGCTGGCCGCTCCGGAACAGGCGGGGCACGTCCGAGAGGAAGACCGGCACGTAGTCGGCCCGGCCCGCGTTGACCGCGGCCCGTGCGTTCGGGCCGATGAACAGGGCTCGATGCCGGAAGTGCCCGGCCATCTCCGGCGCCAGGTGCGGGCCGGGGCCTTCGCAATGGAGATGGACGACGCAGACGTCCTCGAGCTCCGACGCCCGCGCGACCAGCGCGTCGAGCAGGACCGATGGCGTCGCGGCCGCGCACTGGAGGTAGACGCGCTCGCGCGACCGGATCTCGGCGACGGCTTCGGCGGCAGTGACGATCTTCATCGGGCAAGCCCGAGGGTATCGAGGAGCTGTCCGCCGGCGCCGAACGCAGCCGAGCCCATCCGATGGCGCTCGGCGGCGACCCAGCCGCGCAGCTCGTCGGGCGACGATGCCGGGCCCGCGGCGGCGCGGAGCCGCCGCTCGAGGTCGACGAGGAAGGCGCCGTAGACGTCCTCGGGCGGAGCGGCGTCCACCAGCTTCTCGGCGCCGGGCAGGTAGTCGATCGGGACGATGAGCCGCCCGAAGAAGGCTCCGATCTCGCCGGTGAGCCAATCGGTTCCCTGGCTGTGACCGCCCCAGCGCACGATGGGTCCGGGGGACCAGAGATCGGCGACCACGAGGTCGTCGCCGGCGCGCGTCGCCCGCAGCCGCCCGCCGAACGTCAGGAACCGGTTCTCGATGCCATACCGATCGACGAGGTGGACGTGGCCCCACAGGACCTGTCGGAACGCCGTCCGGACCGCCGAGCCCCGGTCGAGGGCCACGAGCCCGCCGCCGCGGGTCGCGTTCGGCGAATAGAACCGGATCTCCTCCGGATCGAAGTGCCGCTCGGTCGGTTCGCGACGCAGCCCGATGACCAGATGGCTGCCCGACGGCCCGGGCCGATCGCCGTCGACCAGGCTGAACCCCAGGTTGGCCACGACCTCGATCGCGGCGTCCTGCCAGGCTGCCGGGTCGGCGAGCGCCGAGCCCGCCTCGGTCGCGGCCCTCGCCGCCTGGACCGCGCCCGTGGTCATCGGACGTCCTCGACCGGCTGGCGGAGCAGGGTCCGCAGCCGCGCCGGCGCCGCTCGACGCGGATCGCCGAGATAGATCTCGTGATGGCGGCCGCGCGGCCGCATCCCGGCAGCCCGGATGCCCTCGCGAAGGTGCTCGATCGTCGGCCGTTCGGCCGCGCATGGGCCGACATGGATGATCTGGGCGACGCGGCCCTCGTCGAGGGACCTCACCGCCAGGCGCTCGAGCCGCAGGTCGGGCCGCCCGATCGACGCATCGGCGATGGCCTGACGGACATCGCGGTCCGAGGCGCCGTCCGGCACGCCGATCAGCAGCGTCCAGTCCCAGGCCGGAGCCGTCCCCGGCTCCGGCTGGACCGCGCCGGGCGCGGGATCGCCGGGCTGCCACCACAGGCCCTCGAGCGCGCCCACGCGGGCCGTGACGCCGCGCCGCTTCAGTCCGAAGTGGAGGGCATAGGCGACCGGGTACAGCAACCCGATGGCCTCCTGGAATCCGGCATCCGCCGGGCTGCCGCGACCGTCGACGGCGAGGACCTCGCGGACGGGAAGCACGAGGAACCGAACGTCCTGGCTCGACGCCCGGAGGGCATCGTCGGCGTCCTCTGGGACGTCGAACGTGACCGCAGGCCGCTCAGGGGCGATCAGCCCGGACCCGGCGGCCATCGGCTCACCGCAACCCGTGCGGGAAGGCGAGGTCGCGCTCGGCGATCTCGAGGTCGCGGTCGTCGACGGTCCAGGGCAGGTTGGCGGTGACATCGACGATCCCCGGGACCATCGCCACGGTCTCGCGCACGAGCTCGGAGGTCGAGCGCCGCTCGACCCGGCCGGAGATCGACGCGATCCCGTCCTGGACCTTCACCGTGAACGACTCGGGGTCGAGCCAGAGGATCCGCAGGAGGACGTCCTCCCGGATGGTCCGGGCGAGCTCCTCGTCCGATCGGGCGAAGGCGCGCACGAGGTCAGCTCGGCTCACGATCCCGACGAGTCGGCCGTCGTCGACGACCGGCAGGCGGTTGATCTGCCGCTCGGTCATGAGTCGGGCGGCCTCCGAGATCGGCCGTCGCGGGCCGATCGTCACGGCCGGGGACGTCATCAGCTCGCCCGCGGTCCGGGCCGACTGCTTGGCTTCGAGGGCATGCCGCCGGCCATTCGCGCCGAGGAGGCGGTGGACTCGGCGGGTCGCCGGGAGCCGTCCCTGCTCCTTGACGAGGAAGTCGGCTTCGGACAGGACTCCGACGATCGCCCCGGTGTCGTCGACGACCGGCAGGCCGCTCACCTCGCGGGTCACGAGGATCTGGGCCACGTCCTTCAGGAGGTCGGTCGGTCGCACGGTCGCGACCGGCGCCGTCATCACGTCTCGAATGGTCAGCATGGCGTCACCTCATCCGGGGATGTAGTCGAGGTATTCGGGCTGCCAGATCGCCCGGTCGACCTCGAGGGGGATGGCTTCATCGGTCAAGGCGCGACCGAGGCCGGCGTCGCGGAAGTGGCGGACGACGGCGATCGCGATCGCCCGCGAGACGTCGCGCAGCGCGGCGATGGACGGATAGATCGCGCCCGCCGCCAGGCGCTCGGTCTTCACGAGCCGCGCCAGCTCGGCCGCGGCGACGAGGAAGGCGTCGTCGGTCACCTCGCGAGTCCCGGCCACGATCGCGCCCAGGCCGACGCCCGGGAACACGAACACGTTGTTGGCCTGGCCCACGAGCCGACGTTCGTCGCCGAGGGGCACGGCGGCGCTCGGGCTTCCCGTCGCGACGATGGCCGAGCCGCCCGTCCACTCGAGCACCTCGGCCGGTGTGGCCTCGGAGCGATCGGTCGGGTTCGAGAGCGGCAGGATGATCGGCACGTCTGCGTGCGCGGCGACCTCGCGGACGAGAGCCGGGGAGAAGGCGCCACGGACTCCGGTGGTCCCGATCAGGACGGTGGCCCCGAGCGCGCGCGCGACCGCGACCGGGTCTGCCAGCTCCGGTTCGGCGAGGCCGGCGGCCGTGAAGTAGGCCGGATCGACCGCGAAGGCTCGCTGGTCCGCGGCGATGTCCGACCGGCCCCGGTGGACGAGGCCGCGATGGTCCATCAGCGCGATCGACGGTCCGACGCGAGCTCCCTGCGGGACGCTGGCCAGATGCCGGCCGACCATCGTCGCGATGCCGATCCCGGCCGCGCCGGCGCCCAGGATCAGCAGCCGGTCCGCCTCGAGTCCCCGCCCCCGACGCGCGGCGAGCAGCCCGCCCAGGACCACGCCGCCCGTGCCCTGGACATCGTCGTTGAAGCTCGGCAGGCGATGGCGGTAACGCTCGAGGATCGCCAGCGCGTTGTGCTGCTTGAAGTCCTCCCACTGGAGGACCGCGTCCGGAAAGACCCGCTCGACCGCCGCGACGAAGGCATCGACGACGGCCTCGTAGGCCGCGCCCCGAAGCCGCGGGGCCCGGTAGCCGAGATACAGCGGGTCGTCGAGGAGCTCGGCCCGATCGGTTCCGACATCGAGCGAGACGGGCAGCGTCCAGGACGGATGGATGCCGGCGGCCGCGGTGTAGAGCGTCAGCTTCCCGACCGGGATCGCCATCCCGCCCGCACCCTGGTCGCCCAGGCCGAGGATCCGCTCGTTGTCGGTGACGACGATGAGCCGAACGTCCGACGACCCGGCGGCCGCAAGGACCGTATTCACCCGGTCGAGGTCATCGGGGGTGATCCAGACGCCGCGCGGCCGGCGGAGGATGTGGCTGAACTCCTGGCAGGCGCGGCCGACCGTCGGGGTGTAGACGATCGGAAGGAACTCCTCGAGGTTCCCGGTCAGGACCCGGTAGAAGAGCGTCTCGTTCCGGTCCTGCAGGGCGGCAAGCCCGATGTACCGCTCGAGATCATCGGTCTTCCGGCGGACGTGCTCCAGCTCGAGGCTCACCTGGTTGTCGATCAGCGTGACGCGGGCCGGCAGGAGGCCTCGAAGCCCGAAGAGGTCCCGCTCTCGTTCGGTGAACGCCGTGCCCTTGTTGAGCAGTGGCTGCTCGATCAGGTCGCGGCCCCGCTGCCGAACCACCAGGGACCCCGTTGGCGCAACCGGCCGATGGCCATCGACGTCGTCGACCGAACGAACCGCTGGCGAGAGTGCGGCCTGCATGCCGTCAGCGTCGATCGTGGATCCGGCCCGAAGAAGGGCCGTCGGTCACGGAACAGCGGCTCGGATGGCCCGCGAATCGCCGGGTCCTTGCCGAATCCGGACGGGCCAGTCCGTGAGGGACGTGGCCCGTCCGGGCGCAGGCTGGAATGCAGGTGGTGGGCGGGGTCAGATCGCGGCCTCGATCTCGAGCGGCTCGACCGCGACCTCGTCATGGATGCGCCTGCCGGTCCCGAGATGGCCCGTCAGCGCGAGGGCGGCAAGGGTAAACATCCCGAACGTCAGGAGGCCGAGGAGCATCGGCATGACGAGCCGGATCGGGTGGTCGCGGTATCCCAGGGCGACCCTGGACAACCTGCGCTTGGCCATCGGATGTCCCTCCAGTCGATCGGCCCGCGCCCTCAGGCGTGAGCCGCGATGTTGACCGAGAAGCGAGCCTCGGCCGTCGGCTTGGTGCTGTCCGGCCCGGCGATCACGTAGGCGATCATCGCCACGAAGCCGAAGCTGAGCAGGCCGAGGACGAGGAGGACGATGAACCAGGTCTTGTCCTCGAGCTGGATTGTGTTGAGCAGGGCCCCGATCCAGGCGACGAGTCCGGCGATGAACCCGCCCACGATCGTGAAGCCGGCGGCGACGATCACGGCCATCAGCGACCACATGAACGTCGAGCCGTTGAACCCGACCACGTCCGGCCCGTTCGTCACGAAGCCGCCCGAGGCGAATGCCCAGATCACGGCGAACGTCGCGAGGACGATCCCCGAAGCGACCGCGGCGATCCCGCCGATGAAGAGCCTGGTGACGAGATGCTTGGTCATGGCGTCGCTCCGATCCGGGCGGCCCAGGACCCCTCCGTCCGGGCCGCCTCGACATCGATCCTCGGGTTCCGGCCCCGATCGGGCCAGAGCCATTGCGGCCCGATCCGCGGGCGGGAGGTCCCGAGCCGCCGAGCCGGCCTGAGATACGCCGAGGCCCGCCGGCAAAGAACCGGCGGGCCTCGGTCGGGCCGTGCCCGAGGAGCCGTCAGACCGCCATCGGGCGGCTCGCATGTCGACCACCCGTCTCAGCGGGCGATGACCACCGTCGCCTCCGTGTGCGTCGCGACGTGCTCGGAGACGCTCCCGCGGAAGAACCGTGAGATCGGCCCGAGGCCACGCGACCCGACGATGACCGTGTCGTAGCCGCCCTCCTCGACGATGCGCTCGATCGTCCGGGCGGGATCGCCGTACGGCTCGATGAACTCGGCCGTCATGCCCTCCTCCCGGAGGATGTCGCGGGCATCGGCCAGCTCGCGGGTGTGCACGTCCCGGTCATCCCATGGGTCGACGGGAAACCGGCTCGGGTGGAACGGGATGACGCTGACGACGCCGATCTCTCCGCCGAACTTCTTGGCGAGGTCGATCGCGTTGTGCAGCGCGTGGGTGGCGGGCTCACCGCCGTCGAACGCCACGAGGATCCGTTTCATGTCATGCCTCCTGTGCCTGCGAATCCAGGAGGGGCAGGACGAACCGCTCCTCCTTCACGAAGTGCGAGGTGATGAGGGCGTCGAGCCGGGCGAGGGCCGCGACCACGTTGAACGCGACCTTGTTGCTCCAGCGCTCGTGGACCTCGTCGAACTGCGTCTCGAGCAGGCCGGCGAGCTCGCGAATCTGCTGGTGCTCGATCCGGAGCGCCCGCGTCGTCCAGGGGGAGCCGGTCTGGAGATCGAGCCGCGGGTAGATCCACGCCTCCTCCCAGGCCGCGTGCGGGAGCAGGTCCCGCCGCAGCCAGATGAGGCTGCGGGTGATGCGCTCCACGACCTCGGTCCGGGTCATCCGGTGGAGCTCCAGGATCGACTCTTCGAGGGCCTCGAGGCCCAGGCGGATGCGGCGGTGCTCGTCCTCGAGGAACCGGCCCTCGATCCGATCCGGTGACAACAGTGCAGCCATCTCGGCACCTCCGACCGCCGTTGGGGCCGCGACCCGGTCCCACCGGCGGCACGATCAGCCTCGGACTCGCTCAGCCGAGCCGGTAGGGCCATCCGTCGTGATCGGCCGGGCGCCGGGTCCCGAACGGCGCCAGCCGTCGCCGGGCGGACTGTCTCAGCTCACGAGGCGATCGAGCCGGTCGAGCACGTCGAAGCGGGTCGCGGACGCCACGCTCTCGTCGTGGACGAGGCGCTCGGGCCGCTGGTACAGCGTCACGTACTCGCGCTCGAACGCGAGGCGGTCGACGCCCGTGCCCATGACGACGAGGCGGTCGCAATCCTCGAGCTCGCGGGCCACCCGGCCCAGGAACTCGGGCGACGTCTCGTGGGTTCGGCTCAAGGACAGAGTGACCGGGGCGGCCTCGCCGGACCGGGCCACGATCGCGTGCCACGGCTCGACGAACACGACCCCCCCGCGCGGTCGTTCGACCAGGTCGACGTGGTTCGTCATCGAAGGGCCTCCTTCGGCACCGACGCTATGGAGGCTGGAGACCGGGGCCTACCGCCGAACGGCCCCACTCGCCGGGCCGGAAGTCGCGCCGGACAGGCCGTCCAGCATCCGGACGCGATCGAGGAGATCGGCCGGCCGGACCGCCGCCGCTGCCTCGATGTCGACGAGGTGCGGCCGCTGGTACAGGACGCCGAACGCGTGCTCCAGGTCGCGGCACTCCCGGCCGGGCCCCAGGATCACGAGGCAGTCGCAGTCGTCCGCCGCGTGCGCCACGCGCGCCACGAAGTCGGGCTCGGATTCCCAGCTTCGAACGAGGTCCGCCACCTCACGCGGCGCCGTGGATCGGGCGACGAGCGCGTGCCACCCATCGATGTACACGGCGCCCGCATGGGGCTGCGACGGGGCTGTCGCCATCGCCGGTCCTCCTCCGACCGCGAGGCTAGTCGGCGCCTCCGCGTCGGCCCACGGCCGAACGGCCTGCCGGATCGGGCCGATCAGCCTCCGACCCGGTCGGCCCGGTGCTTCGCGACGTACGCCGCCGCCTGGGCGCGGCGCTCGAGGTTGAGCTTCGAGAGGATCGAGCTGACGTAGTTCTTGACCGTCTTGTCCGAGAGGAAGACGTCGGCCGCGATCTCCTTGTTCGTCTTGCCCTCGGCGACCAGGGCCAGGATCTTCTGCTCCTGGGAGGTGAGCTGGGCGATCTCGTCGTTGGCCGGGCCGCTGGCGATGCGACGGATCCGCTCGAGGACCTTCTCGGTGACCGCCGGATCGAGGAGCGACTCGCCGCGACCGACCGACTCCAGCGCCGCGACGAGATCGCGCGCCCGTACCTGCTTCAGCAGGTAGCCCGAGGCGCCGGCGACGATCGCCGACAGGACGGCCTCCTCGTCGGGGAACGATGTGAGCATCACGACCCGGATCTCGGGATGCTCCGCCCGGATCTCGCGACAGGCCTCGATCCCCGAGCCGTCGGGCAGCCGGACGTCCATGACGACGATGTCCGGCTGGAACCGGTTGGCCTGCTCGATCGCCTCCGCCACGGTGCCGGCCTCGGCCACGACCTGGAAGCCCTCGCGCCGGCCGAGCATGGCGACGAGCCCGGACCGGACGACCTCGTGGTCGTCCACGACGAGCAGGCGGTGGACCGGGGTTCGGGCCGGAGCGGTGTCGGTCACGGTCGGGCGGTCTCCGAGGCGAGTGGCAACCTGACGATGATACGGGCGCCCGCCCCGGGAGCGGACTCGATGTCGAGCCGGCCCCCGACCGTCGCCGCACGGTTCCGCAGGTTGGCGAGGCCAAAGTGGCCGGGCCCGAGCGAGACCTCGGGGTCGAAGCCACGCCCGTCGTCGGCGATCGTGAGGACGAGCCAGCCCTCGTCGATGGCGAGGGCGATCGTGGCGTGCCCCGCGCCGCTGTGCCGGACGGTGTTGCTGAGGGCCTCGCGGGTGATCTGCAGGAGCTCGTGGAGGGTCGCCGGCCCGAGCCGGCCATCGAGGTTCTCGGCGGTGTCGATGTCGAGGCTGACCTCGAGGCGCGGGTCGCGAGCGATGTCAGCGACGACCTCGCGGATGAGCCCGCCCAGCGCGACCTCCCCGCCCGGGCTCAGGCCGGTGATGAACGTCCGGATGTCGCCGATGGTCATGTGCAGCCGGTCGATGGCCCGGTCGACCCGCTCGACCGCCTCGAGCCGATCCGTGTCGACGAGCTCGGTGACGTCCTCGAGGCTCAGGCCGACGGCATAGATGCTCTGGATGATCCCATCGTGGAGATCACGGCTGATCCGCAGCCGCTCGTCGACGATCGCCAGCTCCTGGACCCGCTGGTGGAGTCGGGCGTTCTGGATAGCGATGCCGGCGTGGACCGCGAACATCTCGACGAGCTCCTGGTCCTTCGCGGTGAAGAGCCGGGCGCCGGCCTTCTCGGTCAGGTAGAAGTTGCCGATCGCCTGCCCGGCGATCCGCACCGGGACGCCGAGCAGGGTGTGCATCGGCGGGTGGTGAGGCGGGAAGCCATAGGTGTCCGGATGGGCGGCGATGTCCGGGATCCGGAGCGGGATGCCGTCCCGGATGATCGTCCCGAGGAGGCCGTGCCCGCTCGGTGGAGGACCGATCTCGGCCCGAACCTCCGGGGAGATCCCGCTCGTGATGAAGCGCTCGATCCGGACACCGCTCGGATCGACGATCCCGAGGGCCGCGTAGCGCGAGCCGATCAGCCCCCGGACGCTGTCGACGATGAGCTGCAGGACACGGTCGAGGTCGAGCTCACCGGCGATTGCCCGGGTGGCGGCGTCGAGGGCGTAGAGGGCGGCGTCGGAGCGCACGCCCGGACTCTACCGCCACGCCACCTGTCGAGGGGCGCGATGGACCCCGGGAAACAGGCCACTGGTCACTGTCTGGACCCCAGCACCGCCGCGAACATCCCGGCATGCCGACGAACGACACCCTGACCCGACGGACCTTCCTCCGTGGCGCTGCCCTGGCCGGCGGCGGCGCGGTCGTCGCCTCCGTGGCGGCTGCATGCCTGCCCGCCTCCAACGTCGCGACCGGCCCCGGCTGGACCACCGGCCCGACGCTCGGAGCGGCCGCCGCGGCGACCCCCGTTCCGACGCCGGCTACATCGCCGAGCGGGACCCACGATCACGGGGCGACTGGGTCGCCGGCACCCGGTGACCACGATGCGGCGGCGCTGGCGGTCGTCAAGCGCTTCCTCGACGGCGAGTCGGCGAAGGTGCCCGGGATGGGCAACCAGCCCTATGGCAATCCGACGCTGGACGGCGATACGAAGGTCTTCAACTTCACGGTCGACGCCATCAGCCACCAGATCGACGCGCTGAAGCCGCCGGTCGACGCGCTCGGGTTCAACGGCATGTGGCCGGGCCCGCGGGTGGACGTCATCGAGGGCGACAAGGTCCGGGCGATCTTCAAGAACAACCTGCCCGAGTCGACCGGGATCCACTTCCACGGCCAGCGCGTGCCGAACAACATGGATGGCGTCCCGCACATCACCCAGAACCCGATCGAACCGGGGGACTCGTTCACCTACGAGTTCGTCGCGAACCCGCACGGCTCGCACATGTACCACTCCCACCACAACGCCACCGACCAGGTCGGGCGGGGGCTGCTCGGCGCCTTCATCGTCCATCCCAGGGACCCGGCGCAGCGGGTGGCGGCGAAGTACGGCGTCAGCCAGGACATCGTCTGGATCAGCAACGACGAGCTCGGCGGGTTCACGATCAACGGTCGCGGCTTTCCGGCCACCGCCCCGATCGTCGCCCGGCTCGGCGCGAAGATCCTGGTCCGCTTCATGAGCGAGGGGATCATGACCCACCCCTGGCACCTCCACGGGATGCCCATGCACGTCGTCGCCCGCGACGGCCGGGAGCTCGGGACGGCGTCGTTCTTCTGCGACACGCTCGGCGTGAACCCGGGCGAGCGGTGGGATGTCGTCATCGACTGCGACGCGCCAGGGGCGTGGGCGTTCCACTGCCACATCCTGCCCCACGCCGAGGGCTAGGACGGGATGTTCGGGATGGTCACGGCGCTCGTCGTGCAGGACAGCACCAGCGCGTCGATCGAACGGGCGGCCGGGGTCGGCCCGGCCGTCGCGGCCGCCGCGGCGACCGGCTCGACCGCGCTCCTCTGCCACGTGCCATGACCGTGGCGCCCACACAGCCGACTCCACGTCTTGCGCCCGGCGCCCGCGCCGTCGGCTCGATCCGGCTCATCCTGCTCGCGACGGACCTGTCGCCAGCCTCGGACGGCGCGGCGGCGCAGGGCCTCGATCTCGCCCACGATCTCGGGGCCGACGTCCTGATCATGAGCGCCATCGACCCCCGGACGGCCATGGCCGATGGGGTCGCTCGCCGGGTCGACCACCTCCGCATCGAGCGCGAGCTCGCCGCCCAGGACGTGGTGGCTCGCGGCCGGGCTCGCGGCGTCCACGTTCGGTTCCTGATCTGGGAAGGGGCGCCCGGCGAGGCGATCGTCGACGTTGCCCGGAGCGAGCAGGTCGACATGGTCGTCGTCGGGTCGCATGGCCGCGGCGCCGTCGGCCGGTTCTTCATCGGCAGCGTCTCGGAGCATGTCGTCCGCCACGCGCCCTGCCCGGTCCTCGTCGTCCGCGGCTAGCTCTAGCGGTCGGCCGGTCAGCTCGTGTAGGCGCCCCCCGGATCGAGCTCCTCGCGGATCAGGCGCAGCTCCTCGGCCGTCGGCGGCGGGGTCGTCGACAGCGGCGGAGCGTCCTTCGGCTCCCAGCCGACCGTCTCGCGGACCTGGTCGAGCGTCACGCCGGGGTGCAGCGACTCGACCCGCATCTCGCCGGTGTCGTCGAAGCGCCACAGCGCGAGGTCGGTGACGACCACCGACGGTCCCCGGCCCAACCAGCCCTGCTCGCGCCGGATCCGCTCCGACTGCTCCGCGCCACCGAGGTTGCCGGGCGACGTCCGGAAGTCGATCCGCTCGACGAAGCTGCGGACCGACTGGCGCATGATCACGAAGACTTGGCGGGCGTTGATCGCGATCTCGCAGGCCCCGCCGCTGCCCGGCAGGCGCGTCCGGGGCGCGTCGTAGGCGCCGATCACCGTCGAGTTCAGGTTCCCGTAGCGGTCGATCTGGGCCGCGCCCAGGAACCCGACGTCGATGAGCCCGCCCTGCAGGTAGAACGCGAAGAGCTCGTGCATCGACGTCACCGCGGTGGCCCCGGTCACGATCGTCGGGTCGCCGATGCTCAAGGGAAGGCGCTGGGGGCGGGCGCCGAAGACGCCGGACTCGTAGACCAGCTCGATGTCCGGCGCAACCGTCCGCTGGGCGAGGTTCACGGCGATGTTGGGCAGGCCGACGCCGACGAAGCAGACGCGCTGGCCGGCGAGCTCGCGGGCCGCGGCCACGATCATCATCTCGTTCTTCGAGAACGCCGCCTCGGTCACGAGTAGCGCCCGTAGTCCACGATCCCGGACGGCGCGGGAGCCGGGCGGAGTGCCGCGAGCCGTTCGGCGCCCAGCTTCTCGACGTATGCGGCGCGCCCGTCGAGGCCGTGGACCCACTCGTCGAGCCAGGCGTCGAGCGCGGCCGCGTCCTTCGTGATCGGGTCCCAGTCCAGGTAGAAGCGGTTGTCGCGGTCGTAGGCGCCCTGGACGTAGCTCGGATGCGCGCCGAAGGGCTCGACGACCACCGCATCGACGATCAGCCCGGGGATGACGGTCCGGTTCGGGTCGGCCCGGATCACCGCCTCGTCGACGAGCTCCTCGACGACGACGATCACCCGCTCGGCTGCGAACGCCGCCTCCTTCTGGCAGCCGAGGAGCCCCCAGATCTGGGTGTTTCCGGCGGCGTCGGCCCGCTGCGCGTGGACGATCGTGACGTCCGGTCGGAGCGGCGGCACGGCATAGACGGTTCCGTCGCCGTACGGCGAGCGGATCTCGCGGATCAGCGGGTTCGCCTTCGGCAGGTCCGTCTCGAAGTAGGAGCGGAGCGGGTAGAACGGCAGGTTCGCGGCGCCGGCCGTGTAGCGCCCGACCATCCCGAAGTGGCTGTACTCCTCGAGCTCGAGGCGGTCCGGTCCGTCGCCCTCGGTCCGCCGGCGGATCCCGCCGAGCCCGCCGACACCGGGGTTGCCGAGCCACGAGAAGATCAGCTTCCGGGCACAGCCCGCCGCGACCATCTGGTCGTAGATCAGGTCCGGCGTCATCCGGGCGAGCGTCAGGTCGCGCCGGCGCTGTCGGATGATCTCGTGGCCGGCCGCGAACGAGATCAGGTGGGTGAAGCCCTCGATCGCCACGGTGTCGCCGTCGCGCACGAGCTCGGCGATCGCGTCGTGCATCGACGCGACCCTGGAGGCGGTCATCGAGCCGAGGTTACGCGTCCACCTCGCCGTCGTGGCCGGCGCCCGCGCTGGCGCCCTTCGCGACGGCATCGATCGCCTCTCCGAACAGCCGCAGCCCGGTGGCCATCTCGGCCTCGTCGACGACGAGCGGCGGGCACATCCGGACCGTCTGCCTGCCGCACTCGAGGACGAGCAGGCCGCGCTCGAAGGCTGCCCACTGGACGGCCTCTGCGGTCTCTGGCGAGTCGAACTCGACGCCGATCATCAGGCCCTTGCCCCGGACGTCGGTCACCAGGCGGGGATGCCGGGCCGCGATCCGCCGGAGGCCGGCGAACGCCTGCTCGCCGCGAACGGCCGCGTTCTCGACGAGGCCCCCCTCGATGAGCTCGATCGTCGCCAGGGCCGCGGCGCACGCGACCGGATTGCCGCCGTAGGTCGAGCCGTGCGCCCCGATCGACCAGGACTCCATGATCGACGCCTTCGCGACCATCGCCCCGAGGGGCATGCCCGAGGCGATGCCCTTGGCGACGAGAATGATGTCGGGCTCGACGTTCCAGTGGTCGACCGCCCACATCTTCCCGGTCCGGCCGACGCCGGACTGGATCTCGTCGGCGACGAGCAGGATGCCGTGCCGATCGCACAGCTCGCGGAGCCCCTCGAGGAATCCGTCCTCCGGGACGATGTAGCCGCCCTCGCCCTGGATCGGCTCGAGGATCACCGCCGCGACCTCGTTGGCCGGGATGAGCTTCTCGAACAGCACGTCGTCGAACCAGCGGAGGTCCTCGACGTGCCCGAACGGGGCGTGGTAGATGCCCGGCAGGAGCGGGTCGAACCGGGCGTGGTACTTGGCCTTGGAGGCGGTCAGGCTGACCGCGCCGTACGTCCGGCCGTGGAAGCCGCCGAGGAACCCCACGATGTACGGCCGGCCGGTGTAGTGGCGGCTGAGCTTCATCGCGGTCTCGACGACCTCGGTCCCGGAGTTGCCGAGGTACGTCCGCTTCGGGCCGCTGATCGGCGCGATCCGGGCGATCTCCTTTGCCGTCTCGGCGTAGATCGGGAGGTAGAAGTCCGAGGCCGAGTAGTGGAGGAGGTCCGCCGCCTGCTCCTTGATCGCGCCGACGACTCGCGGGTGGCCGTGACCCGTCGAGTTGACGGCGATGCCGGCGGCGAAGTCGAGGAAGACGTTGCCGTCGATGTCCTCAATCGCGACGCCCTGGCCGCGGACCGGCACGAGCGGGTACGCCCGGGGCAGGCTCGGCGAGGTCCACTGCTCGTCGAAGGCGACGTGCTCCTTCGCCCGCGGCCCTGGGATCTCGGTGACGAGATCCGGCACCGGACGGTCGCGGAGGGCCATGGAGGTGCGATCGACGGCGCTGGCGGACTGGGCCACGGGAACCTCGGATGAATAACTTCTATGCACGCTGGATAGTCCAGAGAGTCTACCAGCGGCGATCGGGCCGCCGCCGATCGCAACGCGTCTGCAATCGGATGCCACGGGCGCGGAGAGGCCGGCACGATCGAGGCGCGAGCACCGTGCGGCCATGAGACGCGACCTCGATCCGATCGAATTGCCGCCGCCGCCACCCGACTACGGCACGCCGATCGACGAAGCAGACGAGCTTGCCGAGGCTCCCACCCAGAAGCCGATCGACGACCTCGATCTCGGGACGGACCCCGAGCACCTCGGGACGCTGGGCCGCGAGCCGGTCCAGGAGCGCTCGGGCGACGGCCCGGAGCTGGATCGACGCCAGAAGCTGGCGAAGACGATCGATCCGAGCGGCGACGACGCAACGAAGTCGAGCGACCCGAACGCCGAGGAGCCGCGCGGCTGGTAGGTTCGCCCGGTCGCCCGCGCCGGGCTGGTGCCGCGCGCCGCCGTCAGTCGACGACGGTGTGGCTCTGCTCCCGCATGAACTGGGCGACGTAGTACATCGAGAGGCCGGCCTTGCCGGTCGAGCCCGAGCCCTTCCAGCCGCCGAACGCCTGGACGCCGGGCCACGCCCCCGTCGTCGCGCCGGCGCGGCGGTTGACGTAGAGGACCCCCGCCTGGATCTCGTCGAGGAACCGCTGGACCTCGGCCGGATCCTCGCTGTAGACGCCGGCTGTCAGGCCGTACGTCGAGTCGTTCGCGAGGCGCAGCGCATCGTCGAGAGAGTCGACCGCGTGGACGGCGGTGATCGGCGCGAACAGCTCGTCCTGGAAGAGCCGGTGCGTGGCGGGCAGGTCCCCGACGACGGTCGGCTCGACGTAGTGGCCCCGGGCCAGGTCCCCGTCGGTGAGCTTCTCGCCGCCGATGTAGACCTTCCCGTCCCGGCGGGCCTCGGAGACCGCCTGCTGATGGCGATCGACGGCCTTCTGGTCGATCACCGGCCCGAGCCAGATCTGGCGCGGGATCGGGTTGCCGATCGTGACCTGCTCGGTCTTCTCGACGAGCAGCCGGATCAGCTCGTCGTGGACCGGCCGCTCGACGTAGACCCGTGAGTTGGCCGAGCACTTCTGCCCGCCGAAGCCGAAGGCCGACCGCATGATCCCCTCGGCCGCCTCCTCGAGGTCGGCCTTGCGGGACACGACGGCCGGGTTCTTGCCGCCCATCTCGACGATGCACGGCCGCGGCCAGCGGGTCGAGAACGACTTGAAGAGCCGGAACCCGACGTCGTACGAGCCGGTGAACACGATCCCGTCGATGCCGGGGTTCGTCTGGAGCTCCTCGCCCACCGTGTCGCCCGGTCCCATCACGAAGTTCAGCGTCCCGTCCGGGACGCCGGCGTCGGCGAAGGCCTCGACGATGTTGACGCCCGAGAGCGAGGCCACGGTGGCCGGCTTGAAGACGACGGTGTTGCCAGCCATCAGCGCGGCCGAGATCGGGCCGACGGCCAGGGCCATCGGGAAGTTGAAGGGGCTGATCACGGCGAAGACGCCGTGCGGCCGGAGGATCGTCCGGGTGTGGACGGCCAAGTCCCCGAGGTTGTCCATCGGGTGGTCGTAGCCGGCGTTGTCCTCCATCGTCTTCGCGTAGTAGCGGATCAGGTCGGCGGCCTCCTCGACCTCGCCGAGCGCCTCGAGCCGGCTCTTCCCGACCTCGTACGCCATGTCGGCGGCGTACTTCATCTGGCGCTCCGAGATGAGCTCGGCGGCCCGCCGGAGGATGACCAGCCGCTCGTGCCAGGGGGTGTTCCGCCAGGCTGGCTGGGCCCTCCGCGCGGCGTCGATCGCGCGCTGGACGTCGGCCTTGTCCGCCTTCGCGAAGGTGCCCATGACGATCCCGCTGTCGATCGGCGAGCGGACCTCGAACGTGCCGGCTCCACCGTCGACCCGGTGCCCGCCGATGAGGATCTGGTGGTGCTTGCCGAGCCCGGCCACGGACTCCTTGACGCCCGCCTCGTACAGGGCGTGGAGCTCCTCGTTGTCGTTCCGCAGCGTGGCGTAGGTGATCTTGATTCGCGGCTTCGCTTGGGTCTCGGCGGTCATCTCGACTCCGTTCGTCTCGAACGTCGCTGGACCGCCGGGCGTCTGGAAGATGGCGACACGTAGGCGGCGGTTCCGATGGCCAGAGTCTACGTCGCCGTCCTCGGAGACAAGCGAAGAGGCCCCTCGGGGAGAGGGGCCTCCAGGCTGCGCGAACGGATCGGGATCAGCAGGCGGGCATCGTCTTTGCCCAGCTCCCGTGCGTCTTGTTGAGCGTCGCCGAGCCGACCGTGGCGCCCTGGTCGAGCACCGCGGACCCGACGGTCTTCGCATGGGGATCGGCGATGAGGCTGTCGGTTTCGTCTCCGGACGTGGCCGGGGTGATCTGGTTGAAGAAGCCGAGACCGCCCTTCTTGGTTCCGATCCCGCCAGTGACCGTATCGACTTCCATGCCGGACCAGACCTGTTCGATGACGATCTGGTTGTTGGTCGCGTCGTAGCAGAACGTCGCGTTGTACGTGCCACTCGCGTTCACGATCCCGGCCCCGAACGCCAGAAGCATGCTTGCGGCCAGGACCGCCGCAGCCGACCCACGTTTGCTGACCATCGGATCCTCCAGTCCCTGTGGTGCGTTGAGCTCACCGAACGTAGGGCTGCCGACAGGCCCGATTCAATCCCGGGAATCCGTGATCTTTCGGGCGAATGCCGGTTCGTGGTGGGCGATCAGGCCAGGGCCGACACGATCTCCGCGAGGGAGCCCCACACCCCGTCCGGTTGGCCCCGCACGGCCGATGCGGCCTGGGCGTCGACCTTGCCACTGAGGACGAGGAACCCCCGCAGGCCGACGCGCTTCGCCGCGGCGACATCGGCCCGCGGGTCGTCGCCGACCATCGCGACCTCCCTCGTCCTGAGCGGACGGCCGCCCCAGCTGGCGACGTCCGCGCGAAGCTCCGCGACGGCCTCGCGGAAGACGACCGGCGAGGGCTTGCCGGTCACGATCGCCTTCCGGCCGAGCGCGAACTCTAGGCCGGCGACGAGCGCCCCGGCGTCGAGCGTCGGCCCGCGCTGGGTGACCCACCAGGGGTTCCGATGCATGGCGATGAACGCCGCGCCGTTCTGCAGGTGCCGGAACGCGATGTCGAGGTTCCGGTAAGACAGGGCGTCGCCGGCGTCCCCGATGACGACCGCCTCGACCCTGGCATCCCTCGCCTCGGCGTCCTCTGGCGATACGAGCTGCTGGCCCTTCCACTCCCGGAGCGCGTCCTCCTGAGCGAGCACGAGCAGGGGCGCTCCCGGGTGGTGCGCGGCCGTGTAGGCAGCGGCCGCCGAGGCGGCGGTGATGATCAGATCGGGCTCGGACGGCAGGCCGGTCGCCTCGGCGAAGACCCGGGCGAGCGTCGCGCGATGGCTCGACGAGAAGTTCGTGACCACCCGATACGGGATCCGGCGAGCCTTGAGCGTCTCGATCGCGGCGACCGAGCCAGGGATCGGCAGACCCCGGTACATGAGGACGCCGTCGGCATCGAGGACGAACGCCCGGACGCCATCAAGGGCGGCCCGGAGGGCGTCATTGGCAGCGCGGCCGTCCACGCGCGGCATGGTAGGCAGCTGCTCGGTGAGACGAGGCCGGGCTCAGGCTGCGGGCTGCGGGCTGCGGGCTGCGGGCTGCGGGCTGCGGACTGCGAGTCTCCATCCCATCGCAACCTGCGCGGGATTCGGACTGCCGGTCCAACTTCCGTGCCCGCAGGCGGGGTGCGAGGCCCTTCGGGGTCAGATTGTCGCCTGCCAGTCCAGCTCGATGACGCGGCGCTTCCCCATGGAGACTGACAGTCCGCCGCCGAGCAGCTCCCGCCGGCCGAGCGCCTCCGCGCCGCCGAGCGGCAGCTCCGGCCCGTGGAGCCGCGCCCCGGAGCGTCGGCGGGCAGCGGAGCCCGCGATGCTAGCCTCACGCTACCGAGATGCGCTCCGTGCACGGAAGGAGCCCGATGGGCCTGCTCGACGGCAAGAAGGCGCTGATCTTCGGGGTCGCGAACGACCACTCGATCGCCTGGGGCATCGCCAGGGCGCTCCACGACGAGGGCGCAACCGTCGGCTTCTCGTCGGTGGAGTCGCTGATCGAGCGACGCGTCCGACCGCTCGCGGCGTCGATCGGCGCCACGTTCGTCGAGCCCTGTGACGTCCAGTCCGACGAGCAGATCCGCGGCGTCTTCGACAAGTGGAAGGCGGCCCACGGTCAGCTCGATGTCCTCGTCCATGCGCTGGCGTTCGCGAAGCGCGAGGACGTCGAGGGCGCCTTCGTCGACACCTCCCGCGACGGCTTCACGCTCGCCCTCGACGTCTCCGCGTACTCGCTCGTGGCCCTCGTCCGCGAGGCTCGCTCGTTGCTGCACCCCGGCTCCAGCGTGCTGACCCTCACCTACTACGGCGCCGAGAAGGTCGTCGCGAACTACAACGTGATGGGCGTCGCCAAGGCGGCCCTCGAGGCTTCGGTCCGGTACCTCGCCAACGATCTCGGCCCGGAAGGCGTCCGCGTGAACGCGATCTCCGCCGGTCCGGTCCGGACGCTCGCGGCGGCCGGCATCTCCGGCTTCAAGAGGATGTACGGCTCGTTCGCCGAGGTCGCGCCGCTGCGCTCGAACATCACGATCGAGGACGTCGGCAAGACCGCGCTCTACCTCGCCTCGGACCTGTCGAGCGCGGTGACCGGCGAGGTCGTCTACGTCGACGGCGGCTTCAGCATCCTGGGCGTCCCGCTCGCGGAGTAGCTAGGCGGCGACGACCTGGTCGCGGCCGCCGGCCTTCGCCATCGCCAGCCCGACGTCGGCGCGCCCGAGCAGGATCGAGGCGTCGGTCTCGGTCCGCAGCAGCGAGGCGCAGCCCGCCGACACGGTGGTGATGGGCAGGCCGCTGTCGGCGGCGTCGATCCCGCCCTGCCGGAACGAGACTCGGATCTCGTCGGCCAGGCGGACCGCCTCGTCACGGCTGGCACCGTCGAGGATCACGATGAACTCCTCGCCGCCGTAGCGGGCCACGAGGTCGCTCGCCCGGACGCGGGACTTCAGGACCATCGCGAACCGCCGCAGGATGTCATCGCCGACCTGGTGGCCGTAGCGCTTGTTGATGGCGCCGAAGTGGTCGAGGTCGAACAGGATCGCCGAGCGCTCGCGGCGGTCGAGCTGGTGCAGCCGCGCCCGGAGGGCGTCGGCATGTGACACCGAGGCATCGAAGTGGCGCCGATTGTGGAGGCCCGTCAGGGCGTCGGTGATCGCCGCCTCCTGGGCCTCGTGGTGCAGGGTCGCGTTCGTGAGCGCGACCGCGATCCGGCTGGCGACGAGATAGGCGATCTCCTGCTCGATCGGCACGAACGGCTTCCCCTCGTCGGTCCGGACGAAGGTCACCGCGCCGAGGACCTCGTCCCCGAAGATGAGCGGCACGCCCATCGCGGCCATGACCGGCGGGAGGCCCAGGCGCGACGTCGCGTCCGGCGCATCCTCGCGCCGGAAGTGATCGTTGACGTACATCCGGCGCGTGGCGATGGCGGTCCCGGCCACGCCCTGACCGAGGACGATCCGGCTGCCGACCATCGATGGGTCGCCGCCGTCGACGGCCACCGAGGAGTAGCCGTCGCCATTCGGATCGCGCGTGACGACGGCCACGATGTCCGCGCCGACGACCTGGGCCGCACCGGTCGCGATCTGGGCGTGGACCACGACCGGATCGAGCGATGCGTTGAGCGCGGTCGCGAACCTCGTGAGCCGGTCGAGCAGCTGGGCTCGCAGGGCGAGCTTGGTCCGCTCGCGGCCGAGGGCCATCGCGGCGGCGATCCGATCGCCGACGATCAGCATCGTCGCGAGGTCCTCCTCGTCGAGACGCCGGCTGACGTCTGTCTCGACGCTCAGGACCCCGAACAGGTCGTCGTCCGCCCGGAGCGGCACGGCGATCTCGTCGACGATCGCCGGGTCGGCGGACTGGAAGTCGGGGTCGTTCGGAGCGTCGCGCAGGAGGATCGGCTCGCGGGTCCGCACCGACCGGCCGATCACGCCGCGGTCCGCGGGGATCGACTCGATCGGGTTCCGGTAGTTGCGCTGGGCCCCGAGCCGGAGGGTGTCGCCTTCGAGGAAGTACACCGACGGGTAGCGATAGCCGAACGTGTCCTCGAGGAGGCTCATGACCTGGTCGAGGGCGTCGCTCGTCAGCCCGTCGCGGGCGAGGATGCGGCCGACGGTCTCGAGGGCCGACAGCTGGCGGGCGCGGCGGCGATCGCGGGCGTTGGCCCGACGCAGGCGCGTCGCCGATTGTTCGAGGGTCGATACCATTCGACGGCTGCCGTTCGCCATGACGATCGCGGCCAGGGCGATCGCAACCGACGAGCGGTCGACGATCGGGCTCACCGAGGTCGCGACGAGGGGCAGGAGCGACATGGCGATGCCCAGCCCCGCAAGCAGCAGCGCCGGACGACCACCGACGGCTGCCGCCAGGGCGACGATCGGGATGACGAGCGCGTTCAGGGGCCATGTGCCGGACGCGTCGATCGCGACGTTGGCCAGGAGCACGAAGACCAGGGACAGGCCGAGGCGCAGGAGCGACCACCACCGCGGCTGGCGGTTGACCAGGGCCAGGCCCAGCTGGACCGTGATGTACGCGACCGGCCCGGCCACCGCGACGACGCGGGGCGTGTCGTTCGACCACATCTCCATCAGCAGCACGGGGATGGCGATCGCGACCGCCAGCCGGAACGGCCCGTCCTCGCGGAGGCGGGCGGCCACCCGGGCCGGTGTCACGCGGGTCCGCCGGCGCGGCGCGCCGAGCGCCGCCGACGGGCCGAAGTACTGCTCCAGCGGCGGATAGCGGTGGGTCGCGGGGTCGGGGGTGGCGGGCGTTGCGCTCAATTCGACTCGGCGACGGGCGCCCGCACAGGCTGCGCGAGCCTGCGGGATCGTCGAGTACCCCAGGCGGTCGAGCCATCCCCCATCCGTACTACGAGGCCTTCGCGGGCTCCCTGGGCGGCGCGGCAAGCTCCCTGGCCGGGCTGGCGGCCTCAGCGGCCGAGGCGGTAGAACGTGCCCTCGGTGTCGGCGAACACCGGGACGTAGCCGGCGGCCGTGACCGCGGTCGCGATCGACGGGTCGAGGCCCTGCGGCTCCAGCAGCAGGAATGGATAGCTGCCCGAGGCCAGGGCCCCGGGCAGGTCCTCCATGTGGAGGAGCCGGCCGCCGACCGTGTGGATGCTGTCCTCCGCATCCGGCGTCACGTCGGTCTCGGTCACGCCGGTGAACACCCCGAGCGGCGTCGCGGCCCACTGCTGGAAGCTCGCCGCGACGTGGAGGATCGGCGTGTCCGGCCCGATCTGGCCGGCGTCGATCTCGTGCCGGACCTCGGTGATCAGGTCCAGCCGTCCGGCGTCGACGATCTCGCGCGTGTCCGGGTAGCCGACCCAGAATCCGGTGCCGGCCCACCGCAGGTCGAGGGCGAGTGCCTCCGAGAACCGGTGCTCGCCGAGGTGGAAGGCGTCGATCGGGGCGAACCGCAACGGGATCGCCGCCACGACGATCCAGGCGGCGACCGCGAGGCTCCCGGCGACCCGTTGCGATGGGCCGGTGCCCGTATCCGCACCACCGCGTCCACGCTCCCACAGCCAGGTCAGCGTCGCGGCGGCCGGGATCGCGGTGACGGCCGGGATCCAGTAATAGAGGGTCTTGGGGACTTCGAACTTGATCGCCTGGCCGAGGAGGCCGGCGTCGTCCGGGACGAGCTGCGTCGCCAGGGCCGTCGCGAATCCGACGCCGATCGCCGACAGCACGACGGGCGAGCGAGCAGCGGGGACCCGAAGGGCGAAGCCGACGACCGCGGCGACCAGCAGCAGCACCGTGGCGTCGAGGAACGGGACGGGACCGTCGGCCAGGTTGCCGACCGACGGTCGGAGCGCGACGACGGCGACGGCCGCCGCGACGACCAGGACGATCCGGAGGGGCCGGAGGATCGCCGGCCACGGGACCGGGAGCCGATCCACGACCAGCCCGGCGACGACGGCACCGACGAGCGCGACGGCGACCGCGAAGGTCGGCAGCGCGACCTGGAGCATCGTCGCCAGCTGCGGCAGGGCAAGGACCGTGGCCGTGACCATCGCAGGGATGGCCAGGCGACCGGCCCGCCCGGGTTCGACGAGCGCGACGATGCCCACCGTCGCGACGGCGAGCGCGCCCATCACTGGATGGACGAGGACCGCCGCGCCCAGCGCCAGGCCGAGCATGACGCTCCCCGGCAGCCGCCAGGGCTCGGGTGAGCCCGCGGCCGCGGCGTCCGGCCGGGTGCGGACGATGACCTCGCCGAGCGCCCAGGCGGCCAGCGGCAGGACGATGACCGTCGCCCGGTCGTCGCCCAGGCGCGCGAACGAGCCGGTTAGGGCGAACGCGAGCAGCGCCCACGGCCCAGCCCCGGGGCCGGCGACGAGGACCGTCAGGCGGTACGCCGCGACGGCGATGAGGAGGGTCGTGGGGAGGATGAACGCGGCCGCCGCCAGCGTCGCCTGGACGCTCGAGGTCGTCGCGATCGACCCGAGGACCGCGACGTAGCCGATGAACGTCCGCGAGGGGCCGTAGATCGGCGACTGGGTGGCGGTCAGCGGGTCGAAGGCTCCGAAGGTGCGCAGGTGCTCCGCCGGCGCCACGTGATTCGGCAGGACGTCGATGAACGGGACGACGGGGCTGGCGAGCTGCAGGAGGATCGGCCCCGCCCAGATGACCGCGACGAGGACGGCGAGCAGCGGCGGCCCGAGACCCTCGACGCTCGGGCGCCAGCTCGTCGCGACGATCGGCCGGAGCCGCCAGGCGAGCGCGAGGAGCACGGCGTCGACCCCGATGAGGGCCGGCGCTCGGAACAGTCCGAGCTGCCCCAGGATCGCCAGCACCGCGAGATCCTTGAGGACCGTTGCCACGGCACCGGCGAGGATCGCGTCGGCGATCGAATCGAACGGCGCGCGCCGGGCGAATCGGGCCAGCGCGAGGCCCGTGCCGAGCTCCGCCAGCGACACGACGAGGACGAGCACGGCGGCCGGCAGCGTCTCGCCGAGCTCGCCGACGATGCCCGCGGCGGCGGCGCCCGGATCGAACCCGATGGCCTTCGACGGCGCGAGCGCGACGAGGCCGGCCGCCAGCGCGGTGAGCCCGGCCACGCCGACGAGGTCGCGGAGGATCGCCTCCCGGTCGCGCAGCTCCGGCGTCACGCCCGGGATGGTAGGTGGAGCGGGAGACGGGATTCGAACCCGCGACATCCGGCTTGGAAGGCCAGCGTTCCACCACTGAACTACTCCCGCGCGGCGCGAAGCGTAGCGCAGCGCAGCGAGGGCCCCGCTAGTCCGACTGCCGCTCCAGGATCGGTCTCGCGAGGTCCGGCCGGTCCACGACGAACGCGAAGGTCGCGCGATCGCCCCACCGGCCGATGAACAGGTGGCCGTGGATGTTCACGCCGGCGTCCGCGAGGGCTCGGGCGACGCGGGCCATGCCGCCGGGACGGTCGTCGACCTCGGCGATGAGCGATTCACCCTCGACGTAGTGGTAGCCGCCCTCGTCGAGCACGGCCCGGGTGGTGTCGTCGTCGGCCGTCGTCATGATCACGTGCCCGGAGCCGCCGATGCCGCCCCCGCCGATCGCCCGGAGATCGACGCCGCGCGCGGCCAGCGTCTCGGCCAGCGTGGCCATCGACCCGGGGTCGTTCCTCAGCTCGACCACGAACTGCCTGCCCATCGCGCCAAGGATACGATCGGCCGGTGAGCCTCGAAACCCGGGAGCACGACGTCCTCGTGACGGCGACGGCGTCGGACCTGCCCACGGCCGTGGCCGCGGCGCTGCGACACCAGCGGATGGCCGATGCGCCCCCGGGCGAGCGCGGCACCGTCACCGCGGCCGGCCACGACTGGGCGACGCTCACCTGGGGCGACCCCTATCGCTCGCCCCTGCTCTTCGTCCACGGCGTCACGTCGGAGGCGGCGATCTTCTGGCGCCTCGCGCCCGCGGTCGCGGCGGCGGGCTGGCGCGTGGTCGCGGTCGACCTGCCCGGGCATGGCGGCACGGGGCAGTGGCGCGCCCGCCACCGCTTCGCCGAGACGGCGCTGGATCTCGCGGCGTTCATCCGGACCGCAGCCCTGGACGTGCCGGAGCTCGCAGTCCTCGGCCATTCGTGGGGCGGGATGATCGTCGCCGCCCTCCCGGCGGCCGGGATCCGGCCCCGCTCGCTGATCCTCCTCGATCCCCCGCACCTGGGGCTCGATGCCCTCGAGCTGATGACGAAGGACCCATCCGAGCAGCGCTACGCGAGCATCGCGGATGCCCACGCGCGTGTTCACGCGATGAACCCGTCGTGGTCCGACGGCGACGTCGAGGCGAAGGCCCGAGGGCTCACCCGGTTCGACGTCGACGGCGTGCTCGCCGTCCTGCTCGAGAACGGGCCGTGGGACGCCGGCCTCCGATCGCTCGACGTTCCGGCCGCCGCGGGCATTCCCGTCTGGTACATCCGCGGCGAGCTCCACGCCGGCGGGCTCATCCCCGAGGCCGCGCTGCCCGAGCTCGCGGCCCGGGCCGGCGCGGACCATGTGCTCACGATCGCCGGCGGACCGCACTCGCCGATGCGGACGCACCCCGAGGCGACGACCCTGGCCGTGCTCCGGGCCCTGGCCGGCTGAGCCGGGCCGCTCTCGATCAGAAGCGCCGGATCGCGATCGCGCGCTCGTACGCCCTGACGTACGCGGGCGCCGAGCTCCGCCGCCAGTCGAAGTCGACCGCCATCCCGCGATCGAGCAGGGCCGACCACCCCTGGCCCCCCGCCTCGAACAGCCGAAGGAACCGCTCGCAGGCCTCCACCAGCGCCTCGGGCGCGGCGGCCTCGAACCGGAAGCCGGTGCCGGACCGCGGCTTCGTCGTCGTGTCGATGACCGTGTCGCGCAGGCCGCCGGTCGAGCGGACGATCGGGGGCGTGCCGTAGCGGAGCGCGATCATCTGGCCGGTCCCGCACGGCTCGAACCGCGACGGCATGAGGAATCCGTCCGCGCCGGCATACATCCGCCGGGCGAGGTCGCGATCGAAACGCTCGACGATCGCGATCCGTCCCGGCCGCCTCGCCGCGACCCGGGCGAGCGTGGCCAGCAGCTCCGGATGGCCGGTCCCCAGCACGGCCAGCCGAATGCCGCGAGCGAGCAGCGCGGGCGCGGCCTCGGCCAGCAGGTCGAAGCCCTTCTGCGGATCGAGCCGGCCGATCATCGCCAGGACCGGGCCTGGATCTCCGGGGTCCAGCCCGAGCTCGCCGAGGAGCGCCGTTCGGCAGGCGGCCTTGCCGCCCGGATCCGCGCGCGAGTACGGCGCGGCGAGCGCCGCGTCGGTTGCCGGGTCCCACAGGTCCGTGTCGAGCCCGTTGAGGATCCCGAAGAACCGATCGCCGCGAGCCCGCAGACGCCCGTCGAGGTCCATGCCCCCTTCGGGCGCAAGCGCCTCGGCGGCAAAGCCCGGGCTCACGGTGTTGACGAGGTCGGCCCGATCGATGGCCGCGCCAAGGAGGTCGAGCCCGTCCGGATTCGTGCCCGCGAGCGGGCTGCGGGCCGCGATCCCGAGCTCGGCCAGCCGATCGGCGGGGGTCCAGCCGTGGTAGGCGAGGTTGTGGATCGTCAGGAGCGTGGCGGTCCTGGCGAGGACCGGGTCCCGGCGATCGGCGCCGTCGCGGAACAGCAGCGCCGGCGCCGCGTGCCAGTCGTGGAGGTGGAGGATGTCGGGCGGTCGTGGGTCGCTGCGCGCGGCCTCGATCGCCGCGCGGCAGAGCAGGCCGAACCGCCAGGCATTGTCGGGATAGTCGGCGCCCTCGCCGTAGTAGCCGGCCCGATCGAACGCGGCCGGGTGGTCGACGAGCCGGAGCCGGTAGCCCCGCGCCACGACGTCGACGATCCGGAGGCCCGTGACGCCGTCCGGCGCCGTCGGATCGGACACCCGAAGCCGGTGGGCTGCCGCGTCCATGGGGACGTCGATCCCGCGGTAGCGCGGCAGGTAGACGTCGGCCAGCCCATCGATCGCGCCCGGACCGCACTCGCCGAGCGCCCGGGCGAGGGCATCGACGACGTCCGCGAGACCGCCCGTCTTGGCCCACGGCTCGCATTCGGCGGCGATGAACGCGACGCGGCTGGACACGCGAAGATCGTAGTCGGGCGGCCCGCCGCGCCGCGCGGTCGGTGGATCGGTCGCTAAACCGGTTTACGAGCCGGTCGGCGCGACCGCTATCATCGGCGCCATCAGATGGAGCCCACCGTCCAGATCCCCTCGGCGCTCCCGACCCACCTGCGCGTCCCACCGGAGCTCGAAGGCCTCCGGCGTCTGGCCTACAACCTCTACTGGTCGTGGCACCCGCGCTCGCGAGCGATCTTCGCCCGGATCGCCGGCAGCGTCTGGCAGCGAAGCCACAGCCCGATCCCCGTCCTCGCCTCGATGGTCGACTGGGCCCGCCTGCTCGACGACCCGGATTTCATGTCCGAGGCGCATCGGGTCATCGGCGACTTCGATCGCTACCTCGAGAACGGCCGCGACCACTGGTTCCACCGCCGCCACGCCCGCCAGCTGAGCGGCCCGATCGCCTACTTCTGTGCCGAATACGGCCTGACGGAGTCGCTCGGCATCTACTCCGGCGGCCTCGGCGTCCTCGCGGGCGACCACGTGAAGACCGCGAGCGACATGGCGCTGCCGCTCGTCGGCGTGGGCCTCCTCTACCGCAACGGCTACTTCCGCCAGACGATCGACGCGGACGGCCACCAGGAGCATCGCTACCCCGACTACGACCTCCAACGGCTGCCGATGAGCCGCGTCCTCGGCCGCGAGGGCGAGCCGCTGAGCGTCACGGTCGAGCTCCCCGGCCGGGACGTCCACATCGACGTGTGGGTCGTCCAGGTCGGTCGCGTCCCGGTCCTGCTGCTGGACACGGACACGCCGGCGAACGACTCCGCCGATCGGCCGATCACCCACATCCTGTACGTCCGCGGCCGGGAGATGCGGCTCCACCAGGAGCTCGTGCTCGGGATCGGCGGGGTTCGGGCGCTGCGCGCCCTGGGGATCAGCCCCGCCGCCTGGCACCTCAACGAGGGCCACTCGGCGTTCCTGATCGCGGAGCGGGCTCGGGAGCTGGTCGCGTCCGGGGCCTCGCTGGATGACGCCCTCGGCCGGGTGACCCGGGACGAGGTCTTCACGATCCACACGCCGGTCTCGGCCGGGAACGAGCGGTTCGAGGCCGAGCTGGTCCGTCGCGTGGCCGGCGCCGTCCTCGAGGGCGACGGGCGACCGAACACCGGCGGGGTCCCGGTCGATCGGATCCTCGAGATCGGCCGGGGCAGCGACGGCGATCCGAACGTCTTCGACATGACCGCGTTCAGCCTGCGGCTCACCAACGGCGCCAATGCCGTGAGCCAGCTCCACGCACGGACGGCCAACGACACGTGGCGCGGCATCGTCCCGCACGAGATCCTGGCGATCACGAACGGCATCCACGGCCCGACCTGGATCGGCGGACCGATCCGTGATCTCTTCGAGCGCTACCTGGACGCCGATCTCGACAACCTCGACGCGTCGACCAACGCGAGCCGCTGGTGGGACCGGATCAGCCGGATCCCGGCCGCCGAGCTGTGGGAGGCGCATCTCCGCCAGAAGCGGGAGCTCGCGATCTTCGCCCGGGGCCGGCTGCGGACCCAGTTCGCCCGGCATGGCGAGGCGCCGTCCGTCCTGGCCGAGCTCGACGAGGCGCTGCCGCCCGAGACGCTGACGATCGGGTTCGCCCGGCGCTTCGCGACGTACAAGCGGGCCGGGATGATCTTCACCGACGTCGATCGACTCGCCCGCCTGCTCTCGAGCGTCGATCGGCCCGTCCAGCTCGTCTTCGCCGGCAAGGCGCACCCCGCCGACCGGCCCGGCCAGGCCGTCATCCAGCAGATCTTCGGCCGGACCCGCTCGCCGCAGCTCCAGGGCCGCGTCTTCATCCTCGAGGACTACGACATGCGGATCGGCCGCTTCCTCGTCCAGGGCGTCGACGTCTGGCTGAACAACCCGCGCCGGCCGCTCGAGGCGTCGGGCACGTCCGGGATGAAGGCCGCTGCCAACGGGATCGTCAACGTCAGCGTCCTCGACGGCTGGTGGGACGAGGGCTGGACCGGCGACAACGGCTGGGCGATCGGCGGGCGCGACACGCTGCCCGACGAAGCCGCCCAGGACTGGGCGGACGCGATGGACCTCTATCGGATCCTCGAGGACGAGGTCGTTCCCCGCTACTACGATCGCGACAAGGCCGGCCTGCCGATGGCCTGGATCGAGACGATGCGCCGGTCAATGGCGACGACGCTCTGGCGCTTCTCGACCACGCGGATGCTCCACGAGTACACCGAGAGCCTGTACCTGCCGGCGGCGGGGCTCCCGTCCGGCTCGGACGCCAAGCGCGCGGAGGGCCTCGAGGCGGCGCGCTGATGGCGCCCCGCATCTCGCTCGCGCTCACCCTCCACAACCACCAGCCGGTCGGCAACTTCGGCTGGGTCTTCGCCGAGGTCTACGAGAAGGCCTACGAGCCGATGGTCGCCGCGCTCGAGCGGCACCCCCGCGTGCGGGTGGGCCTGCACTACTCCGGGCCATTGCTCGAATGGCTCGAGGCCGAGCGCAGCGAGTTCCTCCCGCGGATCCGCACGCTCGTCGCGCGAGACCAGGTCGAGATCCTCGGCGGCGGCCTGTACGAGCCGATCCTCGCCGCGCTCCCGGACCGTGATCGGGTCGATCAGCTCGTCGCCATGTCGCGGCGCGTGGCGGGCCTGTTCGGCGCCCGACCCCGGGGCGCCTGGCTCGCGGAACGCGTCTGGGAGCCGGACGTCCCGACGGCGACGGCCCGCGGCGAGTACGACTGGACCATCCTCGACGACGAGCACTTCCGGCGGGCCGGCGTCCCCGACGCGGAGCTCTGGGGGCCTTACATCACCGACGACCAGGGGAACGCCCTGACCGTGTTCGGCACGGAGCAGGGCCTCCGCTACCGGATCCCGTTCCGGGAGGTCGAGGAGGTCGTCGCCTATCTTCGCGAGCACGCCGACGAGACCGGCGAGCGGCTCGGCACGATGGGCGACGACGGCGAGAAGTTCGGGGCGTGGCCGGACACCTTCGAGCACTGCTGGGGCAAGGGCCGCTGGGTCGAGCGGTTCTTCGAGGCGCTCGAGGCGAACGCCGACTGGCTGACGACGATCCGGCCGAGCGACTGGCTGGCGGACCATCGGCCGATCGGGCGCGTGGCCATCCCGCCGTCGTCATACGCGGAGATGAACGAGTGGTCCGGCGGCTTCTGGCGCGACTTCCAGGTCCGCTACCGGGAGATCAACGACCTCCACAAGCAGATGCTCCGAACGTCGGCGAAGGTGAACCGGCTGGATCCCGGTCAACCTCGCGAGCAGGCGCGCGACCACCTCCAGCGCGGACAGTCGAACGACGTCTACTGGCATGGCCTGTTCGGCGGGATCTACATCCCGCACATGCGGGCCGCCACGCTGGGCGAGCTCATCGCCGCCGAGGACATCGCCGATCGCGAGCTCCACGTGCCGGGCCGCCCCGAGGTCGTCGACCTCGATCTGGACGGCCGGCCGGACGTGCGCGTGGCGACCGCTGGCGAGGTCATCACCATCGACCTCGACGAGGGGGCGGGCATCGGGAGCTGGGACATCCGGGCGGCCAGGCATCCGCTCGCCGCCGTCCTTCGACGCCGACCCGAGCCGTATCACGAGCGGATCAGGGCCGCGACCGCCGCGCCGGAACCCCGGCAGGCGGGCGCTGCCCCGGTGACGATCCACGACGCCATCCGCGTGAAGGAGCCGGACCTCGCCGATCGCCTGACGTACGACGGGTACGAGCGGCGGTCAGCCCTGGTTCGCGTCCTCCCGGCGGATGCAGATCCGGCGAGCTGGCGGGCCGGCGGCGGCCCGGACCTCGCCGAGCTCGTCGCCGGTCGCTGGTCGCTCGAGCAACTCGATCCCGAGACCGTCCGGACGTCAGCCGAGTCGGTGCTGGGATCCACCCGGATCCGGGCCACGAAGACCATCCGCCTGGGCGGGGGCCGCCTCGACGCGTCGCTCGAGCTCGAGGTCAGCCTTGCCCACCTGGCCGGTCCCGCGTTCCGGGGCCGGGTCGGGATCGAGTGGCCGACGCTCCTGCTCGGCGGCGGCGGCAACCCGGCGGCCTGGTGGGAGATCGGCGGACGACGCTCGGCCCACGACGGGTCGGGAGCCGTGGCCGGCATCGACCGGGTCGGCCAGGGCAACGACTGGCTCGGGCTGGCGATCACGACGCGGGTCTCACCGACGCTCGACGCGTGGTGGGCGCCGATCGAGACGGTCTCGAACTCGGAGGACGGGTTCGAGCGGGTCTACCAGGGCAGCGCCCTGCTCCTGTCGGCGGTCGCGGAGCTCCCGCCGGGCGGAACCTGGTCGGCCACGATCCGGCATGAGGTCGCGGTCGCCCGCGAGCGGTGACGTGCCAGAGCAGGAATCAGTCAGCCCGCGACCTGCGCGTCGCGGGCTGACCTGGGCGGGAGGGACGTTCTGTGGTTGGGGCCGGCCGTGACCGGCGCGCCGCCGCAGCGGCGGTTCGGTCAGGCGGGCAGAATGCGGTCGGGCAGCCGGGCGATCCCGGTGAACCCGTCCCGAGACTCGCTGCCGAAGGCAACGGCCAGGACATCGAGGATCACGAAGGCGACCGTGACGAGCCCGAGCGCGAAGATGGCGTCCATCGGACCCTCCTTTCTTGACCTGTTTGGTACAGTGAACTAGGCCAATTGGAAGATTACTTGGACTAGCACACTATGTCAACGACCGAAGGTCACCATTCCGCCTCGAATGGCAACGGCGGCGACGACCTGACGATCACGTCGGTCCACGTCGTCGACGTCGAGCGCGACTCGGACGTCCCCATCTCGACCCAGATCTACTGGCAGCTCGCCTACCAGATCGATTCGGGCCGGGTGCAGCCCGGTGAGCGCCTCGCCCCCGTGCGCGAGCTCGGCGCCGCGCTGCGCGTCAACCCGAACACGATCCGGGCGGTCTACCGCCGCCTGGCCGACGCCGGCTACGTCACGAGCCGCCACGGGGCCGGCACCGTCGTCGCGACCCGGACCGCGCACAGCGGCCGACCGGAGGCCCTGGCCGGGATCGTCTCGGAGATGCTCCGCCGCGCGGCCCACGCCGGCTTCGCGGCCGACGAGGTCGCGGCCGCGACCTACGCCGCGGCGACCGAGCGAAAGCGGCCCGGCGAGCTCGTGCGCGTGCTCTTCGCCGAGTGCACGACCGCCGACGCCGGCTACGACGCCGAGCGCCTGAACGCCGAGTTCGCGGGCAGCATCGAGGCCGAGGGCACGCTCCTCGACGAGCTGCCCGATCGGCTCGAGCGGTACCACTACGACCTCGTCGCCACCACGACCTTTCACGCCGACGAGGCCCAGGCGCTCGTCGGAGGCCGCGCGCCGGTCGTGGCGATGCTCGTCGGGCCCGGCTACATGGAGATGGTCCACGAGATCGCGGCCCTCCCCCACGGGAGCCGCGTCGGCGTGATCTGCGCCTCGGACCGCGGCGCCGACAACATCGCCGAGACGCTGTCCATCGCCGGGACGAAGGGCATCGAGATCGTCTCGGCCTGCCTCGACGATCCCGAGCGGATCAAGGTCGTCGACCGGACCGCCGACGTGATCCTGATGTCCCGCGAAGCCCTCGCGAACGGGATCGAGCGCACCCTCGAGCGCCAGGAGCGAGTCCGCCCCTGGACGTACGAGTTCGACCCCGCCGGACTCGAGCTCCTGCGACGCGCGATCGAGCACGCCGCCCAGGCGCGACAGCGCGCCGACCGGCCATTGCGAGAGGTCGTCACCGCGACTCGAGGCTGACGCCTCGTCCGGCGTGCCAGACTTCGCCCCATGCGGGCGATCGCCGTGGGCCGGACAGCCCGTCGTCGACACCGGCTCGACCCCCTGGTCGGGCGCGACGGCTCCCTCGATGCGCGTGACGCGAACGCCGCTCGGCGGATCGCCGCGCGGCTGAACGTCGACCGCGTCGGCGAGCCCGAAGCGTTCGTCGCCGGCGGGGACGTGACCGCCCTCGCCGCCCTCGGGGCGGTGCTCCACGAGGTCGTCCGGCGGGATCGGGCGGAGCGGACCGTCGACCTCGAAACGGCCGCCGGCGCCGGCGTGGCGACGGTGGGGCCGGATGGGCTGGAGCGCGTCGATCGCGCCTGGCGGCGCGAGTTCGGCGACGGCGACGGAGCACCACCCGATCTCGTCGCGGAGCTGCTCGTGCTCTCGGCGCTCAACGACAACACGGCCGCGCGACCGGTCCGGGAGCTGGTGGACGATCGGCCCCTGCGGGACGCGAGCCCGTACGTCGGTTTCGTCGGCGCGATCGAGCAGGAGCTCGGCGGCAGAGCTGCGCGACGCGCCGTCCCGCCACCCGGCGGCGAGCGCGGTGCCGGGCGGCCGAGCGCCCGGGCCGCCGCGCGGGACACGCGCGAGGCGACTCTCGCCCTGCCGGCGCGCCTGCGCGAGCCGGCCCGCCGCGGCCGGTCGCTGGTCGACCAGCTGCGCTGGATCCGGACGCATTGGGCGCAGCTCCTCGCCACGGATCCGGCGCTCGCCGAGCGCGTCGCGCTGGCCATCGACCTCCTGGCCGAAGAGGCCCGGGCGATGGAGCTGCGGGCGGCCGGGGCGGCCTTCGGCGGACCGGTCCCCGCGGAGCGGCCGAGCTACCGCGGCCTCGACGCCGAGCCGGAGGCCTTCTCGCCCGACACCGACTGGATGCCGAGCGTCGTGCTGCTGGCGAAATCGACCCATGTCTGGCTGAGCCAGCTCGCCCGAACGTATGGACGACCGGTCCCAACGCTCGCCGACATCCCGGACGAGGAGCTCGATCGCCTCGCGGGCCTCGGGATCACCGGCCTGTGGCTGATCGGCCTGTGGCAACGGAGCCGGGCCTCGGCCGAGATCAAGCGCCGGCGCGGCGACCACGACGCCGTCGCCTCCGCGTACTCCATCGACGAGTACCGGATCGCCGACGACCTCGGCGGCGAGCCCGCGTTCGAGTCACTGAAGGCGCGGGCGATGGCCCGCGGCATCCGGATGGCGGCGGACATGGTCCCGAACCACATGGGCCTCGACTCTCGGTGGGTCATCGAGCAGCCCGACCGGTTCATCTGGGTCGCGGAACCGCCCTACCCCGCCTACGCGTTCGGCGGGCCGGACCTGTCACCGGACCCCCGGGTCGAGCTGACGATCGAGGATCACTACTGGGACGGCTCGGACGCGGCCGTCGTCTTCAGGCGGCGGGATCGATCGAGCGGCGACACCCGCTACCTCTACCACGGCAACGACGGGACCTCGTTCCCGTGGAACGACACGGCCCAGCTCGACTACCTCCAGCCAGAGGTTCGGGAAGCGGTCATCCAGACGATCCTGGCGGTCGCCCGCCGAGCCCCGATCCTCCGATTCGACGCGGCGATGGTCCTCGCCCGGCGGCACATCCGGCGGCTCTGGTACCCGCGCCCGGGCGACGGCGGCGCGATCCCGTCGCGGGCCGAGCACGCGATCGACGACGCGACGTTCGACGCGCTGATGCCCACCGAGTTCTGGCGCCAGGTCGTCGACCGGGTCGCCGAGGAGGCCCCGGGGACGCTGCTCCTCGCCGAGGCGTTCTGGCTCCTCGAGGGCTACTTCGTCCGGACCCTCGGCATGCACCGGGTCTACAACTCGGCGTTCATGCACATGCTCCGTGACGAGGACAACGCCGGCTATCGACGGGTCATGAAGGACACCCTCGAGTTCGACCCACGGGTCCTCCAGCGGTTCGTGAACTTCATGACCAACCCCGACGAGCGCCCCGCCGCGGAGCAGTTCGGGACGGGCGACAAGGCGTTCGCGGTCGCCACGCTGCTGGCGACCCTGCCGGGCCTGCCGATGCTGGGCCACGGCCAGGTGGACGGCCTCCGCGAGCGCTACGGGATGGAGTTCCGCGCGGCACGCTGGGACGAGCCCGTCGATCGCGCCCACGCCGAGCACTTCGAGCGGACGATCGTGCCGCTCCTCCGGCGCCGCGCGGACTTCGCGGGCACGGAACGCTTCCACCTGTATGACGCCGTGGCCGACGACGGCTCGATCGTCGAGGACGTCTTCGCCTACTCGAACGAGGTCGACGGTCGCCGGTCGCTCGTCCTCGTCCACAACCGGCAGGCGGATGCCGACGTCACGATCGACCGGTCGGCCGCGGCTCGACGGCTGGGCGGCGGCGGTCGCCTCTCCCGGACGCGCCTGGCCGTCGACCTCGCGCTCCCGACCGACGATGCCTCCATCCGGTTCCGCGACCCTCGAACAGGCTGGGAGACAACCCGAACCGCTCGCGAGCTGCACGACCGCGGCCTCCGGGTCCACCTCGGACCCTACGAGGCGGTCGTCCTCGACTTGGCCGTCGCGACGCCTGAGCCCGTGGCGCAGATCGAGCCCACGAGCGCAGACGGGCCCTCGGCCCCGGAGCTCCGAGCGGCGCTCGACGCCGGAAGACGGTCACGCATGACCGGACCGACTGCTGGGCGAGCGGCCGCTGCCAGGCAGTCGCGGGGAGACTCGGTGGCGAGAAAGCCGGCTGAGCAGCCGTCGGCCCGATCTCGGGCGGCCCGCCGACGCCGTGGCAGCGCTGACCCGGAGTCGCCCAGGTCCTAGCTGGCGAGAATGGCGCGAGTGGCCGCCCGGCCCCGACGACCGACCGGACCTCAACCCGGGCGGCGGATTGGACGTTCGGGCGAGGATGGGCACGGCCCACGAGCTGAACCCCTGGGACCCGGGCCGGCGGCGGCTACCCGGCCGTCGTCCCGAAGAGCGCGCGGCGCAGGAGCGGCAGCGGCAGCGAGCCATGTGCGATCACGGACTCGAGGTGGGCCCGATAGTCGAAGCCGGGCGTCGAGCCGTACGCGCCGAGGATCCCGCCGGGCCGGATCGCCGCCGCGGCGCCGGCACCGACCGAGGCGGTCGCGGCTCGTCGACGAGCCTCTGCCTCGATCTCCCAGAACCCCATCGAGCCGATGAAGTAGGTCGACAGCTGGGTCGACGACAGTCGAGCCCTGTCGTACTTGCCGTGGGCCTCCGACTCCTCCTGGAACGCGCCCTCCACCATGAGCTCGATGGCCTCTGCGCGGGTCATGCCGTGGACGTGGATCCGGACATCGATGATCGTGTTCACGATTGCCCGCAGGTAGTACTTCCAATGGGCCAGCCAGAGGGCCGGGTCGTCGGCGTCGAAGCCGAGGTCGAGCATCACGTGGGTGACGTAGACGGCCCAGCCCTCGGCGAAGACGCCGTCGCCGTACACGGAGCGGACGAGCGACGGCACGCGGTTCGTGTAGACGCCCTCGAGATAGTGCCCTGGCACAGCCTCGTGGATGGTCAGGAGCGTCAGCTGCCGCCGATGGTGCTCGCGCAGCATCGACTCGACGCGCTCGGGCGACCAGTCCTCGGCCGGCGGCGTGATCGAGAAGAACGCCTTCTGGCCCCGGTCGAAGCGGCCCGGCGAGTGCAGCATCGCACCGGCGAACGGGCGCAGGAAGCGCGGCGTCCACTGGATCTGGAGCGGCTCGTCGGCCAGCCCGATCACGCTTCGCTCGCGGCAGAAGGCCTCGATCCGGCGGAGCTCCTCGCGACACGCGTCGAGCAGCCCGTCGGCCGCCGGGTGGTCGGCCGCGATGGCGTCGAGGACGCCGCGGACGATGGCCCCCTCGTCGCGCGGCATCGGCTCGGCGCCGCGCCAGGCCGGCCAGAGGTCGCGGGCCAGCCGGACCATCTCGGCGCGAACGTCGGCGTACTGGGACTCAGCCTCGGCGAGGATGGCGTCGGAGCTGATCGTCTCGTCGGTGAAGGTCCGTCGCAGCCTGGCCTCGAATCGCTCGCGTCCGAGGCGTCCCTCGCCGTCGGCCGCCGGCAGGATGTCGTGCCGGAGGTGGGTCCGGAACGCCTCGAGCGAGGCCCGGGCAGCCTCGGCGGCCGCGTCGAGGCGGGGACGAAGGGCGGCCACGGACGAGTCCGTCGCGTTCGCCTCCGCGAGCGCCAGGCCCTCGTCGACGAGGTCGACGATGCCAGCGAGATTCACGAGGGCGATCTCCGTATGGAACCGCGAGACCGTTGTCTCCGACTGCGACCCGATCCGCTGGCTGGCGGCGCCAATGACGCCCGGAATGCCCTCCAGCCGGCCGGCGAATGACGCGAGACGGGCGGCGGGCGGCGCGAAGTCCCGCGCCAGCAGGGTGAAGAGGCCGTCCCCGAGGCGGTAGATCCAGGTCAGCGGGTCCCACGTGTCTTCGGCCAGGTCGGCCTCGGCTCGCTCGTCACCGAGCACGGCAAGGAGACGATCGCGGTCGATCGCGTCGTCCGCGCTCAGCTGGTCGGCGGGGATGCCCTCGAGCCGCGCGATCCAGCCCGCGCCCCAGTCAAGGCGCTCGCGGATGCCGGCGTCGGACCAGTCGGGCCAGCGATGGTCATGCTCGTGGCGGCCCGCGTTCGTGGCCTCGAGCGGGTCGAGCCGGAATGACTCGTCGAGGAACTGCGAGACGAGCACGGACAGCGCGGTCACTCCGCGGGCACCCCTGTAGCATCGGACGGCAGGCACCCGAGGGTAGCGGTGGAGGGCGGATGACGGCGTCGATGACCGGGCGATGGGTCGAGCCCGTCGTGCTCGAGGGATCGCTCGTTCGCCTCGAGCCCCTGTCGCACGACCACGTCGACGCCCTGTGCGAGGTGGCCTTCGACCCGTCGATCTGGCGCTGGACGCTGGCTCGGCCGACCGACAAGGGCGGCCTGCTCGCCTGGGTCGACGCGGCGCTCGCGAACCGCGAGGCCGGCACCGAGATGCCCTTCGCGACGGTCGACCGTTCGACCGGCATGGCAATCGGCAGCAGCCGCTACATGTCGATCGTGCCGGAGCACCGGCGGCTCGAGATCGGCTGGACGTGGCTCGGGCTCGACTTCCACCGATCCGGGGCGAACAAGGAGGCGAAGTACCTCCAGCTCCGGCACGCGTTCGAGACCCTCGGCGCCAACCGCGTCGAGTTCAAGACCGATGCCCTGAACGAGCGCGCCAATCCGGCGCTGCTCGGGATCGGGGCGAGCTTCGAGGGGACGTTCCGGGACCACATGATCATGCCCGAAGGCCGGCTGCGGAGCTCGAACTACTACAGCGTGATCCGGCCGGAGTGGCCGGCGGTCAAGGCACGGCTCGAGGCGTCGATCGAGCGGTCGCGAGCGGGGTGAGCCATCTGCGATGATCCCCACGCTGCGATGATCCCTGCGCGAAGGAGGGCACGCCCGTGGTGAACCTGGTCGTCAAGGTCCTCGTGAACGCGGCCGCGGTCTGGGTCGCGATCCAGTTGCCGTTAACCCAGATCACCTTCGACTACGGCAAGGACTGGTGGAAGCTCCTGGCCGTCGCCCTGATCCTGGCCCTGATCAACAGCTATCTCAAGCCGATCCTGAAGATCCTGTCCTTCCCGATCACGCTCCTGACCGTCGGCCTGTTCGCGTTCGTCCTCAACGCGCTCCTCCTCCTGCTCGTCGCCTGGATCTCCGATTCGTTCCATCTCGGGTTCCGCATCGCGAGCTTCCCGCCGACGTTCAACGCCGATGCCTTCGTCGGGGCGCTGCTCGCGTCGATCGTCATCAGCGTCGTCGCGACGCTCCTCGGCCTCCTGAACATCGGCCGCCGGCTCGTCTCCTGACGGCCGGGCTCGATCCGCTCGCCGGGCTGTCGCCCGCCCTCCGCGAGGCGGCGCGGCGGTACGGCACGCCCGTCGCGGTCACCGATCGGTCGACGCTGGAAGCCGCCGCGGCGGCCATCCGGACGGCGTTCCCGGAGCCATGGCTGCGGGCCTTCTCGCTGAAGGCGAACGACGTGGCCGGGCTCGTCCGCGTCGTCTGCGGCCTGGGCTTCGACGCGAACGTCGTCTCCAAGGGCGAGTGGGCGGTCGCCCGCCGCGCCGGTGTGCCGAACGGTCGGATCACGCTCGAGGGCGTCGGCAAGACCGACGCCGACCTCCGGGCGGCGGTCCGTTCGGCGCGTGTTGGCGAACCCCTCCGCTGGATGGCGATCGAGTCGACCGACGAGGCGACGGCGGTCGTCTCGGCGGCACGGGTGCTGCCACCGGATCGGGCGCTCGACGTCCTGTTCCGGTTGAACCCCGAGGTGACGCCGGAGACCCACCACGGCCTCGCCGTGGGTGCGGCTGGCTCGAAGTTCGGGATGACCGCGACCGAGCTCACCGAGGCGGTGGGAATCGTGGCGCGCTCGAGCGGGCTCGTCCCGCGGGGGATCCATGTCCACATCGGGTCGCAGCTCGGGGCCGTCGACGCCTGGCGGGACGCGGTCCGCCGGGCACTCGCGCTCCTCGCGCTCGTGTCCGGGACGCGCGAGCGGTTCGACACGCTCGACCTCGGCGGCGGCTTCCCGGTCTTCGATCGCCGCCAGCCCGCGCCCGATCCGGCTCGATTCGCTGCCGAGCTGCCGGCGCTCCTCGCGTCCGTGCCGCCGGAGCGCCGCCCGGCGCGCCTCGCCATCGAGCCGGGCCGGGCGGTCGTCGCCCGAGCCGGCGTGATCGTCGCCCGCGTCCTCCACGTCCGCGACCGAGCCGGCCGCCGCCAGGTCGTCATCGACGCGGGCATGACCGAGATCATCCGTCCCGCCCTCTACGAGGCGTGGCACGAGATCAGCCCGCTCACCTCGATGGGCCGCCCGATCGACGCCGCAAACGACGGGGCCGACGACGCGGCATGGCAGCCGGCCCGGGTCGAGGGCCCGATCTGCGAATCGACCGACCACCTCGGGGAGCACCGCCTGCCGCCGCTCCGCCGCGGCGACCTCGTCGCGATCCGGGATGCCGGCGCCTACGCCGCCTCCCTCGCCTCGACGTACAACGGACGGCCGCGTCCGCCGCAGGTCCTGGCCGATGCCGCCGGCGCGCTCGAGCTCCTCCGGCCGCGCGGCTCGCTCGCGTCCCTCGGCTGAGCGGCCATACTTTCGGCGATGGGTGCCGTCGACACGATGGAAGTCTTCTTCGAGAAGCTCAACGATGGTGATCGCACGGGCGCGGTCGCCCTCATGGACGAGCGCGTCGAGATGCGGATCCACGTCGGGGATAACGCCCGGACCCTGCGCGGGGTCGAGCAGGTCGGAGGCTGGTTCCTGCGGGCCGAGCCCGGCCTGAAGATGATCCCGGGGGACGTCCGCGACCTCGGCCTGACCTACCAGGCCGACGTGCTGAGCGTCCGGCCCGGCGCCCCGAGCCAGCACCTCGACGCATCGTTCCGGGTCGAGGCCGGCAAGATCACCAGCATCAACTTGGCGCCCCGCTAGCGAGGTCTAGGGGCTGGTCACCGGGCTCGAGCCCGGCAGCTCCGACGCCGTTGGGACCGGGATGATGATCTGGTCGCCGATCTTCAGCACGTTCGGGTTCTTGAGCTGCGGGTTCGCGTTGATGAGCGTCTGCAGCGGGATCGAGAACTTCTTCGCGATCTTCGACATCGTGTCGCCGGACTGGACGATGTAGACCTGCTGCGTCGGCGCGGGGATGGCGGTCGGCTCGAGCGACGCCGGCGCGCTCGATGCGGCGGCAGCCGATGACGGCGACGGGCTCGCGCCGGATGGCGAGCTGCCGAGGCCGAGCAGCCCCGGCAGGAAGAAGAGGAACGCGGCCGCGAGCAGGATCACGATCCCGGCGAGGGCGACCTTGGGCAATCCGAGGGCTGGCATCCGACGGGAGCGTAGCGAGGGAAACGTCTCGAGGCGCGCGGGCCGCTCCCATGACGGGCCCTGATAGCGCTCGTCGGGACCGTGACCGCCATCGTCGGCACCAACGTCGGACCGCTCGCGCCGGCGCCCCGGCATCGGCCCAGACCGTTCGCCGGAGCTCGCGGCCGGCGCCTGATCGGGCAGTGGCCCGGAGCCGGCCGAACCTCCCGCCGCCATCGCCGCGGCGGCGGCCATCCCCGCCATTCCCGCGGCTTCGGGTGCCGGGGCCCCGCTCGCGGCGCCGTGCTCCGCCGTTCCGCCGGCATCGATCGGCTCGATCTCGTCGTCCCAGCCGTCGTTGGCTCGCCAGACGGGCGTCCGCTGCCGGGCCGGTGGCTCGGGCGGCGTCGCGAGACGATCGGCGAAGCTGCCGGAGAGCCCACCACCCGGCGTCCGGCCTCCGCTCGCCGCAGCAGCGCCCGCGGCGGCGGCCCCCGCGGCAGCGGCGCCCGCCGCGCCTGCGGCGAGGCCCGCATCGGCCGCGTCCGCGCTCGTCCCGGCCGGGTGCCCGCTCGGATCGGGCTGGCCGGCGACCCACGGCGGCGGCGACGCCCAGTTGCGCTGGTTCGGCCTGCGCGGCCGATCCTCGTAGACGGGCTCTTCGAGGTCGGCGTCGGCGGTCGGTCGCTCGTCGGCGAGCCCGGGGATCGCCTGGCCTGCCACCGGCGCCGGCTCTCGCGCCTGGGCCGTCGCAGCCTCGCGGCGGGCCCAGTCCTGGAACGTCGGGCAGACGGGGAACGCCGACGAGAGGCAGTACGCCTCCTGGTGGGCCAGCGCCCGCGGCGCCGGGGTCGATTCGGCGTAGCAGCGGTGGCGATGATCGGGCGTCGTCGATCGCTCATCCCGCTCGTCGGCGAAGGCGACGAACGGGCACGCGACGGGGCCATCGACCATCGGGAGCCCTCGCTCGGCCATCGGCGCGAGGATACCCCGGCGAGGTTGGGTCGGGGGAGGTACGGGGCCGTCAGCCGCTGCCGAGCCTGCGATCCGGGTGGCGCCTCCCGGAGATCACGATTGCTCGATATGGGCCTCGGCGAAGGCCGGTTCGAAGGCCCGTTGGCCGCCGGCCGGCTCCTCCTCGTCGGACTCGTCGGCGTCGCCATCGGCGGCCTTCGGTGCCCAGGGCAGCGCCCGAACGTGCTCGGGGACCGGCAGCTTGAGCCAGTCGTCGAGTCGCCAGGCCAGGATCGGGGCGATCGCGCCGAGGTAGGCGTAGGAGCCCCAGAAGCCACCGAACATCATCACGATGTAGATGAGGGTGCCGACCACGATCACCCGATCGAGCGACTTCGCGACGACCAGGCTGAGCAGCGTCACGACGGCGGCGAACCCGAGCCGGATCTGGTCGAGGAGGGTGTGCGGCGCGAACTGCTGCGTCGCCTCCTCGTAGATCACCCCGACCGACCAGTACGCGAGGCGGTGGGCCTCGTCGGCCATCTTCAGGCTCAGGAGGTACTGGTCGAGACCCCACATCATCGCCGCGGGCGCCCACGCCACGACGGACACGCCGACGAACGAGACGAGCGCCGGCCAGCCGCCGAAGGCGAGCAGGGCCGGAACCCAGGCGAGCGCGTAGGCCTTGAACGCGACGGCCAGCGCCAGGATCGCCGCGCCGGCCCAGGGTCGCCACGCGGCGACGGTGAGCGCCGCGAGGATGAACAACCCCGCGCTCGTGTCGTTCGAGCCGTCGTACGACGTCAGGATGATCGTCGGGGCCATGGCGTAGACCGCCAGCCCGATCGGCCGGCCCCGAACCGCGAACAGGGCCAGGATCGCGCAGGCGATGAAGAGCTCGAGCTCGCGCGGGTCCCCGACCGCGGGCATGTACCACAGGATCGCCAGCGGGCCGTACGGGAACGGCGCGCCGGGCGGCCGCGAGATCTCGTACCCGTGGCCATACGGGTTCAGCCCGAGGAACACGAGGCGCACCGCGTCGCCCGTGACGTCGAGCACGTCCGACGCCCGATGGTTCTGGACGTTCAGGCGCAGCAGGATCCCGGCGATGAAGAGAGCCGCGATCCCCCACCAGCCGAGGCGGAAGTACCTCGCGAGGAGGAACCCGCCGAGGAGCCCGGCGATGACGGCGAGCCGCAGCCCGGTCGAATCGTCAGGCTGGATCGAGAGGATGAGGGCGAGCCCGAACGCCACCCACATGGCCGTGTCGCGCTCCCCCCGAAGCCGCCTCGGGAGCCAGCTCATCGCGGCATCGTACGGCGTTTGACAGTCCCGCCCGTGGCTCGGAGACTCAGACCACGTTCCGGTCGCACCAAACTCGGACTCGGTTCCGGTCGCAACGCCCCAGCCCGAAGGAGCTCCCATGTCGATGTCGAACGCGATCTCACGATTCCTGGCCCCACGGACGACGGCTCGCGCGCACTGCGACCTCCCCTGTGGCGTCTACGACCCCGAGCAGGCTCGAATCGAAGCAGAGTCCTGCTACAGGATCATTGAGAAGTACGCCGGCAACGAGGATGCTGCCTACCGAACGCGGGCCCTGGCGATCAAGGAAGAGCGGGCCGAGCTTGTGAAGCACCACCTCGACGTGCTCTGGCACGACTACTTCAAGCCCGAGCACCTCGAGAAGGTCCCGAACCTCCACGACCTCTTCTGGCAGGCGGCCAAGCAGGTCTCCAAGGTGAAGGCCTCGACGGACATCGCCGACGCGAAGAAGCTGCTGGAGCTGATCGATCAGGTCGACGCGGCCTGGAAGGCGACGGGCGGCGAGGAGAAGACGCGCGTCGCCGGACGCCCGGCATGACCTCGCGATCGACCTGACCGAGCCGAAGCCCGCGCCGCGCCGCTCCTTCCGGGAGCGGCTGCGCGGCCCGTGGCGGGTCGTCACGACCGAGGCCTCGATGCTCCCGGCGATCGAGCCGGGCGACTGGCTGCTCGTCGACCCGCTCGCGAAGCGCTGGCCGAAGCCCGGCGCGGTCGTGATCTTCCGGGAGCCCGACAGTGGCGAGCTCGCGGTGAAGCGGATCTCGGCCGGCCCTGGGAGCCGGGTCCGATACGCGAATGGCTACCTCGAGCTCGCGGCCGACGAGGCCTGGCTGACGGCCGACGCGAGCCCCGGGCTGACCGGCCGGGCAGGCTACGGGCCACCGGTCGACTCGAACCGGTTCGGGCCGGTCCCGGCGTCCCTTCTCGTCGGCCGAGTCGTGTTCCGCTACGGCCCGCTCGGGCGGTTGGGCCGGATACCCTCGCCTCGTGACGATGGACCTCCGACCGGTTCCTGACGCGCCGCTTCACGACGCGCCCAACCCCTGGGCCGGCACGGACACGCCGTCCCGGCGCGATGGGCCGCCCTACCACATGACCGAGATGATCGAGGCGGAGCCCGCGCTCGCCGAGCGCCTGCTGCGACGGCTCGGCGATCCGGACGCGGCGGCCGCCGGGCTCGCCACGGAGCTGCGCGCGGCCGCCGAGCTCAGCCGGCCGATCCTCGTCACGGGCTGCGGGACGAGCGAGCACGGGGCCATGGCAACCGTCGAGATCCTGCGCGAGGCGCTCCGGGCGATCGGCCTCCCGGCGACCCAGGGCCGGACCGGCACGCCGGTGGCCCTTCAGGCCTTCGAAGCCGCCCTCGAGGACGAGCTGGCCGGCCCGGGCGGCCTCGTCATCGGCATCAGCCACGAGGGCGGCACGTGGGCCACGAACCGGGCCCTCGAGCGGGCCCGGACCGGGCGCGCTCGCGTGGCGCTCGTGACGGTCTCGGACCGCTCGCCCGGCGCCGCGCTCGCGGACCTGGTCGTCTCCACCGGCGAGGCCGACGAGAGCTGGTGCCACACCGTGGGCTACCTGTCGCCGATCCTCGCCG